>Ga0326597_10005563_pt1 | contig 17456 bp, 15 predicted proteins | sample RVTome_12_FD_203789 | JGI IMG/M metagenome (GOLD analysis project Ga0326597, IMG submission 203789) | Soil microbial communities from uranium-contaminated site in the Upper Colorado River Basin, Wyoming, United States - RVT100D185 | ecosystem: Environmental > Terrestrial > Soil > Contaminated >... | reverse complement strand
GCTGGTCAACATGCTCGGTCATGCTGGCATGCGCGTTGAGGTGAAGGTTAAGAAAGCCGCCTGAGGGATGGTGCGGGACGGAGCGCACATGTCAACGCGAACCGACAAGGGCGGGCAGGGTAGGGAAGTCTGGCACTCGCGTACCGTCTGCCGCTTACTGCGTCGGCTTTCATTGTCCTCGGGTTGTAGACTTGAACCTGTCGGCACGACGTAGTACCAACAGGCGGCACTCTCGGCGCGGTAATCGGCGCGATGGACGGGGGAACAATCGGGCAGACTTGGGGCGCGCACGGAGGCGGCACGTCGAGACTGCTGCGGCAGATTGGCCGCATTTCACCGTTGACGCACTTGCAAATGCACTCGGCAGAGGCGACGGCGCTCCAAAGCATTGCCAACGCCAACGCTGCAAAGAGTTTCATAGATCCGCTTTGGTGAAGCAGCGGGAACAGCTTACATCCGAACGTAGGCAGGGGTATCACGCAGGCCATTGGCGCGGTGGTAACACAGCGCGTGACCGCGGCACCCGGCAACGCCGGGCGCGGGAACTCCGAGCGGGGCAGCGATCGACGGATGACGCCCGCACGCTTGCCCCGTACACTCGATCCGCAACAGCGCGGGCGTTGGCCCGTAGACACTGGGCAGCGGTGCCGGCGCGTGTCCATGCTCGTGTCCACGGAGCGACCTTGGAAATGGTTACCGTTAAAACAATCAGCGACTTACTGCGCGCATGAAGCTCGCGACGTGGAACGTGAATTCCGTCAAGGTGCGCCTGCCGCAGCTGCTCGAGTGGCTCGCTGCCGCGCAACCCGACGTCGTGTGCCTGCAGGAGCTCAAGACCGAGGCCGCCGGCTTCCCGCTCGCGGCGCTCGAAGGCGCGGGCTACGCGTGCGCGGTCAACGGCCAGAAGACCTACAACGGGGTTGCGCTGCTGTCGCGGACGCCGCTCGCCGAGATCGTCCTGGACATTCCCGGATTTGCCGACGAGCAAAGGCGCGTCATCGCCGCCACCGTGCAGGACATGCGCGTGGTGTGCGTCTACTGCCCGAACGGCCAGGCGGTGGGTTCCGACAAGTACGCCTACAAGCTGCGCTGGTTCGCGGCGCTGCGCGACTACCTGCAGGCGGCGCTCGCAAGCCATCCGCGCCTCGCGGTCGCGGGCGATTTCAACGTCGCGCCGGAAGACCGCGACGTGCACGATCCCAGGGCCTGGGAAGGGCAGGTGCACGTCTCGGCGCCCGAGCGCGCCGCATGGCGCGCGCTGCTCGAGCTGGGGCTGAAAGACAGCTTTCGCCAGTTCCCGCAGCCGGACAAGACCTACACCTGGTGGGACTACCGCATGATGGCGTTCCGCCGCAACGCCGGGCTGCGGATCGATCACATCCTGCTGTCGGCGGCGCTGGCCGAGCGCTGCACCGCCGCCGGCGTGGACAAGGAACCGCGCCGGCAGGAGCGCCCGTCCGACCACGCGCCGGCGCTCGTCGAGCTGCACCCAGCGTAGCGCGGCGGTCGTACAATGCCCGCATGGATCCGGCGGGCTCGATCGGCAAGCTCGGCTTCCGGCGCTGGTACGAGCGCCAGCTCTACGCTTGCCACGGCTGGCTGGTGGCGAGCCTGCTCTGTGCGGTCGCCCTCCTCGCGCTCGTCGAGGACCTGAGCTTCCTGGGACTCGGCCTGGAGTCCGCGCTGGTGCTGGCCGCCGCGTGCGCGGCGGGACTGCTCGCCTGGTACGCGCTCATGCGCTACTTGAGCATGCTGCTGCGGGCCCAGCATTTGAGCGAACGCTCCACGTGCAGGCGCTGCGGCACCTACGGCCGCTACCGGCTGGTCGGCGCAACGCCCCGATCGATGACCGTGAGCTGCCGCAAGTGCGACGCCGAGTGGACGATCCAGTAGCGCCTAGTCGATGCGCTCGTACGCCGGCAGGGTGAGGAACTCGACGAAGTTGTCGTCGGAGGTGATTTTCTCGAACAGCGCCGCGCTCTCGGGGTAGTTGCCGGCGGCCCACGCTTCCTCGCCGACGTACTGGCGCACCTTCGGCAGCTCCTCGGCCAGCAGGTGCCGGAACAGCGCCTTGGTGACGCGCCGGCCGTCATCGAGCTTGCCCTTGTCGCTGCGGATCCACTGCCAGATCTGCGAGCGCGAGATCTCGGCCGTGGCCGCATCCTCCATCAGGTTGAACACCGGTACGCAGCCGTTGCCGGCGAGCCAGGCGCCGAGGTACTGGATGCCCACCGAGATGTTGTTGCGCAGCCCCGCCTCGGTGATCGGCGTCTCGGGACGGAAATCGAGCAGGTCCCCGGCCGTCACGCTCACGTCCGGCCTCTGCTTGTCGTACTGGTTGGGCTTCGGCATGTGCTGGTCGAAGACCTCCCTCGCCACCGGCACCAGGCCCGGATGCGCCACCCAGGTGCCGTCGCAGCCGTCGGTCACCTCGCGCAGCTTGTCCTGGCGCACCTTCTCCAGCGCCGCCTCGTTGGCGGCCGGGTCGTTCTTGATCGGGATCTGGGCCGCCATGCCGCCCATCGCCGGCGCGCCGCGCCGGTGGCAGGTCTTCACCAGCAGCAGCGAGTAGGCGCGCAGGAACGGCGCCGTCATCGTCACCTGCGCACGGTCGGCGAGGCAGAACTTGTCGTTCGAGCGGAACTTCTTGATGCACGAGAAGATGTAGTCCCAGCGGCCGATGTTGAGGCCGGCCGAGTGGTCCTTCAGCTCGTACAGGATCTCGTCCATCTCGAAGGCCGCGAGAATGGTCTCGATGAGGACGGTGGCCTTGATGCTGCCCTGGGGCACGCCGAGCGCCGCCTGCGCCGCCCTGAAAATGTCGTTCCACAGCCGCGCCTCGAGGTGCGACTCGAGCTTCGGCAGATAGAAATACGGGCCGCTGCCGAGCTGCAGCAACAGCTTCGCGTTGTGGAAGAAGAACAGCGCGAAATCGAAGATCCCGCCCGAGACCGGCTCGCCGTCCACCGTCACGTGCTTCTCGTTCAGGTGCCAGCCGCGCGGGCGCGGGATCAGCACTGCGGTCCTGTCGTTCAGCGCGTAGCGCTTGCCGCTCTGCTCGAACGCGATCGTGCGGCGCACCGCGTCGCGCAGGTTGACCTGCCCGTCGACCATGTTGAACCAGGTCGGGCAGGTGGCGTCCTCGAAGTCCGCCATGAAGGTCGAGGCGCCGCAGTTGAGCGCGTTGATCACCATCTTGCGGTCGGCCGGCCCGGTGATCTCGACGCGACGGTCGAGCATGTCCCTGGGCTGCGCTGCTACCGTCCAGTCGGACGCGCGGACGCTCTTCGTCTCGCGAAGGAAATCGGGCAGCTTCCCCGCGTCGAATTCCTTCTGCCGCGCGGCGCGCGCGGCGAGCAGCTCCTGGCGGCGAGCCTCGAACTCGCGGTGCAGGGCGGCGACGAACGCGAGTGCTCCCGGCGTCAGGATCTCGGCAAACGCCGGCGTCATGGCGCCGCTGACAGCGACTGCCTTGGGGAGCGGGCTGGACATGTGCATGCTGGAATTCTAGGGGGCGAAATGCCGCGCCGCAACATGATAAATCAACTAGATACGTGTATTGTTTCGACAGACGAGTGTCTATTTCATATCGTGAGATGCCATGAATAACCCCTGCAGAATCCTGATCCTCGGTGCGTCCTACGGATCGCTGCTGGCCACCAAGCTGCTGCTCGCCGGCCACACGGCGCGCCTGGTGTGCCTGCCTGCGGAAGCCGACCTTATCAACCGGGAGGGCGCGCGCGTGCGCATGCCGGTCAAGGGCCGCGAAGGCCTCGTGGAAGTGGACTCGCGCAAGCTTCCCGGCAAGCTCTCGGCGGGCGGCCCGTCGGGCATCGACCCGGCGGAATTCGATCTCGTGGCGCTCGCCATGCAGGAGCCGCAGTACCGCTCCAGCGGCGTGCGCGAGCTGCTCGATGCCGTGGCGAAGGCGAAGGTGCCCTGCATGTCGATCATGAACATGCCGCCGCTGCCGTATCTCGCGCGCGTACCCGGCGTCGATGCCGCGGCCTGCCGCGGCTGCTACACCGACGCGACCGTGTGGGACAGCTTCGATCCGGCGCTCGTGACGCTGTGCAGCCCCGACCCGCAGGCCTCGCGCCCGCCCGACGAAAAGGCGAACGTACTGCAGGTGCGCCTGCCGACCAACTTCAAGTCGGCGCGCTTCCCGTCGGACGCGCACACCGCGATCCTGCGGCGGCTCGAAGCCGACATCGAGGCGGCGCGCTTCGATACCGGGTCCGCCAAGATCGAGCTCCCCGTGAAGCTCAAGGTGCACGACTCGGTGTTCGTGCCGCTCGCCAAGTGGGCCATGCTGATGGCCGGCAACTACCGCTGCGTGACCAGGCAGGGCATCCGCTCCATCAAGGAAACGGTGCATGCGGACATCAATGCCTCGCGCGCCGTGTACGACTGGGTGGTCGAGCTGTGCAAGTCGCTCGGCGCGGACGCCAAGGACCTGGTGCCGTTCGAGAAGTACGCGGCGGCCGCCAACGGCCTCACCGGCCCCTCGTCGGCCGCGCGCGCGCTCTACGGCGGCGCGCCTTACATCGAGCGGGTCGATCGCCTGGTGCAGACGATCGCCGGGCAAAAGGGCATGCACTCCGCGGTGCTCGACGAGGTCGTTGCGCTGGTGGACGCGCAGCTGGAACTGAACCGCAAGAAGTAGAAAAACGGGGTCAGAGCAGGATTTCGCTCGAGCAAGCGACGATGCGTATCGCGTCGCGACGTCGTTGCGGTTCAAAACGATCTCGGCTTTTCTGGCGGGGTGAATCTTCCCGCCAGAAAAGCCGAGACCATGGAGAACCTATCGCAGGCACCGACGTGTTCGAGTCGCTTGGCTCGGAAAATCCTGTTCTGACCCCCTATTTTACTTCTCCCCGTTGGCGCCGTCGTCGATGCCGAGCTCCTGGATCTTGCGCGTGATCGTGTTGCGGCCCATGCCGAGGAGGTTCGCGGCCTCGATGCGCCGCCCGCCGGTGCGCGCGAGCGCGCGCTGAATCAGGCTGCGCTCGAACTGCCGGCCGAGCGCTTCGAGTATCCCGGTCTCGCCGCGCGCGAGGCGCCGCTCCGCTTCCTGCTCGAGCGCAGCCACCCAGTCGCTCGCCGCCGCGGCGGTGGCGGGATCGCGGAACTCCGCAGGCAGGTCGCCCAGCTCCACCACCTGCCCCGGTGCCATCACCGTGAGCCAGTGGCACAGGTTCTCGAGCTGGCGCACGTTGCCGGGGAAATCCAGCCGCTGCAGGTGCTCGAGCGCGCCCTCCGACAGGCGCTTCGCCTCGACGCCGAGCTGCTGCGCGCTGCGCGCGAGGAAGTGGCGCGCGAGCAGCGGCACGTCCTCGCGGCGCTCCTTGAGCGAAGGCAGGCGCACGCGGATGACGTTCAGCCGGTGGTACAGGTCCTCGCGGAAGGCGCCCTCGCGCACCCGCTGTTCGAGGTTCTGGTGCGTGGCGGCGATCACGCGCACGTTGGCCTTGATCGGCTGGTGCCCGCCGACGCGGTAGAAGCTGTTCTCCGAGAGCACGCGCAGCAGCCGCGTCTGCAGCTCCGCCGGCATGTCGCCGATCTCGTCGAGGAACAGCGTGCCGCCCTCGGCCTGCTCGAAGCGGCCGCGGCGCTGCGCCTGCGCGCCCGTGAACGCGCCGCGCTCGTGGCCGAAGAGCTCCGACTCGAGCAGGTCCTTGGGCATGGCCGCCGTGTTGATGGCGACGAATGGGCGCGAGGCGCGCGCACTATGGCGGTGCAGGGCGCGCGCGACCAGCTCCTTGCCCGAGCCCGACTCACCGGTGATGAGCACGGTGGCGCTCGATTGCGACAGCCGGCCGATGGCGCGGAACACCTCCTGCATCGCCGGCGCCTGGCCGAGGATCTCCGGCGCCTCGGCCACCGGCTCCGCGGCCGCTTCGTCGCGCTGGCTTTCGTCGAGCGCGCGGCGGATCAGCTCGACCGCCTGGTCGACGTCGAAGGGCTTCGGCAGGTACTCGAAAGCGCCGCCCTGAAAGGCCGCCACCGCGGACTCGAGATCCGAGTACGCGGTCATCACGATTACCGGCACCGCCGGATGCTGCTGCTTGACCGTGTGCAGGAGCTCGAGCCCCGAGGGACCCGGCATGCGGATGTCGGACACCAGCACCTGCGGGGCGCCGTCGCTCAGCGCGTCCAGCGCCTCCTGCGCGGAGGCGAAGGAGCTGAAGGCGATGCCTTCGCGGCCGAGGGCCTTCTCGAAGACCCAGCGGATGGAGCGGTCGTCGTCGACGATCCAGACCGGTTTCATGCCAGCGGCAGCACAATCCTGAAAACGGTGCGCCCCGGGCGGCTGTCGCACTCGATGACTCCCCGGTGGTAGTGGACGAAGGTCTGCGCGAGCGATAAGCCCAGCCCGCTGCCACCGTCCCGCCCCGAGACCAGGGGGTTGAATATCCTGTCCCGGATGTCCTCAGGGACGCCGGGCCCGTCGTCGATCACTTGCAATTCTAGTGCCAGCCTGTGGCGCTGCTTGAGCAGCGTGACCTGGCGCAACGCCCGCGTGCGCAGCGTGATCACGCCGGGGCGGCCGCTGCCGGTGACCGCTTGCGCCGCATTGCGCACCACGTTCAGCACCGCCTGGATGAGGAGCTCCCTGTCGCCCTCCAGCTCGGGCAGGCTCGGATCGTAGTCGCAGTCGATGGCGACGCCGCTCGCGAACTCGGCCAGCACGAGGCTGCGCACGCGCTCCAGGACCTCGTGGATGCCGAGCGGCGCGACGCGCGGCTGGCGCTGCGGCGTGAGCAGCCGGTCCATCAGCGTCTGCAGGCGGTCGGCTTCCTTGATGATCACCTGCGTGTATTCGCGCAGCTCGGGCCGCTCGAGCTCGCGCTCGAGGAGCTGCGCCGAGCCGCGTAGCCCCCCGAGCGGGTTCTTGATCTCGTGGGCGAGGTTGCGGATCAGCTCGCGGCTGGCCTGCTGCTCGCCGATGAGGCGCTCCTCGCGCGCCTGGCGCAGCTGCTGCTCGATCGGGCGCAGCTCCGCGAGCAACGGCGTGCCCGGGGCGTCGATGCGCGTCAGCACGCACGAGAGCGGCAGCGGCCCGCGCCCGGGCCGTGGGTAGCTCACGTTCTGCGCCGAATAGTCCCAGTGCGTGACGAGCGCTTCCGCCAGCGCGTTCGCCAGCACGGCGTCCGCTTCGAACAGCGGCAGAAAGGGGTGCCCGATGAGGCTTTTCGCCGCCACGCCGAGGAGGTTCTCGGCGGCCTGATTGGCGTAGCGCACCAGCGCGCGCTCGTCGAGCACCATCACGCCGGTGGCCAGGTACTCCAGGCCCGAGAAGCTGGATGCGGCCACGGGTCAGGCCGCCACGTTCACCGGTACAGGTTGGCCAGCTCGCGCCTGAGCGATTCGACGTTCTTCTGGTGCAGCTCCACCGCGTCCTTGTACTTCTGCAGCCGCTCGAGCACGCGTGCGTAGTTGCGCTCGTCGCCGTAGCGCACCGATTCCTGCTCCTCGAGCTCCTTGCGCGCCTCGGCGAGCAGCGTCTCCTCCCGCTGCAGCTCCTTTTCCAGGATCTCGCGCTGGCGCTCGCGCGCCGTAGCGCGCGCCTGCGAGTCTTCCCTGGGGAAGCTGCCCGGCGCCACCTTCGGTTTCGGCGCCGGCACCACCTGCACCCGCGTCTGCTGCACGATGCGGCAATCCTTGCCGCTGGTGTCTTCCCTGAGATTGGTGACGTGGGTGCGCCCGTCCTTGTCGCGGCAGCTCCAGATGGTGATCTCTTCGGATGACTGCGCCGGCGCAAGCGACGGCGCGAAGCTCAGCGCAACTCCCAGCGACAAGAAAAATCGGCGCACGATCAATAACATACCAGAAAAAAACCGGGGCCGGGCAAGCCCGTCCCCGGTCTGCGCGGCACGGCCGATTCGCGATTACGAAGAGTAGTACATGTCGAACTCGACCGGGTGCGTGGTCATGCGAAAGCGCGTGAGCTCCTCTTCTTTCAGCGCCGCGTAGGACTCGAGGAAATCCTCCGAGAACACGCCGCCCTTGGTGAGGAAGGCGTGGTCCTTCTCGAGGCTCTCGAGCGCTTGCTCGAGCGAGGCGCACACGTGCGGGACCTTGGCGGCCTCTTCCGGCGGCAGATCGTACATGTTCTTGTCGATCGGATCGCCGGGGTGAATCTTGTTCTGCACGCCGTCGAGGCCCGCCATCAGCATCGCCGCGAACGCGAGGTACGAGTTCGCCGTCGGGTCGGGGAAGCGCACCTCCACGCGCCGCGCCTTCGGGCTCGGGACGTACGGGATGCGGCACGACGCCGAGCGGTTCTTCGCCGAATAGGCGAGGTTGATCGGCGCCTCGAACCCCGGCACCAGGCGCTTGTAGCTGTTGGTGCCCGGATTGGTGATGGCGTTCAGCGCCTTGGCGTGCTTGATGATGCCGCCGATGTAGAACAGCGCGAACTCCGACAGGCCCGCGTAGCCGTTGCCCGCGAACAGGTTCTGGCCGCCCTTCCACACCGATTGGTGCACGTGCATGCCGGAGCCGTTGTCGCCGACCACGGGCTTGGGCATGAAAGTCGCGGTCTTGCCGTAGGACGCGGCCACGTTCCATACCGTGTACTTCAGGATCTGCATCCAGTCGGCGCGCTGTACGAGGGGCGCAAAGCGCGTGCCGATCTCGTTCTGCCCCATCGCGCCGACCTCGTGGTGGTGCACTTCGACCTCCACGCCCTGCTGCTCGAGCGCGAGGCACATGGCGTTGCGGATGTCGGCGAGCGTATCGGTCGGCGGCACCGGAAAGTAGCCGCCCTTGACCGGCGCGCGGTGCCCCATGTTGCCCGATTCGTAGTCGATGCCGCTCGACCAGGGCGCCTCTTCGGACTTGATCTTGACGAAGCTGCCGGACATGTCGACGGACCAGGTGACGCCGTCGAAGATGAAGAACTCGGGCTCGGGGCCGAAGTACGCCGTGTCGCCGAGGCCGCTCGACTTGAGGAAAGCTTCGGCGCGCCGCGCGATGCCGCGCGGGCAGCGGTCGTAGGGCTTGCCGTCGGTGGGCTCGTAGACGTCGCAGCTGATGTTCAGAACGGCCTCGTCGCTGAACGGGTCCATGCGCGCGGTCGACGGATCGGGCATCAGCAGCATGTCGGAGGCCTGGATGCCTTTCCAGCCGGCGATCGACGAGCCGTCGAACGCATGGCCCTGCTCGAACTTCTCCCTGGTGAAGTGCCGGATCGGCACGCTGACGTGCTGCTCCTTGCCGCGGGTGTCGGTAAAGCGGAAGTCGACGAACTTGACCTCCTTGTCCTTCGCCAGTTTCAAGACGTCATCGGCCGTCATGGACATCTGCAGATCTCCTGAGTTCGTGCAATGGGATACGGCCGCTCGCGGCAGCCGGACGCGCAGGATGGAGCAGTTTCCATGCCACGAGGCGGTCTCCCCGGATCCGCCCCTGCCGCGCCATGCCGCGGAAATTCTAAATCAAGGACTCGCACAATGCTGGTGCATTTTAGCGTCGCCGGCACTGTGCTGGTGCCCCGAATGCACTGACATTGAAGGCCTATAATGCAGGGCAGCAATGACGGGCAACGCGGACATCATCGAGATCAAGCGCCGGGCGGCCGAGCGCGGGCAGCAACTCAAGCTGCCCTATGCTGGCGCGTTGACCCCCGCCGAGGCCTTCGCGCTCATGCAGGCCGGCGCGAAGCTGGTCGATGTGCGCACCAAGCCGGAGCTGCTGTACGTGGGTGGCGTTCCGGGAAGCGTGCTCGTGGAGTGGCAAACCTATCCGGGCAATGCGCAGAATGCCGCCTTCCTCGCTCAACTCGCCGAGGCGGTCGCGCCGCAGGAGACATTGCTGTTCATGTGCCGGTCCGGCGCGCGTTCGCACGCCGCGGCCGCGCTGGCCGCGCAGGCCGGCTGGCGCGATTCCTACAACGTGCTCGAAGGCTTCGAAGGCGACAAGGACGCCGAGCAGCACCGCAACACCGTGGGCGGCTGGCGCAAGGCCGGGCTGCCCTGGGCGCAGGGCTAGGGCACGGACCACTCTACCGCGCCCGAGTACGCGGTCGCGAGCACGACCACGCCGAAGGCGATGCGGTACCAGGCGAACGGCCGGAAGTCGTGCGTGGCGACGTAGCGCACCAGCCAGCGGATGACGACGAACGCGGACACGAACGACATCACGAAGCCGACGCCGAACATATCCAGATCCGCCGCGGTCAGCAGGTCCCGGCTGTTCCACAGGTCGTAGGCGCCCGCCGCGATCAGCGTCGGCACGGCGAGGAAGAACGAGAACTCGGTCGCCGCGGAACGCGACAAGCCGAACAGCATGCCGCCGATGATGGTGGCGCCGGAGCGCGACGTGCCCGGTATGAGCGCGAAGCATTGCGCGATGCCGACCTTGAGCGCGTCCTTCCAGGTCATCGCGCGCGTATTGTCGAGGCGCACGGCGCGCATACCGCGGTCCACCCACAGGATGATCAATCCGCCGACGATGAAAGCGAGCGCCACCGGCACGGGCGAGAACAGGTGGGTCTTGATGAGGCCGCCGAAGAGAAGCCCCAACACCGCGGCGGGGATGACGGCGACGATCAGGTTGCCATACAGCTGCCGGTCGACGCTGAAGAAGCGCCGCCGATATTCCCACAGCACCGCCAGCATGGCGCCGGTCTGGATGGCGACGTTGAAGACCTTGGCCTTCTCGCCGTTGAAGCCGAGCAGGTCGCCGGCGAGGATCAGGTGCCCGGTGCTCGAGATCGGCAGGAACTCGGTCAGTCCCTCGACGAGGCCGAGGATCAGCGCGTGGATCAGGCTCGCATCCATGCCCTCAATGTACCCGCTGCGCCAGGAATTCGCGGATGGCGCTCCAGAACAGCGGGTGCGCGTCGGTCGTGTTGTGCCCCGCCGCTGCGAGGACGGCTTTTTGCTTGGGGCCACCCCAGGCGTCGCACAGGCGCTCGCCGTGCACTGCGGGGATCACCTCGTCGCGCTCCGCGATCAGGCACAGGAGCGGCGTTTTCAGCCGCGGCGCGAGCGCGATGGAATCGAAGCGGTGCCGGAGCAGCCAGTCGACCGGCAGGTACCAGTAGTAGCGCTTGGCCACCGCAGCGAGGCTGTCGAAGGGCGTGACGAGGATCAGGCCCGCAAGGGGTCGCTGGGCGGCGAGCGCCACCGCCGGTCCGCTCCCCAGGCTGCGGCCGAAGGCGTAGATGCGTTTCGGATCCACGCCCGGGAGCTGCGCTGCGTGGTCGTACAGCGCGAGCGCGTCGGCGACGAGCGCCTTCTCGGACGGCGAGCCCTCGCTCTGGCCATAGCCGCGGTAATCCAACAGCAGCCAGGAGGTCCCCGGCGCCTCCGCAGCCTCGATCATCCACGAGACCTCTTCGGCATTGCCGCCGAAGTACAGGATGACGGGTCCCCCGGACTTGACATACCAGGCATGCACGCGGGCGCCGTCCGCCGTGGGCAGAAAGACGCTCGCGGCCTGCGGATTGCGCGCGATCTCCGCACGCCGCGCCCCGGAGATCGACTGCGGATGGAAGATCAAGGCGTCCTGCGCCAGGTAAACGACGAGCGGCAGCCCGATAGCGACCGCGACGCATACCTTCAGGATTGTGGCAACTATACCGTCCACGGCGTCATCCTAATCGCCCTCGCGCCGCAGCGATTCGACCAGGCGTGTTTGCTCGGCCGCCGACAGCGTGGGCGCGCTAGTCGTTCAGGTAGGCGCCCGAAAGCAGGCTGCCATATCGCGAGAGGTGTTCCTTGTCCGCGAAGTAGAGGATCTTCGAGACAGAGTGGAAGGTCGGATAGCGGAGCTTGCCCGCGACGTAAAGAACAAGCTCTATCGCGCGTTGGGGGTCGAAGCGGATCGGAGCAACGGCCATCCGGGCGGCATTATGGCGTCGGGCTGCACGAACCTCAAGTCATTTCTAGGTCTTCTGGTATATCTCGCCGCCCTTCTTCACGAACTCCACCGACTTCTCCTGCATCCCCTTCTCGACGTACTCGCGCACGTCCTGCGTGATCTTCATCGAGCAGAAATGCGGCCCGCACATGGAGCAGAAGTGCGCCACCTTCATCGAGTCCTTGGGCAGCGTCTCGTCGTGGAAGTCCTTGGCGGTATCCGGGTCGAGCCCGAGGTTGAACTGGTCTTCCCAGCGGAACTCGAAGCGCGCCTTGGAGACCGCGTTGTCGCGGATCTGCGCGCCCGGATGGCCCTTGGCGAGGTCGGCCGCGTGCGCGGCGATCTTGTAGGCCATGATGCCGTCCTTCACGTCCTTCTTGTTCGGCAGCCCCAGATGCTCCTTGGGCGTCACGTAGCAGAGCATCGCCGTGCCGTACCAGCCGATCTGCGCGGCACCGATGGCGCTGGTGATGTGGTCGTAGCCCGGCGCGATGTCGGTGGTGAGCGGCCCGAGCGTATAGAAGGGCGCCTCGTGGCACTCCTCGAGCTGGATGTCCATGTTCTCCTTGATGAGCTGCATGGGCACGTGTCCCGGGCCCTCGATCATCACTTGCACGTCGTGCTTCCAGGCGATCTTCGTCAGCTCGCCCAGGGTGCGCAGCTCCGCGAGCTGCGCCTCGTCGTTCGCGTCGTAGCCCGAGCCGGGGCGCAGGCCGTCGCCGAGCGAGAAGGCGACGTCGTAGGCCTTCATGATCTCGCAGATGTCTTCGAACTTCGTGTAGAGGAAGCTCTCCTGGTGGTGCGCGAGGCACCACTTCGCCATGATCGAGCCGCCGCGCGAGACGATGCCCGTCATCCGCTTCGCCGTGAGCGGCACGTAGCGCAGCAGGACGCCTGCGTGGATGGTGAAGTAATCGACGCCCTGCTCGGCCTGCTCGATGAGCGTGTCGCGGTAGATCTCCCAGGTGAGGTCTTCCGCCTTGCCGTCCACCTTCTCCAGCGCCTGGTAGATCGGCACGGTGCCGATCGGCACCGGCGAGTTGCGCACGATCCACTCGCGCGTCTCGTGGATGTGCTTGCCGGTGGAAAGGTCCATCACCGTGTCGGCGCCCCAGCGGATCGCCCAGGTCATCTTCTCCACCTCCTCGCCGATGCCCGAGGAGACGGCGGAGTTGCCGATGTTGGCGTTCACCTTCACGAGGAAGTTGCGGCCGATGATCATCGGCTCGGATTCCGGGTGGTTGACGTTCGCCGGGATGATGGCGCGCCCGCGCGCCACTTCGTCGCGCACGAATTCGGGCGTGATGCGCGCCGGGATCGAGGCGCCGAAGGCTTCGCCGCGATGCTGCCTCATCAGCAGCTCGAGCATCTTCTCGCCCGTCTTGCCCGTGGCCTTCAGGCTCTCGACGTAGCGCTCGCGCTCGAGGTTCTCGCGCAGGGCGATGAACTCCATCTCCGGCGTGACGATGCCGCGCCTGGCGTAGTGCATCTGCGAGACGTTCATGCCGCGCCGCGCGCGGCGCGGCGCGCGCTTCAGGTTGAAGCGCAGCTCGGCGAGCCTCGGGTCGTTCAGGCGCTCCACGCCGTACTGCGACGAGGGGCCCGGCAGCACCTCGGTGTCGCCGCGCGCCTCGATCCAGGGCAGGCGCAGGGGCGCGAGCCCCGAGCGGATGTCGATGCGCGCCGCCGGGTCCGTATACGGCCCCGAGCAATCGTAGACGAACACCGGGGGATTCTTCTCGCCGCCGAACAGGCTCGGCGTATCGGCCTGCGAGATTTCGCGCATCGGCACGCGGATGTCCGGGCGGGTGCCTGTCACGTACACTTTCCTCGAGTTGGGCAAAGGCTTGACCGCCGCCTCGTCGACGTGGGCGGTGGCAGCCAGGAATTTCGGATTGGCGTTCATCGAATCGCTTCCTTCGGCGGGATTAGCCGCATCAGGTTCAAAGGGTTTCTCTCACCCGCGCGGCGTTTCAAACGCGGCCGCACAGGACCCCTGCGTAAGGCAGTTACGCTACTGCAAAGTGCCCCAAGAAACAAGAAAAGCCCCTGGCGCCCCTGCTACCATTCCGGGCGCCCCGTGCGACCTCTCCCGATCCTTCTTGCTCTGCTGGCGGTCGCGCCGCCGGCGCAGGCCCAGGACATCCCTGCGCTCGCCGTCAAGCCGCTCGCCGAAGTCGCGATCTACCCCGAGCGCGACGCCGCCGCCCAGGTGGTGTCGCTGAACGAATCGCGCATCGCGGCCGAGATCGCGGGGCGCATCGAGGCGGTGCCGGTCGAAGTCGGCCAGCGCATCGCGCGCGGCGCGGTGCTGGCGCGCATCGACTGCCGCGACCACGAGCTCGCGCGCCAGCGCGCGCTCGCCGCGCTCGACGCCGGGCGCTCGCGCCTGGCACTCGCCGAGCAGCAGCTCGCGCGGGCGCGCGATCTGCAAGCGCAAGGGTTCTTCGCCGAGGAGGCGCTCGCCGCGCGCATCACCGAGACCGAGGTGCTGAGGGCGGAAGTGGCGCAGGCCGAGGCGCAGCTCGCCTCAGCCGCGCGCGCGGTCGGCAAGTGCGTCGTGCGCTCGCCCTTCGCCGCCGTCGTGCGCGAGCGGCTCGGCCGCGTGGGCGAGCTTGCCGCGCCGGGCACGCCGCTCGCCGTGCTGGTCGACCTGGAGCGCATCGAGGTCGCGGCGCAGGTGCAGGCGAAGGACGCGCCCGGCCTGCAGCGCGCGCGGGAAATACGCTTCGCCGGCGCCGGCGAGCCGCGCGCGCTCTCGCTCGTGCGCGTCTCGCCGGCCGTCGACCCGCAGTCGCGCACCGTGGAAGCGCGCCTGCGCTTCGCGCGCGAGGGCGCACCCCCGGGGGCTTCCGGACGCATCGTGTGGCGCGATGCCGAGCCGCACGTGCCCCCCGGGCTGCTGGTGCGCCGCGCGGGGCGCCTCGGCGTGTTCGTCGATGACGCGGGCACGGCGCGCTTTCACGCCCTGCCCGATGCGCACGAAGGCCGGCCGGCGCGCGTCGAGCTGCCCGGCGGCGCGCGCGTCGTCGTTTCCGGGCAGCTCGCGCTGCAGGACGGGCAGCGGCTCCGATGAGCTTCGTCGAGCGGCTGCTCCGCAACCACCCGCTCGCCAACATCCTGTTCGCGGTGGTGCTGGCGACGGGCGCCATGTCCTATCTGCTCATGCCGCGCGAGCAGGACCCGGAGATCAACTTCAACTGGGTCAACATCACCACCACGCTGCCCGGCGCCGCGGCCGAGGACGTGGAAAAGCGCGTCACGCAGCCGCTCGAGGACGCGATCAAGAACGTCGCCGACGTGCGCTTCGTGCTGTCTTCCAGCCGCGAGAACGTGTCCTCGATCCTGGTGCGCTTCAACGACATCGCGGCGCGCGTCTTCGACAAGCGCGTGAACGACCTGCGGCGCGAGATCCTGAACAAGACGCAGGCCGAGCTGCCCGCGGAGGTGCGCGACGACCCGCGCGTGCTCGAGATCACCACCTCGAACGGCTTTCCCACGGCGCAGCTGATGCTCGCCGGGCTCGCCGACGACGAGACGCTGCGGCGCGCCGCGCGCGGGATCCGCGTCGACCTGGAGCGCCTCGAGGGGGTGGACCAGGTGTTCGCCCTCGGCCTGCACGATGCCGAGCTGCGCGTCGAGTTCGACCCGGCGCGCCTCGCCGCGCGCGGCCTCACCGCGGCCGACCTCGCCGACGCCGTGGGCGGCTGGTTCCGCGACACCTTCGCCGGCAAGGCGCGCGCCGGCGCCGACGCCTGGCTGGTGCGCGTCATCGGCCAGGATCCCGACCCGGGCTATCTCGCCGGCCTCACGCTCGCCGTGCCGCGCGCCGGCACGCGCATCGCGCTCGAGGAGGTGGCGCGCGTCGAGCGCGCGCGCGCCACGCCGCGCCACCTCGCTTCGGCCGGCGGCCGCCCGGCGGTGCTGCTCTCGGTCACCAAGAAGGCCCACACCAACACGCTCGAGCTCGTCGAGCGCATCCGCGGCTACGCCGCCGGCCGCAGCGCCGCGCTCGCGCCGCAAGGTCTTTCCCTCGCGCTCACCGACGACCAGACCCTCCCCACGCGCGAGGCGATCTCGGTGATGGAGTCGAACGCGCTGCTCGGGCTCGCGCTCGTGCTCGCCGCCTGCTGGATGTTCCTCGGCACGCGCGTCTCGGTGCTGGTCGCGCTCGGCATCCCGTTCTCGCTCGCCGGCGGCTTCGCGCTGCTGCACGCGGGCGGCTTCACGCTCAACATCTCGGTGCTGCTCGGGGTGGTGATCGTGCTCGGCATGCTGGTGGACGACGCGGTGGTGGTGGTGGAGGCGATCTACTACCGCGTGCAGCGCGGCGCGAAGGTGCTCGCCGCCTCGCTCGATGCGCTGCGCGAGACCGCGGCGCCCGTCGGCTCCGCGGTGCTGACGACCATCGCCGCGTTCCTGCCGCTCATGCTGCTGCCCGGCATCGTCGGCAAGTTCATGTTCGTGATTCCGTTCGTCGTCACGGTGACGCTCGCCATCAGCCTGCTCGAGGCCTACTGGATGCTGCCGGCGCACGTGACGGCGCTGCAGCTCGATCTGACGCGGCCCTCGCGCCTGCAGCGCGTGCGCCACCGTTTCACGCACCTTTTGCGCGTGCGCTACTCGCGCGCGCTGCTCCACGTCATGCGCCGGCCAAAACGCTTCGCCGCGCTCATGGTGCTGGCGGTGGCCGCCGCGGGCGCCGCGGTGGCGGGCGGCATGGTGCGCATGGAGTTCTTCGCCTTCGACCCCGTGCGCCTGTTCTACGTCAACGTCGACATGCCGGCGAGCGCGCCGATCGAGGCGACGCTGGCGCGCGCCGAGCAGGCCGAGCGCGCCGTGCGCGCGCGGCTGCGCGCGGGCGAGGCGCGCGCGCTCACCGCGCTCGCCGGCGTGAAGTTCACCGACACCGAGCCGCTCTACGGCGATGCCTACGGCCAGGTGGCGGTCTCGCTCGAGCCGCGCCGCGACGGCGGGCGCGAGGTCGGCGAGATCGTCGAGGCGCTGCGCGCGGACATCGAGTCCCTGCCCGGTCCGGGCAGGCTCAGCTTCACGCTGCTCGCGGCCGGCCCGCCGGTCGCGAAGCCGGTGCGCGTGCGCGTGCGCAACGACGACGCCGCCGAGCTGCGCGCGGCGGCGGACGCGGTGCTCGCGATCGTGCGCGCGGTGCCGGGCGCGAAGGACGTCGCCGACGACGACGTGCCCGGCCGGCCCGAGCTGCGCCTCAAGCTCGATCGCGACGCGATCCGCGCGAGCGGCCTGCCCCCGGGACTGGTCGCGCGCCTGGTGCGGCTGCACGTGGACGGCGAGATCGTCACGCAGATGCGCGACCAGGGCGAGAAGCTCGAGGTGCGGGTGCGCGCCGCACCGCGCGCCGCCGCCGACGTGGCGCGGCTGCTCGACGACCCCGTGGCGCTGCCCGCGGGCGGCGCGGGCACGACGCTCGGCGCGCTGCTGCGCGCCGAGACCGGCACCGGCAGCGGCGTGATCAAGCACTACAACCTGCGCCGCGCGATCACCGTCGAGGCGGACCTCGATCGCAAGCGCATCGATACCGTGGCGGCCAACAACGCCATTCGCGCAGG
>Ga0326597_10005562_pt1 | contig 17460 bp, 16 predicted proteins | sample RVTome_12_FD_203789 | JGI IMG/M metagenome (GOLD analysis project Ga0326597, IMG submission 203789) | Soil microbial communities from uranium-contaminated site in the Upper Colorado River Basin, Wyoming, United States - RVT100D185 | ecosystem: Environmental > Terrestrial > Soil > Contaminated >... | reverse complement strand
GAGCAGCGCCGCGCCGTCGAACGCCTCGTCCTCGACGAGCCGGGCCGCGCCGGCGTCGCTCAGGACCAGCGCGTTTGCCCGCTGATGGCCGGCCGCGTGGGGATACGGGACGACGACCATCGGCAGCCCGAGCGCCGTCACCTCGGCCAGCGTGCTCGAGCCGGCCCGCCCCACGACGAGGTCCGCGGCCGCGAGCGCGGGGAGCATCTCGTCGCGCAGGAACGGATGGGGCCGGTAGCGTTCGCGCAGCTCCGCGGGGAGAGCCTCCCGACCGGCGAGCGCCGCCGCGTATCCGGCATCGCCCGTGACGTGGATGACGCAGGCACGCTCGACGAGGCGGGGCAATGCGTCCGCGACGGCCGCATTGAACCGGCGGACGGCCTGCGAGCCGCCGAAGACGAGCATCAACCGGGCGTCGGCCGGGACGCCGAGGCGGGCGCGGGCCGCCTCGCGGTCGATCTCCCGGATGTCCCGGATCGGCGTGCCGGTCACGAAGCACGACCCGGCGCCGAGCGCCTCGCAGGTGGCGGCGTACGACACGGCGACCGCGTCGGCCAGCCGGGCCGTCACGCGGACGCTCCGGCCGGGCACGACGTTGCCCTCCCAGAGCAGCACCGGGATGCCGAGCGGCGCCGCGGCGAGGAGCGTCGGGATCGCGACGTAGCCGCCGGTCGTGAGGATCGCGGCAGGCCGCTCGCGGGCGAGGATCGCCGCGGCCTGGGGCACGGACGCCGCGAGCCGGAGCGGGTCGAGGAGCAGGTGGACGTCCCGGTCGACCGTCCGGAGCGACCGCAGCGCGAGCCGGCGCAGCGGGATGCCGGCGGCCCGGACGAGCGACGCCTCGAACCCACGGTGCCCGCCGAGCCAGACGAGCTCAGGCGCGTCGCGCGAGGCTCGACGCGTTTGGAGCGATCGAGCGACGGCGAGTGCCGGGTAGATGTGTCCGCCCGTGCCCCCGCCCGCGATCAGCAGGCGCATCGTTCCATGACCCTCGTTCGACGGTCTCGCGCGAGATCGACAGCAGGATGCCGACCGCGGCGAAGCTGATGATGAGCGATGAGCCGCCCGCGCTGATGAACGGCAGCGTGATCCCGGTCACCGGCAGGATCGCGACCACGACGGCGACGTTGATGAATGCCTGGATGCACAGCCACCCCGTGATCCCTGCGGCGAGCAGGGCGCCGAACGTGTCCGGTGCCCGGAGTGCGGTCCGGATCCCCGCGTAGGCGAGGACCACGAACAGCCCGACGACCAGCGTGGCCCCGACGAGCCCGAACTCCTCGCCGATGATCGCGAAGATGAAGTCGTTGCTCGCGTTCGGGAGGAACAGCCCGCCGGCGAGCCGGCTCTCGCCGAGCCCGGCCCCGAGGATTCCGCCGAGTGCGAGGGCGAGGAGCCCCTGGATCGTGTGGAAGCCCTTGCCGAGCGGGTCGCTCCACGGGTTGAGGTAGGCCTGGAGGCGCTCGACCTGGTAGCCGCGCAGCCCGGCCGCCGCGACGGCCACGAGCGCCAGCATCCCCATCGCCGCGATGTGCGTGAGGTTCGCCCCGGCGACAAAGAACATCGTGAACGCCGTCAGCGCGATGACGGTCGTCGTCCCGAGGTCCGGCTCCCGGAAGACGAGGGCCACGATCGGGGCGACGATCAGGAGAAACGGCAGCGTGCCCGTCCACAGGCCGCGAATGGCGGTCCCGCGCTTCGACATCCAGTGGGCGAGATAGACGATCAACGCGAGCTTCGCGAACTCCGCAGGGTGGATCGACGGCAGCGGGCCGAGCTGCATCCACCGGGCGGACCCGCCGACGACGTTCGAGTGGAAGAAGCCCCGCTCAGGCAGGACCAGGACGAGCACGAGCAGGACGAGCGCGACCGCATAGGCGGGGATCGACGCGAGCCGGAGGTAGCGGTAGTCGACTCGCATCATCAGGACCATCGCCCCGAGTCCGAGGAGCGCCCACTGGATCTGCGGCCCGACGATCCCGAACGTGTCGTCCTGGGCCTGGTAGGCCAGCATCGCCGACGACGAGTAGACCATCAGGATCCCGGTCGCCGCGAGCGCGACGACGGCGACGAGGATCGCGTAGTCGGGCTGGTGACGGTCGCGCTTGAGGGTCGTCTTCGCGGCCGCCTTTGCCGGGCCCTTCGGCCGGGCGCCCGCGCGCCGCTGGGCCGTCCGCCGCCCGGCAGTCCGGCGGCCCGCGCCGGAGATCGGCCGGGCGATGCTCATTTCGTCTCCCCCGTCGAGCGCGCGGCGGCGAGCGCGGCGACCGCGGCGACCGCGGCCTTGAACGCACGACCCCGGGCCGCGTAGTCCTCGAACATGTCGAAGCTCGCCGCTGCCGGGCTGAGGAGGACGGTCGGGCCGGGTCGACGATCGCCGATCGCCTCGCGGGCGCGCGCATCCGCGCGGGCAACTGCATCCTCGAGCGTCGAGGCCTGCTCGGTCCGGGCAAGGCCGGCCGCGCGGAAGAGGCGCTCGAGTGCAGGCCCGCTCTCGCCGATGAGCACGGCCGCGGCCACCCGCTCCCCGACGACCGCCGCCAGCTCGTCCAGGTCGACACCCTTGTCACGGCCCCCGGCGATGAGGACGAGCGGCCCCTCGAACGCCCGGATCGCGGCGATCACCGCGTCCGGCTGGGTCCCCTGCGAATCGTTGACGAACCGGACGCCGTCGACGACCGCGACCTCCTCGAGCCGGTGCTCGACCCCGCCGAACGCTGCCGCGGCGCGGCGAACCGCCTCGGCCGGAACGCCGAACAAAAGTCCGACCGCGACCGCGGCCATCGCGTTCGCGACGTTGTGCCGGCCCGGGATCCGCAGCTCGTCGATCGGCAGGATCCGATCGTCCGGCTCGACGTCCAACGAGGCCCCGCCGGCCATCGCGAGGCGGACCACGCCGTCGGCGACGATCCACCCGTCGACCAGGCCGATCCCGCCGGGTCGCGGGCGGTCGAGCCCGTACGGCACGACCCGCGCCGTCCCGAGCGCCGCGTACGACGCCACGACCGGGTCGTCCATGTTGAGGACGAGCGCACCGGCCGGGTCGACCAGCTCGGCCAGCCGCCGCTTGACGTCGCGGTAGGCCGCGAGCGACCCATGCCGGTCGAGATGGTCCGACGTCACGTTCGTGTACACGGCCACGGAGGTACCCCGCGACAGCGTGGGGATCTGGAGCTCGGACAGCTCGTACACGACCCGGTGGTCCGGCGTCAGCTCCGGCAGCCGCTCGACGATCGGAACCCCGATGTTCCCGCCGAGCACCGCCGGGTGCGACGGATCGGCGGCGAGGACGGCCGCGGCGAGGGATGCCGTGGTCGTCTTGCCCTTCGTGCCGGTGACCCCGACCGTCGGCGCCGGGCAGAGCCGAAGGAACAGGTCCGGCTCGGACAGGAGCGCCGGGGCCGCCGGGTCGCCCCCCTCCCGGGCGTCGACGAGTGCCCGCAGCGCGCCGCGCAGGCGTGGCTCCGTCGTCGGGAAGTCCGGGTTGATCGACGGTGACGTCGTGACGAGCGCGGCGTCGCGCCAGGCCTCGACGGGATCGACGTCGGGGCCGGCCAGCAGGCGGACTGGGCGGCCTCCGAGGGCGGCGACGGCCTCGGCCAGCTCATCGACCGGGCGCCGATCGTAGATCGTCACCCGCGCGCCGGCGTCGACGAGGAAGCCGGCCAGTGCGATCCCGCTCCGGGCGAAGCCGAGCACCGTCACCGGGCGGTCGCGCAGGATGCCCGCGCGCACGGCGTCGAGCGTCAGCGCGTCCGGATCGATCGGCCGGACGGTCGACATCGTCGTCATACCAGGCGTATCGACGACAGGAACAGCGTCACCCCGAGCAGGCCGGACAGGATCGCGACGATCCAGAACCGGAGGGTGATCTTCTCCTCGTCCCAGCCGCCCAGCTCGAAGTGGTGGTGGATCGGCGACATCCGGAAGACCCGCCGCCCGCCGGTGAGCTTGAAATAGGCCACCTGGATGATCACCGAGGCCGTCTCGACGACGAAGATCAGGCCGATGAGCGGGAGGACGAGGATCTGGCCCGTGATCAGCGCGATGACGGCAAGCGTGGCACCGAGGGCCAGCGAACCGGAATCGCCCATGATCACCTGGGCCGGGTGGACGTTGAACCACAGGAAGCCGAGCAGCGCACCGATGATCAGCGCGCAGAGGAACGCCGTCTCCGGCTGGTTGCCGATCGTCCCGTCGGGCTGCGGGACCTGGTTGAGCAGCGCGATCAGGAGGAACGCGACGAACGCGAACACGAGTGTTCCGCCGGCCAGGCCATCGAGGCCGTCGGTGATGTTCACGCCGTTGCTCGCGGCGACGATCGCGAGGGCCGCGAAGACGATGTAGATCCACGGGTCGACGAAGACCCTGCCGACGAACGGCACCGCCACCTGGTCGATCTGGTAGGTCGACTGGATCTGGTACGCCGCTACGGCCGCGACGACGACGAGCCAGAGGAGCTTCTGGCGGGCCCGGATGCCCTCGCCACTCCGGGCGTTGAAGTAGTCATCAGCCGCCCCGAGGGCGCCGACGAAGGCGAGCGCCGCGAGCGGCGCGATGATCCCGCCTTCGGGGATCCCGCGGAGGAGCACGTACAGCCCGAGGACGACACCGATGACGAGCAGCCCGCCCATCGTGGGCGTGCCCTGCTTCACGAGGTGCGTCTCCGGTCCTTCCTCACGGATCTGCTTACCCATGCCGATGAAGCGGAGGAAGCGGATGTACGGGGGCATGAGGATGACGACGATCGCGAACGCGAGCAGGAGCCCCTGGATGAGCTGGAGGGTCATCGGACGCCGGCTCCGGCGACGAGCTCAGCCCGCAGCTGGTCGACGAGGACGTTGAGCTCGACCCCGCGCGAGGCCTTGACGAGGACGACGTCGCCGTCCCGGAGGCGGGGCCGGACCGCCGCGAGCGCGGCGCCGCGATCGGCCGCCCGGACGATCTTCCCGGGAGCCAGCCCTGCCGCGACCGCGCCGTCGGCGATCGCGGTCGCGCCCTCGCCCACGACGACGAGCAGGTCGGCCACCGCCGCGGCCGCCTCGCCCACCGCGCGGTGGCCCGCTTCGTGACCGTCGCCCAGCTCGAGCATCTCGCCGAGCACCGCCACGCGACGGCCGGGCAGGCCGCCGAGGAGATCGAGCGCCGCCGTCACGGACGCGGGCGACGCGTTGTACGAGTCGTCGACGATCGTCACGCGGCCGGCCCGGATGAGCTCGGCCCGGTGGGGCGCGGACCAGCCCCGGGCGAGCCCGGCCGCGATCTCGTCGAGCGACAGGCCGGCAGCGAGCCCGGTGGCCGCGCCGGCGAGCGCGTTGTGGACCGCCAGCCGGCCGAGCGTCGGGATCGACACAGCCACGCGCCCATCACGGGTCCGGAGCGTGAACCGCATCCCGTCCGTGCCCGCGGACCTGGCCTCCTCCGCCCGCACGTCGGCCTCGGCGGCGAACCCGTACGTCAGCGCCGGCGCCTCCGTCCGACCCGCCATCCGGCGAACCCTCACGTCGTCCGCGTTGAGCACCGCCCGACCGTCGCGCGGGAGCGCCTCGAGCAGCTCGCCCTTCGCCCGTTCGATCGCCTCGAGCGTGCCGATTCGCGACAGGTGGACCGGCTGGACGGCCGTCACGACGCCGATCCGCGGCCGGGCGATCGCGGCGAGGTCGGCTATCTCGCCGCCGGCGTACATCCCCATCTCGAGAACCGCCGCCTCGTGCTCCGGGCCCAGCCGGAGGACGGTCAGCGGGAGCCCGATCTCGTTGTTCTGGTTGCCCTCGTTCTTCAGCGTCACGAACCGCTCGCCGAGGACCGCCGCGATCGCCTCCTTCGTCGACGTCTTCGCGATGCTCCCGGTCACGCCCACGACGAGCGGCTCGAACCGCGTCCGCCAGGCCGCTGCGACCGCGTGGAGGGCCGCGAGGCCGTCGGCGACGCGGACGATCGTTACGTCGCCGAGAGCCGTCGCGGCATCGTCCGTGAGGCGCGTGACGAGCAAGGCGGCCGCGCCGCGCGCCACCGCCGCGGCGAGGAACTCGTGGCCGTCGGTCCGTTCCCCCGGCAGCGCCACGAACAGCTCGCCCGGGTTGACGATCCGCGAGTCCACGGCCGCCCCGCGGATCGGGCGCGAGGAGCGGGCGACCAGCCGTCCCCCGGTGATCTGCGCGAGCTCCTCGGCCGCGAGGGCGGGCGGCGCCACTTTCCCCGGGCGGGGCGCACGCCGGTCGTGGGTCACGGGCGTGAGTGTGGCACAGGCGCTGGTCACTGGTCGGCGATCGCGGGCGCCGGCTGAGCCGATCCGGAAGGCTCGGACGGCCGGTCGGCGAGGAGGCCGGGCGTTGTGATCGCGTTGTGGGCGATCCGGCGGAACAGCTCGAACGACATGACCGGCATCTCGAGCAGGCCGATCTTCGCGACCGTCGGCCGCGCCTCGTTGATCTCGACGGCGACGATCAGGTCCGGCTTGCCGGTCTCGCGCGCGACGTAGCCGACGAACGTGTAGTTGTAGACGAGGTTCTTCCAGGCACCCCTCTCCGCGTCCCAGATCTGGGCCGTCCCGGTCTTGCCACCCACCTCGTAGCCGGGGATGAGGGTTCGGTCGCGATAGAACGGGACGGTCGTCACGACGTGATTCATCATCCCGATGAGCGTCGACGAGAGCGCCGGGTCGAGGACCTCCGCGGCCGGCGCCGTCGAGATCTCCTCGGCGCCGATCGCCTGGACGAGGTGGGGCCGAACCAGGCGGCCGCCGTTGACCATCGCCGCGAAGGCGGTCGCGAGCTGGATCGGGGTCACGGCCACGCCCTGGCCGAACGCACCGTTCGCGAGGTCGATCTGGCGCCACTCATTGACGGCCGGGTCGCGGACGAGCCCGGCGACCTCGCCCGCGACGTCGATGCCTGTCAGGCCGCCGAAGCCGAGCCGGGTCCAGACCTCGTGGAGCGAGCCGGCGGCCTCGGCGGTCGTCTCGCCCAGGCCCAGGGCGACCTTCGCCGCGACGACGTTCCGCGAGTACGCGATCGCGTCCTCGAACCGGATCCAGCCCTTGCCCCTCCTGTCCGCGTTGGCGATCTGCGTCCGTCCCCCGTCGAGGGTCAGCTTCGGCACGTCCCTGATCCTTGTGTCCGGCCTGACCGTGCCACGCTCCAGGCCGGCGACGACGGTCAGCATCTTGAAGACGGACCCGGGCTCGTAGACGTGGCTCACGATCGGGTCGATGAACCGGCCCGGATCGTTCGTGGCGATCGTCCCGTACGCGTTCGCGTCGTACGACGGGTAGGAAGCCTCGGCGTAGATCTCCCCGGTGTACGGGTCGAGCACGACGGCCGAGACACTCACCGCCCGGTCGGCGACCCAGGCCGCGAGCAGCTCCTGCTCGACCGCCAGCTGGAGGCCGGCGTCGATCGTCAGCCGCAGGTCCGTGCCGGGGATGCCGGCCTCCGCGACGACCGCGGACTCCGGCACGGGGCGCGAGTTCACGTCCCGCTGGGCGTACAGGACGCGCGGCGACCCGGCCAGCACTGCCTGGTAGAACTGCTCCACGCCGTACTGGCCGGCGCCCTCGCGATTGACGAACCCGAGGAGATGGGCGGCCAGCGTCGAGTCGGGGCCGCCGCCGCGCTGCGGATACGTCCGAACCGGCTCCGCCTCGAGCGAGACGTGTTCGAGCCGGCCGGCGGCCAGGCCCGCCCGGATCCGCTCGGAGACCTGCGGATCGAGGCCCCGGGCGAGGACGACGTACGGACGGTCGGCAGCGAGCTTCGCGGCGAGGTCCGCGGTGGCCCCCTCGCCGAGGTCGAGGATCGTCGTGAGCTCGGCGACGACCTCGCGCCGGCGGGCCGCGCTCAGCTGGTCCGGCGCGGCGACGAGGCGGTCCCGCTCGATCGTCGCGGCCAGGACCACGACGCCGCTCCGGTCGTAGATCGCCCCGCGCCGGCTCGGAACCTCGGAGCGCATCGACGTCTGCCGGCGCGCCTCCGCGGCGAGATCGTCGCGCCGGATGACCTGCCACCACGCGAGCCGGCCGACGAGCGCCACGGCCGTGACGACGAACACGGCCAGCAGGAGGACGAGGCGGCCGCGGGAGTCGGTTCGGCCGAGCATGTTGGGCGATCCGGACCTATCGAGCGGGGATGACGAGCGGCTCCGACAGCTGGCCGAGGCCGGCGTCGAGCGACTTCTTGCGGATCGCCGGTTCGCGGCCGTGCCGGCTCAGGTCGGACTGGAGCTGGTGGACCCGCGCCTCGAGCAGCTCGCGTTCGGTCAGGAGCCGGTTGATGTCAAAGCTCGTGGCCGAGACGCGGACCGTCTGGGCGAGCGAGAAGAAGGCGAGCAGGAAGGCGAGGACGATCGCGCCGAGCATGAATCCCACGCGGCCCTGCCGGCGCCGCGCCCGCACCGCGCCCCGTACCTTGCGCCGGGGGAGGGCCGGTGCTTCGACGAGGCGCGGGCGGGGCGGGAACAGGAAGGAGCGAGGGCGGGCGCCCTGGTAGACGGCCATCAGTCGAGTGCAAAGCGGATGCGCGAGGCACCCGGGTCGAGGAAGGCGAAGGTGCCGGCCGGCGAGCCGGTCCCCGCCTCCTCCCAGGCCGCGTCGGAGATCTCCGGGGTGATCCGCCGGTCCGGCCGCTCGCGCAGCTCGTGCTGGCGCCGGCCGTAGGTCTTTCGCCGGCTCGTGTGGTGCCGCTTGCTCACGACGGGCTCCTCTCTCCTGCTCCGCTTTCTTCTGCTCGGCCGGCGGACCTCCGCCGGACTCGACTGGTCAGGCGGCGAGCCGCTCCGCGGCGCGCAACCGGGCGCTCCGGGCGCGGGGATTGGCGGCGATCTCCTCGGGTCTCGGGGTCAGCGACGGCTTCGTCACTAGCCGCAGGCGCGGGTTGCGGCCGCACACGCAGATCGGCAGCTCCGGCGGGCAGACGCAGCCGCGCCGCTCCGCCTGGAAGAAGCGCTTGACGATCCGGTCTTCGAGCGAGTGGTAGCTCAGGACGACGAGGCGGCCACCCGGGCGGAGCAGGTCGACCGCCGCCGCGAGGCCCGCTTCGAGCGCCTCGAGCTCCTCGTTGACCGCGATCCGCAGCGCTTGGAAGACCCGGGTCGCGGGATGGATCCGGCGGCGTCCGGGCGGGGTCCGCGGCGCGACCAGCTCGACGAGGGCCGCGAGCTCCTCCGCGGTCCGAACGGGCCCGCTGCGCCGGGCCTCGACGATCGCGCGGGCGATCCGCGGCGCCTGGGGCTCCTCGCCGTAGCGCCGGAAGAGCGCCGTCAGCTCGGCCGCGTCGAGGGTCGCGAGGAGCTCGGCCGCGGGAACGCCGCGGCGCGGGTCGAACCGCATGTCGAGCGGCCCGCCGGTCCGGATGCCGAACCCGCGTTCCGCGTCCGCCAGCTGGAAGCTCGACAGCCCGAGATCGAACAGCAGGCCGTCGACGGCCCCGAAGCCGGCCGCCGGCGCGACCGTGTCGAGCTCGCGGAAGTTCGCCTGGCGGAGGACCAGCCGGTCGCCGAACCGTTCGAGGAGGCGGCCGACCCTGGCGATGGCCGCCCCATCGGCGTCTAGTCCGAGGAGGCGGCCATCAGGGTCGGTCGCCTCCAGGATCCGCTCGGTGTGCCCACCGCCGCCGACCGTGGCGTCGATCTGAAGGCTGCCGGGAGCAGGGGCGAGCATCGTCACGACCTCGTCCACCAACACCGGCAGGTGCCCATCCTTCATCCCTTCTCCAACGTCGACGAACGGATCCCGAGCGGACCCTGGAAGCGCATGTGGTGGGCCTAGATCCCCAGGCCTTCGAGTGCCTTGGCGAGCTCGTCAGGGCTCTCCAGGGCGGTTCGGTAGTCGTCCCATCGAGGCGGTGCCCAGATCTCGGCGTGATCGCGTGACCCGACGACGACGGCCTCGCCGTGGAGCCCCGCCCACTCGCGCAGGTAGGCCGGGACCACGACGCGGCCCTGGCGGTCGAGGCCGGCCTCGAACGCCCCGGCGAAGACGTAGCGCTGGAATAGCCGGGCCGCGGCGTCGGTGATGGGGAGCCCTGCGACCTTCGTCGCGAGGAGGTCCCAGCCGGCCCGGGTGTGAATGGCGAGGCAGGCGTCGAGCCAGCGCGAGATGACAGCTCCGTCCTCGAGCTGGGTGCGGAACTTCGCGGGGACGGCGATTCGTCCCTTGTCGTCCACCGAGTGCCGGTACTCGCCGGTGAACACGTGACGGGTCTTCCCCTGTTCATGGCCGGCGAATCCATCTCCCCGGACTCGCCGTTCGGGCTACTTGGTCGGGCGCTGGTGGCCGCGGGTCCGTCGCTTCCCCACTTCTCACCACTTCGTGCCACTGGGCGGCACTATAGCGCGTCCCGAGGGCCCGTCAATGCCGATTTCGCGTGGCGGGCGGGAGGCAGGCTGATGGGGCTGGCCAGATACCAGTGGGCGTAGTGGTAGCCGGCCGGTGGCCAGCGTCACTGGGCGCGCGGACCTTCGACGCCGGCCAGTCACCGTCCCGGCTGGTAGGCGGCCGGCCGCGATTGGGCCACCAGCGCGGGGGCCAGCCGCCGCCCGGAACAATGCCCGAGGGCTGGGCCGCGGCCCTCGTCGGCGCGCTCGGCGGCCTTCTCGGGGGCCTGGTCAGCGCGCGCACCCTGCGGCGGCGGCTGCCGTCTTGAGCCTTCCGGCCGAGCCGAACTTGGCGGGCGCTACCGCGTGGGCGGCGGCAGGATCAGCTGGTCGCCCGGGTGGATCCCGCGGGTCTTCGTCCACGGGTTGAGGCGGTAGATCGTCTCGAGCGAGTGCCCGAAGTAGTTCGCGAGTGCGGACAGCGCGTCTCCGCGCCGGATCGTGTAGATCCAGCAGTTCGGCCGACTGGGGCACGGCTCGAGATACGCGTATCGCTCGCTCGTCGGCCGGGGGGTCGGCGTCGCGGCCGGGGTCGGAGCGGGAGTCGGCGCCAGGGTCGGAGCCGGTGTCGGGGCCGGGGTGGGCACCGGGGCCGGTGTCGGGGGAGCCGGCGTCAGGACGGCGGCGACCGTCGTCGGCGCGGGTGTGCCGGTTGACCCGGCGACCCCGTCGGCCGCGGAGCCGGACGGTGGCGGGAGCGCCAGTCCGCCGCGGACGAGGACGAACGCGAACGAGAGGCTCGCGGATGCGAGGAGCGCGAGGAGCGCGGCCAGGGTTGCGGGACTGCTGGGACGCGACGAGACGCCTCCCGGGCGCGGAACGCGGCTCCTGGGCTGCGGTCGTTGGGGCAGCACTCGCACGACCGCCTCCCGCGGAGCGGCCTCGGCGTGGACGTAGCGCGCGCACGCGGTGTGCTCCGACGAGAGGCACGCCGTGGCCTGCTGGCGGCGCGAGGGTTCCACCGGCCATCCGATGGCAGCGCACCGGTTGGCGGGATCGGGCCTCTCGACGGGCGCGAGAAGGGCCCCGTCCGGTCCCTCCTGGCGGAAGTACGGGCAGGTCGTGCGGTACGGCGAGCGGCCGTCGGCGCCCCTGTCGAGCCCTCCGCCGGCTGCCGGGATCGAGCCTCCACGAGCGTCGTCCACGCGTCCCTCCGTGTGCCCTGGTAGGTGGACCGGCGCGGAGTCTAGTACGTCTTGTAGGTTGCCGTTCGTCAGCGCGGGATGCTAGTCTGCGCCGCCGAAGCCCGGTTCAGGCACGGTTCAGGCCCGGGCCCAGGCACGAACGAGGCCGTGCTCCAGATGGCTCTTCCGCTCCCGATCGTCACGCCGGACCCCGATGTCTACCGCCTCGCCCCTCATCGGATCCGGCGCTGCACGTTCCGGCGGATCATCCACGTCGACGCCATGTCCGAGCGGGTGTTCGATGTCGAGTGCCTCTACCCGGAGCGCCGGGTGCCGGTCCCCTTGGGCAACCTGGACTCCGCGACCCCGATCTGCAACGCCTGTACGGCCGCCCACATCTTCCGCCCGGACGAGGACTAAAGGCCCGAAGGCCTGTTCGAGCGGGCACCCTCAGCGACGGGTCGCCGCTCGCTCACCGAAGACCAAGGCGGAGGCCCTCCGACGCCATTGGTCTGAGGTTGTCAGCGAGGCAGTCTGTAAGCCGAGTTCTGTGCCCGGACCCGAGGGCCCGGGTGATGGCCATCCATCTCTGGCCGCCGGTTGCCCGACGGCTCATGCGGCCGACCCGAGGGCTGGGCAACGCGCCTCTCCCCCGGCGAACCGGGTTGCGCCCTCCTACTTGGCCTTGCTCCGGGTAGAGTTTGCCCCGTTTCACTCCCGCCGGCGGCTCGCACCGCCGGCCGGCATCGTCACTGTGGCACTGGTCCTCGCCTCACGGCGGACGGGAGTTACCCGCTACCCTGCGCTGCGGAGCTCGGACTTTCCTCGCGCCGTTCACGGGGCGTTAGCCCCGACGTGGCGCGCGGCCATCCGACCGCCTCGCTGACCTCCGAATTCTACCCCTCCGCGGGCGAACCGTCACGATTCCGAACGGGCGTTCGAGGTCAGTCATGCCCTGAACGCCGCATTACCACCGCCGGTCCACCCTCCGCGACCCTGTCGATCGCCTCGTTGGCGAGCGCGTCGGCGGCCGCATTCTGGGCCCGCCGGACGTGCCGCGCGGTCCACCGCTCGAAGCCGGCGAGGAGCCGCTTCGCCTCGTCGTGGAGCGGCCGGAGCTTTGCGTCCTTCACCCGCCAGCGCCCGTTGAGCTGCTCGACGATGAGCATCGAGTCGAGGAGCAGGTCGACCTCGGCGGCGCCAAGCTCACGGGCCAGGTCGAGCGCCCGGACGACGCCCGTGTACTCGGCCACGTTGTTCGTCTGCCGGCCGAGGTACTCGGAGATCGACGCGGCCGCCGGGGCCGCCGGGTCCAGTGCGTCGGGCCGCGACGCGTCGATGAGGACCGCGCCGAGCGAGGCCGGCCCGGGGTTGCCCCGGGCGGCGCCGTCGGTCCGGATGAGGAACCGCGGCCCGGCCGATGGTCGCTCGGGCAGCGCCACGGATGGCTCGGCGGCGACGTCGTCGGGCCACAGCCGGGGCGGCTCCTCGCGGCTCAGCCGGGACGCTCCACGACCGGCAGCGGCTCGCGCTTCCTGCCGCGCCCGGTCAGCCGTCGCCAGACCTTCCGGATCGGGTCGTAGTGCCGATCGGCGACCCGCTCCTTGAGCGGAATGATCGCGTTGTCGGTGATCTTGATGTGCTCCGGGCAGACCTCGGTACAGCACTTCGTGATGTTGCAGTAGCCGATCCCGGCGTCGTCCTTGAGGTAGTCGACGCGGTCGCCCTGGTCGAGCGGGTGCATCTCCAGCCCCGCGACCCGGACGAGGAAGCGCGGGCCGATGAACGGGTTCTCGATCTCGTGGTTGCGCAGGACGTGGCAGACGTCCTGGCAGAGGAAGCACTCGATGCACTTCCGGAACTCCTGGACCCGCTCGATGTCCTCCTGCTGCCAGCGCCACTCCGACTGGGGCACGTCGGTAGGGGGCGTGAACGCCGGAATCGAGCGGTTGACCTCGTAGTTCCACGACACGTCGGTCACGAGGTCGCGGATGAGCGGGAACGCCCGCATTGGCTCGACCGTGATGTCCTCGCCCGGCGCGAAATCGGACAGCCGCGTCTTGCAGGTGAGCCGGGGCCGGCCGTTGACCTCGGCGCTGCACGATCCGCACTTGGCCGCCTTGCAGTTCCAGCGGACCGCGAGATCCGGGGCCTCGTTCGCCTGGATCCAGTGGAGGGCGTCGAGGACGACCATTCCCTCCTCCGCCGGGACGTCGAACTCCGCGAACGAGCCCGGTTCGTCGGGCACGCCGCGGAACACGAGCATCCGGACGTCCGCCATCACGCACCTCCAACCGGTTGGATGATCTCGCGCAGCTCGTCGGGGATCTTCGGAAGCTTGGCGGTCGTCACGCGCATCCGTTCGCCGTCCCGGGTGATGACGCTGTTCAGGCGGCCCCACTTCGGGTCGGGCGACGGATAGTCGAGCCGGCTGTGTGCTCCGCGGCTCTCGGTCCGCTGGAGGGCGGAGCGCGTGATCGCCTCGGACACGTCGATCATGTTGCGCAGCTCGAAGACGAGGTTCCAGCCCGGGTTGAACGTCCGCGGCCCGGTGGCGCACAGCCGCCCCGCCCGCGCTCGGATCGCGATGATCCGCCGGAGCGCCTCGTCGAGGTCGTCCTTGACCCGGAAGATCCCGACCAGCGACTGCATCGTCGACTGGAGCTCTTCGCGCAGCCGGTAGGGGTCCTCGCCGCCGGCCGCCGCGAGCGGCTCGTCGAGCTCGCGCTGGGCCGCGCGGATCTGGATGGGATCGACGTACGGCACCTCGGCGACACGGGCCGCGTGGGCCGCCGCACCGGCGCCCGCCCGCTGGCCGAACACGAGGAGGTCGGACAGGGAGTTGCCACCCAGCCGGTTGGCGCCGTGCATCCCTCCGGCCACCTCGCCGGCGGCGAAGAGCCCAGGGACGGTCGCGGCGCCGGTGTCCGCCTGGACCCGGATCCCGCCCATGACGTAATGGGTCGTCGGCCCCACCTCCATCGGCCCGGCCGTGATGTCCACGTCGGCGAGCTCCTTGAACTGCTCGTGCATCGAGGGCAGCTTCCGGCGGACGAGATCCGCCGGGAGGTAGCTGATGTCGAGGAACACGCCGCCGTGCGGTGAGCCCCGCCCGTTGCGGACCTCGGTGTAGATCGCGCGCGAGACGTTGTCTCGGGTCGACAGCTCCGGCGGGCGGCGCGCCTCGGTCGTCCGGCCCGCGCCGAGCGCCTCGACCCACTCCCGGGCCTCATCGTCCGTCGCCGCGTACTCATGCCGGCGGTCCTCCGGGAGGTATTTCCACATGAACCGCTCACCGAGGCTGTTGCGGAGGATCCCGCCCTCGCCCCGGACGGCCTCGGTCACGAGCAGCCCCCGGACACCCGGCGGCCAGACCATGCCCGTCGGGTGGAACTGGACGAACTCCATGTCGATGAGCTCGGCGCCGGCCCGGTAGGCGAGCGCGTGGCCATCGCCCGAGTACTCCCACGAGTTCGAGGTGACCTCGTACGCCTTGCCGATCCCGCCCGTTGCGAGGAGGGTCGCCTTGGCCGGGAACAGGACCGGGCGGCCGTCGGCCCGCCAGTAGCCGAACCCGCCGGTGACACCCGACGGGCCGGTCGCGAGGTGGGAAATCGTCGCCTCCATGTAGACGGACACTCCGGCGGCCACCGCCCGGTCCTGGAGGGTCCGGATCATCTCGAGGCCGGTCCGGTCGCCGACGTGCGCGAGGCGCGAGTGGGAGTGGCCCCCGAACGGGCGCTGGAGGATCTGGCCGTCCCGGGTCCGGTCGAACACCGCGCCCCAGCGCTCCAGCTCGCGGACCCGCTCGGGCGCCTCCTGGGCGTGGAGCTGGGCCATCCGCGAGTTGTTGAGCATCTTGCCGCCGACCATCGTGTCCCGGAAATGGGTCTGCCACGAGTCCCGTTCGTCGACGTTGGCGAGCGCGGCCGCGACGCCGCCCTCGGCCATGACCGTATGCGCCTTGCCGAGAAGCGACTTGCAGACGAGCCCGACGGACGCCCCGGCGCCGACCGCCTCGATCGCGGCGCGCAGCCCGGCGCCCCCGGCGCCGATCACGAGGACGTCGTGGGGGTGCGTCTCGAGTCGGTCGATCACAGCCGGATGGCCGGATCCGTGAGGACCCCGAGGGCAAGGAGGCGAACGTAGACGTCGGCCAGCGTCACCGAGATGAAGCTCACCCATGCCCATGCCATGTGGTGGAGGTTGAGCGACGTGAGCCGTTGCCAGAGCGTGTACTGGACCCGCTCCCGCCGCGAGCACGAGAAGCAGTCGAGGTGCCCGCCCACGATGTGGCGAAGCGAGTTGCATGACAGCGAGAAGCCTGTGAGCAGGATGACGTTCACGAAGAAGATGACGCCCCCGAGACCCAGCCGGGGCCGGCCCTCCGGAAAGAGCGAGGCGACCGCATCGACCCACAGGAAGAAGAGCGGGATGAAGGCGAGATAGAGGAAATAGCGATGGAGGTTCTGGAGGATGAACGGGAAGCGTGTCTCCATCGCGTAGCGACGGTGGATCGCCGGCTCGCCCACGGCGCAGCCCGGCGGATCGGCGAAATAGAAGCGGTAATACGCCTTCCGGTAGTAGTAGCAGGTCGCCCGGAAGCCGAGCGGGATCCACAAGATGAGCAGCCCCGGGCTGATGAAGGCGGGCAGCCAGCCAGGTGCGATGAGGGGCGAGAACAGCGGCGACAGATAGCCGTCGACCTCGTATGCGGTACCGAACAGGGGGGTCCAGACGATCCCGGAGAAGAACAGGTACGTCGCAAGCCCTGTGAAGAGGATTGCCTGGACGCCCGGCGCGATCCACCACCGCTCCCGACGCCGCGTAGCGCCGAAGCCCTGCGGCGCGGTGCCCGGCGGCTTGAGGACGGTCGACGGGGTCGTCATCGCGGGGCGGCGACGGCCAGCCGGGCGATGATCGCGTCGGCGAACTGGCTGGTGCCGGCCGGCCCGCCGATGTCGTACGTCGTCGCGCGACCCTCGGCGACGACCTCGCGCAGGGCGCTCTCGACCCGGTCCGCGGCGTCGGGCCGGCCGAGATGGCGGAGCATCATCACGCCGGACAGGATCAGCGCGGTCGGGTTCGCCTTGTTCTGGCCCGCGTACTTCGGGGCCGAGCCGTGGACCGCCTCGAACACGGCCGCGTCCGTCCCGATGTTCGCTCCCGGCGCTACGCCGAGGCCGCCGACGAGCCCGGCCGCGAGGTCGCTGACGATGTCGCCGTACAGGTTCGGCAGGACGAGGACGTCGTACAGCTCCGGCTTCTGGACGAGCTGCATGCACATGTTGTCGACGATCCGGTCCTCGAACTCCACCCTGCCGGCGTAGTCGGCGGCGACGGTCCGGCAGCTCTCGAGGAACAGGCCGTCGGACAGCTTCATGATGTTTGCCTTGTGGACAGCCGTGACCTTGCGACGATCGTTCGCGACGGCGTACTCGAAGGCGAATCGGGCGATCCGCTCGGAGGCCTCGCGGGTGATGATCTTGATGCTCTCCGCGGCGTCGCGGCCCACCATGTGCTCGATCCCGGCGTACAGGTCCTCGGTGTTCTCCCGGACGATCACGAGGTCGACGTCCTCGTAGCGGGTCTCGAGGCCCTTCATCGACCGGGCGGGGCGGAGGTTCGCGTACAGCCCGAGCACCTGGCGGAGGGTGACGTTGACGCTCCGGAAACCCTCGCCCACCGGCGTCGTGATCGGACCCTTGATCGCCACGCGATTCCGGCGGATCGACTCGAGGACGCCCTCCGGCAGTGGCGTGCCGTGCTCCGCCATGACGGCTTCGCCCGCGTCGACGACCTCCCATTCGAACGCCACACCGGACGCGTCGAGGACGCGCCTCGTCGCCTCCGCCAGCTCCGGCCCGATGCCGTCCCCGGGGATGAGTGTCACGCGGTGGGGCATGACCGCATTCTAGCGGGGCAGGGCTCGGCGACACGCCCTGCTCGGCTACCATCAGGCTCC
>Ga0326597_10005561_pt1 | contig 17461 bp, 15 predicted proteins | sample RVTome_12_FD_203789 | JGI IMG/M metagenome (GOLD analysis project Ga0326597, IMG submission 203789) | Soil microbial communities from uranium-contaminated site in the Upper Colorado River Basin, Wyoming, United States - RVT100D185 | ecosystem: Environmental > Terrestrial > Soil > Contaminated >... | reverse complement strand
AGAGCGACAAGGTCCATCTTTGCCCCAGTTGTCAGCGCATTCTTTACTGTAGGCCGCCGGCGGAACAAGAGAAGACGGCTTGAGTGTTCTTTGGACGCTATCTCACACCGATTTTTTTAGCGTAAACCGGTTAGAGTTCTTTCCTCATCAGAGTTGGTATCCACAGTTGCCGTTCTTTTAATTGGAAGCGATGCCCCGTTCATGCGGCGCTTGCAAGAATAGGATCGCCTAGCGGTTGACTCGGAGCATGGGCATGGCAGGAATTGAGAAAGAATGGGTTCTGATGGTGGATGGCGCGGCACGCGGCAACCCGGGAGAAGCGGGTTGCGGGGCGGCGATCTGCGACGAGACTGGCGCGGTCGTGAAAGAGCTCAGCCGATACATTGGGCACGCAACCAACAACGTCGCCGAGTATGAAGCTTTGTTGATGGGCCTCGAAGCGCTTGTTCAAATGGGCAGGAAAAAAGTTCGCGTGCAGAGCGATTCGCAGTTGTTGGTTCGGCAGTTAAATGGCGAATATCGCGTCAAAGACGAAAAGCTGAAAGTGCTCTATCAACGCGCAGTCGGATTGTTGCGTCGCTTTGACGGGTATCGTATTCTTCATGTGCCGAGAGAATTAAACAAGCTCGCCGACCGGCTCGCCAACCGGGGCATCGATGACGCCGTAAGGAGCAATTCGGTGGGCTAAAGTAGATCAAGCGATCGCTCTCCGCCTCGGGTGGAGAGAGGAAAGTCCGGACTCCGCAGGACAGGGTGGCCGCTAACGGCGGCCCCGGGTGATCGGGGGAAAGTACCACAGAAAACATACCGCCCCGTGAAATAAGGTGCCTGTGGCTCCTCTAAATGCTGAGGAGCAAATCCAGGTCGGATTCCCCAGAGCGTTAGGGGAGGAACTTTGTTTCACGGGGTAAGGTTGAAAAGGCGAGGTAAGAGCTCACCGGTCCGCCAGTGATGGTGGACGCTTGGCAAACCCCACCTGGAGCAAGACCCAATAGGAGGGTTGGGTGGTCCGCCCGTAACCCTCGGGTAAGGTCGCTCGACCCCGTGAGCAATCACGGGGCAAGATGAATGATCGCTGTGACTCCGTTATGGGTCACGACAGAATCCGGCTTAACGATCTACTTTAGCCCACTCACTCTCGAATCGCTCTACTCTCACCGAACATATTCCAATCACTCGGTCCGGCAAAATCATATCTTTCGGGTACGACGAGGGATTCATCCCACCACTTAGGCATGAATCGGCGGATAGAAGAGATTACCCCGACAGCTTTGGTGGCCTGTATGTTGGGGTAGCCTCAATGGATGCACCAAGATGTTGTTACCCTGCGAGTGCCGGCCAAAAAACCCTGAAAAATAAGAAATTTTTGTTGACAGCAAGAGCTTAGAAAGTTATAAGTGGCCATTGAGTGGGATAAAGTGGGATTAATTCCCATCTATAGCCCATAGTCGCAATTAAATTTATGTTTCGTGGGAGTTATGAACATACGCTCGATGGCAAGGGCCGCTTGAGCGTTCCGTCGAAGTTTCGCGACGTCTTGGTCGGGAAAGGCGACGAAAGAGTCGTCATCACTAATTTTGTCGTGGATGGGATGCGTTGCCTTGACGTTTACCCCAGCGATGAGTGGCTGCGCCTTGAGGAAGAGATTCGTAAGAAGCCGAAGTTCGAACGGCGCATGGTCATGTTTCAAAATTTTTATCTCGGCGGCGCGTGCGAGTGCGCGCTGGACAAACAAGGGCGTATTCTGATTCCGCCGGTGCTCAGAAAATACGCCGATCTCAAGCGCGATGTGGTCTTGGTTTCGGCCCTCGAAAAGTTTCGCGTGTGGGACCAAGCAGCATGGAAGAAAATCTTCGCTGATGCGGAAGAAAAGTTAATGCAGGATCCGGATTCTCTCAGTGATCTGGGACTCTAGCAAACGCGGATAAAAAGCGTGCGGGGGGCTTGATGAAAGGAGATGAATCAATGTTAGCGCGAAAGCCTATCCAGGACATATCAGTGCTCGATGTCACCGGCGATATCGATTTTCGTGAGATGATTCGCATCAAGAACGCTATCGGTTCATTGATCGAGAAGGAACGAATCAAGGTCGTTCTCAATCTCAAAGCGGTCGATCACATCAATTACCTGAGCATCGGTGTTTTGCTCGAGCGATTGAAACTTCTAAGAAACCTGAACGGCGATCTCAAGCTGTCGGGCATGAGCCCGTTCCTCCGAGACATATTCAAGGTGGTGGGCATGGATCGTTTCTTCGAAGAGTACACGTCACTGGAGGACGCGGTCGCAAGTTTTGACGACGACTGGGAAGGCGACGGAACCAGTCATTGAATGGTGTACGAACATGTACCGGTCATGGCTCGGGAAGTGGGGCAATTCCTGAATGCCGGACCGCACCGGCGTTTTTTGGACGGCACGTTGGGAGGAGCAGGCCATAGCGAACAGATTCTGATTGACAGTAGTCCGGACGGGCAAGTCCTGGGGCTGGACTGGGATGACGAAGCGTTGGTTGAAGCTCGGCGACGGTTGGCAAGGTTTCAGGACCGCTTGACGTTGCGTCAATCGAGTTTCTCGGCGGCCCGGGAAATCTTGTCTGAGATCGGCTGGTATTCCGTGCACGGGGCGATCTTGGATCTCGGCGCCTCGTCCCATCAGCTGCGATCCGAGGAGCGGGGCTTCAGTTTTCGTTCGCAGGCAAGGCTCGATATGCGGATGGACCGCCGCCAAACGCTGGACGCCTATCAAATCGTCAACTCGTTTCCGGCAACTGAATTGGAAAAGATCCTTAGGACTTTCGGCGAGGAACGCCAAGCGCGGCGCATCGCTTGGAGGATCGCGGAGGCGCGCCGGAGCAAGCCGCTAGAAACCGCGGCGGAGCTTGCCCAATTGATCGAGCGGGTCAAAGGAAGCCGTGCTCAGGGGCATCACCCGGCGACGCAGTCCTTTCAGGCATTGCGCATCGCGGTGAACCAAGAATTGCGCCATTTGGAACTTTTCTTAGCGGACGGATACGAGCTGTTGGAGACCCACGGCCGAATGGTGATTATCTCGTTTCATTCGCTCGAGGATCGTTTGGTGAAGACAGCGTTTCGCAAGTGGAGTCGGGATTGCCTCTGTCCGCCGCGGGCCCCGACTTGTCACTGCGGTTGGAACCGGAAGGTCAGGCTACTCACGCGAAAACCGATTGTTCCTTCAGCAAGCGAAATCGAGTCCAATCCCAGGGCCCGCTCTGCAAAGTTGCGCGCGGTGGAGAGAATCTAGAGGATTGATCATGCCAGCCGCAGAGGGCGTTAGACTAAGAGTAAAAACCCGAACGGAAGCGCGAACTCGCCGAATCGACCGCAGCGAGCGGCGCCGCCATCATTGGGCCGTGCTGTCGTTGTCTCTCTGTTTGGTGGGAGTCGTTCTGCTGCATGTCTGGTTGAGGCTCCAGGTGGTCCGGATGGGCTATGCGCTGTCGACCACGAGCAAGCTGGAGAGCCAGCTCGAACAGGAGCGGCGGGAATTGACGGTGGAGTTGGCGACGTTGACATCGCCCGATCGTTTGGAAGCCATGGCACGCAAACGCCTCGGACTCGTGGCGCCTGAGAAAGGCCAGGTGGTCGTTCTCCCATGAGGCGGTCTTATAAAGGGATTCGTTTCCGGCTCGGCTTGGCGAAAATCTTGTTCATCGCCTTGGTATCGATCGTCGGCGGACGCGCCGTCCATCTCCAAATATGGCAAGGAGAAAGCTTCAAACGGCTCGGCGAACGGCAGCACTTGAAAGAGTGGATCGTGCTGCCCAAGCGCGGCGCCGTACTTGATCGCGCCGGTGAGCCGCTGGCGTTGAGTTTGGAATCCCAATCGGTCTATGCCCGACCTCGCCGCATCCAAGATGCCGAAGCGATGAGCCGGAGTTTAGCTCGGATACTGAGTCTTGACTTCGCCGAGGTAAAGCAAAAGCTTCATTTGGGGAAACCCTTTGTTTGGATCAAGCGGCAAGTTTCCCCCGCCGAAGCGGATCGGATCCAGGCGCTCAACCTTGAAGGCGTGGGAATGTTTTACGAGCCTGACAGGTACTATCCGCAGGGACAGCTCGCGGGACAAGTCATCGGATTTGTAAACCGCGACTCAGAGGGCTTGGAAGGATTGGAGCTGCAATACAACGACTATATTCGAGGCGAGACTGGATCGTCGCTGATCGAGCGCGACGCCCTTGGGCGCCGGGTCTTGGTCCAAGGCGTCGAAGGTCTGCAGATCCCTCCGGGCGGCGATATTCATTTGACGCTGGACAGTTCCATTCAACACCTGGCGGAAAAAGAGCTTGAGGCGACGATTTCCAAGTACCGCGCCAAAGCCGGCGTCGCCATCGTCGTGGAGCCCTTCACCGGCGAAGTGCTCGCCATGGCCAATTACCCGGCCTTCAATCCCAACAATTTCTCCCAGGAAACGGCGCAGCAGCGGCGCAACCGCGCGGTCGCGGACGGCTTTGAGCCCGGCTCGACGTTTAAGACCGTGCTCGCGGCGGCGGCTTTGGAAGAGGGCGTGGTCGGCAAAGAGGATCTTTTCTATTGCGAGATGGGAAAATACGCCTACGCCGGGAAGATCATCCACGATACTCATCCGTACGGCTGGCTGCCATTCTCCAAAATTCTCCAGGTGTCGAGCAATATCGGCTTTACCAAAGTCGCGGAGAAGCTCAAGAAGGAACGTTACTTTAAGTACATCGAAAAATTCGGCTTCGGGCAAATGACCGGCATCGATCTGCCGGGGGAAGCGCCCGGTTTGCTGCGCAAGGCGGAGACCTGGTCGGCGGTGGATCTCGCCACACATGCCTTTGGCCAAGGGATCTCCACGACCCCGATGCAGTTGGCGATGGCCTATGCCGCCGTCGCCAACGGCGGCTTTTTGATGAAGCCCTTCGTTGTGCGCCGCGTGCTCAGCCCGAAGGGCGAAGTTTTGGTCGAGAATCAGCCTCATGTCGTGCGGCGGGTGATATCGGAAAAAACCGCGCACTTGCTTGCGTCCATGCTCAAGGAAGTCACTAATGCCGGCGGCACGGGGACGATGGCGAGCGTCGAGGGGTTTGAAGTGGCGGGTAAGACCGGCACGGCGCAAAAGGCCGATCTTGCCCACGGCGGCTACGCCGCGGGCAAGCGCGTCGGATCCTTCGTCGGTTTTGTGCCGGCGGAAAATCCGCGGCTGGTGGTTCTGGTTCTCGTCGATGAGCCTGAGGTCAACGTCTACGGCGGTGTGGTGGCGGCTCCGGTCTTTCGCAACATCGCGCGCGGCGCGTTGCGCCATCTGGCCATCGCGCCCCAGAAGCCGGATGCTTTGCCGTCGCCGGTTGCGCAGGCGGGAATTCCCATTCGGCCCCCGCCAAAAAAAGACAACAACGGCGCGTTCGGCGCCGGTTCGGATTCCGTTCCCGACTTTGTCGGTCTCAGCCTGCGGGAGGCGGTGGAGAAGGCCCGTTCGATGAACGTCAAAGTGCAAATGCATGGAAACGGTTACGTCGTAAAACAGGCGCCGGCGCCGGGGCGCCGTTGGAATGAAGAAGGAGTCCTGGTCTTGAACCTGCAAGGTTGACGGCAATGCGCCTCAAGGAATTTTTGATGCTAGCCGACGTGGAAGAGGTCAATGGAGATCGCAATCAAGAGGTAAGCGGCCTAACCTATGACTCTCGCAAGGTCGGCGCCGGCCAGATCTTCTTCGCCATACCGGGCGAGAATGCCGATGGCCATGATTTTGTTCCGGAGGCGATCAAGCGTGGCGCCGCGACGATCGTCTGCGCGCGAAAAACGGCGGAAGCGGAGGGGGTTGCTTTCGTGCGGGTGAAGGATGTCCGGCGCGTCATGGCGCAATGGTCGGCGCATTTTTATCGCCGACCCAGTGAAAAACTAAAGTTAGTGGGCGTTACCGGCACCAACGGCAAGACGACCGTCACCTATCTGATCGAATCCATGCTCCGAGCCGCCGGCATCGAGCCGGGCGTCATCGGGACGATCAATTATCGGTACTGCGGCGGTGAGGCTCCAGCGCATCATACGACGCCGGAGTCGCTCGACTTGCAGGAACTCATGGACAAAATGAGCCGGGCCGGAGTCAAGGCCGTCACCATGGAAGTTTCCTCCCACGCCCTGGTCCAGGAGCGGGTGCGCGGGTTGGATTTCGACGTCGGGGTATTTACCAATCTGTCGCGCGATCATCTCGATTACCACCGCGACATGGATGATTACTTTCTGGCCAAGAGCAGACTTTTCACTGACTATTTGAGGGCCAGCGCCAAACGAGACAAAGCGGCGGTGATTTACGCCGACGACTCGCGCGGGCGCGAATTGATCGCAAAACTGGGTAGCGAAGACTTGGAACTCTGGAGTTACGGCGAAGGCCGGCAGTGGGATATTCACCCGCTCAACGTCGCGCGGGACGTCGCGGGTCTTCGAGGAAAAATTCGCGCCAAGGACCGAACCATCGAGTTTGCCTCCCCGCTTATCGGCGCAGCGAACCTGCAAAATTTTATGGCTGCGGTCGGCGTCGGCTTGGCTCTGGGACTCGGCACGGAAGAGGTGGCCCAAGGAATAGGTCAGCTCCGAGCGGTGCCGGGCAGGTTGGAGAAAGTGGCGAACGATCTCGGCGTCACGATCCTGGTTGACTACGCGCATACGCCGGATGCGTTGGACAAAGTCCTTGGGGCGGTACGTCCGGTGACGCAGGGAAAACTCATAACGGTATTCGGATGCGGCGGAGATCGCGATCGCGGCAAGCGGCCGCTGATGGGCGAGATCGCCGCGCGGCTGAGCGATGTCGTCATCGTCACTTCCGATAATCCGCGCACCGAAGATCCGCTGGCGATCGTGAACGAAGTGGAGGCGGGCGTGCGAAAAACCGGCCTGAGGAAGTTTCGGGTTTCGAAACGCGAGACTCTAGACTCGGGACCCGAAACCGAGCGCGGCTACTGCGTGGAAGCCGATCGGCGTGCGGCGATTGGTATCGCCCTACGCTCGGCAAGCCCGGGCGATTCAGTGGTGATCGCGGGCAAGGGCCATGAGGATTACCAAATCCTCGGCACGAAAAGGATTCATTTCGATGACCGGGAGGTGGCTCGCGAAGAGTTGGAGCGGCGCGCCAGCGCGTAAGCGAACGAGGGATGGGGTGGAGCCAAACAGAAATCCTCGCGGCGACCGGCGGCAAGATCATGCGCCAGGGTCATGAGACGCGATTCGGAGAGGTGGTCACGGATTCGAACCGAGTCATGGAAGGGGCGGTCTTCGTCGCGCTCAAGGGAGAAAGACATGATGGCCATCGTTTCGTCGGCGAGGCGGTGCGCCGCGGCGCCCGTTGCGTGATTATTCATCGGCCGGTGCCAGTGTCTGCGTTTGGACAGGCGACAGCGGTAAGGGTGCGCGACACCTTGCGGGCGTTGGGTGACCTGGCGCATTACCGGCGGGAAAAATTCGCTCCCAGGGTGCTGGCGATTACCGGCTCCAACGGCAAGACCACGACCAAAGAGATGGTCGCGGCGATTCTCGAGGAAGCCGCGCTGGACGGTCAACCGCTTCGCGGCAGAGTTTTAAAAACCGAAGGGAACTTTAACAACTTGGTAGGCTTACCGTTGACGCTGTTAGGCTTGCGTAGAGGGGACAAAGTGGCCGTGGTCGAACTCGGCACCAACCATCCCGGCGAAATCCAGCGCCTGGCTGAGATCGCCGATCCCGACATGGGCATGATCACGTCGGTGGGAGCCGCGCATCTCGAAGGGTTGAACAGTTTGGCCGGTGTGGCCCGAGAAAAGGGCGCGCTTTACCGAAACATCCGCGCCGGCGGCGCGATCGCAGTGAACCTCGACGATCCCTGGGTGAAACGCCTCGGCGCCCGCTTCAAGGGGAGAAAAATTACCTACGGCAAACGTGGCCATGTGCGCGTGCGGTCCTCGCGCATGCGCAGCGCCAAGGGCCTGGAGATGTCTCTGCAAGCCGGACGCAAACGATGCCGAGTCACGCTGAATTATTTGGGCCGGCACAATATCGCCAATGCGCTCGGCGCTGCGGCTTTGACTCTAGGAGCGGGTATCGATTTGACCGCTGTTCGCCGCGGGTTGGCAAAGGTCAGACCGTTTTCCATGCGCATGCAAATCGAAGATTGGCGCGGAATCGGCATCATCAACGATACCTACAATGCCAATCCGGATTCGATGAACGCGGCGCTCGAAACCCTCGCTGAAATGAAGTGCCGGGGAGATAGGATCGCGGTTCTCGGCGACATGTTCGAGCTGGGCAAACATAGCGCCAAGGAGCACCGCTTGTTGGGCAAAACGGCTGCCGTTGCGGACATCGATGCTTTGTATCTTCTCGGCGATCAGTCTGCGGAGGTTCGTGAGGGGGCCCTGCGGGGCGGCGTGCGGGAAGAGCAGATCGTGATCGGCCGAGATCACGCCGACATCGCGCGGCGGCTGCGCACTCGGGTGAAGCGGGGAGACTGGCTCCTGTTCAAAGGCTCCCGGGGCATGAGAATGGAAAACATTCTGCACGAACTCAAGGGCGGAAAGGCCTAGGAGATTGGACTTGCTTTACCATTTGCTGTTTCCGCTCTCCACGAGTTACTCCGGCTTCAACGTCTTTCGCTACATCACCTTCCGCGCGGCGATGGCGGCGTTGCTTGCGCTGCTGGTTTCGTTTCTCCTGGGGCCTTGGCTGATTCGTGCGCTGACCGAAAAGCAGATCGGCCAGCAAATTCGCGATGACGGCCCCGCCTCCCATGCCGTCAAGGCCGGCACGCCGACGATGGGCGGGGCGCTGATCCTTGCGGCGCTGGTGCTCTCCACGCTGATGATGGCGGACATTACGAATTCCTACGTGCTGCTCGCACTGCTTGCGACCGTGGGATCGGGCGCGGTGGGATTCACCGATGACTATCTGAAGCTCACCGAGAAAAACAGCAAGGGATTACCGCCGCGAACCAAGCTGCTCAGCCAATTTGCCGTCGCTTTTCTCGTCGCCGTCGCGCTTTACTATACGCCCAGGTTCAGCACGGTATTGGGTATCCCTTTCATCAAGACTTTTCACCCCGATCTGGGCATCTTTTACATCCCGTTTGCGATGCTCGTCATCGTCGGGGCGTCCAACGCGGTGAACCTCACCGACGGCCTCGACGGCCTCGCCATCGGTCCGGTGATGATCGCCGCGGGCACCTACGCGGTGATCGCCTATGTCACGGGGCATCTCAAACTGGCCGAGTATCTACAGATTCCCTACGTCGCCGGAGTCGGCGAGTTGAGCGTGTTTTGCGCCGCCGTGGTCGCGGCGGGGTTGGGCTTCCTCTGGTACAACGCCTATCCGGCGCAGATGTTCATGGGTGACGTCGGCTCGCTGGCGCTCGGCGCAGCTCTGGGGGTCGTCGCGGTCATGACCAAGAACGAGATTCTGCTGATGATCGTCGGCGGAGTGTTCGTCGCCGAGGCGCTCTCGGTGATTTTTCAGGTGGCCTCGTACAAGCTCCGGCGCAAGCGGGTGTTCCTGATGGCACCGATCCATCATCACTATGAGCTCAAAGGCTGGAAAGAGCCGCAAATCATCGTGCGCTTTTGGATCATCGGATTCATCTGTGCGGTGATCGGCCTGAGCACGCTTAAGCTCAGATGAAAACGGGCGCGGGAAATCGAAGATGGAGAATCGAGGATGGAGGATCGAGGATTGAGGATGGGGGAGGCCGCGATCTTCTATCCTCCATCATCGATCCTCGGCCTGGTTCATCACGATGGAACTCAAGGGCAAAATGGTGATGATCATTGGTCTGGCGCGCACCGGCAGCGAGTGCGCGCGCTTTTTGGTCAATGAAGGGGCCAACGTGTTGGTAAGCGATCGTAGAAGCGAACAAGAGCTTGCGCCGGAGATGACGAGCCTGACGGTTTTGCCGATCCGCTATCTTTTGGGCGGCGAGGAGCGCGAATGGTTGACCAGCGTGGACTTGGTCGTGCCGAGTCCGGGCGTGCCGCAGGAGAATGCCGTGCTTAGAGAAGCGGTGCGACGGCGCATCCCGGTGCTGAGCGAGATCGAACTGGCGTATCGGTTTTTTCGCGCGCCCCTGATGGCGATCACCGGGACCAACGGCAAGAGCACCACCACGACGTTAGTCGGCGAAATGTTGAAGGCGAGCGGTCGAAAGGTTTTTGTCGGCGGCAATCTCGGCGCGCCGTTTATCGGCGCGCTATCCGGCGACTGGGAGTGGGGGATCATTGAGGTCAGCAGTTTCCAACTAGAATGGGTTGAAGAATTTCGGCCGCGCATCGCCGCGCTGCTCAATTTGACCGAGGATCACCTCGACCGCTACCCGGACTTCCAAGCCTACTCTGCCGCCAAGGAGCGCATCTTCGCAGCCCAGACGGCGGCGGACGTCGCGATTCTAAACCGCGATGATCCGTTGGTGTGGGCGATGGGCGAGCGGCTCAGGGCTCGGGTCGTCTCCTTCGGCTTCGCCGAAGTCGACAATGGCGTGTTCGCTGCGGCCGACGAAATCGTTTGGCGCGATGACTCAAGCGAAGAACGTTTTCCGCTTCGCCACGTGAAAATTCACGGCGTGCACAACAAGGAAAACATGATGGCCGCCGTTGCCGCCGCCAAGTCCGCGGCCATTGAACGAGAAGTGATCCAGAGAACTCTGGAAGCCTTTCCAGGGCTTGAACACCGGCTCGAGTTCGTGCGGCAAAAAAACGGCGTGCGTTATTACAACGATTCCAAGGGCACCAACGTGGGCGCGGTGGTCAAGTCGCTGGCCGGTTTTTCCGCCCCGGTCATTTTGCTTGCCGGGGGCGTCGATAAGGGAGGCGATTACGGTGTGCTGCGCGACGGCATCAAACAGAAAGTCCGCCGGCTGATTCTCTTCGGCGCGGCCAAACAGATCATCGCGGCTGCTCTCGGAGATTTGACCGAGACGGTCATCGTCAACGACATTCAGTCGGCGGTGCGCGATGCCGCCGCGCATGCGCAACCGGGCGACGTGGTGCTGCTGTCGCCGGCGTGTTCGAGCTTCGATCAATTTCAGAACTACGCCGAGCGCGGCAAGGTCTTTGAGGCACTGGTCGGGGCTTTATGAGAGACGGGTCTGCCGTGGACAAATGGCTTTTGCTCGCCATCGCCGGACTGCTGGCGGTGGGTATCACCATGGTGCTCAGCACGAGCTATCTCTATTCACAAGAGCGTTTCGCCGATGGCACCTACTTTTTCCGCAAACAGTTGATCGCCGCGAGTATCGGTTTGGCGGCGCTCATTACTTGTGCGCTGGCGCCGTCCGCGACTTACCGGCGGCTGACCTATCCGTTCTTGGGATTTACTTTCCTGGTGCTGATTTTGGTCTTGATTCCCGGCGTCGGCGTGGTCCGCGGCGGCGCGCGGCGCTGGCTGGCGCTGCCGGGATTCGCTTTTCAACCGGCCGAGATCGCCAAGCTCGCGATGGTTTTTTACCTGGCCCATTCGATGGCCAAAAAGGAAGAAAAGATCCGCACCTTCGGGGTCGGCGTGCTGCCCCACTTGATCGTCGGTGGAGTATTCTTAGGGGCGCTGCTTTTGGAGCCCGACTTCGGTACGGCGTTGATTTTAGCCGCGCTGCTCTACCTGATGCTATTCATCGGTGGCGCCCGCGTCCCTCATCTGATCGCCACCGGACTGATGGCACTGCCGGTTTTGATTTACGTGATGTTGAAAGCGGATTATCGGCTGCGCCGTCTGATGACGTTCTGGGATCCTTGGCGTGAAGCTGCCGGCAGCGGTTTTCAGGTCATCCAGTCGCTGATCGCCTTCGGCTCCGGGCAAGTTTGGGGACGGGGATTGGGGGAGAGCCGGCAAAAACTTTTTTATCTTCCCGAGGCCCATACCGATTTTGTCTACTCGGTGATCGGCGAGGAGCTGGGACTGCTCGGGGCGCTCACGATTCTGGGCCTTTTCGCCGTGATCATCCTGCGCGGGCTTAGGCTCACGGCGCGGATCGAAGAGCCTTTTGAACAGTATCTGGCGTTCGGCTTGACGGTCTTGTTGGGGATCCAAGCGCTTATTCACATGGGCGTCGTTATGGGGCTCATGCCCACCAAGGGACTAGTGCTGCCGTTTATCAGCTACGGCGGCTCGGCCATGGTGATCAATTTGATGGAGGCAGGAATTTTACTGGGACTGTCGCGCAGGAGACTCTAACCATGCGCGTCATCCTGGCCGGCGGCGGGACCGGTGGCCATCTGTTTCCGGGGCTGGCGGTGGCACGTGAATTTCAACGGCGGGATGGGAGGAACGAAATCTTATTCGTCGGAACCGAACAGGGAATCGAGTTTCGCATATTGCCCAAAGAAGGATTCAAGCTGGAAACGTTGACGGTCAAAGGCATGAAAGGGCGCGGCCTGCGCGGCTTGATTGACGCGCTCACCGGCGTGCCGTCGAGCGTGTGGCGTTCACTGCGCATCATCCGCGCGTTTCGCCCCGACTGTATCATCGGTTTGGGCGGTTACGCTTCGGGACCGTTGCTGCTGGCGGGAAAATTAAAAGGGATTCGCTGCGCGATCATGGAACAAAACCTTCGGCCGGGATTCACCAACAAGTTCTTGGCGCGTTGGGTCGATCGCGTGTTTACCGCTTATAGCGAAAGCGCAGGCCATTTCCCCGGTGCCCGCGTGGTCGAGACCGGCAACCCGGTGCGTTGGCAAAAATTGCCGCAGGTGCAGAAGAGTGCGAAATTTTCGCTCTTGGTCTTCGGCGGCAGCGCCGGCGCGCGCCGGATCAATTTCGCTTTCGTCGATGCCTTGAAGCGATTGGTCGAATTGGCGGGCGCGATGCGGGTGACGCACCAGACCGGGCAAGCGGATTATACCGCCATCAAAAACGCCTACGCTGCGCTGCCGTTCGAAGCGGAGGTGACGCCCTTCATCGACAAGATGGATGAGGTCTACGCGAAAGCGGATTTGGTAGTTTGCCGCGCCGGCGCGACGACGGTGGCGGAGATCACCGCCTTCGGCAAGGCGGCGATCTTAGTGCCTTATCCTTACGCGATCTACAATCATCAGCGCGGCAATGCTCGGGCGCTGCAAGATCGCGGTGCCGCGGACATGATCCTCGATCAGGATCTCACGGGTGAAGTCTTGGCGGCGCGCATTCGCGCCTATTTCTCCGATCGTGAGCGCCTGGCGCGGATGGCGGGCGCGGCGCGGGCGCTGGGGCGGCCGGAGGCGGCGGCGCGCATCGTCGAGGAATCTTACGGGCTGGTTACGGGAATGAGGGCAGAGGGCAGTGGGCGGTAGGCAGGAGGCAGAAATCAGTACGTCGGCGAGTTTTCTTACTGCCGATTGCTTTCTGCGTGCGGAGTTTATGCTTGAGAAAAAACATCGCGTCCATTTCATCGGCATCGGCGGCATCGGCATGAGCGGCATCGCTGAAGTGTTGTTGAATTTGGGCTACGTCGTGACCGGCTCCGACTTGCAGGAAAGCGAGACGACGCGCCGCCTGCGGTCGCTCGGCGCGCAGGTGTTCATCGGCCACCAGGAGACGAATTTGTCGGGCGATCCGTCGGTGGCCGTCATCTCGACGGCGGTCAAATATTCCAACCCGGAAGTGCTCGAGGCGCGCCGCCGCCAGATCCCCGTGATCCCGCGCGCCGAGATGTTGGCCGAGCTGATGCGCATGAAGTTCGGTATCGCGGTGGCCGGCAGCCACGGCAAGACGACCACAACGTCGATGGTCGCGGCGGTGCTCAGCGCGGCGGGTCTGGACCCTACGATGGTTATCGGTGGACGGCTGCATATGCTCGGCAGCAACGCCAAGATGGGCCAGGGGGAAATTCTCGTCGCCGAAGCCGATGAAAGCGACGGCAGTTTTCTATTGCTCACGCCGACCATCGCCGTGGTGACGAACGTCGACCGGGAACATATGGATTTCCATCAATCGATGGAGCGCTTGAGTGAAAGTTTTCTCGCCTTCATCAACAAGGTGCCCTTTTACGGCCTGGCGGTGCTTTGCCTCGACGATACCAACGTGCGCGGGCTCCTGCCCAAGGTGAGAAAGCGCTTTACGACTTACGGCCTGTCATCAGAAGCCGAGTTTTCCGCGCAGGACCTCGAGCTCAAACCCGCCGGCGCCGAGTTCACCGTGCTGCGCGGCGGCAAGGCGCTGGGCAAATTGCGCCTGCATTTGCCCGGCCGCCACAGCGCCACCAATGCCTTGGCGGCCGTCGCGGTGGCCCATGAGCTGGAGATTCCGTTTTCCCATGTTGCCGAAGCGCTGACCGGTTTCACCGGCATTCATCGCCGCTTCGAAATCAAAGGAGAGCCCAAGGGAGTTCTGGTGATCGACGACTACGGCCATCATCCCGCCGAAATCCGCGCGACCGTCGGCGCCGTTCGCGACAGCTGGAAGCGGCCGCTGATTGTGATTTTTCAGCCGCACCGCTATAGCCGCACACGCGATCTGTTCGAGGATTTCTTGGTCGCCTTCGAGGGCGCCGACCGGCTGGTTTTGACCGAGATCTATCCCGCGGGCGAAGATCCGATAGCCGGAATCAGCGGGGAAACCTTGTACCAAGCGATCAAGAGAAAAGGCCATCTGGAGATCGAATTCGTTGCGGACAGGGGTGAGATCGCGAACCAACTTGCCGGCAAGCTCCGCGCCGGAGATATCGTGCTGACCCTGGGCGCCGGCGATATCTATAAAGTCGCTGACGCGCTGGTGGAGGCGCTGAAATGAACGGCACGAAGAATGGAGAATTGGAGTAATGGAGTATTGGGGGGACGATAGCTCCAGCACTCCGTTACTCCAGTACTCTAATTTGCGCGTGCTGCTGACCATGACTACGCCAACCTACGAATCACCATTGGCACGGGAGCTGAAGGAAATCCCCGGTCTCCGGGTGAAATTCGCCGAGCCACTGGCGCGCTATGCGTCGATGAAAATCGGCGGGCCGGCGGACTACTTCATCGAGGTTGAAAGGGGCGCCGCTTTGGCGCAGTTGCTGCCCCTGCTAAAACGCCATCGCACGCCGATCTGTTTCCTCGGCAACGGCAGCAATGTCCTGATCAGCGACCGCGGCGTGCGCGGTGCGGTCATTCGCCTGGCGGGAGATTTCAAGCGCGCCGAGTGGAAAGAAGAAGGAGAGGCGGTGTGGCTCGAAGTGGGCGCGGCCTGCGCGCTCACGCAGTTGGTGCGCGAGGCGGCGCGCAAAGGGTACGCCGGTTTAGAGTTCGCCGAGGGCATCCCCGGCACGGTGGGCGGCGCTCTGGTGATGAACGCCGGCGCGTATGGGTCGGAGTTTGAAAAGATCGTCGATGGCGTGGAAGGCATCGATTCAGAGGGGCAGATGATTCGCTATTCCCGAAAGGAAATGACCTTCACCTACCGCGATTCTCATTGGCCGGCGGGCGCCGTGGTGACCCGCGTGCGCATGCGCCTGCGCAAGGAAGAAGCGGCCCAGGTAAGCTCAAAGGTCCATGCGCTCGTCGCCAAGCGAAAAAGCAGCCAACCTTCGGGTTATCCCAATTCGGGTTCCATGTTCCGCAATCCGCCGGGAGACTTCGCCGGGAGATTGATCGAGGCCGCGGGACTCAAAGGCAAGCGTATCGGCCAGGCGCAGATTTCGGAGCGCCATGCCAATTTCATCGTTAATCTGGGCGGGGCAAAGGCCGAAGACGTGCGCCGGTTGATGGATTTAGCCCGCGCCGAGGTGAAAAAACAATTCGCGGTCGAACTGGCGGCGGAAGTCAGGCGGCTCGGAGAATGGGACGCGGAGTAAGCCGGAGCAACAACGATGCAACTCACTCTCTACCGTAGAGACAACCGCAAACGAAACGCACGGCGCGCGCGCCGTGCACTTTTCTGGCTCGGCGGTGTGGCAATGCTATCGATACTCGGGTTCGCGGCCTATCGCTGGCACGCTCCTTTGGCGGCCGCGGTCGCCGCCGCGCCCGCCAAGTTTTTCGAAAATCGCTATTTCTTTGTGCGCGAGATTCAGGTGCGCGGCGGCGAGAAGGTTGGCGGCGGTGAAATCGTCGCCATGGCGGGACTCAGACACGGCATGAACCTCTGGAAGATCAAGCCCGGTGCAATCGAAAAGAAAATTGCCAAGCACCCCTGGGTGCGCCGCGTCTTGGTGCGCCGCGAATTTCCCCGGCGCGTCGTTATCGAAGTGGAAGAGCGTGCTCCCAAGGCCATCGTCGCCCTTGGGCAGCTCTACTACGTCGATGCCGACGGCGTGATCTTTAAAGAAGTGGGCGCGGGAGAGAACGTGAACTTTCCGCTGTTGACCGGGTTGCGTCCCGAGCAACTCGCCAGGACGAATCCGACGCTGCGCGGGAGAATTCAGGATGCCGTTCGGCTCGGCGATTTGATGGCCAAAGACTCGCGCACGCTTTCAGAGATTCATTTTGACGAATCGGGGCGCCTGGTGGTTTATACCACGGCTTTCCCCGTGGCGCTGAAGATGGGCTGGGGCGACTGGGACGCGAAGCTCAAGCGGCTCGATCGCGTGCTTGCTCTGTGGAAGGGCAACGAGGAGCGCTTGGCCTCATTGGACGTGAGCTTTAATGACCAAGTGGTGGCGCGCCTCAGAAAGTTTCAAGGGTTCAATGGTTCAAGAGTTCAAAAGTAGAAAGGCCATGCCATCCCAAGGCGTCGAGTAATAATCTGAGATTTGAAATTTGAGATTCTGAGCGCAGCGAAGACAGCTATGGGAAAGAATAACAGCGTCGTCGTCGGTCTGGATATCGGCACTTCCAAGGTTTGCGCCATTGTCGGCGAGATGACCGAGCAAGGTATCGAAGTCATCGGCGTGGGCACTCATGCCTCGCAGGGCTTACGCAAAGGTGTAGTCATCAACATCGAGAGCACGGTCACCTCGGTCAAAAAGGCCGTCGAAGAAGCGGAGCTGATGGCCGGTTGTGAAATCCACACCGCTTTTGTCGGTATCGCCGGCGGCCATATCAAGGGGTTCAACAGCCACGGGATCGTGGCGGTGAAAAACAAGGAGGTGAGCCAGCGCGACGTCGATCGTGTCATCGACGCGGCCAAGGCGGTGGCGATTCCGCTGGACCGCGAGGTGCTCCATATTTTGCCGCAGGAGTACATCATCGACGACCAGGACGGCGTCCGGGAACCGCTCGGCATGTCGGGCGTGCGCCTGGAGGCGCGGGTGCATATCGTCACCGGCGCCGTGACCTCGGCGCAGAACATCGTCAAAAGCTGCAACCGCGCCGATCTCAATGTCGCCGACATCGTTTTGGAACCGCTGGCGTCCGCCGAAGCCGTGCTCACCGATGAGGAGCGCGAGCTGGGAGTCGCGCTCATCGACATGGGCGGCGGCACCACGGATCTGGCGATTTTTCACGACGGCGCGGTTAAACACACGGCGGTGATCGCCATCGGCGGCAACCATGTCACGGGCGATATCGCCGCCGGCCTGCGCACGCCCTTCGCCGACGCCGAACGCATCAAACAGCGCTATGGTTTCGCCAAAGCATTCATGG
>Ga0326597_10005560_pt1 | contig 17463 bp, 13 predicted proteins | sample RVTome_12_FD_203789 | JGI IMG/M metagenome (GOLD analysis project Ga0326597, IMG submission 203789) | Soil microbial communities from uranium-contaminated site in the Upper Colorado River Basin, Wyoming, United States - RVT100D185 | ecosystem: Environmental > Terrestrial > Soil > Contaminated >... | reverse complement strand
AACTGATATACGGCGCGGCGATCGTTCACCGCCCGGCAGCGTACCGAATTCGACCAAAAAGTACAATGTCCTCAAACTAGATCACTCGCGGAATCATTCGGAAACCGCCCGAAGTGACAAAGTAGTACTAGCCCACCATCCGAAACCCCGCCGCCGCAAAGTGAGAATCGAAGGCAAAGGCGACGCGAATGCGGCGTTCGGTCATCAACACGAAGCTCAGTGCGTCAACCGCCGACAACTTGTGGAGGTCGGGTCGATCGAAGGACGTCCACGCGGCGTCGAGGTCCTTGACGGTGGACGGCAGCACCCTCAAGTGCGCAACGGTTTTGAGCGAGTCCTTCCACGCGAGCGCCACGGTCCGCGCGGCGTTGCGGTCGAGGAACGTGAACGGTCTCCAACACAACCGGAACCGAGGTCTGGAACCTGACACCGGCGCCGAGCAGCTCCTCCCAGGTGGCGCGCGCCCGGGCGTGCAGCGGATCGCGGGTCAGCGCCAGCGCAATCCAGGCGCCGGTATCGACGAAGACGAGCTCACCAGGGCGCACGGAACTTACCACGCGAGGACGCGGCGTTACGGGGCGTCGTAGATGTGATCATGCTCGATGGACGTGTGCGCCGCGGCGCCGTCCCACAGCGCGACCGGACCCAGCGCGGCCGGTCGGAGCCACACGCGTCGAATGGCTTCACGAACGAGATCGGCGACGCTGCGGCCCGACCGCTCGGCCACCCTGTGCAAGGCCTCCAGCTCTTCGTCGCGTAGATAGACTTGCGTCTTGACCATAGATGTCATGCTATGGTCGTGTTTGACACATGTCAAGGACCGGCAGCCTGAGACCGCCAGCCTGAGACCTGTCTCACGCCTCGCGCTGTTCGCCGGACGCGTGTCGCTCCGCGCTCGCAGCCGACACCGATCTCACCTCGTTGAGATAGCCGTTCCCGTTGCCCGGGGCCGCGTCCGTGGCGGCGCGCGGGTCTTCGACGGGCGTACCGGCAGGCGGCGCGGTCGGAGCGCCGGCGCTCGCGGCCGTGGCGGCCGGACCGGAGTGGGTCGCGATCATCTCCGCCATCATCTTCTTGCCGTTCTCGATGCCCTCCTCGACGAGCGCCAAGTCGATCGTCGTCGCGGCGCGCTCCCGCGCGAGCTCCTCGATCCGCTCCTGCGTCTTGTTTCGCATGAAACCGGCCGGGACCCGCAAGATCCGCTGGGCCGCGTCGCTCGTCCAGTCGAACGTCGAGATCAGCGGGTTCTTCCGCTCGTCGCGGGCAATGAGCTTGACGTCGTTACCCAGACCGGGGGGCTTCGCCCCGCCGGACCCCCCGTCGCCGTCGCTCGCGGGGACCCCTTCGCCCCGCTCCGCTCCGGCGGGGCGCGCCTGTGGCGCGCCAGGCGCGCGCGGCAGGTCGGTGGCGGGGGTCTGAATCTCCAGCGGCGCCCCCGTCTCTTCCTCAATGACCTGCCGGGCGAATTCGAGCGTGATCGCGTCGAGCTTCATCATGCGCGCGCGCTTTTCGACGCGCGCCTTCACGCGGCGGCGCTGGTAGGCGTTCTTCATGGTCCAGAGGCCCTTCCGGGCTTCCTCCGTCCAGCGGAGCTTGCGCCCGTCGTAGGTGGTCTCTTCCTGAAGGCCTCCCTCCACCGCCGCGATCCGCTCGATCGTCTCCCGGGAGATGACCTCGAAATCCGAGGCGCCGCAGACGGTGCACCTCACGGGATCGCTCTGCGTGGCCGCGACGCCGCACGCCCGGCACATCGACACGGGGCCGGACTTCGCCCGCTCGAGCGCCACCGCCTCGGCCAGCGCCTTCGTCGCGGCCGACGCGCTTTTCGGCATGAACCGATCCATCGCCTCGTCGATCACCGCGCTCGTAATCACCGAATGCCCCTTCTCGAGCGCCAGGCGAAGGACGCCCATGCGGGCGATTCCCTTGACCTGCTCGGGCACGTGCTTCATGCGCGCCTCGGCTTCCGGCGTCCATCGGACGGTCTCCTCGGCGCGCACGTCGAGCCGCGGCACCTCGAGGCGCGTGGACAGGAGGACATCGCAGGGCGCGCCACGGAGAATGTTCTCCACGTTGCTCCCCAGCGCCTTCTCGTCCTTCGAACTGTGGACGCCGATCCGCCCCAGCACGAGGAGCCAGGGATTCGCCTTGCGCGCGTGGTCGAGGATCTTCTGGAAGGGCTTGCCGTCGAGGAGCGTCTTCTTGATCGCGATGCCCATCTCGGTCGCCATCCGCTCGCCCACCTCGAGATGAGATTGATAGATCTGTGCGAGCCCGGTGTCGATGATCTCCTCGTGGAGCTGATTCTGCTCCTCGAAGCGGAAGACCTTCGCCGCCTGTTCGGTGAGAACGTTGACGATGCCGTTGAAGACGGAGTAGTGCAGATAGGGATCGTAGACGGCGATCGTCTCGACCTTCTTGCCGAACGCGCGGGCCAGGTCGATGGCGGTCATGAACGCGCCGAACGACTGGGGACTTCCGTCGATGCCGACCAGGATCGTGTCCCGCTCGGGCTCGCCCGGCTCGGGCACGTGCTTGACCACCCAAACATCACGGTCGCATTGGCGGGCGACGCGCTCGCAGACAGAGCCGATCACGCTGTCGCGGGCGCGCCCGATCCCGAGGGCGCCGATCACGACCAAATCGTGCGGTGAGCCGTTGAGATCCTTGAGGATCTCGACGTGATGCTTCCCGTCCATCATCCGCGGTTCGAACTCGAGGCTCGACTCTCTGCAGAGGCGCGACATGCCATCGAGATAGCTGTCGGAGATGAGCTTGAGGCCCATCGTGATGAGGCTGTCGTGGATCTTCCGCTGGCGCTCGAGCTCCACATCATCGATGTACTCCTCGGGCAGGGTGTACTCCATCTGCCTGAAGCGATAGTCGTGCAGCCTTGCCGCGTAGACATGGCAGCCGACCAGTTTCGCGGAGAACTCTTTGCCCAGCGCGAGGGCGCAGGCGACGGCGCGGTTGGAGTGGTCTGAGTTATCGACGGGAACGTAGATGCTCTTGTACATGGGATCCTCCGGATGGCCCCCGCAGCTCAAACGCTCGTGGCCGGCTGTTGTCTGCGCTCACCGCCGAGCTCGTCGCGGCCCCGAGAGGCGTAACGCCAGCGTACCCAACCGATCACGGCCAGCTCGAAGGCGAGAATGAACAGCGCCGTCCTCACCATCGGGCCGACGGCCGAGGGGACCACCTGGGGCTCGACGTAGAGGGAGTACCAGGCCGTGAGCCCTCGCCTGTTGCCACGCTCGCGCGAGAACCCGTCCCAGACCGAGAAGGCCACCGGCATGAAGGCTCCGGGCGAGAACGAGGCGCCCGAGGTCGGGCGAAGGGGCCGCTTGAAGATGACCGACCATGCTCCCTGGTCGTAGCTCGCGACGCCGGCGAGCTCCCCCGTGTCGTTGGGCGCGATGTCCGCGCTGCCCCGGCCGGTGAGTTGAAGGGGATCGGAGCGGGCCAGATCGTAAAACCAGAGGTCCACCGGGTTTTGGGCGTCGCCGAAGATGAAGGAGGGCTTGCGGGCGCCGGTCGGCGCCCGCGATGGAACCTGGATCGCGACCGCGTCGGAGAACTCGGATGGTGCGGCGGCCGGCGTGGCGAACGGGTCCGCAAAGGGATCCGCAAAGGGATCCTGCTCGGGAGTCGGCGCGGCTTCCGCCTCGCCCCAGACGCTCGTCCCGGCGGCTGGCCCCCCCTCCTCCTCCTCCGGCGGCACGGGAAGCGACGGCCCGTTCGTCCCCGTCCGCTGCGCGCTCATGTCGTGCCATCGCACGAGGAGAGCGATCGACTCGGCGTCGTAGATGGCCTGAACGGTCACGGAGGTGGCGGGAGGATGGAACGAGCGTCCGGGCTCCATGATCTGTCCGACGATCGGAAAGCGGGCGACGGGAGCGGATTCGAAGCTCGCCGCCCCGTTCGCCAGATCGATCGGATCCTGGACGTGCCTGGCGACGACGAGGTTGGTATAGCCAGGCCCGTCGCTTCCCGAGAGCGAGACGATGAAGTCCGTGATCGCCCATCGCTCGTCGGGCGTCAGGGCTTCGACGAACGACGGCATGGGCGTGCCGTTGAACCCCGTGCTCATCGTCCTGAAGATGTCCTCGCGGGACGACCCTCCCCGGAAGGTCCAGCTCTCGGTGAGGTCCGCCGCGCGCACGGGCTGACCCCAGTCGTCCGTCAGGGTTGGAGCCGAGAGTCCATCGCCCCGACCGAGCGCACCGTGGCACCCGACGCAGCCGATCTCTTCGTAGAGCTTCTTCCCGAGCTCGATTGACCCCGGCGTGGTGCTCGGCGCGCTCGGGAGCGGCACGGGCTCCGGGGCCTGCTCGGCGTTGGCGAAGTCGGGGGAGAATGTCGTCAGGAAGTAGGCGAGATCCGACACTGCCTGGTCGGAGAGGTTGGGCCAGGCGGGCATCGAGGTGTAAGGCATGCCGCGCCGGATGATGCTGACGAGGTCCTGGTGGGTCGGGAGCGCTCCGCTGGGAGTCGTGCGAACCTTGAACGTGCCCGGCGTGAAGTCGCGGGGCCTGGGGCGCAGATGCGAGGTGGCGACGCCTTCGCCGTCCCCATTCTCGCCGTGGCACTGCGCGCAGTACTTGAGGTAGAGCTGCCGGCCCGACTCCCGCTGCGCCTCGGTGGCCTGTATTAGACCGGGGGGCTTCGCCCCGCCGGACCCCCCTACACGCTCGCTCGCGGGGGCCCCGCGATCCCCGCTCCGCTCGCGTGGCTCACTCGCTTTCGCTCGTTCGCTCCCGCCGGGGGGCGTCGCGCCTAGAGCCGACACCTGCACCAATGCAACCGGCGCGGCACATAACGAGGCGGCTAGTACGGCCACACACGCGCGTCGAGCCGTGAGCGAGGTCATGGCGTGTGGACCTCCTCCCGGGCGCGAGGTCGCTGGCCCGTGAAGTCGTAGAGGAAGAGGATCACGTCCCAGATCTCCTCCTCGCTCAGGAATGCCTCCCAGGCGGGCATGGCCGTGTCCCAGGGACTCCCTTCCTCGGGAAGCCCAGGCCCCCCCTTGGCGATCCGCCAGAAGAGGAACGTCTCGCGCAGGATCGGGATCGTCCCCTGGTCGGCGAAGTTGGTCGGGATCGGGTCGAGCCCGTGCGCGAACATGCCGTTGCCGGTCAGGTCGTCGCCGTGGCAGAAGACACAGTTCCGATAGTAGACCTGGCGCCCGTTCTCGACATGTCTGCGGAACGCTCCCGGGTCCGACTCCTCGAGCTGTCGGAAGGGGTTCTCTCCGCGCTCGAGATCGATCGCCTTGTCGTGAACCGTGATCTCCGACGGAGACGCAGGATGGACCGCCCGTGGGAAGAGCGGGGGCTCGAGCGGAGCGTTCATCCGAACGTACACGTTCGCGGCCGCGAGCGCCGGGATGGCGACGACCGTCGCGGCGAGGAGCGCGGTGTACCGCTTCTCCGTCATGAGCCGGACGAGCGGGCGGGAGACCTCTTCGCGCCGCGCCTGGCTGGAGGACACGTACGCCAGGATCGCAATCGACACGATGCCCATGTACATCGAGACGACAGAGGAGGGAATCGGGGCCGTGAATCCGAATCGGAGGAGGACGTAGATCCCCACCCACCAGGCGCCGGCCCAGACCAGCAGATTGGCCCGACGGAAGCGAAGGAGCCCGAACACGGCGAGCACGGCGAGGACGATGGGGATGTTCATGGTCGACCTCCGCTCGACGGGGCCGGGGCGCCCTTGTAGCGGTGAGTCGTCTGGAGCGTGACCGTCGGCGTGCCGCCGAGCGTCTGGAGGTACGCGATCACGCAGAGGATCTCCTCATCGGTGAGGCCGATCGGATTCCGGTTGATGACGGGCATCCCCGGGTTGAATCCCGGCACGATGAACGCGTCGGGCTCGTACATCGATTGGGCGAAGTACTCGACAGCGTTCAGGCCCGGGACGCGGCTTTCCGCGGTGACCGCGACCCCCTCGAGGTCGGGGAACCTGAGCGCCCCAGTCCTGCCGATGGTGTGGCAGGTCAGGCACAGTCCCTTGCCGTCCATGATCTCGCGGCCGATCTCGACCATCCCGGATGTCGTCAGGTCGGCTCTCACGACGATCTCCTCCGGAGGCTGAACCTCGTTCTGAGGCACCATCTGGCCCACGTAGGTATAGAACCCGGTCGTCGCGAACACGAGCGCGCCGATCCGGGCGATGAGTGGAATCCTCAATCGCTTCACGAGATCCCACTCCTGTCGAAGTCGGGCCGCTCGTGCAGGCTCGAGAGCCAGAACACGAAGCCGATCAGGAGGAAGAACAAGAGCACGGTCACCGAGACCACTTGCGTCGCGAAGCCGAGCGTGGGCGTGAACGCGTCGGCCGAGGTGTCCCGAACGACGCCGTAGACGTGCCAGTGCTGCCGGAGCCCGGAGCGAACGTAGCCCATGAGCCCCATGAGCCAGGTGAAGGTGACCGCGATGAAGATCAGCACGTATTGCGAGATCGCCGGGATCCTCCCCCACCGTACCTCGCCGGTCTTCCTCGCCCCGTGGAAGAGGAAGATGTCGATGGCGGTGATCGACGCCATCGCGAGCAGGACCGAGCCGACCTGGGGCACCGAGAGCCGGATCCGCACCGTCGCCTCGACGAAGTACCCGTAGACGCCGAGGAAGATGACGAACAGCGCGGCGGCCGCGAAGATCGTCAGCTGCGCCGCATGGCCCGTCTTCGCCCACGCCACCGTGGCAACCTTTCCCGTCCGGCGGTAGAGGAGGAAGCTCATGAAGGTCGTGAGGATCAGGACGTTCACGGCGGTGTTCTTGGCGGACATGACACCGAGGAAGCCCAGCACCGGGTGCGCCGACCCTCCCATCGCCCGGATTTCAGAAACGGTCGCGATGATCGATCGCGGCGTCGCCCAGACCATGAAGGAGAGCGCGATCGCGATGAGCAGGTACTTGATGAACTTCTGGAGCGGCTGCACCCCCTCGACCCGCCCCATCCCGAGCCACAGGTAGTAGTTGGCGGCGAGGAAGAGGTTCCCGATGAGCACGGCCTGGATGATGAAGAGCCACGAGAAGGCGCCGCCCATCATCTGGAGTCCGAGCGTCTGCGAGTACGCGTAGATCTCCTTCGCGAGCCAGTAGCCGGCAAAGGGGAGCGGCAGGAACGCGATGATCGCGACGAAGTTGCCGATGTACCCCATCCAGTCGTAGTGCGCCCGCTCCTCGTCGGTCTTCGCCTGCAGGAACTTGAACGCCGCGTAGGCCGCCGCGACCGACCCGCCGAACGCGACGTTCGCGATGAATCGATGGACGTTGATCGGCATCCAGGTGAAGTTCGTGACCGCGTCCATCACCGAGAGGACCGCCCCCGTGTCCGAGATCCCGCGCGGCGACGTCATGAACGTGAGCCAGGCGTTGGCGATGAACATGATCGCCGTGCCCACGACGTTGAGGCCGAGCCCCAGGCCAAGGTGAACCAGCGGGTGGAACTTCCCCCAGCCGTAGTAGTAGGCGTAGAGGAAGAAGGCCTCGAAGAAGAAGAGCAGGACGTACGGGAGAAAGGTGGGGGAGAACACGCTCATCAGGTAGTTCGTGAACTTCGGATACAGGATGATGAGCATGAACGTCAGGAACGCGCCGAAGGTCGCGGTGAGCGAGAAGGAGACCGAGAGGAGCTTCGTGAACTCGTACGCGAGCCGGTCGTATCGCAGATCTCCCGTCTTGTAGCCGATTGCCTCGATGATGAACGCGAAGAGCGGAACGGCCAGGACGAAGGCCGCGAACAGCAGGTGGAGCTGCGCGACCGCCCAGATGGCCACGCGGCTCCCCACGACGGGAAAGGTCCGGTACTCGGCCTCCACGTAGGGCGTTGCCCGGGCCCGGCTCTCCGCGTCCGCCCGCTCGGCGGTCAGTCCCTCCGCGCGGGGCGTTTCGTCCACGGTCGCCGCCGGCGCCCGGTAGGGCGCCTTGTACTCGCGGCTCACCAGGAGCGACGCGATCTGCACGGTCCCCGCGAACATCACGAGGGCGGCGACGGGACCGAGAACGAACAGCCACTTGCGGTGCGTGGCTCGCTCGCGTTCGCTCGCTCGCTTCTGATTCTTTCCCGGGCTTTGCCCCAGCCGACCCGTCACGGTGCCACCCTCACTTCACGTCCGCGGGCGCGCCCGTGGCGCGTGCCAGTTGCTCGCGCTGGAGCTCCCGCACGTGGGCGACGATCGCCCACCTGTCGGCAGGAGGGATCGGCCAGCGGTACCCGGCCATCAACCCCTGTCCATTCGTGATGACGTCGAAGATCTGCCCGTCCGGATACGTCAGGATCTTCTCCAGGTGGAAGGAGGCGGTGGGGACGTTGCCTCGCTGGAACAGGATGCCCTTGCCGTCCCCACGGGCGTCGTGGCACGGCTGGCAGTAGATGCGATAGCGATCGCGCCCGCGCTCGACGAGCGCCTCGTTCATGGGAACGGGGATCGTCGCGACGAACTGTCCGTCCGGCCCCTTTCCTTCGAAGAAGGCCGTGTCTTCCTTCAGCCCGCCGATGGGGACCGTTCCGGGAACGGGCTCGCGCATGGACGCGCCGTCGTGGAAGAAATCGCTGGCCGTCTGCGGCAGGACCTTCGGCTGGTCGTCCATGCTCGGATTGGGATGGATCGGCGGGCGGCTCGACGTGCAGCCGCGCGCGCATCCCGAGAGGCCGACAACGGACGTGAGCGCGAGGGCGCCGAGCACGCGCCGGCTGCGGGCGGTCATACCAGCAGGGCCCCATCCTTTCCCGCGCGCCAGGCTTGCGCGTCCGTTCGCACGCCCTCCAGGTCGGGATTCGGGTTGCGCACCTTGGCCAGATAGGTCGTCCTGGGCCTCGTGTTCAGCTCGTCCAGGAGCGCGTAGTTGCGCGGGTCGGCCTTCGCCTTCACGACCCGGCTCGATGGGTCCCGCAGATCTCCGAACTCGATGGCCGAGGCGGGGCAGGCCTGCTGGCAGGCCGTCTTGACGTCGCCGTCACGAAGCTCGCGCCCCGCGAGCTTCGCATCGATCTTCACCCGATTGATCCTCTGCGTGCAGTACGTGCACTTCTCCATGACGCCCCTCGCACGAACCGTGACGTCCGGGTTCATCGCGAGCTTCAGAATGGCGGGCGTGTCCTTGGTGAAGTTGAAGAAATTGAACCGGCGCACCTTGTAGGGGCAGTTGTTCGAGCAGTAGCGGGTCCCGATGCACCGGTTGTACACCATGACGTTGAGGCCCTGCCCGTCGTGAACGGTCGCGGCCACGGGGCAGACCTGCTCGCACGGGGCATCCTCGCAGTGCATGCAGGGAACTGGCTGGAAGACGATCTCCGGGCTGCCGGAGGGCTCGCCGGCGAAGTACCGGTCCACCCGCAGCCAGTGCATCTCGCGCCCCTTCGCAACCTGGATCTTACCGACGACGGGCACGTTGTTCTCGCTCTGGCACGCCGTCATGCACGCGTTGCAGCCGATGCAGGAGTTCAAGTCGATCGTCATCCCCCACTGGGGCCCCTGATCGTAGGCGTGCTCCTTCCAGAGTGAGAAGTGCTGCGGGTCCTCCTCGAAGACGCCGAGTGCGCCGTCCCTCGACGGAGCTCGTCGGGAATCCCCCGCATGCGCGCCCTCGGCTCGCGCCGGTCCGGAGGCCAATTCCGATCGAAGCTCGGCCAGGGTCGACTCGCGGACTAGGGGACGCCCCTCCATGCTGCCGTGGTGCTGGGTCGACGAGAGCGGGTACTTCCGCCCGAGCCTGGTGAGTGTGGCGCCGCCGTCAGAGCCAGGCGCCTGCGACGTTCGGACTGTGAACGCGTCGAACCCGACCCCGGACCCAATCCGTCCCGCGCGGAGACGACCGTAGCCAAGGGTGAGGGCCACCACGCCGTCGGCCATGCCGGGCAAGATCCCGACCGGAAGCTCGAGCGAGCGGCCCGCGTAATCGAGACGGACCACATCCTCGCTTGCAAGACCGAGCGTCTCGGCGGTCTTCGGGCTCACGAGCGCGGGGTTGTCCCAGGTGAGCTTGGTGAGGGGATCGGGAAGCTCCTGCAGCCACCCGTCGTTCGCGAATCGGCCGTCGTGAAGCCACGGGGAGGGGAGGAACACGATCTCGAGGCCCCCCGGAGATCCCGCATCGGCCCGTCGGGCGGCCGCACCGGCACCGCCCGCCTCCGCCAAGGCTTCGGCGAGGCTCGCCGAAGCGCCTCCGGCGCGAAGGCGGCCGTTCAGGCGTGCGAGCTCCGCAACGGGATCCCCTGTGAGATCGGGAACGACCTCGGGAAGCTCGCTGTCGGCCAGCAGGCCATCATGCAGGACCCGATTCCACTTCCGATCGAACTCGGCCTCGCCCAGGATCGGTCTCCAGGTCTCCCGCACGATGTCGTAGCCGGGACGATCCTCGCCCCCGACCATCAGCCCCAGCACTTCAACGGGAGTTCGTCCGCCGAACAGGGGGAGGATCAGCGGCTGGACGACGCTGAGCGTGCCGCCAACCGCGCGCGCGTCTCCCCACGATTCGAGGTAGTGAGCGCAAGGGATATGCCACTCCGCCTTGGAGGATGTTTCGTCGACCGTGTGCCCGAGCGCGATCGAGTGAGGGACCTTCGCCATGGCCGCGGCGAAGTCGAGATCGGCGGGGGCATCGAACACAGGATTGCCGCCGAGGACGACGAGCGTCTGGACCGCGCCCGCCTTCATCGCGGAGACGAGCGAGGCCAGCGAGCTCACGCTCGGAAGCGCCGCGTCCTTCGTCTCGAAGTAGCTGACCGTCCTGCCGGTGTTGCCGAGATACGTGTTCAGGGCGCAGACCGTGGCGTGGACGACCGCGGGCTGGCGTTCGCCAACCACGATGAGCCCCTTGCCGCGGTTCGCCAGAAGATCCTTGGCAAGGGCGTCGATCCAGCGCGGGTCGACACCCGGGGCCCCCAACGCTGCTGCCGCGTTGGGGACCCCACCCGGGACGCCCGCTCCCGCCAGGTTTGCGGCTCCGGCCGCAGGCGGAGCCAGCCGTGTCGCGAGGGCCGCGAGGAAGGGGGCGATCTGCCCGCTCTCGAGACGGAGCCGATGATCCGCCATGGCTCCCGTCAGCGAGTAGACCCCTTCAACAGCGTAGAGCCGGTTCATCGCCTGCCCTGAGCCTGTCGCCCCTCGACCTGGCTCGGGGCGACCCTGAGGGTCTCGAAGGGTCGAAGGGGCGCCACCGGAGGCGCCCGCCCCTCGACCCTGCTCGGGGCGGCCTTGAGCTTGTCGAGAGGCCGCACGCCTTCCGTCCGCGAAGCCTCGCGCGTGACGGATCATCTCCGGGTCGGTGAGAAGCGGGTCGGCGTCGAGGGCGAGAATCACCGAGGCTCGATCGAGCCGGAGCATGAGATCGAGGTCGCGCCCCGTGGCGTGCCGCAGACCCGCGAGTCGGCTCTCGTCGCTGACGGCGTCGTAGGTCGCCCACTGCAACCGAGGGTAGCGGGCACGGAGCTCGGAGACCAGGCGCGCCAGCGTGGGCGAAGAGAAGGACTCGGAGAGGACCGCAAGGCCGGCGCCGCCATCCGCGGCGTGAGCCTCGGACAGCTGCCCCCAGGCCGTCACGAAATCGTCCCAGGACTTCCCCGTGCCGTGCTGCGTGACCGATTGCGAGCGGTCGGGATCGTAGAGGCCGAGCACCGACGCCTGGACGCGCGTGCTCGAGGCCCCGAGTGTCGACGGGTGCGAGGGGTTTCCCTCGATCTTGGTCGGTCGCCCTTCGTGGCTCTCGACGATCAGGCCGTAGGCGCTCCGGCGGAACGGCATGGTCGTCGCGTAGTAGCGGGGGATCCCGGGAACGACCTCCTCGGGAGCGGTCACATAAGGGACAATCTCCTCGACGGGGCGCCGGCACGACGCGAGCCCCGCGAGCGACAGCGAGGCGCCCACGAGCATCACCATGTCGCGCCGGGTGATCCCTTCGGGAAGCTCCGAGGCGCCCTCCGGGAACTCCCGCTCGAGAAAGACACGGGATTCCGGGCGTTCCTCGATCTGCGCGGGACTTCGCCAATAGGTCCGGCTCACCGGTGGCACCCCGAACAGTCAGTCGGCGGATTGACCGGTCGTTCGCCGAGCTGCGCCGCGAGCGTCCGGACGTCCCGGGGAGGGGTCCACTCCATGTTGGTGACCTCCGAGACGGGACGTCTGTTGGGACCAGGGTTGCGGTGGCAATCGAGGCACCAGCTCATGCTGAGGGGCGTCATCTGGGTGACCGTTTCCATCTCGTCGATGCGGCCGTGGCAGGTGACACAGCCGATTCCTGCCGCCACGTGCACGTTGTGGGCAAAATAGGCGAAGTCGGGGAGCTTGTGGACGCGAATCCAGCGCATCGGCCGGCCGCTGGCGGCGCTGTCCCGAATCGGTGCGAGCGCCGCGCTGTCCCGGCTCACGGTTTGATGGCAGTTCATGCACGTCTGGGTGGGCGGCACGTTCGCGACGGGAGAAATCTCGACCGAGGCGTGACAGTATCGGCAATCGAGACCGAGCTCGCCGACGTGAAGCTCGTGGCTGTACGGGACGGGCTGAACGGGACGGTAGCCCACGTCTGTGTACCACGGAGAAAAGTAGTACCAGACGCCCGCGATCGCGAGGATCTGACCGAGGCTGCCCGCAATGGCGGCCACGAGCGGGAGTTTGTTCCACCATGGGGGGAAGATCTGGGCCAATGGCTAGGACTCCCGGGCGCTGGAGGAGAGTTGCCCAGGCCGCAAGGCCGCGATGGAACTGTGATGCCACATCCTCGCGCCCCCAGAGAATTCGTTGCAGGGGAAAGCCGCAAATGCGCTTGATTTGAGGCTGCGATCTTATCCACGAACTCGGGCCATGGTCAAGCGCGCGCGGTAGTGTCCCGTCACATGGTGGAAATCGTTGCCCGTCGTCCCTGATCGCGCTGTTGGGCGGCGAAGCCGGGTTGCGGTGCGGCGAGATGATCGCGCTCGAGTGGCGGGATGTCGATGTCGTCAAGCGGCCGCTCTGCATCCAGTGGTCCGACTGGAACGGGCATGTGACCACGCCGAAGGGCGGACGCCTCCGGTATGTGCCGCTCACCGTCCGCCCGGCGGCGGCGCTGCGCGATCATCGGCATCTGCGCGGCACCTGCGTGCTGTGCCAGGGCGACGGGCAGCCGCTGACGCGACAGATGGTGCAAGACCGCCTGCAACGGATAGAACAGGTTAGTTGGCGGTGAGGCAGGGATTCGAACCCTGGGTAGAGGTTTTGGCCCCTACAACGGTTTAGCAAACCGCCGCCTTCGGCCGCTCGGCCACCTCACCGCGTGAGAATTCTAAGTATACGACGCGCTTTGACTTACGCGGAAACGATTGTCCCCATTCCTGTCCCTGAAATTGTCCCTGTCGCAATCAAGATCGTAGCCCGCGAACGGTCGTGAGTCGGCGTCCGAAGCCATGGCCCACCGTGCAGCGGTTCTTCAAACCGCCGCTTGTACCCGTAAATACTTGAAAAGATGCTGCTTGATGGAACGACCTCAGCACGCCTTTCTTCGAATCTTGATTTGGTCGGAGACAAAATGTTTGCTCGACCGAGGTCGTTCGACCTGTTCTGGCCCGTGCAACGGTCTGAAAGACCGGCGCCTGCGGCGCGGTCTTCGCGCCCGTGATCGCTTGCTCGCTCCGCACCGACACGCGAGCTCGAGGAGAGCCGCAGCGACGTTCAAGACCGTCGTTTCTGGGACAGCGCCCGATGGCTCCGACTCCGACCAGGGCACCCACGGCTGTTGGTCCGATTAGAATCCCGAGGGCGGTCGATCATGGGCATGATTGGATTCCATTTCCTGTTCCCTGGCGAGGCAGCGAACGAGTGCCGTACGGTCACTCCGCTTGACGGAACGGATCTGCCAAGTCGGATCTTCGTCTTCATGGAGGCTTACTGCGCCGAGCCGCGGTGCGACTGCCGGCGAGTGATGCTCAACGTCATCGACGCCGAGACGCACGATCACGTCGCCACCATCAACTACGCCTTCGAAGCGCCGAAGCCGCCGTTCGACGATGAGGGACAGATGTTTCTCGACCCGCTGAACCCGCAAACGGCGATGTCGCCAGCGTTCCTCGAGCTGACGGCCGACATGATTGCCCACGACCGGGCCTACCATGATCGGCTCGTGCGCCACTACGCGATGTGGAAGACCATCGTCGACGATCCGTCACATCCCGCCCAGGAGAAGATTCGAGCCGTCAGAGACGACCCCGACGTCTCCTCTCCGGAGCCGGTGTGCCGCTCGGGTCCGAAGGTCGGGCCCAACGACCCGTGCCCGTGCGGGAGCGGGCGCAAGTACAAGAAATGCTGTCGAGCGTGAACGTCGCCATGCCGAAGACCAGTGGGCACAAGTGGCAGTTCAAGGCTCGATTTCGCCGGCACGCGTTCGGGTGGAAGTCGCAGCCAGCCATCACGAGGTTGCGGGAGGCCGTCTCCGAGATCAAGCGGGTCGCCCGAACGGAACCGATCCGCGCGGCCGAAGGCGTGGTGGCGTTGCTCGAAAGGTTATCGCCCGCGCTCGAGAACGTCGACAGCTCCTCGGGCGCCATCGGAACTGCGGTGAACCGCGCGATCGCCGAGCTCGTGCCCGTCATCGCCGAGGCTCCGGCGGACGCGTCGACCCGGGCCGCGTGGCTCGAGCGGCTCTTCGAGGCGCACGGCGCCGACCAGATCCCGTACATTGAAAGCCTCGCGGACTACTGGGGTGAGCTGTGCGGCTCGACCGACGTGGCGTCCGAATGGAGCGATCGCCTGATCGGTCTGACCCGCATGGCGCTCAGTCCGGACAAGAACCTGCGTGGCTACTTTCATGGCACCTCCGCCTGTCTGAGTGCGCTCTTCGCCGCGGCGCGCTACGACGAGCTGATCGACCTGGTGCAGGGCGATGTCTTCTGGCCGTACAAGCGGTGGGCCGTGAAGGCTCTGGCCGCGCAGGGCCGCAAGGCGGAGGCGATCCGCTGCGCCGAGAGCTGTCGCAGCGCCTGGGCGAGCGATGTGGACATCGACGGGCTGTGCGAGCAGATTCTCTTGTCATCAGGGCAGGTCGACGAGGCCTACGCCCGGTATGCCCTCACGGCGAACCGGGCGGGAACCTACCTCGCGTGGTTCCGCACCGTCGCAAAGAAATATCCGCACAAGAGCCCCGCCGCGATCCTGTCGGACCTCGTTCGGCATACGCCTGGCGACGAGGGCAAGTGGTTTGCCGCGGCGAAGGAGGCCAAGCTGTTCGACGAGGCGATCGCGCTCGCGAACCGGACGCCGTGCGATCCGCGGACGCTGACACGCGCCGCCCGCGACTTCGCCGAGCAGAACCCGGCGTTTGCCACGGAGGCAGGCCTGTCCGCCCTTCAGCGGCTCGTCCAGGGCGACGGATACGAGATCACGAGCGCTGACGTGTGGGCTGCCTATTCCAACACGATCAAGGCGGCTGAAAACGCCGGCCGGGGTGACGAAGTGCGGTCTCGCATCCGGGCCCTGGTCGACAGCGAGCAGTCGAACCGCTTCGTCGCAGACATCATCCGTCGAGCGTTGGGGCTTTCCGAGTCGAATTGACCTTCCTGAGACGGTAATTACGGCGATTCGGAAGCCTTCCGCTTCTTCCTCGAGGCCCTTCGTGCGGCCCAATACTCCTTCATGCGTGCCGATACCGCTTGTCGACTCGCCAGTGTCAGCCGCTTCCGTGCGCGGCTCGGCGCAGAGGGTTTCGGTTTCGCCGGTCTGGTCAACCTTCGCCGCGATGACCTCGGAGATCTCGCGCAGCCGGGCCAGTTTGCCGCTGTCCGCCTCGCTCCACGATTCATCGCCCAACCATTGCGACGGATGATTGCAGATCTGCTTGAGGCGCATCAGCGAGGCGAGCACGATGCCGCGACGCTTCATTCCGTCGGCTCGCCCGAGCTCAGCCGCCAGATCGGCCACTGACTGCTGATAGAGCGCCGCCTGTTTGCGCGTCAGGTGGCAGAAGGCCTTCATCTCTGTCTTGTCCGGGAGATCGGCAATGACGGACTTGTCGGTCTTCAGACGCCGCAGGATGTACGGACGTACCAGCGCGCGCAGCGGCGCGTACGAGTTCTGCCGTTGCGAGAGTTGTTTGGTGAACGTCGAGAACGCTTTCCCGGATCCCAGCAGGCCGGGGTTGAGGAAGTCGAAGATGGACCAGAGATCGCCAAGGCGATTTTCCACCGGAGTGCCGCTGAGCGCGATGCGCGCTCGCGCATCGATCTGCTTGGCGGCCCGTGTCTGTTTGGCGCCGGGTGTCTTGATCGCCTGCGCTTCGTCCAGGATGGCGAGACGCCACGGCATGGCGAGCAGTGCGGGCACACGTAACAGCGATCCATAGCTGGTGATCACGAGATCGACGCCCGCGATCCGCTCGCGATCGACCGTCTTCAACTCCGCGCTGGTCATCGCCGAGGGATGCGCAATGATCGCGGTGAGGCTCGGCGCGAAGCGGTCGATCTCCGCAGCCCAGTTGGCCAGCAGGGACGCCGGCGCGGCCAGAAGGCTGGTGCGTCGCGTCTCATCCGGCGCCGCACGCGCTCGCATCACCAGCAGCAGCGCCAGCACCTGCATCGTCTTGCCGAGGCCCATGTCATCGGCGAGGCACGCGCCCAGGCCGAGATGGGACAGCAGATGCAGCCATCGCACGCCTGCCTGCTGATACGGTCGCAACGTCGCCTTCAGCGCGCTGCCAGGATCCAGTTGCGCCAGGTGGGCGGGATCGCGAAGGCCGGCGAGCGTCTTCGCGAGCCACGGCCCGGCGACGACGAGTGACCAGTCGGGCGCGGTGGCCGCAACGATATCGCCTGGCACGTGTGCGCCGGCGAGGAGGCGCATCGCTTCCCCGAAGGAAAGGCCGTCCTTCGCAGCAGCCGTCTCCACGGCTCGGAACTCGTCGAGCATGCGGCTGAGTCGCTCGCGATCGACTTCGATCCAGCGTCCGCGCACCAGGTGCAGGCCGTTCGATGCGGCGAGCAGTTGCTCAATCTCCGGTTGGGTCAGCGGTTCGCCGTCGAGGCTGACGCCCATCTTGAAGTCGAGGAGCGCGTCCGTGCCGAGACCCGACGGCGGCTTGCCCCCGACGGTGGCCGTGACTTGCGGGCGTGGTGGTCGATTGGCCCGCCACGCGGTTGGGACGCGTACGATGACGCCGGCCGCCTCGAGACGGGGAACATCGGTCAGCAGTTGAAACGCCTCGGCGGGCGTCCACCGTAGCGGATAATAAATCTCGCCCGCATCGACCATCGTCTTCAGCCACGGGCACTCGGCGGCGGCGCGCTGGACGGGCAAAAGCAGCGACAGCAGCTTCGCCTTGTTGGCGGCGCCAGCGTATTCGCTCAGCGCACGGCCGAGCGGCAGATGCTGCGCCCTGGCCTGCGACGACAGTTGCGTCGTGTAGGTCGCCAGAAACGCGAACGGAGCCTCATCATCCCGGCGGTTCTCGGCGAGATTGAAGTGCACGCGGCCGACGAGATGCCACGCCGCGC
>Ga0326597_10005559_pt1 | contig 17464 bp, 10 predicted proteins | sample RVTome_12_FD_203789 | JGI IMG/M metagenome (GOLD analysis project Ga0326597, IMG submission 203789) | Soil microbial communities from uranium-contaminated site in the Upper Colorado River Basin, Wyoming, United States - RVT100D185 | ecosystem: Environmental > Terrestrial > Soil > Contaminated >... | reverse complement strand
GGTGGACGACGGTGATCACTTCCACACCTCCGTCCGGCTCGCCCCGGGGGTGAGGATCTCGAGGAGGCGGAGCATGGCGGTGTAGGTGGGGACCACGTAGACGGTGGCGCCGGGGGGCGCCCCGTCGACGAGCAGGTCGAGGGCGTCGGCGAAGTCGGGGAGTGCGGGGGCGTCGATCCCGGCGTACTTGAAGCGCAGCGCCATGTCGGCGGCGCGCACCCCCCCGGCCAGGTACTGGTGGGGCGTCCTGGCGAGGTCCTCGATGTGGGCGTCCCACAGCCAGGAGACGTCGCGCCCGTCGGCGTGCTCGTCGTTGATGGCAACGAGGACCCGGGCGTGCTCGCCGATGCCCTTGAGGATCGCGATGGCGTGGTTGAGGCTCGCCGGGTTCTTGACGAGGAGCAGCTTGACCCGGCGGCCCCGGTGGTCGAGCACCTGGCCCCGACCGAAGGCGGGCTCCATCGCCTCGAGGGCGGGGATGGCGTCGGCGGCGGCGACCCCGAGCAGCCCGGTGACGAGGAGGGCGGTGGCGGCGTTGTACGCGTTGTAGATCCCGGGGACCTGGAGGCGGATCCGGTGCTCGGTGCCGTCGATGCGGGTGGTGGCGATCTGCCCGTCGCCGTCGGGCTGCGAGTCGACGACGAGGGCGTCGGCTTTCTGATGCTCGGCTTTGGTGTCGTCGCCGTAGAGGCTGCGGTCGTCGGGCATCCGCTCCCGGATCGACTCGACGCCGCCGAACCAGGAGACGGGAGTTTCGCCGGCAGCCCCGACGACGAGGGGATCGTCGGCGTTGAGGACGAGCCGCCCGGCATGGGTGGCGGCGGTGGCGACATGGCTGGCGGTGGTCATCAGCTCCCCGTACCGATCCAACTGGTCACGGGCGAGGTTGGTGACGGCGAGCACGGCGGGCTTCAGCCGGGGAGCCAGGGACCGCACCGCCGCCTCATCCACCTCGAACACGGCGACATCGGCGTCGAGCCGGCCACGGAGAGGTGAGGCGTCGAGCAGCGCCGAGGCGACCCCCCGCTCCAGGTTCGACCCGGTGGGATTGGTGACAATCCGCTTCCCGGCGCTCTCGAGGATCGACACGATCATCTTGGTGGTGGTGGTCTTCCCGTTGGTCCCGGTGATGAGGACAACAGGAGTGTCACCGAGGATCTTCTCGACCAGTCGGGGGTCGAGCTTCTCGGAAACGAGGCCGGGGAGGGCAGAGCCGCCGCGTCCTAGGAGGCGGGTGAGGGTGCGGGTGAGGCGTCCGAGCGCGGTGGCGAAAAGGAGGCGCATGGTGTGAGGGAGGGTAGGTGGAGAGCAACCCTGGAGGGGTCTCCAAATACCCAGGGCCCGCCCACATCCCCAGAAGACAACTGCCAACCGGACTTCGATCGGACAAACTCGATAGGGCCGTTCGCGGCTCGGGGCTGACCGTTGAGGCAGCCGCGTGCTTCACAGCCAAGGCGTCGGATTGGAGGGTCAGACACGGAGACTGGTATGAGAGTGGCGATGCGATTAGGGAGATCGACGTGTTGGCATCGCGGCGTCTCGTATGGCGCGACTCAACAGGCGTTGAGCGGGATGCTGGTCTAGAGGTCTTCAAGAACGCGGCGTTCAGCCTCCTCCCTGGATGTGTTCATGCCAGCCGTCGTGACGGATATTCCCCAGTCGTTGCCCGCACCGCCACCGACGGCAGCATCGCGTGCACGCGGGCTGGCTGCGTTGTGTCCGGGCCCCAGAGCGAAATCGTCCATGCGATCTCGCTGCTGGGCCTTGAGCAGCAATTCGCATTCGGGGACGAGGTCGCCGAGCGACTCGAGAGTCCCCCAGAGCGCGCGTTTATGGAGGATCGATTCGGCCCAGGACGCATATGAGCCGGGCTCAAAGGATTACCGAGGCTCGCGCTATCGCATGGTCGCCACGTTCCCCCGAGACTGTCTCAGTCAGGCTCGCGGGTTCTCATGAGCCGGCCGTCACGACCTAAGACCAGAACTTGACCACGGCGGAGTCGGGCAGTGATCTCTATGGCGCGTGTCTCAGCCGCTCGCTGGGTCGGATGCCGAGAGGATGCTCGGCGTGCCCGGAGTCGTCGAACTACCCAATCGCCACGCTTCGAGTTGAACTCGACGACCCTTGTGCTCTCCTCATCGTCCTCCGAAAGGACAGCACCCGGAAATCGGTATTCGACCCATGCAATCGCCATGCCCTTCTGGCGTTCCGACTGTACTGAGGAGCGCGACATCCACCTTTGAACGCCAAGGGTCTCAGCCTTCGTCACCATTGCGGTCTGCGCCTTCCCGAGGGCCGACTTTCCCGTCTTGGCCTCCATAAGGACGCACTTCAGTCGTCCCCGAGAGTCCTCCGAGATGACTACGCCATCTAACTCGGCCAACTCAGCTCCCTCGCCGTCAAGAGCAACGACCGACGAGATTGAAGCGACGGCGACCGATGTCGGGAGACGCCGTCGAACGGCAGCTATCTCGACGGCCTGATGTTTGCGTCTCACACGCTGGCCGAGGGCGTCGAGGAGGACGGTCACGTCGGTGTGGCTGTTGTGATTGACCAGAACGGCTCTGACACCACCGACACGTTCGCCCCAACGCCACTCGGCCACGTCAGGGAACAGCAGCTGCAGAGAGGCCTCAATCGTGCTTTGAGCGACGGCACCGAAGACTTGGAGCTGTTCCTGTAGCGCGAGCAAGCTTGCGAACTCGTCGCCGGATTGAGCGAAATCCCCGCGTGAGCTTCCGGTATCCGCAAGCCACTCAAGGGCCGCCAAGATGCCGACCGCACGAGAGACCGTCGCACCAGGTCTCGAGTGGATTTGGAAAACGGCGAAGGACCCTGACGCGTCTATCGAGTGATTGACGATCAGGCGACCGTTTCGCCTGTAGACCTGGGACTTAAGGCGCTTCGCTGCAGTGTCAACCCTGTTTAGGTCACCACCGGAATACATCATCTGCACAATCAGCGAGTCAAGGTCGAGTTCGAGTCGCAGCATCGGTTCGTGGTCGGTCGGTCTGCCCGCTTCCACGAACACACGATTGGTGGCGAGTAGGTCGAGCGCTTCTGCGAGGTTCTTGCCGATCGCCCTTCGAACCTGAGACCGGAGCCGTTTGACCCTACGGGCGCGTGCGGTGAGGACCGGCGTACCCAGGTAGATCCGGCGAGTCAGGTATCGCTCAAGGCTGACAAGCTCGTCATCAGAGGACTCGGGCGACAAGAGGCCCGCAAGCAGTAGAGGTTGGGAGAGGACGCGGGAGAGGGGCACGGAGAGGGGTGCAGGGCTGAAATCGGAGTCCAGAGTCAGGAACGCCAGTCGTCTGATCCGGCGAAATAGCTCTCTCGACCGATCAAGTGCCTCGCCAGAGCCGGGAGGGGCGTGCTGAGCCGTAAGAACATCAATCGCAAGCCTTCTCACACCATCTGATAGGGGGAGGTGCTGCAGCCGGGAGAAGGCCAGAACCTGAAAAATTCGGAATCGTTGCTTTTCAGAAAGAATGGCTTCTGCCCAATCACGAATGCTCTCAGGTACCGCGAGCAGCAAGTCGGATACCTGAGGAGATTTCTTCCGACTCTGATTCCATCGGAGAGCCTCCACAAGGAGCCGCTCGGTCTCGAACGTCCAGTGAAGATGGCCGACGTTCATCAGCAGAGCCCAACACTGGATCAGCTCCTGTCGCGAGCTCATCTTGCGTCGACTTGGAAGCGTCACTGGGCTCTTTAGGGAGACAACGTCCTTGCATCGCTCCGCGAGGTCGAGGGTGAGAGCTGTGTAGTCCCACCGAGTGTGCCGGACTCCAGTCCAAGCCTCCGCAACTAGACCCAGGTGGAGAAGGCCCTGTTGACGGTCGACCTCCCCGACCCGCGCCAGCTCGGAATGCAGCGTGGCGCTCTCGTCCCGAAGCTGCGGTCTGAGGAATCCATACGGTGGCAGAAAATGGGGTTCCACCCGGATGACGATACGTGCCAGCACGAGGATTGGCGAACATTCGCTCCGTCGAATCCCAGGACCTTCGCCGTACAAGCAAGGAGAGTCGAGATCCGTCCAATCCGAGCTGTCCTACACCGATCGGACAGTGACCTGGGACGTTACCCAGTCAGGGAGTCCCCAATCTTGACCCATACCCCTGGCGCCACCAACGGCGCGCTCGGCCAGCAGAGCAGCGCGTCTCACTCGTCGTAGCGCTACGAGAAACAGGTGGAGATCTACCTCAAGACGAAAATGCCAATCCTCGTCATCAGGCGCGGGCTCGGATAGCCGCCGCTTCTGCATGGCAACCCCTCGCACCCAGTCATTGGCATGCGAATGAGCACGTCCCAGGAGGGCTTCGCGACCCCAGGTCTCTGGCGGCTCCATTACTTGGTGCTCCTTGTCCCCAGCTGGGGTGACCTTCTCGATCCTCAAGAGTCCACTGTCCGCGGCTCGGGCGTCTCTCTGATCAGCGCCCACTCAAGAACCCATCGTCTCGTACAACTGCACCAGAGCCTCGGACCTTTCGACCAACATCACCCGCTCGCGCACCTTCTTGTCCTGGAGGTCGAGGCGCTTTAGGTCGTCGCCCTGTTTGATGATGATTTCGATGCGGCCGAAACGGACTCCGTGCTTGTCGGCGTACTCGGCGAGGCCCTTCGCCTTGGGAACGGCGTCCTGACGCCCGGGGTCGTGCGGATCGAGAATATCAACCACGACTTTGCCTTTCTCCTCGCGGAATACGAGGAAGTCCGGATAGAGGGGTCGCAGGATCCCCTTGCCATCCCTATACGGGACCTGGAGCGCCCAGTCCTTGCGGTCGACGTTGCGGAGCCAGCCGATCACGTCGTCCCGGGCGAGCTCGGCTTCGACGACCGGTGTCTCCCATGAGTTAAGCGAGGTGTGGAAGGCGCCGTCGCCGTCGGTGTAGATGTGCCGCTCGAAGGCGGTGACGCCGGCCGGCTTGGGCAGGACGATCCTCTCGCGCATCCGCATCGTCGCCTCCACCGGCTGGCGGGCGCCGCCGACCAGGTCGCGGTAGGTGGTCCTGCGCTCCTCGGGCAGAGCCTCGATAGCGTCGACATGGTCCCGATACAGACCGTCGAACAGCGCCTCGCAGAGGCCCTCGGCGCCCTTGATCACCTCGGGGTCAGCCAGCAGGACGGCGACATTGACCCTCTCCCGCCGGATCACGGCCAGGTCATCGACGCCTCCGGTCCGCTTCTTCCACAGATCGGCGTGGAGGCCGTCTCCGATCCTGCGGCCGGACTCCTCGAAGAGGTCCTTGATGTTCTTGGCGGTGGCCTCGACCCGCCGCGAGCCGCGGCTCTCGTACTCGCCGGTGGCCTGGTCGTAGGCGACCTCGCCGATCTCGATCTCGCCCTTGCCGACCGCGACCGCCTGGAACGCCTTGGAGCCGGCGCGTTTCTCCAGGGCCTCATCGAGATGATCGACGACCCGGGACCGCGCCTCGTCGTACGCCTCGGTGTCGATGCCATCGCGCCCCAACGCACGGGCGAGCCTCATGAGTCGAATCGTCTGCTTGGTACGCCGGGCGGACGGCACCAGGTACGTCGGCGTCTTGGCCAGGGCCTCGAAGATCGCATCCGTGCCGGGGGCCGGTTCCAGGGTCTGCGTCTCCCTGGCCTGCTCGATGTCGACCGGCGGCACGTACTCGTGCTCGGGATCCTGGAGGCGCTCGATGACCTTGCGCACTCCCTCGGCGTCATAGTGGGGGAGGAAGAGCGCCACCGAGTTGAGGGTCTCGTCCCGCTCGACCCGGCGGGCCAGCGGGGTGCGCACCATCCGGCCAATCAACTGGGCGATGTAGGTGGCATCGACCGCCTCGCGAAACGACATCATCACCTCGGCCCGAGGGCAGTCCCACCCCGTCGATAGGGCGGTCTTGAAAAACACCACCCGGACCTCGCGGTCCCGGGCGATCTGCGAGGGCCGCACATGGCGAATGGTGCGGCTGCCTGCCTCGTGGGGGACGCCGTCGTCGAACGAGTGGGCGAAGGCCTCGGGTGGCAGGGGCTCGGGGAGCACGGAGTTGATGGTGTCAATCGACTCGGCCAACGGGGTCCTCGTACCCGACTTCCCCTTGGGTGCATCCTCGACCTGCACGACGAGCACCGGCACCACCGGCCCGATCGACTCCCGGTCGCAGTACTCCGCCCAGGCCGCGCTGATCTCGTGCCACTCGCGGGCCGCCTCGCGCAGCAGGGTCATGTCGGCCTGCTGGTCGTCGACGAGGTGGTGGAGGACGATGCGGTCCTTGAGCAGTCCGGAGGCCCTCACCGCGGTGACGTCCACGTTGGTCTCCTGCTTGGCCCGGTCGAGACCCTCGAGCAGGTCGCTGAATCGCTTCGGGGTCGCCGACACCCCGATGACCACCGGGGCGGGCCGCATCTCATCGGTTCCAACCAGGAAGCGCTGGATGATGGTCTGAGCCTCCCGATCCTGCCTCTTGGTGCGCATCCCCCGGTGCGCCTCGTCGATCACCACGTAGAAGCGGCCCCGCTTCTCCTCGATGGTCTCGTCGACGATCTCCCAGATGGTGTGGGTGCGGCCGTCGCCCCGCTGCGTGAGCAGCTTGTCCTTGCCGAGCTTCTGGGTGTTGAGGAAGTAGACCTTGCCGTCGTCGAGTCGCCGCTGGTTGAAGGTCGAGTCGATCATCCGCAGCGTGAATGCGGTGTTGAGTAGGTTCGAGGTGGCCGCCATCTTCTCCATCGTCTGCTCGTTCAACTCGGGCAGGTCGGTGATCCACAGGAACGTGGCATCGGGATCGGGATCGGCGGTGTCGTCGCCCTGGAGGATGCGCTCGATCAGGGCGGTCATGATCACCGTCTTCCCCGAGCCCGTGGGTGCCGACAGCACCACCGCCTGGGGTCCGACTTGGTCGGCACCGACGGTGGCGAACCGCACCTTCTTTGCGAGGTCGTCGACCGCCTCTTCCTGGAAGTCCTTGAGGGTGAGCTTCACCCCAGCACCCCAGGGGCGTTGATGACGAAGTTGCGCAGGTAGTCCCGGTACAACTGTCCCACGACCACGTGACCGGGCAACTCCTCCTGGAGGTCGAGGAACGCCGAGTGGCTGTCGGTGACGATCCACACATGGGTGATCTCCTCGGACCGCGACTCCACATAGGCGCCGAATGCGGCCGCCTCGGCCTCGTCGAAGAGGACCGCGTAGCTGGAGTCGACCGGGGCCGACCACGGAACCTTGCCACTCCATGGCTCCCACGAGCCGACCGAGCCGGCGGCCATCCAGAGCAGCGGGGCGATCGCCTCGTACTGCCGACCCAGTTCGACCAGATCGGGCTCCAGGTAGTCCATCCTGAAGAAGGCGACGTTCTGATCGAAGCCGTCGGCATATGCATGGTCCGGCAGGTATTGATCGAGATACTTGCCCTCGACGGGCTCGCCATCGGGCCGGACCCCGGTGATGGCCGATTCGACTCGTGGCTTAGTGACCGCATCGAAGATCCCCTGCGCCTCGTACTCGGGATCGCCGACGAAGTGGCCCTGGCGGTTGAGTGCCTTTGCCTCTGGGTCGGACACGTCGTTGTTGGTCACGAGGATGCACTGGCGGCGGCCGCCATCCTGGGCGTTGAGCATGGCCACCGAGTGGAGCGTGGTACCCGAGCCGGCGAAGAAGTCGAGGACGACGGCGTCCTGCTTCGCACTCGCAACCTGGAGGGCATCGAAAACTGCATAGACCGACTTGGGGAAGTCGAATCGACCGCGAGTCCCGAGAAATGAGGTCAAGGACTGCGTCCCACCTGCACCTCCGGCCGTGTGGCTTCCGCGGAACCAGACCGTCTTAGCCGTCTTGGTAGGCCTTGAGTCGGCTGAGAGGATGACTTCACCCTTCTCTCCCCTCCCAACCACCTCGACCTCACCATCCTCGATTGCTTGAATCGTTCCGCTCATCAGGTACTTGATCGTCCAGGTGCCTCGGCGCTCGTCGGCGCGCGAGACATATGCGTACCCCTTGGCGGCGAGCTCCATGAGACGGTTGCCGTCAACACGCCAAATCCCGAGGCGTCCATCGCTTCGGACTGGCCAAGCGGCGGCGTGTCCGTCCACCTCCGTCGGTACGTTGTCCTCTTCGACGTCAGGATGCGGTTGGCCAGCCCCAACGATGCTCAGAGTGTCGCGATCGAGGAGAACCGGATAACAGAGGTTCGGACGCATCGCGCGGTACCACGTACTTCCCCGACGCAGCAGCGATTCCCACGCAGGCTGTTTTGCGCTTCCAGTGGGGCTGGTAAGCAGATCATCGTGAGTCAGCGACGGTGTCCAGCCCTCTGGCGCAACGAACAGCGCGTACTCCTCAACCCGCGAGAGACCATCCCTTGACGATCCACTCGGGTTCATGACGATCGTGACCAACTGACGAACTCGGTCGGGAAACAGCTCCTCCAGCAGCATGCCCAAGTGGTGCACCTCATGCTCGTCGATGGTGACGATCAGCACCCCGTCCAGCTTGAGCAGCGTCCTAGCGAGCCGTAGCCGCTTCTCCATCATCGCCAGCCACTTAGAGTGCCGGTAAGCGTCGTTGCCGTCGACGAACCGGTTGTTGTACTTCCACGACTTGTCGCCTGTGTTGTACGGCGGGTCAATGTAGATGACATCGACCTTGCCGGCGTGGGTGTAGACGAGCAGTTGCAGCGCGTGGAAGTTCTCGGCTTGGATCACCGAGTGGAACGGCTTGTCGCCCCCGCGCTCTACCGTGCCCACCGATGTCAGCCCCGGGAAGATCGGCTCCTCGAACCGCTTCTCCACCAGCAGATCCCGTGTCGGTACGACCGCGACGACCTCCCCATTGCCTATAGGCCCGATCTCGGCCTTGTCGCCCTCGACCGACTTCACCTCCCACCGTGTCGAGTCGTCGGGCTCGGTGCGCACGAGGACGACATCGCCGGGCCGGACCTGCAGACCGAACAGCGCGACGGTCTCGGGGACGTGCTCCTCGTAGACCAGCCCGAACCGCTTGTGCGCCTTCAGATGCTTGACCTCGCGAGCGATCTGCTCGCGCAGCTTCGAGTCGGCGATCTCGTCGATCAGATCTTCGATACGCGCCACAGGCACTCCATCAGGATGAGACTCGATACCCCACGGCTGTCAACGGAGGGTACCGCGGGAGGACCGAGGCGGTCCGACCAGCAGAGACCAATGAGGCCCGCCCCGAGACGCTGACTCTCCCAGGACCCCTGCGCTAGCAATTCACAACTACAGCGCCCGCGCGCAGGTGCCTGCCCCATCCACCCGTCGTCTCCGACGCGACTGCCCGCTCGAGCTCTCGGGCGTCTCGGAAGCAAGGCCGGCCGCAGTTCAGGCAGATGATGCCTGGTGAGCCAGCGCCGCCGCGGGGCGGAATCGGGTTACAGCGAAGGGGCCCGGGTACGTTGCGCTCGCTCCGGACGCACAAATCTCGAGGGGTGCCGCAATTGCCACACACCAACCTGACCAAGACGAGTCGCTCCATCGAACCTCCCATCTAGACGGAAGGCAACGTATCGCGGGGGTGTGACAGGATTTGTTGATCGTCCAACCAGAGAATCCCTACCCGCGTCCTCCACCCGTCGAACTGCGTCTCGTAGAGCCGGGCGTAGAGCCCGTTCGCCGTCATCAGTTCGCGGTGCGTCCCCTCCTCGACCACGCGGCCCTCGTCGAGGACCAGGATCTGCGGGTCCTTGAGGATCACCCGGGCGATCGCCACCCGCTCCTTCTCGCCGCCGGACAACCGGTAGCCACGCTCCCCCACCCCCGTCTCGTAGCCGGCTGACAGCGAATCCGGGAGTCATGGATTGCCGCCGTGCTCTCGGGGCTCGAGGGGCGGACACAACGCTCTTGGTGGTGGTCTTCCCGTTGGTCCCAGTGACGAGGACGAAGGGAGTGTCACCGAGGATCTTCCGAAAAGCCGAGGATCGACCTTCTCGGCGACGAGCCCCGGAAGCGCCGACCCACCCGGCCGATTAGGCGGCTCCAACCTCCGACGAGCCGCCCGAGCAGGATGGCGAAGAAGAGGTGCATCGTGAGACGGAGGTCGGTGTGGAGGGAGTGATCTTCTCATTCAGGGGTCAAGTTCAGAACACCTGCGTCCGCTGCAAGCGCCCGCAGTCTCGTGACTGCCGCTTGGGAATGAGCTACGGAGTCAACCGCCTCGCCGCGCGTGATGCTCAGGCGGCTCCCGTGAACAACCGCATTGCGGGGGTGTACAACGTGCTTCTGCCAGTTCGAGTACTCCGACGTAGCTCCGAAATCGATGCCAAGCTCAGAGCGGAGCGCGGACTTCGCCAGCGATGTGACCGACCGCGGGAGCCCCCTCCCGCCTGTAAACACTCCTTCAATGGCTGACTTCGTCCGGCCACGTTGCTGAAGGCCGCGTCGGAGGAGTTCGGACACGAAGACCTCGACAGCGGTGGCAGCGTCAACAATGGCGTTTCGGAAGCGGCCCCGATGGATGTGTTCCTGAGCGGACAACTTGAGCTCAAAGGCGAACGGCATTCTGGCGGTGAGCAGTTCTTCCCTGAACTTCTGGTCCCGATGATCCAACAATGGCTTCGAGCCAAGTCCGATGAGTGGCCCTTGACCAGACGAGGAGTAGACGCGCGGCTGAACTCGCTCGCCGGTATCGAGGACGGTGACGATGATGAACTCGGATCCGTCTGAGACTGAGATCGGTTGGGCCCAATAGGCACCGCACATGTAGCGATAGATCTCTAGAAAGCGGTTGAGCGCTTCGACCGATAGCTCGGCCGCTCCCTGGAGATCGTTGCGGCCAAGACTCCTGCTCAGCTGCGAGCTGAGAACAACCTGAGTTGAAGAATACGCGCCATTCCCGCGATCAGGGCGGAACTCCCCAACAGTGACGATCGCTCGATCGACGTTGCGAAGCCTACGCAGGAATCGAATCTGAGCAGCCGAGCCGGCGACCGGTACAACGAACGGCTCAGCAAGAGAGGCGGGATCAGGAAGATACACAGGCGCACCCCCGACAGAAAAACCGAAGCCGGGCCGGAGCCGCGGGCTGTAGGGGACAGGGTTGGGACTCTCGCCGGAAGCCACCGCCTCTAAATATCGGCGAAGGGACGGGTCGTCCATCGAGTCGGCGACTGAGACCACGAACGGTAGATCGAAGTACACCGACCACGAGGATGGACGCGCGTCACTCTCGACGCTGCCGTTCATGGAGTCGAGGTCCTTGTCTTCCGGTCAGACTGAGAGTCTACGACCCCCGAACGCGGAGGCCCTGCCATGACCGACCATCCATGACCATGAACCCGAGCACATACTTCCTCGCGAGCGGCTTCGACTGGGAACCAGGGCAGGTAGTCGACAACAGCACGTTCCGAGCAAGCCCACATGAAACCTTCTTCCTCGCAAATCCTTCGAAGTCGCTGCTGCTCGTCCCGGACTACATGGCTCGTCGGGCAACCGAGGCGGTCTTCGAGGAGATCAGAGCGACCCTATACCCGGAGAAGCCTTCGCGACGCCTGGCCCTGTATCTCAGTCGAACCATTGAAGACGCGGAATTCTGGGTATCGAAAGCGGCGCGGTCTAGCTACCGAATCTACGAGGTATCTGACCTTGAGCGATTGAGTGTCGCCGATGCCAACTATGTCTGGTACAACTACTGCGTCAGGTTGCACCTGGACCCGATTGGCCAATCCAGACGCATCTTCTCGGACGACGTGGCATCAGAAGTGGAACATGTCGCGAGCGCGTACTGGCGGAACGAACCGACTGAGAGCCACCAGGTGCGAAGCCGGATCGAGACGCTGTTTGTAGGAGCGCTGCAGGTCGAACAAGCCTTGTGAAGGTGTTCTGCGGTGGTGCCCTCACGCGTCCAGGATCTCAGCTCAACGCCTATCGGGCGAACTTCATCGACAATCGAGATCCAGTGACATCGCAGGCGCAGCGCCCGACGCATCAGACGTGAGCGCCGAATGCCATGCTTGGTCATGGACTTTGTCGTTCTCGGGGCGGGCGCAATCGGATCGGTGGTCGGGGCGCGTCTCTTCGAGAGTGGCCACCGGGTCACCATGGTGGCTCGTGGGGCACATCTCGAAGCGCTGCGCAGGGACGGGCTCACCGTGGAGACACCCGACGGCGAGACCAAGCTCGACCTACCCGTGGTGGATGATCCGAGACGGACGGATTTCGCCGGTGACGTCGTGGTGCTGTTGTGTGTCAAGTCGCAACAGACAGCGGCGGCCCTCCCGGTCCTGGCATTGGCCGCCACCGTGACGACCCCGGTGGTGTGTGTCCAGAACGGCGTCGCCAATGAGCGGATGGCGCTTCGCTGGTTTCAGAACGTCTACGGCGTGCCAGTGATGTGCCCGGCGACGTTCCTCGTGCCTGGCGTCGTCGAGGCTCATTCCACCCCGACGACCGGGATTCTCGACATCGGCCGCTACCCCGGCGGCCACGACGAGACGTCCGACAGAATCGCGAGAGCGTTCGCCGCATCCACGTTCCTCTCCGAGGTCACCGACGACATCATGCGATGGAAGTACAGGAAACTCATCACCAACCTCGGCAATGCCGTCGAAGCGATCTGTGGGCGCGAGGCCCGAAGAGGCCGCGTCGCCGAGCTCGCCAGTTCAGAAGGCGAGGAAGTCCTCGCCGTCGCCGGGATCGAGGTCGCCTCTCGCGAGGAAGATCGGATGCGTCGCGGGACCCATCTCAAGCTCGGTCCGATCCACGGCCGCGCCCGCCTCGGCGGTTCCGTGTGGCAGAGCCTCGCTCGCGGCACGGCCACCGTGGAGACGGACTACCTAAACGGCGAAATCGTCCACTTGGGACGCCTCCACGGGTTCCCCACACCGGTCAACGCGGTCCTCCAAGAGGTGACTCGGCGCATGGCATCGGAGCGCCGCCCGCCGGGCACGCTGCCGGAAGCCGAACTCCTGGAGATGCTCCCACCACGGTCACGGTGATCTGGGGCGAAACCATCGTCGAGCTCAGCATCGTTGCGGATCTCCCTGCTCAGTAGACGCTGACCCAGATCAATCTGAGTCTGGAGGGCCGAGCGAGTCTCATCATGCGACCGATTGAGGGTTGGGCGCGCTCTCGACTTCATTGATGCGATCATACGTCGGTCGTCTGAGGCGATCGTGGCTCTAGACGACTCGCAATTCGAATCCCCGCGGCACACCGCGAGGCCGATGATGTCTCTGCGACCGGGGGCACTTGTGCCGCCTGATCGCCACGATGCTTGAATCCCGAGCGAGTCTTCGTCTAGGGACATCAAGAGAGGATTCATGGGACGTGCTGTCAACGCTCCGGGAATCAACGAGCAATGACCGGATCGTGGCCGCTTGGATCGGTCTGGCGCAAGTGGGACCTGCATGTGCACACCCCCGCATCACTTGTCCATGAGTACCGAGGCTCCGACCCATGGGACAGGTTCTTCACCGACTTGAGGCAACTTCCAGCCGAGCTCGCCATTCTCGGTATTAACGACTACTTGTTCATCGATGGCTATCGAAGGGTCCTTGACGAATGGAAGGCAGGAAGACTGCCGAACATCGAAGCAGTGTTCCCGGTGGTGGAACTTCGGCTTGACCAGCTTGTGGCAGCCGGACAGGGTCTGCAGAAGATCAACTACCACATCATCTTTGATCCGGACCTAGAGCCTGAAACGATCGAAGCGCAGTTCATCGTCGGGCTGGCGAACAGCTTTGAACTCCAACCTGGCTCAGCGGGTGACTTCGTCTGGTCGGGATTCGCCTCTCTGCAGAACCTCGAGGCGCTAGGCGCGGCTATCCGAGCGTCGGCGCCGAGTGACGTCGAATACAGCGAGAGTGACCGGCTGCTCGGCTTCAACGCGTTCGTTGTGCCCCGTGAAACCGTTACAGAACTGCTCGACAACTCTGCTCTCCGGCATAGGTGGGTGGCGGGTCTAGGTAAGACGGAGTGGGCGAGTCTCCGCTGGAACGATCAGTCGATCGCTCAGAAGAAGCACCTCATCAACTCGGTTGACCTGGTGTTCACCGCGGCGGACTCTCCCGCTGCCTATGACGCCTCCCTGACAAAGCTTCGGGAGCAAGGCGTAAACCACAGACTCCTCGACTGCAGCGATGCCCACACGTACTCCGACAGCACTGACAAGGATCGCGTTGGCAATTCGATGACGTGGATCAATGCCGACCCAACTCTCAAGGGTCTGAGGCACGCCCTCTCCGAGTTTCCGACCCGAGTCTTCGTGGGTAATCGGCCTCCGAAGCTGCGAGAGCTCGATACGCGACCCGGCGAGCACATCAAGGTGATCCAAATTCGGCGGAAAGCATCGACCGATTCGTCCAATCGATTCTTTGAGGTTGATCAAGCGATCAACCCAGGATTCGTCGCAGTCATCGGGAACAAGGGACATGGGAAGAGCGCCCTCATGGATGGCATCGGACTGGCGGCCAACAGCCAGAACGAATCCCACTTCACGTTCCTGTCGCGAGAGCGCTTCCGTAACCCCAAGGCAAACTGGGCTCAGATGTATGAGGCCAGTCTTCGCTGGGTGGACGACGAGGTAATGGAGGTCTCTCTCGATGATCACGTCGACCCCGATGCTGTCGAGCGAGTGTCGTACCTCCCTCAGAACCTGATCGACGTAATCTGCGATCCGGAACCCGGTCCGCCGGGTGAGCGGTTTGAGCAAGAGTTGAACTCGGTCCTATTCGCACACGTCCCTCCACAAGACCGATTGGGTACCACGAGCCTCGAGGGGCTGATTCGGGTTCGAAGCGATGCAATCCAGCAGCGACTAGACCAGTTGCGCTCCGAACTCCGAACCCTGAATCGGACCTATGCCCGCATCGAACGGGAGTCGCGACCGGAGAAATTGACAAAGCTCAAGTCGCTCCGGGAGCGACTCCAAGCTCAGATTGACGCCCTCAGCTCGGAGGAACCTCAAGTCGGGCCCGCTCCCGATCCGGCAAAGGATTCTGATTTACAGGAGCTTCGAGCGAAAATCGACAGGGCGCAGCAGACGAAGACAGCACTTGAAGGGGAGCTCGCCAAGGCCACAGAGAACGCGGCAGACATTGCGAAGAAGCTTGAGGACGCGTCGCAGCTGAAAGCTGCGATCGAGACGCATATGACACAGCACCAGATTTGGCAGAGGTCGAACCGCGAGAAGGCATATGCCCTAGGGCTCGACCTCGATCAACTGATCACTCAACACGTCAACCTTGGACTCCTGGACGAAGCGATCACTGCGCTTGAGGTTGACCGGGAGGTCCTCGCGAAAGGCCTCAATCCGGAGGAAGAGGACTCTCTCGCCCATAGGTTCGCGCAGACCAGCGAGGAGCTGGCGGCCGCTGCGAGACAGCTCGATGAACCAGCTCGCCTTCACCGCGCAGCCGTTGAGCGTCATGGTGCCTGGGCAAGAGCGATCCGGGATCTCGCGGAGGGCACCGACGACAGACCAGGTCTCGCACAGGTCGAGAGCGAAATCACAGGTCACGCATCCCTGCCGGCGAAACTCGAAGCTCTTCAAGCTTCGCGACTGGAGACGCTGCGCACGATCCACGGCACGCTCCTCAACCTCGTGGGGCTGTACGAAGACCTCTACGACCCTGCACGCCGATTTATCAGCGGACACCACCTGGCCCGGGAGGCAAAGCTTGAGTTCAGTGCGGTGCTGCGGGAACGCAATCTCGACTCGCGGCTTTGGGATGTTGTCGCGAGGAACATCGCAGGGTCGTTCTTTGGCATCGATGAAGGGTCCGCCAGACTTCAAGCGATGATCGATGCGGTGAATTGGAACGAGAGTGAGTCGGTTGTGGAGTTCGTCAGAGACCTGGACAAGGCGCTCCACTCAGATCTACGGGAGGGTCAGAACGGCGGGCCGGTAGACCCCGAACGGGCTATCCGAAAGGGATACAGCCTTGAAGACCTCTACGACATCGTGTACAGCCTCAACTACCTTGAGCCTTTCTATCAGCTTCAGTACTCGGGGACTCCGCTCGATCGGCTCTCGCCGGGCCAGCGCGGCACTCTCCTCCTGATGTTCTATCTCCTTGTCGACCCGGACCGACGACCCCTCCTCTTGGATCAGCCAGACGAGAACCTCGACAACGAGACCATCAACGACCTACTCGTACCTGCCATCAAGGAGGCCACAACCAGGCGCCAGGTCATCGTCGTCACCCACTCGCCCAATGTCGCCGTCGTCGCTGATGCTGACCAGGTGATCGTGGCCCGCTTCGATGGGACCGTCGAGTATCAGTCAGGTGCTATCGAGAGCCCGGCGATCAACGAGCTTGTCGTGGACGTGCTTGAAGGGACCTGGCCGGCCTTCGAGAACCGTGAGGACAAGTACCAGCCCCCCGCGACGTAGCTGTAAAAAGGGTACAGGTGCGAGACCATTGGCTCACCCATTCGGGCTCCACTGACGTTTCTCGCGCCCTGGACCCGGTCGTCGTGCGCACTACCCCACATCCTCCACCGCGAACTGCGTCTCGTAGAGCCGGGCGTACAACCCACCCGCCGCCATCAGTTCCCGGTGGGTGCCCTCCTCGACCACGCGGCCCTCGTCCAGGACCAGGATGCGGTCCGCCGCCAGCACCGTGGACAACCTATGGGCGATCACGAACGAGGTCCTTCCCACCATCACCCGTTCCAGGGCCTCCTTGATCAGCGCCTCGGAGCGGGCGTCGAGGTGGGAGGTGGCCTCGTCGAGAACCAGGATCTGCGGGTCCTTGAGGATCACCCGGGCGATCGCCACCCGCTGCTTCTCGCCGCCGGACAGCCGGTAGCCGCGCTCGCCCACCACCGTCTCGTAGCCCTCGGAGAGCGACTCGATGAAGTCGTGGATGTTCGCGGTGCGTGCCGCCGCCTCCAGTTGCTCCTGGGTGGCGTCGGGCTTCGCATACCGCAGGTTGGCGGCGATGGTGTCGTGGAACAGGTAGGTCTCCTGGGTGACCACGCCCACCGCCCTCGCCAGGGTGTCCATCGACAGGGCGCGCACGTCGTGGCCGTCGATGAGCACCCGGCCCTCGGTCACGTCGTACAGCCTGGGTATCAGGTAGGTGACCGTCGTCTTGCCGGCGCCGCTGGGACCCACCAGGGCCACCAGCTCCCCGGGGTTCACGTCGAAGTCGAGGTGGTCGATGGCGCGCGCCCGACCCTTGCGCTCCCCTACCGGGACCACGGCCCCGGTCTCGTTGTAGGACCGCCACGAGAACCGCTCCACCGACTCCAGGCCCATCGGCGCCGCGGTGCGGTAGTCGAAGGCGACGTCGTCGAAGGTGACCCGGCCCTCCACCCGGTCGAGGTGGACCGCATCCTCGGGCTCGTCGATGTCGCGGGCCAGGTCGAGTACCTCGAACACCCGCTCGAAGGAGACCAGCGAGGTGGCCAGCTCCACCCGGGCGTTGGACAGCGCCGCCAGCGGCCCGTACAGCTCAGCCAGGTACGCCGACAGCGCCACCACCGTGCCCACGGTCAGGGCGCCGCGGATCACCAGCACCGCCCCGAACCAGAACACCAG
>Ga0326597_10005558_pt1 | contig 17466 bp, 14 predicted proteins | sample RVTome_12_FD_203789 | JGI IMG/M metagenome (GOLD analysis project Ga0326597, IMG submission 203789) | Soil microbial communities from uranium-contaminated site in the Upper Colorado River Basin, Wyoming, United States - RVT100D185 | ecosystem: Environmental > Terrestrial > Soil > Contaminated >... | reverse complement strand
TGGCCGGCGCCGTCCTTACCGCTGTTGAGGGCATGGAAAAGCGACGGCATGCAGCCAGGGCTCGGCGCCTCCGCACCCCGGCCGACAGAACGTAACTGAATCCCCCCGGTCCCCAGCATCCGTGCCAAGCCGACCCACGAGCCGTAGCGCCGTGTAACGCCCGCGCGTAGTCGTTCCCGCGCGTAGTCGTCACTTGAACCGTCGCTGAATTTCAACAGCCGGCAGGACATTCCCCATGGGGGACGCCTTGACAGTCAGGCACTCACGACGCGGGCTTGTTCTCCTCAACGAGAATCCGCAGCGCCCTGCTGACCCTCGTGTATTCTTCGTATTGCTGCTGGTAGCGGGCGAGCCGCTCCCGGCCCACCGCCTCGAGCCGGGCTCGCGCGCCCTCGCCGGCGCCAGCCGCCCGAAGCTCCTCTTCAAGCGTGGCCGATCTCGCCTTGTACTCCGCGTCGTGCGCGGCCTCCCAGGCCAGCCACGCGGATGTCCAGCGCGTGTGCGCGGCCTGAATCTCGTCAGCACCGAAGGGGAACGTCGTGCCGGCGGCCCGGTCGAGCGCGGCGCACTCCTCGGGGCACAACCGGCGGGCCAGGCTGGCAACGGGTTGCCATGCGAGCAACGCCTTCGGATCCTCCCGGGCTGTCACGCTCCCGGGGGCGAGCAAGGCGAGGAGGTGGAGCGATCGCTGCCGGGCGGCGTCCTCCCGCACGTCGTGGATCGCGGCGGTCACCCGGACCGCCGCCCAGACCACGAGCGCCGCCACACCCAGAACGCCCGCCGATGCCACGAGCGTGAGAGCCATTCAGTACTTGAGCACGGTGTGCAGCCGTTCGCCGCCAAGCCGCTGCCGGCCGTTCAAAGCCACGAGCTCGATGAGAAACGCCAGCGAGTGGACGTCGCCGCCCAATTTCCGCACGAGGCCGCTCGTCGCTTTCGCGGTGCCCCCCGTGGCCAGCAGGTCGTCCACGATGAGCACGCGCTGCCCGCGCCGCACGGCGTCCTGGTGGATCTCCAGGGCATCGGTACCGTACTCGAGATCGTAGGTGATTCGCTCGGTCGTCGACGGCAGCTTGCCGGGCTTGCGAACGGGCGCAAAGCCTGCGCCGATCCGATTCGCGACCGCGGATCCGAAGATGAAGCCGCGGCTCTCGATGCCCACGACCAGGTCGATGCCCTGACCTTCGAAGGGCGCCGCAAGGCTCTCGACGGCATCGCGGAACCCACCCGCGTCCTGCAGCAGCGTCGTGATGTCGTAGAAGAGAATCCCGGGTTTCGGGAAGTCAGGAACGTGCCGGATCTTCGCCTTGAGTCGGTCCATGGCTTGTTGTCTCGTCAGTCCGCTGATCCGCGAACCGTGAACCCCGTGTCACGGCCGTCGGCACCCAGATCGGTCACATCGAGGTCGTCCACCCGCGCCTGCGGCGGCCCGTGTGCGATCGCCCGCTCGAAGCGCTCGAGCGCCTCCGCGTCGCCTTCAGCGCGGATCTCCACGTCGCCACCGCGCGTGTTGCGCACCCAGCCGTGGAGCCCCTCTCGCAGGGCCATCGCTTCGGCGAACGCCCGGAAGCCGACGCCCTGGACTCGCCCACCGATCAGGTAGCGTCGCGCGCGGCGCATGCGAGAGGAGCCGCGATTATATCTCGCGCCTTGCGGTCATCACGATTCGTGGGTAATCTCTCACGTCGACGTGACCCGACGCCGGCGACAGAAGCCCCACCCTGCGCATCGCACCGTCCTCGTCGTGGAGGACGACCGGGACATGCGGGAAATGATGGCGCAGATGCTGACGCTCGAGGGGTTCGACGCCGGCACGGCCGCCAACGGGCGCGACGCCCTGCAGTACCTGCAGCAGGGCGACCTGCCGGAACTCATCCTCCTCGACCTCATGATGCCCGTCATGGACGGTTGGGAGTTCCGGCGGCTCCAACAGGAGGACCCGGCGCTCGCAAAGCTGCCGGTCATCGTGCTCTCCGCCCTCGATCCCACCCGCGCCGCGGAATTCGGGGACGCCGTCGTCCTGACGAAACCGCTCGACTTCGATCGCCTGCTCGGTCTCGTACGCCAGTACTGCGAGGACCCGGCGCGCGATCAGAACTGAACGTACGGCAACCGGCTCGCGGTCAGGAACGTCGCGAGAAACAGCAGGAGCCAGAGGACCGGCGTGCCATAGGGCTCCCGGTGTGCGATCCAACGTGCGGCACGCTCGACCCCCGGCCACCGCCGCATCGCCACCACCGCGCCGCCGACGCCAATCGCGAAGTACGCGGGAAAGATGAACCGGTCGGCGCGATTGGCGCCAAGGCTCATGACGATGACGTAGACGAGCGCCACGCCTACCGGGAACGCGAGTCCCGGAGCCCCGCGCCATCGGGTGGCCCGGCCACGGAGCGCCAGCCCGATGAGCACGAGGCTCCCCGGAACCGCGAACCAGATCAGGCGCGCGAGGTACCAGGGGACGTTCCATGCCCGTCCCGGCACGCTGGAGGCCTCGCTCCCGACGCCGGTGTTCGATCCCAGCCGCTGGGCGATGTAGTAGGCAAAGAACGAATCCCCTGACACGCTCCGGTACACCGCTTCGTATCCGACGGCGGCGAGCACCACGGCCACCGTGGCCAGCCCCACGCCGACCCAGGCCGATCGATCCGGACGCCCATCGCCTCTCCCCGAGAGCAGCAGCCACAGTGCACAGACGATGGGTACGAAGACGACGAAGACGCCCTTCATCAGGAACACACCGACGGCCGCCGCCACGATCCCCGCCATCCACGCGGCAGAGGTGCGCGCCCGTTCCGTGGCGTACACGGCGGCGAGCAGCAGGACGAGCACCGGGTACTCCTGGTTGGCGCGTATTCGGTACGTGAAGGCGATCGGCAGGAGCAGGGTCGCCCACCGGACGGCCGCGCGTTCGTGGTCCCGTACCAAGGGGGCGGCCACCCACCCGACGAGCAGCACGGCCAGCACGGAGCTCACTGCGCCAATTGCGTAAGCCGCCTGCTCGGCCGGGTAGCCGGCCCGACCGAGCAGGGCCGGCAGGATGAAGATGCCCACGGGATGCTCGCGAAACGGGCCCTCGAGCCCCCAGAGCCCCCACCATTCGGGCACGAGCCAAGCCGACAGAGGCATGGTCGACAGCCGCGCGCTGATGCCCGCGTAGACCGTGGAGTCAGGGTCGCGGCTGGCAAACGCCGAGACGGCGAGGAGCACGGCCGCAATGAGCAGCACGGTCGTCCAGCTCAGGGCCGCGAGGATCCGGTTGCGCATCGAAGCGACGGAGCATACCTCCCGCCCGGCCACCCGTCAACGCGCGCGCCCGCGCGCGCCCGCAGGGTTGATACCATGCTGGATATGGAGGGTCCTCGACGCGCGGCCATCAGCCGAGCCATCGGGAAGGGCCTCGTCATCTGCCTGATCGCGGCCCTTGGCGGGCTCGCCGCGGCCGTGCTGCTGGCGCATACCGACTGGGGCCGGGACCACGTTCGCGCGCTCGTCGTCGACCAGGCCAACCGCCGCCTCACGGCGACTCTCGAGATCGGACGGCTGGACGGTTCCCTGTTCGAGGAGATCCGGCTGTCCGACGTCCGCCTGTCGCGTGACGGACAGACCGTCTTCTCCGCGGAAGAAGTCGCCGTCCGGTACACGCTGCGCGAACTCCTTCGAAGCGATCTTCTGGTCCGCGAGGTCCGGCTGGTGCGCCCCAGGGTGGCCGCCGCGAAGGACCAGCAGGGGCGCTGGAACCTCGCCAGTCTGGTTCGACAACGCGAGGCGACGTCGCCAACGCCAGGTCCGGTCCACCCGGTGCGGATCGACGCCATACAGGTAATTGACGCGAGCATCGCGATCGAAAGCCCGCTGGTGTTCGGCGCGGCGCACGTGCCCACCCGGTTCACCGCTGTCGACGGCCGGCTCGCGTTCGCACGGACAGGTGCAGGCTGGCACCTGACGTTCTTCGATCTGTCCTTTGACGGTCGTGAACCCGACCTGACCATGGATCGGTTCTCGGGGACGATCTCCAAAGACACGTCAGGCTGGTCGCTCGATACCCTCGACATCCGCACGCCCCGCAGCGTGATCGCCGTGACCGGTCGCATCGAACGCACCCAGCCTCACACGACGCTCGACCTGCGGGCCCGAACCGCTCCGTTTGCATTCCAGGAATGGGCCCAGGTCGTCCCCGGGCTGAGTCGTATCGGCGTCGAGGCCAGGTTCGACCTTCGCCTGCAGGGCCCGACGGACAGACTCGCCGCCGACGTCGACCTCCAGTCAGACGGCGGGGACATCAACGCGGCACTCGTCCTGAACGGAATTATCCCCGGGTGGCACGCAACCGGGTCCGCCACGTTGTCGTACCTCGATCTTGCGCGCTGGCTTGACGACCCCGGTCACGCCTCAAGCATCACGGGCGACGTCAATGTCGATCTCGACCTCCACCTCGGTCGCGGGGTCCCGGAAGGTACCTATGCGTTCGAGGGGAGTCATGCGAGGTACCGCGGGTACGAGGGCACCGACGTCCGTGCCCGCGGTACGCTCACCGCTCGCGAGGTCGTGATCGACTCAGCCGACGCCGCGGTCTACGGCGCCGCCGTCCGGCTGTCGGCCGGAGCGATTGGCTACGACGATCCTCAGCCATTTCGATTCCGTGGCCGTGCGAGCCGACTCGACCTGCGCCGCCTGCCGCGCAACATTCCGGTCCCCCACGTCGAATCGACGCTCGCCTTCGACTTCGATGTAAACGGCCGCTTCGAGTCGCCCACGATTTCGGGCGGCGCTACCTTCGGCCCGTCGGTCTTTCTCGGCGCGGCCATTGGCGCGGGCGCGACCGGCACCATCGACACGACCGCCTCCCCCATCACCTATGGAGGCGAGGGCGAGATCACCGGCCTTCCGATCGAGCGGCTGGCCTCGGATCTCGAGATCGCGTGGCTCGACGATCCGCGCTACCGAGGCACGGTGTCCGGCCGTTTCCATGCCCAGGGCCAGGGCACCGACGCGGCCACCATGACGCTCTCCGGGGGCGGCCGGCTCACGGAAGGCGTCCTCCCTGGAGGGACGTTCTCGGACGCGGACGTCACGCTGTCGATCGAGGGCGGTTCCCTCGCCACGACGTACGCCGGGGCCTTCACCAACGTCGACCCCGCCCTCCTGATCGGCGACGGCAGGTTCGCAGCGACCCTGACCGGCTCGGGGCAGGTTGATCTCCACCTCCCTCGCTTCCTGGTGCGCTCCCCTGCGCTGACGGATATCGACCTCGAGGCTGGCATCCGCCTCTCCGGCGGAGCGGTTCGCGGGGTCCACCTGGACGCGGCCACGCTCAGAGGATCACTGGCCGCGGGGATCCTGCAGGTCGACGAGGCAGTGGTTTCCGGTCCTGCCTTCCTCGCACAGGCCACGGGCACCGTCGCGTTCGCGGATGATGGCGACGGGACGCTGACGTACCGCGTGGGGCGTGCCGATCTGGACGTCCTGTCGACCCTGGTCGATGCCGACCTCGACGGAGATGCCTCAGCCGATGGCCAGGTCACGGGCTCGTGGTCGAACCTCCGCGTCACGGGAAACGCACTGGTCGGCGAACTGGCGGCGGCGGGGCTGCGCGCCCTCGCCGTCGACGCGAAATACGATGCGAGTTTCAGACCCGGCCGCGCACGCGACGCGACTGCCTCGCTCGATGGATCGGCCTCCTTCGTCGAGGTCTCCGGACAGACCTTCGACGAGATCGCCGGCACCGTCACCTATGACGCCGGCCTCGTCCGAGCCGACCTGGCATTGGAGCGCCCGGGGCTCGCTGGTCGCGTGGCGGGAGAGGCTCGCCTGCCCGGCGGGGGACAGGTCGACGTCGTGGACCTGCGGATCGACCTGCAGGAAGCGGGCTGGCAACTCACGCGATCGGAGCGTCCGTCCACGATCACCTGGGACCGCTCCGGGCTGACCGTCACCCCGGTCGAGTTCACGAACGTCACTGACCGTGCCCAGCGCATCGGCCTGTCGGGCACGTGGCGCCACGACGGCACCGGCGCGTTGCACGTGACGACGTCGGCGGTGGCAATCGAGGCACTGCCTGGGCTGGCCGGCGGGTCCTCTCCGTATGCCGGTCTCCTGACGCTCCATGCCACGATCACCGGCACGAGGGAGCAGCCGATCGTCACGGGAAATGTCTCCATCGTGAACGGGCGCGTCCGACAGCTCGCCTACGAGGAGTTCTACGGCCGGATCGAATACGTGGGCGGGATGTTCGAAGTGGGCGTGCGACTGGATCAGTCGCCCGGTGCCTGGCTGACGGCGTCGGGCGCCGTGCCGCTCGGCCTCATCGACCGGATGCAGCCGGAGCGCCCGATGTACCTGGCGATCGCGTCGACGCCGATCAACCTGGGGCTCATCGAAGGCCTCACAGGAATCGTGCACGAGGTGAGCGGTCAGGCCCAGTTGAACGTGAGCGTTGTCGGCACGAGCCACGAACCCAGGTTCACGGGCGGGGTCACGCTCTCGGACGCCGGCTTCGTGGTGACGTCGACCGGGGCCCGGTACGGACGAGGCCGCGGGGTCATCGACTTCACGCAGGAACGCATCACCGTCAGGGACTTCCGGATCGAGGACGGCGCTTCCCGTGCCGTCGAGGTCACGGGCAGCGTCGGGGCGAGCGAACTGCGGTTCCAGGATCTCGCGATCCAAATCGCCGCGCGGGACTTCGAGCTCCTGCGCAACGAGTACGGCACAATCAGCGCCGACGCGCGGCTGACCCTGAGCGGCCGCATCGAGGCCCCGCAGATCGATGGCACGCTCGCCATTACGAGCGGCCTCGTGCGAGCCGATCGCATCCTCGATCGCGTGCTGTTCCAGCCGTATGCACTCGAAGATGCCGGGGGCGCGTCGCGTCCGATCGACGCTATCGCGGCCCTCAATCCCTGGGACCGCCTGTCGATGGACGTCTCGGTCGATGTCCCCGGCACGCTGCGCCTCACAGGTGACAACGTGCAGGTCGCGCCGGGGACGCCGATCGGTCTCGGCAACATCGACCTCCGGATGGCGGGCAAGCTCCGGCTCAGGAAAGGACCGGCCGAAGCGCTCGCGGTCACCGGCGCGCTCGACCAGATCACGGGCCGGTACGCCTTCCAGGGTCGTCGCTTCGATCTCGACCCCGCCAGCTCGATCACGTTCCGCGGCGATCTCGATCCCGACCTGCAGGTCACGGTCCACCGGGTCATCTCGGGCGTTGACGTCCGGGTCGCCATCGCGGGGCCGCTCAGCGACCCCGCGCTCCAGCTGACGAGCGCGCCCCCCCTCGACTCGTCCGACATTCTCGCGCTCATCGTCTTCAACACGACCGCCAACCAGCTCTCGCTGGCCCAGCAGGAGCAGCTTGCGGTCCGCGCGGGCACGCTCGCCGCCGGCTTCCTCGCGGCCCCCCTCGTGACGGCGCTCGAGCGCTCGCTCGGCATCGACCTGCTCGAAATCGAGGCGCCCGACACCGGCGGGGCGCGGGTCACGATCGGCGACGAGATCGCGCCCGGGCTCGTGGCCCGCTTCAGTCGGCAGTTCGGGTCCGACGAGTACGACGAGGCGACGCTCGAGTACAACCTGTCACGTCTGTTTCGGATTCGTGCCACCTTCTCCGATGCCGGATCGACCATTCGGTCGCCCTTCAGGCGTGTGGAGCGCGCGGGCATCGATCTCCTGCTCTTTTTCAGCTTCTGATATGGCCCCTGCGGCAGAGCCCGGGACGTCACGGGACCCGTGGGGCTATAATTCCAGTATCCGGCATGCATCAACGATGAGCTTCCTCCGCGCACGGGGGTTCGCCGTCGCTTCGCTCACGGCGGCCTCGCTTGCGCTCTTCGCACCCATCGCGACCGCCCAGCCAGGGTCGAGCGGGCGGCCAGTCGTGTACGCCGCCGGGGTGGAGAGCATCATCCACCCGGTCTCGGCTGAGTTCATGATCGAGGCCATGGACCGGGCGGACGAGGCCGGAGCCGCCCTGATTGTCTTCACCCTGCGCACACCCGGCGGCCTTGTCGACTCCACGCGAGACATCGTGACCCGCATGCTCGCCTCGCGGACGCCGGTCGCCGTGTTCGTCGGTCCATCAGGCGCCCGCGCCGCGTCGGCGGGATTCATCCTGACGATCGCCGCCGACATCGCCGCCATGGCCCCCGGCACCCACATCGGCGCCGCGCACCCGGTCCAGGGCGGCGGGCAGCCGACCGACGAGACGATGGCCAAGAAGGCGGCTGCCGATGTTGCCGCCTACGTGCGCACGCTCGCCTCCTCCCGCCAGCGGAACGTCGCCCTTTCCGAGGAGGCCGTCAACGAGAGCCGGGCGTTCACCGAGACCGAGGCGCTCTCCGCCTCTCCGCCCCTCATCGATCTCGTCGCGACGGACCTGCCGGACCTCCTGTCCCGGCTCGACGGCCGGACCATCCGCCGATTCGACGCCTCGACCGTGGTCCTCGATCTCTCGGATGCATCGGTCGTACCGCTCGAAATGACCTTCCGCCAGCGCGTGCTCAGCTCCATCGCCAATCCGAACATCGCCTACCTCCTGCTCAGTCTGGGCATGCTCGGTCTGACCATCGAGCTCTGGAATCCTGGCGCCATCCTGCCCGGGGTCGTCGGCGGCGTCTCCCTGCTGCTGGCTTTCTTTGCGCTGCAACTCCTGCCGGTGAACTACGTGGGGGTGCTCCTCATCGCGCTCGGCGTCGTCCTGCTGCTCCTCGAGATCGCCGTGACGAGCTTCGGACTGCTCACGGCCGGTGGGCTCGTCAGCCTGATCTTCGGCTCGATGATTCTCGTGGACTCGACCGTGCCCGGGCTGCAGCTGCAGCTCTCCCTTGTCGTGCCGGTGGTGGCCGGGTTCGTCGGCATCGCCGCCATGCTCATCAGGCTCGGGGTGAAAGCGCAGCGGCAGGCACCGGCCACGGGGGAACACGCCATGATCGGCCAGGCGGGCCAGGCCCTCACGGCTGTGGGACCGGGGACTCCAGGCACGATTGCCGCACGCGGCGAGATCTGGCAGGCCGTCTCGAATGAGCCGATAGCCGCCGGCACACCCGTACGCATCGCGGGCGTGAACGGTCTGGTTCTGACCGTCAGGAAGGAATGAGGTTTCAACATGGGTGGCATCCCGCCGTACGTACTCATTGCACTCGTCGTCATCGTCTACCTGGTGAGCTCGGTCAAGATCCTCACGGAGTACGAGCGCGGAGTGATCTTCCGGCTGGGGAAGCTGCTGCCGCAGCCCAAGGGGCCTGGCGTCGTCCTCGTGTTCGTCCCGATCGATCGGATCGTCACGGTGAGCCTCCGCACGGTCGTGCTCGACGTCCCGCCGCAGGACGTCATCACCAGAGACAACGTCTCCGTGAAGGTCAATGCCGTCCTGTACTTCCGTGTGATGGATCCACGCAGGGCCATCGTCGAAGTGGAGAATTTCCACTACGCGACCTCACAGCTGGCCCAAACGACGCTCAGAAGCGTGCTCGGCCAGGTCGAACTCGATGACCTGCTGTCGCAGCGCGATCGCCTGAACCAGCAGCTGCAGCAGATCCTCGACCAGCATACGGACACGTGGGGGATCAAGGTGTCCTCGGTCGAAGTCAAGCACGTAGACCTGCCGCCCGACATGCAGCGCGCCATGGCGCGGCAGGCGGAAGCCGAGCGTGAGAAGCGCGCCAAGATCATCCACGCGGCCGGCGAACTCGAGTCCTCGGAGAAGCTGGCGCAGGCGGCGCACATCATCGCGGCCGAGCCCGTGGCCCTTACGCTCCGCTATCTCTCGACGTTGACCGAAATCGCCACGGAGCAGAACTCCACGATCGTGTTCCCGCTGCCCATCGAGCTGCTGAACATGCTCAAACCCTTCAAGTCGGATCAGAGTTCGTGACACGGATGACGTTACCCTCCCCATCGGGCGGCGTGCTCGACACGCCGCCCAGGCCTCCGTCATCGTCGCCGCCACCGGTCGCCGTCCCCAGCGGCGTTCGCGAGCTCCTGGCAGCCGGGATCTTCCCGGCCGAGGGGCCGATCACCTTGTTCATCGACTACGACGGGACGCTCGTCCCGTACGCATCAACGCCCCAGGAGGCGGCGCCTGACGCGGAGCTCATGAACCTGCTCGAGCGGCTGGCGACCGACTCCCGGACCGCTCTGCATCTCGTGTCCGGCCGCTCCGTCGATGACCTGACTCGCTGGTTCCCGCGCCTCGACGCCCAGCTCTGGGCCGAGCACGGCGCCGCGCGTCGACCTTCTCCTCGGGAGCCGTGGCAGCTGGTTGTCGCCAGCGATCCGGAGTGGATGGCGATTGCAGGCTCCTATCTCACCGCGCTGACGGCCGAGACCCGGGGAGCGCTGCTCGAACGAAAACGGACGTCGCTGGCCTGGCACTATCGGCTCGTCGATCCCGATCTGGCGGATCGGGAGGTCGCGAAGCTCGACGAGGCGTTGCCCCGTATCCTGTCCGCGCACGCGGTCGAAGTGCTGCGGGGGCGGATGGTTCGTGAGGTGCGCCCGCGCGGCGTCTCGAAGGGATTGGCGGTCCGGCATCTCCTCAGGCATGGCCTGCCGCCTGGCGCGATCATCGCAATTGGCGATGACCGGACCGACGAGGATATGTTCACCGCGTTGCCCCCGTCGGGTGTCGCCATCCGGGTGGGAGGCGGCAAGACAGGCGCGCGGTACGGGCTGACGGACTTCCGGGCCGTGCGACGGCTGCTGGCGCATCTGATCGACCGGCCAGCCGGGAAGGCCAGTTCGGGGGAGGGACTATGACGAAGACGCGGGTCCTGCTGGTTCTCGGTGTGCTTCTCATCGGCGGCGCATACCTGGCGGGCTTCTGGCCCGAACGCCAGCGCCTTTCTGCGGTCCGAGTCGAGGTCCAGAAGCTGCAGGAAGAGGTCTCCGAGTCCGAGGCACGGGTGCGCCTGGGCGAAGTCCTCGGGCAGCTACTCTCGGTCTCCGATGCCATCGACGCCCAGAACTACGGCGACGCGGCGGCACGGGCGTCCGCCTACTTCGACCGTGTGGCGGCAGAGGCCCAGGCGGCGACGAGTCCGGCCGTGCGCGCGGTGCTCGAAGGGGTTCAGCAGACGCGCGACGCCGTCACCGCAGGTCTCGCGCGGGCAGAACCGGCCGTCAGGGAGACGCTGAGGCAACAGCAGCTTGCCATCCGCCGTGCGCTCGGCTACGACGTGGCCGAATGATCCCGCCCGTCACCCGGGGCGGGAGTCCAGGGCGTCCCAGCGGGCGTACAAGCCGTCCAGCTCGACGCCGATTTCGGCGATCCGTGCCAGCGTGCCGTTGATGATGGCCGCCGTCTCCTTGTAGAAATCCTCGTGTCCCGACCGGTCGAACAACTCGCGTTGTTCGGCCTCGAGGGCCTCAATCCTCCCTGGCAGCGCCTCCAGTTCGCGCCGCTCGCGATACGAGAGCTTCGCGCGCTCCGGGTCCTGCACGGCCGGCGGCTCCTCGACCAGTCGCCGACGGGGTTCGACGGTACCTGACGGCACAGGTGTGGGACGCTGCCGCAGCCAGTCCTCGTATCCACCGGTGTACTCCTGCACGCGTCCATGCCCCTCGAAGACGAACGTGCCGGTGACGACATGGTCGAGAAACGTGCGATCGTGGCTGACGAGGAGCAGCGTTCCCTGCCACTCGACGAGCGTCTGCTCGAGCAGTTCCAGGGTCTCGATGTCGAGGTCGTTGGTCGGCTCGTCGAGCACCAGGAGGTTGGCGGGCCGGGTGAACAGTCGGGCCAGGAGCAGGCGGTTTCGCTCACCACCCGACAGGGAACGAACCGGTGATCCTGCCTGTTCGGGTGCGAACAGGAAGTCGCGCAGGTACCCGTGCACATGCCGCGTCTGACCGTTCACCGTCACCGTATCCAGCCCGCCTCCGAGCGCCTCGAAGACCGTCTGGTCGGGGTCCAGTTGCTCGCGCTGCTGGTCATAGTACGCCAGGTGGACGTTGGCTCCCCGATGCACTTCGCCTTCATCCGGTGTCAACTCTCCGATGAGGAGCCTGAGCAGCGTCGTCTTGCCGGCCCCGTTCGGTCCGATGACGCCGATCCGATCGCCGCGCATGATGCGCGCCGAGAACGCCTGGACCACCGGACCGGCGCCGAATGACCGGCTGACGCCTCTGGCGTCGATGACCAGCCGTCCCGAGGCCCGGGCGGCCTCGACTTCGAGCTGGACGGTGCCTGCCCGCTCGCGCCTCGCCGCCCGTTCGGCTCGCATCGCCGTCAGCGCGCGGACGCGTCCCTCGTCGCGCGTGCGCCTTGCCTTGATGCCGCGCCGCAGCCAGGCCTCCTCCCCGGCCAGACGCCTGTCGAACTTCTCCTGTCGTGTCTTCTCCACGACCAGCCATTCCTCCTTCTTCCTCAGGAATGTCGCGTAGTCGTCCGGCCACGATGTCACCTGCCCGCGATCAATCTCGACAATGCGCGTGGCGAGACGCTGCAAGAACGCGCGATCGTGCGTGACGAAGACAACGGCGCCGGCATATGTCGCGAGGAAGTCCTCGAGCCAGGCAATGGCGTCGAGGTCGAGGTGGTTGGTCGGCTCGTCGAGGAGGAGCAGATCCGGTTCCGCCACGAGTGCGCGCGCCAGGAGGACGCGCCGCCTCCAGCCGCCCGACAACGTCTCGACCGGCACATCCGCCGGAAGGCCCAGGCGCGACAGGACCGTGCCGACACGACGCTCCAGGTGCCACCCGTCCTGTTCCTCCAGCTGATGCTGGAGGCGGCCCAGGTGGTCGAGATCGGCGGCCGCCCCCCGCTCCGTGACCCGGACGGCTGCGTGATGATACGCGGTCACGAGACCTTTGAGGTCGCCGAGCCCGTCGGCCACGACGTCGAACACGCGACGTTCATCCGACAGGGGCACGTCCTGGACGACTCGTGTCACACGCAGGGCCGGTTCCTGCCAGACCGTGCCGCTGTCGGGTCTCGTCTCGCCGCTGACGATCCGCAGCAACGTGGATTTCCCCGCGCCGTTTGCCCCGAGAATCGCCACCCGCTCCCGTCGCTCGATCTGCAGCGACGCCTGATCGATCAGGGGACGGTGTCCGAATGCGTGCGACACGTGGTCGAGGACGACAAGGGCCATCGAGGATGCGCGAAGCTGGAAGACGCTCTACCATGGTACCGGGTTCCCGAGCGCCATGCTTTACATTGCCGACGGCATCGTGATCGACGACCAGGAAATCAAGGAGAAGTTCGTCCGGGCCTCCGGTCCCGGCGGCCAGAACGTCAACAAGGTGGCTTCGGCGGTCGAACTCCGGTTCGACGTCGGGGCTTCGTCCCTGCCCGCTCCCGTCAAGGAGCGTCTGGCGCGGCTGGCAGGCAAACGCCTGACGGCCGATGGCGTGCTTCTCATCGACAGCCGCGTTCACCGGACCCAGGCCGCGAACCGCGACGACGCCAGGGCCCGTCTCGTGCAACTCGTGCGGCGGGCGATGACCCCCCCCAAGCGCCGCCGTGCGACCAGGCCCGGTGCGGTGGTTCGCGAAGCGCGCCTGGCGGCGAAGAGGCGCCGCGGTGGCATCAAGGCGACGCGGGCAGCCGGCCGCCGATCAGGCGACGACGAGGTCTAGCACGATCCCGCTCTCAGTGCCCGCCCGAAACCAGGCGGATTTCGCTGACCGCCAGCCCCCGCGTGACCCCGCCTTCCGCAGGGGGCAGCCTGTCCACCACGAGCGTGGCGCGGTTCGTCCCAGGCACCGCCGCTCCCTCCGGCACCGACCATTCGTACACCGCCCACCCGGGCGCGGCCGGGTGGGCTCCGAGATCGGTGTCATTCAGGAGGAGTCGAAGCGATCCCGGCGATCTCCCGTCTTCACCGTACGCGTGAACCCGCACCGCCGTCACCCCATTCCTCGTGGTGGGAAGCAGCACGTGCGCCCGCACGCCGGTCATCCATCTGAACGGGCTCACCGCGTCCCAATCGACCGCGGACCATCCCGCACCTGGCAGCTGCGACTGCTCATCCCGCGCCATGAGGAGGACCTCTGACGATCGATCGCGAACGCGCAGCAAACCCGACGTGTCGATGCTGAACACCTGGTTCTCACCCGCCGCGCCTTCAGGGGTCACGCGCGCCACGGCGCTCACCGGCACGCCGCCGAGCGCGATGAGCACCGAGACACCGCTTTGTCCCGTGGCCCTGGCCTCGATGCGATACAGCAAGCCTTCCCCCCCCTCCGTCACGCCGGCCAGGGTCCCGAGGGCTCTCCGAGTGGCATCGTCCACGCGCCCAACCTCCACCGCGACGTCCGGTGAGGATTGGTCGAACACGCGAGGCGCGAGGACGTCAGCCGCGCGCAGATACGCGGTCACTGTCCTCCCTCCCTCCACCCGCAGCATCAGGCTGCCGGTCCGGAGAACCGGGGCAATCGACACCCACTCCGCTCCCAGATCCTGCCGGCCCCAGATCCCCTCGAGCCGGTAGACCGACAATGCACTTGATGGCACGGGGACGCGGAAGTCGTCGAGCGCCTGCACGGCGAACGCCTCTGCCAGTTCCCCATTCCGGTTCCAGATCGCGACGGCTCCGCCATCGCGGGTCCAGACGATGTCGCGTCCTCCCCGGCGAACCGCCGCTTCGCCGAGGCCCGCTCGCGCCTCGAAGGCATCGGGCGACATGCGCCCGGTCTCTCCGACCGCGTCTCCCGCCGACACCCCGACGCGGCTTTCGCCGGGATCCGCCACGACACGCGCGCCACGCCGCGCGCCCACAACACCCACCGCGACCAGCGCAGCCTTCCGCGGCTCCGACAGGTCCGGGTCGACGCCAATCGCCCTCAGGGCCGCTGGCGCGTGTCCGCGGAACGCCTCCGCGTACGCCGCGGGGACAGCCACAGCGACCACGCTCCCCTTGGCCAGTCGCGACAAATGCACGGCGAGCGAATCGCCGGACAACGGCAGGGGCGCGTAGCTGAAGTTGAGCCCTTCGTACCGCAGTCGCCTCACGGATCGACCGAACCCGAACACGTGCTCGCCCTCCACTGCACGCGCCCGCAGGGCGTCCGCGTCCCGCCCCACGAGCTCGATCCGTCGGCCGGCCGCGGCGCGGTCTCCGAGCAGCTTGAACATGACCATGCGGTCGACGAGGAAATCCTCGCGCACGAGCGACGTCCGGTCGGGCAGCGCGTCGAACAGACGGTCGAACGTGACGGCCGCGGCGGTGTCCCGACTGCGATCGGTCATGGCGAAGTTGTTCGCGAAGAGCCATACCGGCAGCGTGAGCATGGCGGCGCTCGCGAGGACGCCCGCCATGCGCACGCGCTCGACCGAGAGAGTCGCCCGTTCCCCGCCGACAGCCGCCAGGACCCAGAGCATGGTGGTCGCCGGAATCATGAAGACCGGCGCGTCCACCACCGAGTAATTCACCGTGAATCCGGCGGTCGCCAGAACGCCGAGGCCGATCAGGAGCCCCTCTGATGGACGACGCCACAACAGCCACACGGCGCCCGCGATCGCGAGCCCCAGGCCCGGTCCGGTCAACTCCGGCACCACCACGCGGCCGACCAGCCAGGGCAAGCGCTCCCGGATCACCTCCTGCCAGCCGAACGCGAACAGGCGATCGCCGAACTGGCGTCCGCTCATCACGTCAACGAGTTCCGCGAGGCTGTGGGCCGGCGATTCCACGTACGCGCCCGACTGTCCCGATCGCAGCAGGATGAACCCGTACTGGAACACGCCGGCACACAGGATGAGGGCGACCGGGACGAGCGTCCTCATACGAGCCACGAAGGCGCGATTGGTCAACCACGCGTAAACGGCCATGCCTGGCATGAATCCCACGATCGTCGTGTGATTGCCGAGGCCCGCCGCGAACAGGCCGGTGGAGGCATAGAAGAACCCGCGGCGCCCGGTCCGGCCCCAGACGAGGAGCGCCAGGAGCATCCCGGCGATGATGGCCGTGTCAAGCGTGTAGACCTCGGCGACGACCGATTGCGACCAGAAGATGTGGCCAAATGCCAGGCCGAGCACGGCGGCCCCGCACACGAGGCGGCGACAGCCCAGTTCTCGCGCGACGAGGAATCCGAGGCCGACGGTCAGGGCGCCGCACACCGCGGAGAACAGATTGATCCGGTAGGCGAGCGATCCGATGGGCAGGTAGGAGAACGGAAACGTGAGCAGGACGTAGAGCGGGTATCCCGGGTTATGCGCCACGCCGAGGACGCGACCGATGAACTGGAACATCGGCGTGTCGAGAATCGCAACGAGGCCGGGGGCGAGCGTGCGCAGGTAGACGGCGAAGGCCGTGCCGCCTGCCGCAGCGGCCCACAGGAGATCCCGTCGCGCGTCAGTCACCGGCCTGTCCGCATGACTCGAGGCGTGGTCAAGGCTCGGGTGTCCCCGACTCCCCGACGGGGAGCGCCCCGACCTTCTCCTTGTCAGCCGGGAAGAGCATCCACCCGTCGTGATCGACAAATCCGCCGTCTGGCCCCGCGATTTCAGGCCAGGATGACGCGCCAGTCGAGTCCGCGGGCCGCTCCCGTGCCGTATACCGCCACACGGCCAGCCCGGCAGCCGCCCCACCGCCTGCGGCCCACAGGAATTCCCGCCTCGACCAGTGGGGCGTCATGCCGCGACTCCCGTCTCGACGAGCCGCCCGGCCAGACGCAATCCGAGGGCAACGATCGTCAGCGTCGGGTTGGCGTAGCCCCCGGTCGGGAATACCGAAGACCCCGCCACGAAGAGGTTGCCGTATCCGTGCACGCGGCAATCGCGATCGACGACCGATGTCGCCCGGCTCACACCCATGCGGGTCGTGCCGAGGGTGTGTCCTCCGCCTTCCACCTGCTTGTAGATCCGATCGTTGTTCACGCGGACGCGCCCCTTGCCCTGCCGCATCAGGACATCGCCCAGCACGCGCAGCGTCTGCTCGACGTTCAGCAGATCGCGGGCATCGAGCACGCAGCGGACGCCCGGCCTGAACAGTCCGGATCGATCGCGCTCGGCGGTCAGGAACACCCGGTTGCTCTCCGATGGCAGCATCTCCGATCGCGAGGTGATCACGTAGTGGTAGAAGGGGCGCCCGGCCTCGCGGGTCAGGAACCGCGCCATCTCGTGATCGGTCGTCTTCCGCGAGCACTGCAGGTTGCAGGCGTACAGCCGTTCCCGCCGCGCAACCTCGTCATCCACCACCAGGGCATGCGCCCCTCGACCCGTGTGTTCGGCCGGCCAGAACCGATCGAGTTCCTCGTCGATCGCCAGCTCGCCCGCACGATTGAAGTGGGGATGCTCCATCAGGAACTTTCCGACGTGACCGCTCTCGTTCCCGATCGGCACGTCGCTGTCACCTGCCGGCTGGAGGAGCAGCTGCGCGTTGCCGATCCCTCCGGCCGCAAGCACGACTCCCTGGCTTCCCGACAGGGCGATCTCGCGCCTGACCTCCGACTCGTGGTGCACGTACTCGAGGCCGACAAGGGACGACCGGCTCTCATTGGCCTTGAGCCCGACAACCGAACACCCGA
>Ga0326597_10005557_pt1 | contig 17469 bp, 17 predicted proteins | sample RVTome_12_FD_203789 | JGI IMG/M metagenome (GOLD analysis project Ga0326597, IMG submission 203789) | Soil microbial communities from uranium-contaminated site in the Upper Colorado River Basin, Wyoming, United States - RVT100D185 | ecosystem: Environmental > Terrestrial > Soil > Contaminated >... | reverse complement strand
ACGAGCTGGCCGCCATCGGCATGGCGATCGGCGCCAACTGGAATGGCGCCCGCGCGTTCACCGCCACCTCCGGCCCCGGCATCTCGCTGATGGGCGAATTCCTCGGGCTCGCCTATTTCGCCGAGATCCCGGTGGTGCTGTTCGACATCCAGCGCGGCGGGCCGTCGACCGGCATGCCGACCCGCACCCAGCAGTCGGATATCCTCGCCTGCGCCTACGCCTCCCATGGCGACACCCGCCATGTGCTGCTGTTCCCGTCCGACCCGAACGAGTGCTTCACCTTCTCGGCCGAGGCGTTCGACCTCGCCGACCGCCTGCAGACGCCGGTGATCGTGATGTCCGATCTCGACATCGGCATGAACGACTGGGTGGTCGACCCGCTCGAATGGGCCGAGGCGCGGGTCCACGACCGCGGCAAGCTGCTGAGCGCCGACGCGCTCGAGGAGATTTCCGACTTCGCCCGCTACCGCGACGTCGACGGTGACGCGATCGGCTATCGCACGATTCCGGGCAGCCACCCCGACAAGGGCGCGTTCTTCACCCGCGGCACATCGCACAACGAATATGGCGGCTACACCGAGGACGGCAACATGCACGCCGAGACGCTGCGGCGGCTCAAGCGCAAGTTCACGACCGCGGCCGGCCTCGTCCCGAGGCCGGTGGTCCGCACGCTGAGCGCCAAGTCGCGGCTCGGCGTCATCAACATCGGCGGCACCGACCTCGCCGTTCGCGAGGCGATCGACCGGTTCGCGGCCGAGGGCCGCGGTCTCAACCACATGCGCATCCGGGCGTTCCCGTTCACCGGCGAGGTCGCCGAGTTCGCCGGCCGCCACGACTACGTTTTCGTGGTCGAGCAGAACCGCGATGCCCAGCTGAGGAGCCTCATCGTGAGCGAGACCTCGATTGCCGGCGACAAGCTGGTTCCGATCCTGAATTTCGACGGGCTGCCGCTGACCGCCGCTTGCGTCCACGAGGCGATCAGCGCCGTTCTCCAGTCCAACCCCGAGGTCGAGGAGGCCGTTTCGGCCCCCCTCACCGTCGCCTGATGGCACCAATATGATCGATCCGGCACCGGCCCGACCAGAGATGGCGAGATGACCTACATCAAGAAGCCGCAGTTCAAGCATCCGGGCCTCGCGCGCAACGCGCTCGGCCTCACCCACCGCGACTATGAGGGCGTGGTCTCGACCCTGTGCGCCGGCTGCGGCCACGATTCGGTCACCGCGGCGATCATCGAGGCCTGCTTCGAGCTCGCGGTGCCGCCGCACCGGGTCGCCAAGCTGTCCGGAATCGGCTGCTCGTCCAAGACCACGAACTATTTCCTCAACCGCTCGCACGGCTTCAACGCCGTTCACGGCCGCATGCCCTCGATCGCGACCGGCGCCAACCTCGCCAACCGCGACCTTCTGTACGTCGGCGTCTCCGGCGACGGCGATTCCGCCTCGATCGGCCTCGGCCAGCTCTGCCACGCGATCAGGCGCCGCCTCGACATGGTCTATATCGTCGAGAACAACGGCACCTACGGCCTCACCAAGGGGCAGTTCTCGGCCACCAATGACCGCCACTCGAAGAGCCGGCGCGGCGCCGAGACCCCGTTCGACGCGATCGACCTTGCGACCCTCGCGATCGAGCTCGGCGCCGGCTTCGTCGCCCGCTCGTTCTCCGGCGACAAGCAGCAGCTGGTGCCGCTGATCAAGGCGGCCATGGCCTATAACGGCTTTGCCCTGATCGACGTGATCTCGCCCTGCGTCACCTTCAACAACCACGCCGCCTCGACCAAGAGCTACGACTATGTGCGCATGCACAACGAGGCCGTCGACCGGATCGATTTCGTGCCCGACGCCAAGGCGATCACCCTGAATTACGACGAGGGCGAGAGCGTGAGCGTCAACCTCCACGACGGCTCCAGGATCACGCTGCGCAAGATCGCGGACGACTATGACCCGCGCGACCAGCTCGCGGTTCTCGGCACGCTGCGTCGGGATCGCGCCGACGGAAAGGTGACCACCGGGCTGCTTTTCATCGACGAGGGGGGCGGCGACCTCCACGCCGCCATTCAGACCAGCAGCCGGCCGCTCAATTCCTACGCCATGTCGGAGCTGTGCCCGGGGACCGACAAGCTCGCCGAGATCAACGACCAGTTTCGCTGATCCGGTACTCCTCTTGACCGGTTCGGCGCCAGCGCCTTCGCCATCCCGCCGAGCCTTCCTCAACCGGGGAACGCCCATGGCCCCATGGCTGGTGAAATCCGCCCTCGCGACGCTCGCGGTAACGCCCGTGTTCATCGCCATTCCCTATCTCAAGCGCAATCACGGCATCGATCCGCTGGTGTTTCTCGCCTGGTATTTCGGTGCCACGGCGCTCTCGGTCGCCGCATTCCTCGCCATCGCCGGACGCGGCGCCGAGCTCGCGCCGAAGCCGATTGTCGTGGCAGCGATCGTCGCCATCGGCCTGACGCTCGGCGCTCTCGCCAACGGGCTTTTGTTCCAGGCGGTGACGCTCGCGCCCAATCCGGGCCTGCCGCCGGTGGTCTACGCGACATCCAGCATGATCGTCTTCGTCCTGTCGGTGTTGCTCGCGGCCGCCCTCCCCCAGCTTTTCGTGTCCGTTTCCTCCGATCCCGTCCGCCTTGCCGGCATCGCCCTCGTCATCGCCGGCCTGTTTCTGCTCGCCGGCGGCGCGAGCGGCGGCGCGGGCAGGTGAATCCGGGCCGGCGCGCCACGAGCAGCGCACCAGGCGGCCGCGCCGATGACGGCGTCCGGCACATCCGCACCGTGCCGGCTCCATTCCGGCCGCCCGCGGGCGCTGCATGGTGCTGCGATTTCCAGTACACTCGGCGTCACAACAAGGGTTCCGAGAGGTCGACACCATGAGCCAGAACCTTGCCTACTTCACCGAGGAAAACTCGGCCGAAACCGTGATCGCGAGGATGGCGGACTGCCGGGAGCCGCGGCTGAGGGAGATCATGGAGTCGGTCATCCGCCATCTGCACGCGGTGATCAAGGAGGTGGAGCCGACCGAGCAGGAATGGATGGACGCGGTCCGGTTCCTGACCGAGACCGGGCACATGTGCGATGAATACCGGCAGGAATTCATTCTCCTGTCCGACACGCTGGGGGTGTCGATGCTGGTCGACGCCATCAACAACCGCAAGCCGTCCGGCGCCACCGAGTCGACGGTCCTGGGCCCGTTCCATTTCGACGGCGCCGCCCGGCGCGAGCTCGGCGCCAATATCTGCCTCGACGGCAAGGGCGAGCCGCTCGTGCTCTGGGGCCACGTCCTCGACGATGACGGCAGGCCGATCGGCGGCGCCACGCTCGACGTCTGGCAGGCCAACGCCGAGGGCTTCTACGATGTCCAGCAGCGCGGCATCCAGCCGGAGGGAAACCTCAGGGGCATCTTCACCACCGGCGCCGACGGCCGCTACTGGTTCACCTCGGTGCGGCCGGCGCACTACCCCATTCCCCATGACGGCCCGGTCGGCAAGCTGCTCGAGCGCATGGGCCGCCACCCCTACCGGCCCGGCCACGTCCATTTCATCGTCGGCGCCGAGGGCCACGCGCCGGTGACGACCCACCTGTTCGAGCCGAGCGATCCCTATCTCGCCTCCGACACCGTGTTCGGGGTCAAGGAGAGCCTGATCGCCGATTTCCGGCGCATCGACGATCCCGAACGCGCCGCCGAGCTCGGCATCGCCAACCCGTTCTGGAGCACCGAGTACGACTTCACCCTGGTGAAAGCGGCGTGAGGCTGGAGGCCGGACGCTGACGGGCGCGACACCGAACCGTCGAGGGGAGCCGCGATGAGCGAACAGCCGGCCGTCACCGAGGCGGGCGCCGCCAGCGCGCCCTCCCGGTTCATTCGGGTCCCGGCGGGGCGGCTCCGCGCCTTCGTCGCCTCCGCGCTCGGGGCCTGCGGCGTGCCCGGGGGCGATGCCGAAACCGTGGCCGGCTGCATGGTCGAGGGCGACCTGTGGGGCCTCGACACCCACGGCACCTTCCGCCTCGCCCAGTATGTTCGCCGGCTGAAGGACGGCGGCACCAACGCCCGCGCCGACATCCGCGTCGTCCGCGACGAGGGCGCGACCGGCCTCGTCGACGCAGACAACGGCCTCGGCCACCTGGGGGTCCTCAAGGCGACCGAGATAGCGATGGACAAGGCCGACCGGTTCGGCATCGGCTGGGTCGGGGTGAGGAACGGCAATCACGCGGGGCCGGCGACCATCTACGTCATGCGCCCGGTCGCCCGCGACCAGATCGGCGTTTACGGCGCCGCCGGCAGCGCCAACCACGTCCCGCCCCATGGCGGCGCCGAGCTTCTGCTCGGCACCAACCCGATCGCGATCGCGGTTCCGGCGATGGACGAGCCGCCGTTCCTGCTCGACATGGCGACGACGGTCGCCTCCTCCGGCCGGATCAAGACCCTGGCCCAGCGCGGCGAGACCATGCCGGTCGGCTGGATGATCGAGCGCGACGGAACCCCGCTGACCGATCCGGGCCGCCAGAGCGAGGGCTTTCTCGTGCCGATCGGCGGGCCCAAGGGATACGGGCTCGCGGTCGCGATCGGCATGCTGGCCTCGGTCCTCAACGGCGCCGCCTTCGGCCGCGACGTGGTCGAGATGACGGGTGACACGGTGACGCCCGCCAACACCGGCCAGTTCATCGCCGCGATCAGGATTTCGGCGTTCGCCGATGTCGACCATTTCAAGCGCGAGGTCGACCGCGGCCTGCGCGACATCAAGGCCTCGAGGCCGCTTCCCGGCCACGGGCCGGTGCGGGTCTCGGGCGAGGGCCGGCCCGAGCTCCATCGCGACCGGTCGCAGAATGGCATTCCGCTGCACCCCAACCTGATCGCGGCGCTGGACGGCGTCGCCGCCGAGCTCGCGATCGCGCGGCTCGAGACCTGAGGGCGGGCCTCAAGCTGGGCGCCGGCGAGCCTTCCTACTCCGCCTCCGCCATCATCTCGGCGATGGTGACCGTGCGCTTTTCCCTCACCGAGCGCACCCCGGCGAGCACCACCGCCAGCGACCGGCTGGCGAGCAGGCCGCCGACCTCCGGCTCGCCATGGCCGCGGATCGCGGCGGCCCATTCGTCGAGCTCGCCGGCGATGGTGTCGACCTCGTCGAACGTCATCGCATGCGCGCCCTTTTCGCCCCGCTTCACATAGCGAAACCCGGCATGGAGGTCGTGGAACGCGCTCATCTCCTTGCCGTAGACGTTCATCACGTAGTGCTCGGCGGCGGACGCATAGCTCGTCGACAGGGTCGAGATCGCGCCGTTCTGGTGGCGCATCAGGAGCGAGCCGACATCGGGGTTGTCGCCCGGAAGGACGAGCTGGGAGGCAAGCCCCGAGACCTCCTCGACCGGCCCCAGCAGCATCTCGAGGACATCCACGTAGTGGAGCCCGATCTGCAGCATCACCCCCCCCGGCATGCCCTCGGCGGTGTAGCGCCAGTGGCCCTGCTCGAACTGGCCGGCCCGGTCGCGGCTGATGTTGCCCTCCGCCTGCACCATGATGCCGAACCGGCCGGCGGCGATCTGGTCGCGGACCCAGCGGAACTGCGGCTCGCGCCGGCGCTGGTAGCCGAGCGCGAGGACGACGCCCGCCTTCGCGCAGGCGCGGGTCAGCGCGAGCCCGTCGGCGATGGTGTTGGCGATCGGCTTGTCGAGGAACACATGCACTCCCGCCTCCGCCGCCGCGACCGTGGTCTCGCGGTGGACATGGTTGGGCGTGGTGTTGATGATCGCCTCGATGTCGCCGGCCTCCAGCACCTGATCGAAGCTGTCGAAGGCGCGGCCGCCGAACTCGGCGACGAACGCGTCCCGCTTGTCCCTCGAGCGGGTGAAGCAGCCCGCCACCTCGATGTTGCGCCCCCGTTTCGCCGCGGCGGCGAGAACGTTCGACCACCAGCCGATGCCGATGACGGCGACCCGGACCGGGCCTGCGGCTTTCCCGAGGCTCATTCAGCTCTCCAGTTCTTCCGGCGGCGGCCCGCGCCGGCCCTTGAGCGAGGCGATCCAGCCGCCCGGCGGCCTGAGCGACCAGGCGACCGAGACCACCGACAGGGTCAGGAAGGTGAGCGCGATCGGCGAGGTCAGGAACACGGTCGGATCGCCCTGCGAGCCGGTGAGCGAGATCCTGAGGTTCTCCTCGACCTGGCGACCCAGCACCAGAGCCAGCAGCAGCGGCACCACCGGCATTGCCGCCCAGCGCATGGCAAGGCCGATGAGTCCGAACGCGAACATCACCGCGACATCGAACAGGCTGTTCCTGAGCGCGAAGCTGCCGACGACGCACAGGACCGCGATGGTCGGCATCAGGAGCGGCCTCGGCGTCGCCAGCAGCCGCACCAGCACCCTCAGGCCGGCGAACGCGATGACGAGGTTGAAGATGTTGGCCCACAGGAACGAGAAGATGATCCCGAAGGCGAAGTCGCCGCGCTCGACGAACAGCAGCGGTCCCGGCGCGAGGCCGTGGACCATCAGCGCGCCGATCAGGATCGCGGTCACCGGATCGCCCGGAATTCCGAGCGTCATCATCGGGATGAGGGCGCCTCCGGTCACCCCGTTGTTCGCGGACTCCGGCGCCGCGATGCCGCCGACCGCGCCCCTGCCGTACTCGGTGCCGTCGCGGCTCAGCCGGCGCGAATAATCATAGGCGATGAAGGCCGCGATCGGCCCGCCCACTCCCGGCAGGACGCCGAGCGCGGCCCCGGTCGCCGATCCGACCGCGACCGGCATCCGCATCGCCCTGAGGTCGGACAGACGCGGCAGCACCTGGCGCATGCCGCGCGCGATCCGCTGCGCCGGCCGGCCGCGGGCCGCATCGCCGAGGTTCTCGACGAGCTGCGGGATCGCGAACAGGCCGATCATCGCGGTCAGGAAATGGACCCCCGCCAGCATCTCGGTCTCGCCGAAGGTGAACCTTGCCGTCCCCATCACCGGGTCCTGGCCGATGGTCACGATCGCGAGCCCCAGCGCCGCCGACAACAGCGCCTTGATCAGCGAGGCGCCGGCGAAGCTGCACACGATGGTGAGCCCGAAGAACACCAGCGCGAACATGTCCGCAGTCCTGAAGCTGAGTGCCACGTCGGCGAGCAGCGGCGCGATGAGAAAGAGGCCGAGGAAGCTCACCATGCCGCCGACGAAGCTCGCGCCGATCGCGATCCCGAGTGCCCGGCCCGCCTCGCCGCGCCGTGCCATCGCATGGCCGTCGCTCGCCGTCGCCGCCGCCGACGGGGTGCCGGGAATGTTGAGCAGGATCGCCGAGAAGCTGCCGCCCATCATGCCGCCGACATAGAGCCCGAGCAGCAGCGCGATCGAGATCTGCGGGTCGAGCACGAAGGTCAGCGGCAGGACGATGATGATCCCCGACGAGATGGTCATCCCCGGGAGCATGCCGACCACGAGCCCGATCAGCGAGCCGCAGCCGGTCGCGATCAGGCTGGAGAGCGCGCTCGCCTGGCCGAGCCCGGCGGCGACATCCGGGCTCAAGGCACGACCCCGGCAAGGAGCCCCTGCGGCAGGATGATCTGGAACAGGTGGCGGAACACGACATAGAGCACCGCCGTCGCGATCGCGGCGCCGAGCGCGACCACGGCCGGCCGGCGCTCGCCGTAGAGCATCATCAGGCAGGCGAAGAACGGGACCGTCGCGACGACGAACCCGAGCCGCGCCAGCAGCCACAGATAGACGATGAAGCAGGCGAGCACGCCGGCCGCCGCGAGCGGCGACCGCTCCCGGCCTTGCGCCGCGACGCCGGACATGTCACCCGCGCCGGCATCCCTCACCACCGCGCGCGCGAGCACCATGAGGGCGAGGGCGACGATGAGCACGGTGACCACCCAGGGAAAGAATTCCGGCCCCGGGGTGTTGGGCAGCGAGCGCACCGGCAGCGCGGCCGTGAACCAGGCCATGGCGAGGCCGAGGGCGAGAAAGGCCGCGCCGGTGACGACGTCACGCGATCGCATCTGGACGGCTACGAATGGTTTCAGCCCCCCGCGCATCGGCCGCGGCGGCCGGCGCCGGCCCACGAGCGGGCACGCGCCGGCCGCGAGACCCGCCTACATGTTGGCTTCGATCAGGCCGGCGCTCCTGAAGATCGCCTTCACCCGCTCGTCCTCGCGGGCGAGACGGGCCGAGAATTCCTCCGGTCCCATGGTTTCGACCGTGAAGCCCTGCTCGTCGGCGAGCTTTTTGAAGGCATCGGAATTGGCGGCCGCGATCATGGCGTCCGCGAGCTTGTCCTTGATGGCGTCCGGCGTGCCCGGAGCCACCGACAGGCTGCGGAACAGGTCGAGCTCGGCGTCGTAGCCGAGCTCCGCCGCGGTCGGCACGTCGGCAATGCGCTCGTTGCGCTTGGCCGACGGGATGACCAGGATGCGGAACTTGCCCGCCGCCGTCAGGTTGAGCGCGCCGCCGAGCGGTGCCAGCATGGCGTCGGCCTCGCCGTTCAGCAGCGCCTTGTTGCGCTCGGTCACGTCCTTGGGCAGATGCACGACCTCGCAGCCGATCGCGTCCATCAGCGCGACGGCCGCCGCATGGGTCGCGCTGCCGGTGCCGGAATTGGCGACCGTGTAGCCGTTGGGGTTGGCCCGGCAGTCATCGACGAAGTCCTGGAACGTCTGCCACCGGTCCTCGGCCCGGACCACGAACGGCTGCGGCTGATATTCGACCTGTCCGATATGGTCCATGGCGTCGTAGCCGAATTCGGTGTTGCCGAGATTGGTCGACGTCAGCACCGAGCTCGAGCTCCAGGCGACGGTGTGGCCGTCCGGCGCCGAGTTCTTGACATAGGTGTAGGTGATGGCACCGCCGCCACCCGGCTTGTTGATCGGCGCCACCGCGACGCCGAGAACCTTCTCCATCTCGGTGGCGAGCAGCCGGCCCTCGATATCGGCGCCGCCGCCGGCCCCGAACGGGATGACGAATTCGATCGCCCGGCTCGGATAGTCCTGGGCGCGGGCAACGTCCGCCGCGAGCGCGCCGGCGGCGAGAATGGCGCCTGCCGCGAGCGCGGATTTCATGGTCGCAATCATGGTCTGTGTTCCCTGGTGCTTTGGTTGGTGTTCACTCTTGCCTCCCGCGGACGGTTGATCATGCAACCAACCGCCGGCGGATGGAAACCGTCATCGGGTCGAAGTCAGCCGCTGGCGCCCCCCTTTGCTCACGCGGGCCCGAGGCCGACCGCCTCGAGCGCGGCCCTGGCGATGTCCTCGTCCTGGTGCCAGTCGCCGCCCGAGACCCCGATCCCGCCGACGCACTCGCCCTCGACGATGATCGGATAACCGCCCTCCATCGCCGTCCACCGCTCGGGCCCCGCCGCCAGCGAAAGGCCGATGGCGTGGAGCGTGTCGAGCTCCTGGTTCTGGGCGCCGCGGGTGGTGGTCGGCCTCTTGTTGGAGGCCGAGCACACCGCCTTGGTGGTCGAGGAATGGACCGTGTGAAAGCGCCCCCCGTCCATCCGTTGCAGCATGAGCAGGTGGCCGCCGCCGTCGACGATCGCGACCGTTGCCGGGATCTTGAACGCCTCCGCCCTGGCGATCGCCGCGTCCATCATCATCTGCGCGCCTTTCGCCGTCAGGCGCCGAACACTCGCGAATGGCATGGGTCTCTCCCGTGTGTCAGCCGATATCCGTCCCAACCTGTAAAGCATCTTCCGGCGAGACCCACACCGTTCGTTCCTGCCATCGGGCCGCTATCCCGGGCCGGTCGGGGGCGGTGACCGGCGCCGGGACCGGAACCTGCCCGGATGTTCACGCCTCTCCGCGCCCCGGCCGTCAGCGGCTCGCCTGCCAGCGGGTGAACTCCTCGAACAGCGCGTTGACCGCGGCCGCGTTCTCTCCCGGCCCGCTCACCAGCCCGCGCTCGGCGAGGAAGGCGGCGAACCGCTGGCGCATGAACTCGCCGTCCTCCGCGCTGTCCGGTACGGCCGCGACCGGCGCGGGCCCGGGATGGGCGTCGAGCCACGCCTGCGCCGCCTCGAGCCGGGTCCAGCCAGGCACCGAGGCGGCAAGGTTGACCCGTTTCCATTTCGGGTTGTAGCCCTCCTGCTTGAGTTCCTCGAACCGCGAGAAGAAGGCGTCCACGAACTGCTTGACCTTGCGGCCGCGGAACGAATCCGCCGGCCAGTTGAACGTCGCCAGCACATTGCCGACGGCAATGGTGGGAACGCTCTCGCCCGCCGCGATCAGGTTCGGATACTCCTCGCTCGTCAGTTCCGACGGCAGGTAGACGTCGGAGAGCTCTTCGGAATAGGGCACCGGCAGCAGGTGCAGCTTGTCCTCGCCCTCGATTCCCGACACCACGGTGGTGGGTTTGGCGAGGACATTGAAATGGGCCGCGATCTCGCCCGCCTTGATCCGCGCGACCGCGCGGCGGGTGTCCTCGTTGATCAGGTTGGCGTCGATCCCCAGGCGCTCCATCAACAGCGTGCCGACCACCGCCGAGCCGGTTCCCTTGGCGTTGATGCTGACGGTCTTGCCGGCCAGATCCTGGAGCGACCGCACCTCCTTGCTGGCGATGATGTGCACCTCCTCGGGGAACATCACGGTGATGTAGCGGATCCGGCTCTTGATCGAGCCGATGCGCGGGTCGTCCTTCAGGAATTCGAGGATGTCGGTCTGCACGAACCCCATGTCGATGCCGCGCAGGTAGAGGATGTCCCACAGGTTCTGGACCTTGCCGCGGGCGACCACCGGCACCACGCGCATTTCCTCGAACCGCTCGCCGGCATCCAGCAGGTTGGACAGATCGAGCGCCGCCTGCATGAACGGGGCGCCGAGATTGCGCGTCGTCATGATCGTCACGGTTCCGGCATTGGCGTCGGACTTGTTCTGGCCGAGCAGCATGGAGTCGGGATTGGCCTCGCCGGTCGCGGCCTGCGCCAGGCGCATGGTCCCGGCGACGGGTTCGGGCGTTCCGGCGCCGCCGCTCGCCAGCGGTGCGGCCCCGGCCCCGGCCCCGGCGACGAGCATCGCCGTCAACACCGCGGCCATCGAGATGGTGGTGAACTGGAATCTTCCGGGCATGTGTCTCTCCCCTGATTTTTTCGGGATCGACGACACGGGGGCTGAGCCGGGATCGCACCATGCCGTCACCGGGCGATGATGGGCACGGCGTGGCGGTGAGAGTTGGGCGCGCCGGTGGTGACTTTCGGGAACTGCGGCGGCGGCAATGTGGCCGCCGGGATCGGCTCATGCCGGGGGCTCGCGTCGTGGCAGGCCCGCCCGGCAGGTCAGGTCCGGCGCCCCAGCCCGATCAGGACCAGCCCTGGCGCCAGGCGATGGTCGACTTGCACTTGCGGCAGATGCGCTCGCCCGACCATTCCGACAGGAACGGCGTGCGGCACTTGAGACACGGCCGCATCTTCGGCGTCATGCCCGGCGGCGTGTAGTCTTCGACGTCGAGGTCGTCTTCGTCTTTGCACTGATCTGCTTGAGACTTGGTCATTTCAGCCCGAACCATCAGCGGCGCCGGAAGTTACGGCGCGCCTGGGCGCGCGTAGCCGGAGCGCGTTCATCCTTGTGGCGGAAGACGATTCGCCCCTTGTCGAGATCGTAGGGCGTCATCTCCACCGTCACCCGATCGCCAACCAGAGTGCGAATGCGGTGCTTCTTCATCTTGCCGGCCGTATAAGCCACGATCTGGTGGTCATTGTCGAGCTTGACGCGAAAGCGCGCGTCCGGGAGCACGTCGGTGACCACTCCTTCCAGTTCGAGCAGTTCCTCCTTGGCCATCCTTCCTCCACCCGTCATTCCCGCCTTCGCGAGATTCCCGCCTTCGCGAGCGCGCGCATCTGCCAATGGGTTTGATCCGGCCGGCGTGTGACCGCGACGAGACGCGGCGGCGGGCGCGTGGCGGCCGCCGCTCGAAGCTACGCCCCGGACACCTGAACCCGTCCGGAATGCCCCAATATGCAGAAATGCGCTCCTATTGTGGCACGGAACCGCCACCGCGCGCCACAATCGAAACCGACCGCGGCGCGAATTTTTTGCGCCCGCGCCTTTCGCCCGCTCTCCTCCGCCCCGGTGGCCGGCCGGGTAGCGGGCCGGCGCCGATCACCGCGTCAGCGGAAAATGCGCTGGTCGGCGAACTGGCGCCGGTAGAGCCGGCCGAGTTCGGCCACCTTGGCCCCGTCCAGCGGCGCCGCGTCGGCGACCCGCACCGCCTCTTCGACCTCGGCGACGCTCTTGAAGCCCGGCACCACGGTGGCGATGTCGGCATTGTCGAGGCAGAAGCGCAGCGCCACCGCCGACAGGGTGCTCAGTTGATCGGACCGCATGAAGCCGAGCCCGCGGGCGCGGGCATGGTCGCGGGCGACGTCGGAACCGGGCGCGACCTCGCGGTCGAGCCTGTCCGCGAGCGCGCCCGCCGCGTGCGAGCGAATGGCGATCACGCCGGTGCCGGTCTCGCGCGCCGCGACCAGGGCCTCACCCTGATCGATATCGTCGAACCCGGCGGGCGGCGGGCCGGCCGCGCTGTGATTGACCAGGTTGTAGAGCACCTGGGCGCTGGCGAACGCGCCGCTCTCCAGGACCGACCGGACGACCGCGCCGTCCCCGTCCCAGGCGGTGATGCCGAGCGATCCGACCGTGCCCTCGTCGATCAGCGGCCGCGCCGCCTCGGCGAAGGCGAGGCAGTCTTCGCCGGTGAGCCGCAGCGCGTGGCGCGGCGGCGCGGCGACCGCGAGATAGCGCCCGCGCTCGCGGCCCACCTGATGGTGGATCTGCAGGATGTCGATCCGGTCGGTCCTGAGGCGCGCGAGGCTCCGCTCCACCGAGGTGCGGATCGCGGATCTCATGTCGGCGAGCTCATCCTCGCTGTCGAGCCGCACCTTGGTCGCGATCGCGACCCGATCGCGCAGGCCGTCGAGACCGGCGCCGAGATTGTCCTCCGACCTGCCGGCGCCGTAGACCGGAGAGGTATCGAAGAACGTGATCCCGAGTTCGACCGCGCGACGCACCGCGCTGGTTGCGGCCTCCTCGGTGGTCGGCCCCCAGGCATGACCGATGCCCGCCCCGCCGAACCCCACCTCGGAGACTTCGAGCCCGGTGCGGCCGAACGCGCGGTATCTCATTCGTCCTCTCCCCCGGGTCCGTCCCTCGCGGCCGCGCCCGTCGAGCCCGCCGCGCCGCGGAAGGCGAGGCCGGGCGCCGGCGCGGCACCGTCCGCTCGCGCCCCGGAGCGACCGGCGATCGCTCGCCACCCAATTTTTTGCCGAGATCGCGAAAATTTTCATTCCAATGGCGCGAGAAGATTGCTACTGCGTAGCGAAACTTCAAGAACGTCAATGACATATTGACATTAACTGAGCTGCCGATCAGGAGCCGCGTGGACGCTGTGACCGGGTTTCCGGGCACAATTTCAACACCTTACAACCATCCGACGATGTCAGGAATGTGTCCCAAACGAGCGCCGCGCTCCAGCTTCAGCACACCGCGACCGGCAGATGCCGGCAGCAGGTCGGGTCCAGCCGCGAGGTCCGGGCGTCCGCCGCGCCTGTCCGCGGCCGACCCCAGCTCGCGGAACCGGAACCTGTGCCCGGTCCGCGTCGCGGCGGCGCCGCCAGCGCGCCGTCATCCCGCCCGCCGGCGCCGCGTGGTGGCGCCATTGCGGACAATAGTCTACAACTTCGGCCAAAGGCGTTTTTCAAACGCGCAAGATGGGAGGAATAGGCACAATGGGCTCAGCAACGTCTGTTGATGTCACGCCAGCAGAAATGGGTGCGTCCGGCTCGGGCGAAGTCGTCATCGAGGCACGCAACCTGACCAAGGCGTTCACAGAGACGGTCATCGCCGTCCAAAATGCCAATTTCTCGATTCCGCGCGGTTCCTTCGTCTCGCTCGTTGGCCCCAGCGGATGCGGCAAATCAACCATCCTGCGGCTCGTTTCCGGACTGATCGACAAGACCGCCGGCAGCGTGGCGGTGCACGGCAACGAGGTCAACGGGCCGACCGGCGAGATCGGCATGATGTTCCAGAAGGCGGTGCTGCTCGAATGGCGCACCGCGGTCGAGAACGTCCTGCTGCCGACCGAGATTCGCGGAACCATCACCAACGAGGACAAGCGCAAGGCGATGGACTATCTGCACCTCGTCGGGCTCAAGGATTTCGAGTTCTCGTTCCCGCGCCAGCTCTCGGGCGGCATGCAGCAGCGCGTGGCCCTGGCGCGGCTGCTCCAGACCGGCGCCGACATCCTGCTTCTCGACGAGCCGTTCGGGGCCCTCGACGAGTTCACCCGCGAGCGGCTCAATGTCGAGCTCCTGCGCATTGTCGACGGCCCGGAAAAAACCACCCTGTTCGTCACCCACAACATCACCGAGGCGATCTTCCTGGCCGATTACGTGATGGTGATGACCCCGCGCCCGGGCCAGCTCGCCAAGGTGATCAGGGTGCCGTTTCCGCGCCCGCGCGAGATCGAGATCGAAGTCACGCCGGAATTCCAGCAGCTCGTCGCCGAAGTGCGCGAAGTGCTCGGCGAGTTCATCACGGGAGATGACCTATGAGCGTCGAGGCCTCGACACGCCTGGGAACAGGTTACACCGGCAGCCTGTCTGCCGCGCTGGTCAAGCACCTGATCATTTTCGCGGTGTTCCTGACCATCTGGGAGATGGCCAACCGGACCGGGATCGCCGATCCGCTGCTGATGCCGCGCCCGACCGACATCGTTCAGTCGATCTGGCGCATCTACGTGACCCAGGGCAATGTCTGGCTGCATCTGTGGATCACCTTCCAGGAAGCGATGCTGGGGTGCGCCGCCGGGATCGTCATCGGCGTGTCGCTGGGCGTCGCCGCCGTCCTCAGCGACAGCTTCCGCGACTTCCTCAAGCCCTACGTCATCCTGATCGAATGCACGCCGCGGATCGCGGTCGGCCCGATCTTCGTCGCCTGGATGGGTTTCGGCATGGGCTCGAAGATCGCCCTCGCCGCGCTCGTGTGCTTCTTCGCTCCGTTCGTCAACACGATGACCGGACTTCTGGGCTTCGACGAGGAATCCGAAGAGCTGTTCAGATCGATGGGTGCGACCAGGCGCCAGATTTTCTGGCGGCTGATGATTCCGACCGCGGCACCGGCCATGGGCGCGAGCTTCAAGCTCGCCGTTGGCGCCGCGTTCGGCGGCGCGCTGGTGGCCGAGTTCATCTCGGCGCAGAACGGCATGGGCATCCTCATGGCCCGCTACACCATGTCGCTGAACATGCCGTCGGCCTTCGCGGGCCTCCTGTCCATCACGCTGTACGGCTTCATCCTGTTCCGGATGACGGAGTATCTGGACTACCGCGCGCTGTACTGGCGCGATGACGACCTGATGGCGAAGAAAAGCCTCAAGCGCAAGGCGAAGTGGGAAAGGACCATGGGATGACAACTGGTCTCGCAGTCCTTCGCCGCACCCATGAAGACATGGAGATAGTCGCATGAGCGCCGTCGACGACACAAATATTGACGAAATACTGGAATCCGAGTTCAAGACTCCCTACGCGCAGCGGATGATGATACATACGCTGACCTTTCTCGTCCTGATCGGCGGATGGGAACTGGCGAGCTTTCTCGGCTATCTCAACGAGCTGATCATGCCGCCGCCGTCGTGGATCGCCTTCCGGCTCTACGAGATGTTCTTCGTGACCGGCTCGATCTACTGGCACTTCTTCGTGACCATGTTCGAGGCGACATTCGGCTTCATCATCGGCGTCTCGATCGGTCTGTCACTGGCGATCACGGCGGCGATCAGCCCGGTGTTCCGCCGCTACTGGGCACCCTACGCGGTGGTGTTCAACGTGACGCCGGGCATCGCCCTCGCGCCGTTCATCATCGCCTGGTTCGGCTTTGGCTGGAGCTCGAAGATCGCTCTTGCCGCGCTCAACGCCTTTTTCCCGGTGTTCATCAACGTCTTGACCGGCCTGCTCTTTGTCGACAAGGACATGACGGAGCTGTTCAACTCGCTCAGGGCCAACCGGCGCCAGTATTTCTGGAAGCTGCAAATCCCGAGCTCGCTGCCGATCACGATCGCCGGCCTCAAGCTCGGCATGACGACGGCGCTGATCGGCGCCATTGTCGCCGAGTTCTTCTCGGCCACCGAAGGCGTCGGCATTCTGATGCAGCGCTTCGCTTTCCGCCTCAACATGGACGGCGCGTTCGCCACGCTGATCAACATGTCGCTGATGGGCCTGACCTTGTTCACCATCATGGAGTACATGGACTACAAGGTCCTGTTCTGGCGCCGCCACAAGCGCATGGAAGAGGTCAGCGCCAAGCGCAAGGCGCGCTGGACCATGGACTGACCGCACGCCGCCTCGGCCACCCGGGACGCCCGCGTCCCCGGCGTGATCATCGGCCCTCCGCCCTCACCGGCGGAGGGCTTTTTCGTCGGAGCGGCGCGGGGCGGGCGGTCTCACACGCCGAGGAACACCTTCGCCTTCTTGTACATGGCGTAGTCGACCAGCTTGTTCTCGAACGTGATCGCGGCGAGGCCCTTTTTCTCGGCCGCCTCGAACGCGGTGATCAGCCGCGTGTAATAGTCGATCTGGCCGGCATCGGGCTCGTAGACTTCGCGAGCGATCGCGATGTGGCTCGGATGGATCAGGGTGCGTCCGTCATAGCCGATCCGGCGCGACACGGTGCATTCCGCCCTGAGCCCCTCCAGATCCCCGATGCCGCTGTAGGCGCCGTCGAGCACGTAGGCAAGGCCGGCCGCCCGCGCCTCGACCAGCACCCGCGAGCGCGAATAATTGAGCTCCGGCCCGTCGATCGACCACGCACAATGCAGATCGCCCTGCAGATCGCCGTCCTCGGCGCTGCCGAACACCACCGATTCAACGCGCCCGGCCGCGCTTGACACCTCGAGGCACCTGGCAACGCCGAGCGCGGTCTCGATCAGAAGCAGAAGCTTGACCGAATTCGGCTCGAGCCCGCGCTCGCGCTCGAGGCCGGTGATGATCCGGTCGGCGTTGGCGACCTGCTCAGCCGTCTCGGCCATCGGCAGCGCGATCCCGTAGATATGGGGCGAGACCACCGCCTTCAGATCGTCCTCCAGGAACTCGGCCTGGCTGTTGACCCTGACCAGCGTCGTCTGGGTGAGCTTCGGCAGCAGCCCGGCGATGGTCTCGCGAACCTCGGCCTTCATCTGGATCGGCACCGCGTCCTCGAAATCGATCACGATCCCGTCCGGCGCGAAGCGCGCCGACTTCTCGATCAGATCCGGCCGGTTGCCCGGCGTGTAGAGGGTGATGAGGGGCCTCGTGGTCATGAATGTCTCCGCTCAGGCTTCCGACTGCGGCGCCCGTGCGTGACCGGGCGGGGCCTTTCTTAGTTCATCGCCACCGGCCGCGCCAGCCCGCGCGGGCACCGTCCAGGGTCATTCAAAGAACGGCGCCTGTGACGAGGGCGATTGCGGCAGAACGATCCTCGCGGAAGTTCTCGCGGGCTTCCGGGATGGCGAGGCCGGCGCGGCGGATGAGGGTGATGGCGAGGTTGCG
>Ga0326597_10005556_pt1 | contig 17469 bp, 18 predicted proteins | sample RVTome_12_FD_203789 | JGI IMG/M metagenome (GOLD analysis project Ga0326597, IMG submission 203789) | Soil microbial communities from uranium-contaminated site in the Upper Colorado River Basin, Wyoming, United States - RVT100D185 | ecosystem: Environmental > Terrestrial > Soil > Contaminated >... | reverse complement strand
GGCCGGCCGCGCCGTGGACCTCGTCCTCCAGCTCCTCGCCACCGGGCTCGTTGTGGGCAGTCTCTACGCCCTCTGCGCCCTCGGCTGGGGACTGATCTATGGCACGACGCTGCACTTCCATGTGGCCCACGGCGCGGTCTTCGCGCTGGCGGCCTACTACGCCTACGTCGGGCAGAAGCTCCTGCACCTGCCCCTGCTCGCGGCGGTCGCCGCCGCCGTCCTGGCGGCGGCCGCCACCGGGCTCCTGATCGACCTCCTCGTCTACCAGCAGCTCGAGAAGCGCGGCGCGTTTCGCACGAGCATCTTCATCTCCTCGCTGGGGCTCCTGATCGTGCTGGAGAACGTGCTCGCCATCGTCTTCACGCCCGATCCCATGCGGATGGACATCGGCGCGCTCGGCACCGCGGTCATCATCGGGCCCGTTTTCCTCACCTACCTGCACATCCTGACGGTTGTCCTCGCCGCCGCCGGCTACGGGCTCCTGGCGGCCTTCCTCAAGTGGTCCCGGTGGGGCCAGGCCATTCGTGCCGTGTCGAGCAGCCCGGAGATGGCGCGCACCGTGGGCATCAACCTGGGGAAGGTCCACCTCCTCACCTACGCCATCGGCTCGGCCATATCCGCGCCCGCCGGCATTCTGGTCGCCATGGACGTGGGCGCCGAGCCGTTCCGCGGCACGCGGTTCGTGCTGCTGGCCTCGGTGGGCGTCATCATGGGCGGCATCGGCTCGATCCCCGGAGCCATGCTCGGCGGCGTCTTCCTGGGCCTGCTGGAGAACCTCGGCATATGGAAGCTGCCGTCGGAATGGCAGTCGGCCATCAGCTTCGGCGTCTTCCTCGTCTTCATCCTCGTCCGGCCGCGCGGCTTCTTCGGCCGCACGATCCACTCTGCGGAGATCTGACGTGGCGGCCTACGTCGCGCACTATCTCGTGATGGTGGGTATCTACACGATCCTCGCCGTCTCGCTCAACCTGCTGGTGGGCTACGCGGGCATTTTCTCGCTGGCGCATGCGGCCGTCTACGGCATCGGAGCCTACGCCTCGGCGCTCGTGGCCCTCAAGCTGGGGCTGGGCTTCTGGGGTGGGCTCCTGGTCGCCGCCGTCGTCGGCGCCTGCGCAGCGGCGCTCGTGGGCATCCCGTCGCTCCGCGTCGCGGGCGACTACTACATCGTCGCCTCGTTCGGGCTTCAGGTCGTGATCCTGACCGTGTTCATGAACTGGACCGACCTGACCAACGGGCACGCGGGGCTGGCCGGCATCCCGCGGCCCCGCGTCTTCGGGCTCGTGATCGACAACCCGTTCAAGTACGTGGTCCTCTCGCTGGCGCTGGCGGCGCTGACGTACGCCGTCTGCCGGCGGCTGACCGGCTCGGCATTCGGCCGGACGATGCGCGCCGTGCGCGAGGACGAGATCGCGGCGCAGGCCCTTGGCAAGAACGTGGTGCTCGTCAAGATCGTCATCACCACCATCTCCTCGGCGCTGGGGGCGCTGGGCGGCAGCCTCTACGCGCACTACATCACCTACATCAACCCGAGCTCGTTCACCCTCGAGGAGTCCATCTTCATCGTGTCCCTCGTCATCCTGGGCGGCACCGAGCGTCTGGCCGGGCCGGTCGTGGGCGCCTTCATCCTGCTGGCCGTGCCCGAGGCGCTCAAGTTCCTCGCGATCCCCGATACGGTGGCGGCGCCCATGCGCCAGATCCTGTACGGCGGGCTCCTCATCCTGTTCATGTTCGTGCGCCCCGAGGGCATCCTGGGTCGCGCGCGGGCCAGGAGCGCCTGAGCCATGGCGGTGGCCGCGCCCATCATGACGATCGAGAAGGTGTCCAAGGCCTTCGGCGGCATCCACGCCGTGGAGGAGTGCAGCTTCGACGTGCCGCCCGGCCTGATCACGGGGCTCATCGGCCCGAACGGGGCGGGGAAGACCACGGTGTTCAACCTGATCACGGGTTTCCTGCGCGCCGACGGCGGCTCGATCCGCTACAAGGGCGAAGAGCTCCTGGGGCTCGCCCCCCATCAGGTCGAGGCACGCGGGGTCGTGCGCACCTTCCAGCACCTCAGGCTCTGGGCCAAGATGACCGTGCTCGAGAACGTGCTGCTGGGCTGCCGGACGCCGGTCGGCGAGAACGTGCTGACTCTCTTCCTGCGCCCCGGCCGCGTGGGCGCCGAGGAGGCCGCCGCGCGCGAGCGCGCGATGGAGGTGCTGCGCTTCTTCGCCCTCGCCGGGCGCGCGCACGAGCTGGCCGAGGACCTGGCCTACCCCGAGCAGAAGCTCCTCTCGATGGCGCGCATCTTCGCGACCGACGCCGAGATCCTGCTGCTCGACGAGCCCACCTCGGGGCTCGACACCGACTCCCTCCAGAAGATCGTGCCGATGGTCCGCCGCCTCGTCGAGCACGGCAAGACCGTGCTCCTCATCGAGCACAACATGGAGCTGATCTCGCAGCTGTCGGACGAGGTTGTCTTCCTGCACCAGGGGCGCGTCATGGCGCGGGGCCGGGCCGAGCAGATCACGCGCGACCCGGCGCTGACCGAGATCTACTTCGGGGTGTGACCGTGGCCGAGACGCTGCTCGACGTCCGCGACCTCGAAGCCGGCTACGGCAAGAAGACGGTGCTGCAGGGCGTGTCCTTTCGCGTGGGCGAGGGCGAGATCGTCGCGCTCCTCGGCCACAACGGCGCCGGCAAGTCCACCACGCTCAAGACGCTGCTGGGGCTTTTGCCCGCGCGGGCGGGCAGCGTGCGCTTCGCCGGCCAGGAGTGGGCCAACGGGGACCCGGCGGCCAACGTGAAGCGGGGGCTCGCGCTCGTGCCGCAGGGACGCGGCGTCTTCCCCGACCTGAGCGTGGCCGAGAACCTGATGCTGGGCGCCTACACGCAGGGTGACCGGGCCGGCGCCCTCCAGCGGATGGGCGAGATCCTCGATCTCTTCCCGATCCTCGCCGAGCGGAGCGCCCAGCGCGTGGGCACGCTGTCGGGCGGGCAGCAGCAGATGGTTGCCGTGGGCACGGCCCTCATGCAGCGGCCTCGTCTCATGATGATGGACGAGCCGTCCATCGGCCTCGCGCCTGTCCTCGTCCAGCGCGTGCTGGAGACGGCGGTCCAGATCAACCGGCGCTTCGGCACGGCCATCGTGCTGGTCGAGCAAAACATCAAGACCGCGCTCGGCATGGCCAGCCGCGCCTATGTCATGAAGTCCGGGCGCATCGTGCTCGAGAAGAGGGCGGCGGATCTGCTGGCAGCGCAGGACTCCTGGTGGGAGCTGTACTGACCCCCGGCCGGGCCGTGGTAGCATCGCGGCAGGAGGTGGGGACATGTTCAAGGACGTCGTGACGTCGAAGCAGGAGCTGCGCGCCATCTTCGGCGAGCCGAGCGAGCGGGCCGTCCTCAAGTGCCGCTCGTCGCTCGACGAGCACTCGCGCGCCTTCATCGCGGCCTCGCCCTTCGTGCTGCTCGCGACCTCCGACGCCGCGGGGCAGTGCGACGTCTCCCCCAAGGGCGACGCTCCGGGGTTCGTGCTGATCCTGGACGACACGCATCTGGTCGTGCCCGACCGGCCCGGCAACAACCGCACCGATGGGATGACCAACATCCTCGAGAATCCGCATATCGGGACGATCTTCCTCGTGCCCGGACGCGCGGACACGCTGCGCGTCAACGGCCGCGCGTCCATCATCCGCGACCAGGAGATCCTGGCGCGCCTGGCGATGCGTGGCAAGCTCCCCAAGGTCGCGCTCGGCGTCGAGGTCGAGGAGGCGTACCTCCATTGCCCCAAAGCCTTCCTCCGCTCGAGCCTCTGGGACCCGTCGACCTGGACCGACCCGCAGAAGCTCCCCTCCTTCGCCCAGATGCTCTGGGACCAGGTGCCGACCAGGCACGGCGGCGCGGCGACGGTGGAAGACTACGCGCGTGACTTGCAGAAGGGTGTTCGCGACACCCTGTACTAGCATGGGTTAGCAGCTGGGGCTGAGCGCTCCGTCTCAGACGGTCGCGATCGGTGTCGCGGGGGAGCCGACGGCGCCGGGGAGCCGGAGCGGCGGCGCGGTCAGGAGGAAGCGGCTGCGCTTGTTCCGGCGGAGCCAGGCCGCGAGCTGGCTCAGGTGCCACATCTCGCCCAGGTTGACCCCGAGCTTGAACAGGCAGTGCTGGTGGAGCGGCAGTCCCGCGTGCGGCGCGGGGCCGCCGGGTCGGGACGGCACGGCCTCGACGCCGTAGTTGTCGGCTATGAGCGACGCGATGCCGCTGTCGGTGATCCACCGAAGGAGCGCATCGTCGCGGCCGTCGAGGACCGCATAGGACGAGCGGAGCTTCTCGCCGTCGGGATTCCGCTTCATGTCGAGGATGGCCTGGCTGAACCCCGTGTGAAGCAGCAGCATATCGCCCTTCTCGACGACCACCTGGTCCTGGTCCATGACGCGCAGCAGGTCCTCACGGCTCACCATCTTTCGCGCTTGCCCGAAGTGGGCGTGAAGGTCCACCAGGACGCCGCGCCCCTGGATGCCGTGGGCCGCCATGTTCTCGACGCCCAGACGGCGCGCGCCGATGGGCTCCGTGGTCTTCTCGCCCGTGCGGTAGTCAATCGGGCCGATCACGTCCACGTTGGCGCGGTGGCCGTTGTAGAAGAGCGGCTCGGCCTTGCCGTCGCCGTCGGCGTCGAAGTGGGCGCCGACGTGGCAGAGGCTGTCCCACTGCGTTGAATACTGGAGAGTCAGCAGCACGCGGTCGTCGCAGACCACGTCGGTGTGCAGCGGATTGTCGACGGAGAACGGCATGTTGTAGCGGGGTCTCTCCTCGGTGCCCGTCGCCGAGAGGACGGGCGGGGTGCGGTGCGGGTTGAGCACGGCCCCGCCCGGGTAATCGAGAGGCAGGCTGAGACAGAACGTGCGGCCCTCGCGCACCTCGGCCGCACCCTGCTTCACCTTCTCGGGCGTGATTAGGTTCAGGCGCCCGATCTGGTCGTCGGGGCCGAAGTCTCCCCAGGTGGATCCTTCCGGGCGGTGCTTCCATCGAGAAGTTGCCATCGGCTCTCCTAGACGGGTTCGAGAGGGACGGTCAGCGTGGTGCCGGGGACGACGATGCCTCCGCGGCGGGCCGCGTCAACCACCGTCGGGGCGCTCCACGAAGTGGATGAGCACGCCGCCCGTGCTCCGGGGATGGAGGAAGGCGATCTTCGAGCCCCGCGCGCCTGGACGCGGCGTGTCATCGATGACGGTGAGACCCGCGGCCTTGGCGTCGCGGATCGCCTCTTCGATGTCGGCCACGCGGAGCGCGATGTGGTGGAGGCCCTGGCCGCGCCGGGCGACGAACCTCGCGATGTCCCGCTGGTCGATCACCTTCTGGTCGCCGTCGGGCACGCGGTCTTCCAGGATCTCGATATCCGTGTCGCCGACGCGGGCGAAGGCCGAGCGCAGGCCGCCGTAGGGGTCCTTCTCCTCGATGTCATGGACCTCGAGGCCGAGCTTGCCGCCGAAGATCTCGACGTGCTTCCCGAGATCCCCCGACGCGATGCCGATGTGGTCGATGCCGAGAATGCGCACGCTCAATCCTCCGGCTGGCGGGGATTCTCGAGGTCGAGCGCCGCGTGTGGCCTCCTTGCCGGGCGAGGCGCTCGGCGGGCGGGATAATAGCACGCAAGCTCGCCCGGCGGCATCCGTATACTAGGCGCCGCGATGACGGACGAGATGGAGATCTGGTTCGAGCGCGGCGTCACCGACGGCCTGCCCGTCGTCCCGCCGACGCGCGAGCGAGTCGAGCGCATGCTGGGCAGCACGTCGCGCGCGCGCGAGGCGCTCGTGGCCGAAGTGCCGCCCAACTACGGCCGCGCCACGGCGGAGAAGCTCGCGGTCAACGCCGTCATGGCGGGCTGCCGCCCGGAGTACTTCCCCGTCGTCCTGGCCGTCGTCGAGGCGGCCTGCGACCCGGTCTTCAACCTCCACGGCCAGTCGGGCACGACCAACGCGACGTCGCCCCTCATCATCGTCAACGGCCCCATCCGCGCCCGCCTCGGCGTCAACTGCGCGGCCGGCGTCTTCGGCCCCGGCTATCGCGCCAACGCCACGATCGGCCGCGCGCTCAGGCTCGTCATGATCAACCTGGGGGGGACGAAGGCGGGAGAGATCTCGATGTCCACGTTCGGCCACCCCGGCCGCTACACGTACTGCATCGGCGAGCACGAGGAGGCCTCTCCGTGGGAGCCGCTCCACGTCGAGCGCGGGCACGCGCCCGGCGAGAGCACGGTGACGGTCTTCCCGGGAGAGGGGCCCTTCATCGTCAACGACCACGTGAGCCGCGAGCCGGCGCAGCTCGTGGCCTCGCTCGGCTGGTCGGCTGCCGGCGTGTGGAACCACAAGAGCTTTCCCCTGTACGGCCACACGCTCTGGGTCATCGGCCCCGAACACGCGAAGACCATCGGCGAGGCAGGCTGGAGCAAGCGGGACGTGAAGCGCCATTTGTTCGAAACGGTGCGCCGTCGCGCGCGGGGGCTCCAGCCGGGGCCGGACGGCGCCGAGAGCGGCCGGCTGAAGCATATCGGCGCACCGGATCCCGACGCCCTCATCCCCAAGTTTCCGTCAGTGGAGGAGATCATGGTGGTCGTGGCAGGCGGCACTGCGGGGCGATTCTCGGCGGTCGTCCCGGGCTGGATGGGCGGCGAGATCGGGGCCCAGCCCGTGACGCGGGCGATCGAGGCATGAGCGCGCTGCCTCGGACGGCCGAGATCGTCATCATCGGCGCGGGCGCCATCGGCTCGAGCATCGCCTACCACCTCTCGAAGCGCCGCGCCCGCGATGTCGTGGTGCTCGAGCGCGAGGCGATCGGCTCGGGCTCGACGAGCAAGGCCGCGGGCGGGATCCGGGTGCAGTTCGCCACGCGGGTCGAGATCGAGTTCTCCCTGCGGGGCTTCGCCTTCTTCAAGCGCTTCGAGGAGGAGATGGGCGTGCCGTGCGACTTCCGCCAGGAGGGCTACCTCTTCATCCTGTCGAGCGAGCAGGACGTCGCGCGCTTCAAGAAGAACGTGGCGCTCCAGCGGAGCATGGGCGCCGACGTGAGGATGATCGCTCCCGATGACGCGAAGGCCATCGTGCCGGGGTTGCGCGTGGACGACGCGGTCGCGGCCGTCTGGGGGCCGACGGACGGCTACGCTTCACCCAACGACGTGGTCCAGGCCTACGCGGCCCGGGCCCGGGCGGGCGGGGTCAGGTTCTTCGAGGAGACGCCGGTGACGGGGATCGAGCTCGACGGCAGGAAGGTGAACGCCGTCGTGACGCCGGCGGGGCGGATCGAGACGCGGCTCGTGATCAACGCCGCAGGTCCCCAGGCGCCGCTGGTCGGGAAGATGGTGGGCCTGGATCTGCCCGTCGACCCCCGGAAGCGTCACATCTTCGTCACCGACACCTTCGCGGAGATCAGGCATCCGATGCCGCTCGTGACCGACATCACGTCGGGCTTCTACTGCCGGAGCGAGCAGGGCGCGATCTTGATGAGCCCGGGCGACATCGGAGCGCAAACGGAGTACACGGCGAGCGTGGACTGGAGCGTGCTGGAGCAGACGGTGGAGAAGGCTGTGCGCCGCATGCCGGCGCTCGAGCACGCTCAGGTCCGCCACGCCTGGGCGGGGCTGCGGCCGCTCACGCCCGACGGGCGGGGCATCCTCGACTGGGCGCCCGGGATCGAAGGGCTCTATCTCGCCGTCGGCTTCTGCGGCCACGGCTTCCAGCACTCGCCTGCGGCTGGCGAGATGGTCGCCGAGGAGCTGACGACGGGGCGCACCAGCCTCGACATCACCGACCTCCGCCTCAACCGCTTCACGAGACACTGACAGATATCGCTCGCCCAATCGGGCGGGTGACGTCGGGGGCAGCCGCGGCGCGGCCGGCGTAGTGGGCCCTTCGCAAGTGTGCGCAGCCCGCAGGGCTGCGATTCACGCAGTCGTAGGGTGGCGAAGCCGGTTGCGCCGCGGCTGCCCCCGACGGCAGGCCCCGCCCGCCTCGCGCGCCCTGTCTGAAGAATTCAGACTACCGGGGCTGCATCCTGATTGCGCCGTCGAGCCTGATGGTCTCGCCGTTGAGCATGGCGTTCTCGACGATGTGCGCCGCGAGCGCGCCGTACTCGGCCGGGCGCCCCAGGCGGGGCGGGAAGGGCACCTGCTTGCCGAGCGACACGCGCGCGGGCTCCGGCAGCCCCGCCAGGAGCGGGGTGTCGAAAAGCCCGGGCGCGATGGTGCAGACGCGGATGCCCAGCTCCGCGAGGTCGCGGGCGATGGGCAGCGTCATGCCGACGATCCCGCCCTTGGAAGCGGAGTAGGCCGCCTGGCCGATCTGGCCGTCGAATGCTGCGACGGAGGCGGTGTTGACCACCACGCCCCGCTCGCCCTCCTCGTTGGGCTGGTTCTTGGCCATGTGCGCGGCGGCCAGTCTGATGCAGTTGAAGGTGCCGACCAGGTTGACCTGGATGACCCGCGTGAAGACCGCGAGGTCGGCAGGGCCGCGCTTGCCGTAGGCCTTCTCCGCCGCGCCAATGCCGGCGCAGTTGACCAGCACGTGGACGGCCCCCAGCTTCGCCACGGCGGCCTCGAGCGCCGCCGTCACCTCGTCGGCGCTGGTGACGTCGCAGGCCGCGAAGAGCGCGCTGCCGCCCATGTTCCTGGCCACCTCGGCGCCGGCGGACCTGGGCAGGTCGAGCAGCGCGACCTTCCCTCCACCCGCCAGCAGCCGCTCGGCTGTCGCCCGGCCCAGCCCCGACGCGCCGCCTGTGATCACCGCAATGGATCCCGCGATCTTCATCGATTGAATCCTCCTCGGCAGGGGTCTCGACTGCCGCGGTAGTATAACCGAGACCCATGGCCGCCCCGCTCTGGATACGGACCCCTGAGGAGCTCGACGCGCTCGTCGTGTCCCTTCGGAGGGCCAAGGCGTTCTCCATCGACACCGAGGCCGACGGCCTCCACCACTACCCGGTCAAGCTCTGCCTGGTCCAGGTGGCCGACGACCGGGGCCGGGGACACCTGGTGGACCCGCTCGCGCTGCCCACGCTCCAGCCGCTCGGCCCCTTCTTCGCGGATGCGGGCGTGGTCAAGGTGCTCCACGCCGCCGACAACGACCTCGGCTATCTCAAGCGGCTCTACGGGTTCTCCGCCGCCAACATCTTCGACACGGCCATCGCGGCCCGCTTTCTCGGCGTGACGTCGCTGTCGCTCGACGGGCTCCTGCGCGACTTCATCGGCGTGGACCCGGGGCCCTCGCGCCAGAAGGACGACTGGTCCAAGCGCCCGCTTAGTGCGGCCCAGGAGACCTATGCGCTCAACGACGTGCTCCACCTGATTCCGCTGCGCGAGCGGCTGCTGGAGGTGCTGCGCGCCAAGGGGCGAGAGCTCTGGGTCGAGGAGGAGTGCGCGTTGATCGCCGCGATGCCCGCGCCCGAGAAGACCGCCGACCCGGACGCCTACATGAGGCTCAAGGGCGCCAAGGACCTGGACGGCCGGGCGCTCGCCGTGCTGCGCGAGCTCCACCAGGCGCGCGAGACGCTGGCGATCAAGGTCGACCGCCCGCCTTTCATGATCCTGGGCAACGAGGTGCTGGTGGCGCTGGCGGTGCTCAAGCCGCGCGACAGCAACACCATCCTCACGGTCAAGGGATGCACGATCAACGTCGTGCGGCGCGCGGGCGAGGCGATCCTGGCTGCCGTCGAGCGGGGGCTGGCCGTGCCGGATTCGGACCTGCCCGTGCGTCGGCCGGCGCCGCGCCCCCGCGTCTCCGGCGCCGTCCAGCGGCGGAGCGAGGCGCTCCGCGCCTGGCGCGTCGAGGCCGCCAAGCGCGTGGAGCTCGACGCGGGCGTGATCTTTCCTCAGCGCCTGATCGACAGGCTGGCCCACGATCCGCCGCGCGATCTCGACGCGCTCGCGCGCGTCGAAGGCGTCGGGCGCTGGCGCGCCGAGCTCTTCGGCGCCGAACTCTTGAGGAGGCTCGGATGACCGCACCCGTGAACCGGCAGATCGTCCTCGCGGCCCGCCCAGCGGGCATGGCGAAGGCCACCGACTTCAGGCTCGAGACGACGCCCGTGCCCGAGCCGGGGCCCGGTCAGGTCCTCGTGCGTAACATCTGGATGTCGGTGGACCCGTACATGCGCGGACGCATGAACGACCGCAAGTCGTACGCGCAGCCCTTCGAGGTCGGCAAGCCGCTCGACGGCCGCGCCGTGGGGCAGGTGCTGAAGTCGAATCATCCCACGCTCAAGGAAGGCGCCGTCGTCAGCAACATGCAGGGCTGGCGCGAGTACTTCGTCTCGGCGGGCGAGGGCATCACCCCGCTCGATGCCTCGCTGCCGCTGCCGGCCTATCTGGGCGTGCTCGGCGTCCCCGGCTTCACGGGCTGGTACGGGCTCAAGGAGATCGGCAAGCCCAAGGCCGGCGAGACGCTCGTGGTCTCCGGCGCCGCAGGGGCGACGGGCTCGCTCGTCGTCCAGATGGGCAAGATCCTGGGCTGCCGGATCGTGGCCACGGCCGGTACCGACGAAAAGTGCGCCTACCTCAGGCGCGAGCTGGGGGCGGATGCCGCCATCAATTACAAGAAGGCCGGCGACTGTGTCGACGCGCTCCGCGAGGCCTGCCCCAAGGGGGTCGACGTCTACTTCGAGAACGTCGGTGGGCCGATACTCGACGCCGTGCTGCGCCTGCTCAACCCGTTCGCCCGAATCCCCCTCTGCGGCATGATCTCGCAGTACAACCTGGAGATCCCCGACCCCGGCCCGCGCTACCTCTTCTCCATGATCGCCAACCGCGCCCTCATGCAGGGCTTCATCATCTCCGACCACTTCGACCGCTACGGTGAGTTCGTCGCCGAGGTGGGCGGCTGGCTCAGGGCCGGACGCATCAAGCGGGAGGAGACCGTGGTCGAGGGCATCGAGAACGCGCCCAAGGCCTTCCTCGGCCTCTTCGCCGGCGACAACCTGGGCAAGATGGTCGTGCGCCTGGCCCCCGATCCCCCGGCCTCCGGCCAGACATAGCGCACCGGCGCACCGTCCGGTTGTTCTCCGGCCCGGCCGGTGGTACACCCGGACCCAAGGATCCGCAGGCTCGGGCCCGACCGATCGGAGAGGAGGCCCCCCATGGACTCCAGATCCCGTTATCTCCGCGAAGGTGTCATCGCCGGCCTCATCGGGGCGACCATCGTCGCCGCCTGGTTCCTCATCTACGACGCCGCGCGCGGCCAGCTGCTCCGCACGCCGGCGCTGCTCGGCGCGGCGGCGCTGCAGGGACTGCGCGATCCGTCAGCAGTTACGGTCTCGCCGGGGCTGGTCGCGCAGTACACCGTGCTCCACGGCGTGGTCTTCGCGCTCTTCGGCGTCCTGGTCGCCTACCTGATCGTCTCGGCGCAGAGCCAGCCGAGCCGTCTGCTCACCGTGTTCATCGCGCTCATGTCCTTCGAGGTGGCTTTCCTCGCCGTCCTGACGTGGTGGGCCCACCCCGTCGTCAGCGCCCTGGGATGGTGGGCGATCCTGGTCGCGAACGCGCTCGCGGCGGGAGGCATGCTCGTCTACTTCTTCGTGGGCTACCGCTCGCTCGGCCGGACCCTGCTCGGCCCCTGGACCCACATCGCCCGCGAGGGGCTCCTCGCCGGGCTGCTCGGCGCGGGGGCCGTCGCGGTGTGGTTCCTCCTCCACGACGTCGCGGCCGGTGCGCCGCTCCGCACGCCGGCGCTGCTCGGCGCGGCGCTCTTCCACGGCCTGCGCGACCCGTCGGCGCTCGTCATCACCGCGCCGCTCGTGGCCGAGTACACGGCTGTCCACGGCCTGGCCTTCGTCCTCTTCGGCTGGGCCGGGGCGGCGCTGCTCGCGCTGGCCGACAGGGAGCCGCGGTTGCTCTTCGCATTCATCATGCTCTTCTGCTGCTTCGAGGTGTTCACCTTCGTCATGATCACGGCGCTCGCCCAGTGGTTGCTCGAGGCCATCGCCTGGTGGACCATCCTCGCGGGCAATCTCCTTGCGTCCGGCGTGATGCTCGGCTACTTCCTGCGCGGCCACCGCGTGGCATGGGGCCAGTTCCTGCATGCTCACGATTGACCTGCCCATGATGCCAGTGACTCTTCGCCGCCAAAGCAGCGTCTCGGAACGGACTCGGCGGTTCCGCATGGCGCGGGCGACTTCTGCACCACGGGACGCCGTCCAGTTCACATTAGACCTCGGGCGGGGGGCGCAGCGATGCTCAACCGCGGTGTCGTGATAGTGCGGCCAAAGCAGCCTTACCTTGACTGGGCAGCCGGATTGGACGACTCGGGGATCGTGCCCGATCCGAATGGTGAGCAGACTGTATATCTGATTCCAAGCTACGAGGACGACGACGCGGCCTGGGAAATTCTCGAGAACGTGCATGCGGCGATATTCGAGAACGAGCTTCATGGGTGGCACACTGACGAGACGGAGTGGCCGAGACGCCGGGATTTCAGGATGTTCAAGGCCTGGTTCGAGGTCGAGTTGCACTCGGTGGTAGAGGATCTCTGCGACTTTGAGATCGTTGATGAGGATGATGAGGTCTAGCGTCGGGATTCCTGCCTGAAACGACGCCGCCCAACTCTGCGCCCCAGCGGCCCCGGGGCTCGGGCTGCTCGCCCTCCGGCCGCTGGGCGCGGCGTTGGACGGGCCGGGGCCGAACTGGCAGGCGATCCGTAGCCTGCTACAGGCGTATACTCCCCGCGTGGCGCTCGACAGACGCGCGATTCTAGTCGGAGTGGTGGCAACGCTCGTGCCATGTCCGACGGGCGCCCAGCCGCAGAGGGGTCTGCGCGCTCATCGCATCGGGTGGATCTCCACAGAGGCGCAGCCGGACCCATTCGTTGATGGGTTTCGAGAGGGCCTGCGCCGGCATGGCTACGTCGAAGGGCAGAGTGTGATCCTGGATCTTCGCTACACGCGCGACCTGGACGCGCTCCGGACGGCGGTGGCCGAGCTGACGCAGTCGAAGGTCGCCTTCATCGTGTCGAGCGGCCCGGCCATCCGCGCGATCAGAGGAGCACGGGACATTCCCGTTCTCTTTGCGATCAGCGGCGATCCTGTCGAGCTGGGCCTGGCGGCTAGCCTCGGGCGGCCGGGCGGCAATTTCACGGGTCTCACGTTCCTCTCTCTTGAGATCGCGGGGAAACGGGTCGAGCTTCTCAAGCAGGCCGTGCCGCGGCTCCGCAGGCTGGCGGTGCTATCGAACACCGATCACCCGGGCGAGCGTTCCGAGCGACGGGCTACGGACGAGGCTGCACGGGCCCTCGGGCTCGCCGTGAATTACATACCGTTCAGGGGCGGAGGCCAACTCGACGGAGGGCTTTCGGCAGTGCACGATGCCAGAGCCGACGCCATGGTGGTCTTCCCGGAGGGCGCCACCATGGTGGCGCGTGCCAAGATCGCGCAGTTCGCCATCGCCGAGCGGTTACCGTCGATGTTCGGCTGGAGTGAGTACGCTGACGCGGGTGGGCTCATGAGCTATGGCGCGAACCAGCGCGAAACTTATGTCCGCCTAGCCGCCTTTGCCGACAAGTTGCTCCGCGGCGCCACGACTGCGGAGCTACCGATCGAGCAGCCAACCCAGTTCGAGCTGGTCGTCAACCTGAGGACGGCGACAGCGCTCGGACTCACCCTCCCGCCGGCGACGCTGCTGCTGGCGAATCGCCGGATCGAATGATGGGCCCGCGTGTTCCAGGCTGCCCCGATAGGTGGCGCCGAGTTGATCTTTGAGGCAGCCGGCACCCTAACAAGCGCGTGGACCCGCTGGTCCCTTCTCTCACGGGTCGTGCGAAGGACGCACGCCCCGCGCCGGTCCGGTCCGCGGGGTAGCCATGCCACGGGCAAGGAGGCGAGCGTGACGACCGAGACGTACGACTGGGACGCGATCATCGACGGGCTCAACCAGTACCTGCGGCTGCGCAGCATCCCCATCGGCATGAAGCTCTTCGAGAGCGTGGCCGAGATGGAGGCGATCCCCAAGATCAGGCGGCCGAAGGCCAAGCACACGACGGACCAGATCGTCGCGCAGGCGCGCCAGCTGGGCTGGACCATCGGCATCACCATGGACGACCTGGTCGGCGCCCAGTGCGGCGCTGTGATCGGTCTCCATCCCCAAGACGAGGAATGGCTCTCGGGGCATCGGATGGCCGGCGTGTGGTTCAAGACGCAGGAGGACGCGAGCCTGCATCAGCACGCGATGGACTGCGTGCCCTTCGGCCGCTACCGCGCGATGGCGGTGGCGCCGCTTGCCTCGCGGAGGCTCAACCCGCCGGACATCTGCCTGCTCTACGGCACGCCGGGGCAGATGATCTTCGTGATCAACGGGCTTCAGTGGTCGGGCTACAAGAAGATGGCCTTCACGTCGGTGGGCGAGTCGGCCTGCGCCGACTCGTGGGGCAAGGCGCTCAAGACCGGCGAGCCCGCGCTGACGATTCCCTGCTACGCGGAGCGGCGCTACGGCGGCGTGGCAGACGACGAGCTCTTGATGGCCCTGCCGCCACGCTACCTTCCGAAGATCGTCGACGGTCTCGCGGCGCTCTCGAAGAACGGGCTCCGCTACCCGGTCCCGCCCTACGGCATCCAGGGCGACGCCGGGGCGGGGCTGGCCGTGTCGTACTCGGACAAAGACAAGAAGTCCTAGCCCGCCTCGCGGGCGCCTCCTCGGCGGTCGCCGGAAGGTTCGGCGGCGCAGGGCGTCGAGAAGGGTCCAGATGCGAGGCGGCGCCCGCCGGCCGCAGGCGAGGCGTACTCCCTGTACGTTGAGCCTGCGGCCGGCGGGCGCCCCAACAGTTCTTGCTACCAAACAGTTCTTGCTAAATGACGCAGCTGGGCCCTTATCGACGCCCTGCTAGAACTGGAGCTTGTCTCCTGGGCTGATCGGGAAGACCTGTGTCGTGGTCTGGCCGAGCGCCGCCTTGTACTCCTGCGGCGTGCCCTTGAGCACGGGGAACGTGCCGTAGTGGAACGGGATCGAGAACTTCGGCTTGAGCATCTGATTGGTCGCGTATGCTGCGTCCTTCGGGTCCATCACGAAGTGCCCGCCGATCGGGATCATGATGAGATCGGGCTTGTAGTACTCGCCGATGAGCTTCATGTCCCCGAAGAGACCCGTGTCGCCCATGTGGTAGAGCTTGAAGCCGTTCTCCATCTCCACGATGAAGCCCGCGGGCTCGCCGCCCGGGTAGGTCGTGCTCTTCTTCGTCGCCGGGTCGGTCACCGTCACTTCCGAGGAATGCTCGGCGCGCGTCTGGGTGATGGTGATCTGCGGTCCCGCCGGCTGCACCTTGCCGCCCTTGCCGAACCGGACGGCCTTCTCGGGCGGCACCCAGCCCAGCTCCACCATGGTCGCGACGAGCCCGGCGGGCCCCAGCACCGTCGCCCCGGTGCGCTTGGCCAGCTCCGCCACGTCCCCCGTGTGATCGCCGTGGCCGTGCGTCACGAGGATCACGTCCACCTTGCCGAGGGCGTCGAGATTCTTCCAGCCCACCGGTGTCTTCGGGTTCTTGGTCATGAAGGGGTCGATGACGATCACCTTGCCGGTGAGGGTGGTGATCTTGGTCGTGGCCTGCCCGAGCCAGTGGACCTCGATCTTGTTGGTCTGCGCCCACGCCGCTTCGGCGGCCAGGCTGAAGGTGAGGGCTCCCGCGCCGAGCTTGAGGAAGTCACGCCGTTCCATCTCCATGATCGCCTCCTTGTGGTTAGGACAGGGTGATGGTGTCGCCGACACGGATGAGGCCGTCGTTGAGGATCTGCGCCCGCAGGCCCCCGCGGTGAACCAGGGCCGCCATCGCGCCCTCCTGCGTGAGGCCGTCGAGGTACCTGCACGGCTCGCAGAGCCGGGTGCCGCGAAGCCGGACCGCGCCGACCCGGAACTCGCGGCCGACCAGGTGGTTGAGCGGAACACCCGCGGTCGCGATGTTGCGGCGGCTCTCGGCCGCGGAGAGCTTGACGCCGAGGGCGGGCAGCGCCTCGAGCGTCTCGGTCTCGATCAGGGTCAGCTCGCGCCCGCCCTCACTGGGTTTGCCCGAGTAGTAGCCGGTGCCGGTGAAGTAGCGGTCGCCCTCGAGGCCGTGGCCGGCGACGGCGCGCGCTTCGGGCACGCTTTCCATCGGCTGCCCCGCCGCGGTCGTGATGTGGATCGCTACCACCGACCCCTGCCACATGGCCGCCTATGCTAAGCGACGCGGCCCCGCGAATCAAGCGGTCAGCCCGGCGGATCATGCGCGCTTGGCGAGCGGCGCAATGCGGGAAAGGATTACCGCCACGGCCGCGCCCGAGCAGGTCAGCGCCAGCCACGGCCAGCGGTAGGAGCCCAGGGCCTCGAGTGCTGCGCCGAAGAGGGCCGGGCCCACCAGGATGCCGCTCCACGCGCAGGTGACCGCGACGCCGGTGAGCAGCCCGGCGTAGCGCGTGCCGCCCACTTCGGCGGCGAGTGCCAGGAAGAGGCCAGTCCAGCCGAAGGCGCCGGCGCCGAAGACAAAGGCCACGAGGGCGGCGACGGCGCCGGGCAGGGGGAGCCCGAGGGCGAAGACCAGGCAGGCCGCGGCGCCGACGCCCGCGTTGATGATGAGGCAGGGGCGGCGGCGCCCGCCGAAGAGGCGGTCGCTGATCGCGCCCCACGCCAGGCGCGAGACGGTGCCGCCCGCCTGAGCCGCCGCCAGCAAGCTGCCCGCGGTAACGACACCGTAGCCGAGCCGGTCCCGCGCGTAGAGGGCGAAGTAGGCGAGCAGCGAGGACTGCGTCAGCGCCATGGTGAAGCCGGACAGCAGGAGGACGACGAAGGAGCGATTGCGCAGGAACTCCCCGACCTCGGCGAAACGCGGCGGGTCTTGCAGGGTGGGCTGCGCAGCGGCGGTGCCCGGACCCCGGCCGCTGATCAGCCCAGCCAGCGCGCCGAGGGCGGCGCACGCCCCGGCGACCGTGAAGGCCGCCTGCCAGCCCCAGCGGAGCGCTACCGTCGGCAGCGTGAAGGCCGCTAGCATGCCGCCCAGGGTCAGCCCCGTCTGCTTGATGCCCATGGCAAGGCCGCGCTCGCGGACCGGAAAGCGCTCGATGATGGCCTTGCCCGTGGTCGGGTTGACGACCGAAAAGCCGGCGCCCGCGCCAAAGAGGCAGGCCAGCAGCACGGCGAAGCGCGGCGCCTCGCCCGCCAGCGCGATCATCAGCGCCTCGAGGAGAAGGCCGGCCGCCAGCGTCGCGCGGACGCCGAGCCGGTCCGTGACCCAGCCCGCGGGCATGGACATGAGCACGCCGCCCAGGTAGATGGCGGGCACGAAGAGCCCGACCTGCGCGCGCGTCAGGTCGAGCGCGTCGAGCAGCACGGGGGCGAGCGGGGCGACGGCGAGGGCGGCGGCGGCGCTGAGCGCGTGCGCGGCGGTCAGGAGCGAGAGGACGGCCCAGCGGGAGCGCTTCACAGGCTTCCTCCGAGCGAGTACACTGCCCCTCACCTTTAGCACATCCGTCAAACCGGAGGAGGACCCGAGGCGTGGGTGC
>Ga0326597_10005555_pt1 | contig 17471 bp, 14 predicted proteins | sample RVTome_12_FD_203789 | JGI IMG/M metagenome (GOLD analysis project Ga0326597, IMG submission 203789) | Soil microbial communities from uranium-contaminated site in the Upper Colorado River Basin, Wyoming, United States - RVT100D185 | ecosystem: Environmental > Terrestrial > Soil > Contaminated >... | reverse complement strand
CTGCCGCGGTCGCGGCAACGCCCTCACGTGGCTGATCAGTAGGCGCCCGTCGTCGAGCGCGCCGGCTGCATCGAGGCCCGCGAGCTCGTCGAGCAGGCGCAGTGCCCCGGCAAAATGTCGTGCCGAGCGAGCGACGGAACGCGCGACCGACGGCCAGCGTGCCCGCAATTTCGGCGTGATCTCGCGCCGCAACAGGCTGCGATCGAAGCGCTGCGAGGCGTTCATCGGATCCTCCACCCAGTCCAGGCCGGCTACACCGGCATAGGCTTCGATGGCGGCCCGCGTGACGCCGAGCAGCGGGCGCACATGTAGGCCATGTCCTCGTTGCGTTGCAGCCGGCATCGCCGCGAGCCCGGCGACGCCGGCGCCGCGGAACAGCTGTATCAGCACGGTTTCGAGCTGATCGTCCAGGTGGTGCGCTGTCAGCAGCGCCTCGCCCGGCTCAAGGAGTGCCTGCAATGCCAGGTACCGCGCGTCGCGCGCTACGGCCTCGATGCTCGCGCCGGGCCGAAAGGAAAGCTCCAGCTTCAGTACATCGAACGGCACTTCGAGTCGTGCGCAAAGTGCCTGACAGCGAGCCTGCCACTCATCAGCTGCCGGCTGCAGCCCGTGGTGTACGTGTGCCGCCCGCAGTCGCACGGTCGGCCGGGTCGCACGGATGCCATGACAGACGTGCAACAGAGTCACCGAATCGACCCCACCGGAAAGCGCGACACAAAGGCGCGCCTCCGGCCAGCCCGGGATCAGCCTCGTGAGCGCCAGTTCGACCGAGAGTGGGACGTTGCCGTCATCTTTCTTCATGGAAACCACATCGGCGCGTCCGGTGAAAAAGGGGACGCAACCCTTTATCTTCCCCGGGAGAAAAAGGGTTGCGTCCCCTTTTTCGCTTTTCCGACAGCCATTATCAGGTTTCGCCGAAGACGCCGACGCCGCGCAGCCGGCGGCGGCGATTCTCCCGGAGCTCCTCGATGGGCAGCGCCGACAGCTCGGTGACATGCCTCACCAGCGCGCCTTGCAGGCTCTCCGCCATCGTCGTCGGCTCGCGGTGCGCGCCGCCGAGCGGTTCGGCGATGACCTCATCGACGAGGCGCAGGCGCGACAGACGCTGCGCCGTGATCCCCATCGCCTCGGCGGCCAACTCGCGCCGGTCTGCGCTTTTCCACAGAATGGACGCGCAGCCCTCCGGCGAGATGACCGAATAAATGCTGTATTGGAGCATCAGCAGGCGATCGCAGACGCCGATCGCGAGCGCGCCGCCCGAGCCGCCCTCGCCGATTACGCAGCTGACGACCGGAATGGACAGATTCGCCATCTCGAAGAGATTTCGCGCGATCGCTTCGCTCTGGTTCCTTTCCTCGGATCCGATGCCCGGATACGCGCCCGGCGTGTCGATCAGCGTGACCAGCGGCAGCCCGAACCGCTCCGCGAGCCTCATGAGCCTGAGCGCCTTGCGGTAGCCCTCGGGTTTCGGCATGCCGTAATTGCGGCGCACACGTTCCTTAGTGTCGCGTCCCTTCTGCTGCCCGATCAGCATCACCGGCGTGCCGGCCAGGCGCGCAAGACCCGCCACGATCGCCTGGTCGTCGGCATACATGCGATCACCGTGCAGTTCCTGGAACTCGGAGAACACCAGCGGGATATAGTCGAGCGTATAGGGCCTTTGCGGATGGCGGGCGAGCTGCGTGATCTGCCAGGGCGTGAGACTCGCGAATATGCCGGTCGTCAACGAGCGGCTACGGGCGCGCAGTTTTTCGATCTCGGCGGTGGTATTCAGCTCGGCGTCGTCACCGAGAAACCTGAGTTCCTCGATCTTCGCCTCCAGCTCGGCGATCGGCTGCTCGAAATCCAGGAATTGCAGGGCCATGCAGAGAGTATAAAGGGGTCAGTCGGCTCGCGGACCGTACATCAAGCGCAGGCCGTCGCGGCCGACGAGCCTGCCGAGGTCCTCGAGCAGTTCGCGAGTCGGCCGCACCGACCACTGATCGCCGAGCGACAGCGTCGCGTGCGCTCCCGATCCCGTGTAATGCACAGCGACGCCGCAGCGCCCGCCGGTGCAGGGCCTCAGCGTTTCCTCGAGGCGCTGGATGAAGCGGATGTCCGCGGCGCCTGCCGGCCAGCGGATGATCAGCCTGCGCGCCTCGCGCTCGCGCAATTCATCGATCGGCGTCAGCTTCTTCGCATTGAGCCGCCAGTCCTCGATGAATTCGTCGAAACGCAGCTGGCCCTCGACCACGAGAATCGCGTCGCGGGCGATGATGGACCGATGCTGCTGCCAGACGTCGTCGAACAGGCTGACCTCGATGCGACCGCTGCGATCATCCAGGATCAGAGTCATGCGCGGGCCGCGCCGGCGCAATTCGAGCACGAGGCCTGCAATCGTGACGTTCTTTCCGCCGCTCCACGATTTCTGGTCGCCGGTCGGGCGCGGGCCGCCGAGGTCCGCGATGCGGCCCGCGACCACCTGCCGCAATTCCTGTTCGTATTCCGCGATCGGATGACCGGTCAGGTACAGGCCGAGCGTCTCGCGTTCCCCGGCGAGCCGCACGGCCTCGCTCCATTCCGGCACCTCCACGATCTCGATGGCGGGCGGCGCATCTGCGTCGCCGGCCGGCGTCACGAGCCCGCCGAACAGGTCGTCCTGGCCCGCCGCGACTGCGTGCGTGCTTTGTTCGGCCAGCCGCATGGCCGCCGGCAGCATGCCCGCGAGCGTCGCGCGGTTCTGTCCGAATCCATCGAAGCACCCTGCCTTCACCATGGCTTCGAGTGTCCTGCGCCCGGCCTGGTGCAGATCCACGCGGCCGCAGAGATCGGCCAGACTGCGAAACGCGCCGCCGCGAGTGCGTTCCTCGATGATAGCGTCGACGGCGCCCTGGCCGACGCCCTTGACGGCGCCGAGACCGTAGCGGATCGTCCCGGACCCCGCGACGGTGAACTGGTACATCGAATGATTCACGTCGGGCGGCAGGACTTCGAGACCCATGCCATCGCACTCGTCGATGGATGACACGACCTTGTCGGTGTGATCCATGTCCGAGGACAGCACAGCCGCCATGAACGCCTCTGGGTAATGCGCCTTGAGCCAGGCCGTCTGGTAGGCCAGGAGCGCATAGGCCGCCGAATGCGACTTGTTGAAGCCGTAGCCGGCAAACTTCTCGATCAGGTCGAAGATCTGGCCCGCACGGGCCGCCGTAACGCCGCGCGTCACCGCCCCGTCGATGAACACCGAGCGCTGGACGGCCATTTCCTCCGGTTTCTTCTTGCCCATCGCGCGGCGCAGCAGGTCGGCCCCGCCCAGCGTGTAGCCGGACAGGGTCTGCGCGATCTGCATGACCTGTTCCTGGTACAGGATCACGCCGTAGGTCGGCTTCAGGATCGCGGTCAGGCTGGGATGCAGGTAATCGATCGGCCCGTCGCTGCGCCCGTGCTTGCGGGCCATGAAATCTTCCACCATGCCGGACTGCAGCGGGCCCGGCCGGAACAGGGCGACGAGCGCGACGATGTCGTCGAAGCAGTCCGGCTGCAACTTGCGCACCAGGTCCTTCATGCCGCGGGATTCGAGCTGGAAGATCGCCGTGGTCCTGCAGGATTTCAGCAGGCGATAGGTGTCCGCGTCGTCAAGCGGCAGGCGCGCGATGTCGATTGGCGGCTCACCCGCCTTCGCCCGCTCCGCGTTCACGAGCTTCACCGTCCAGTCGATGATGGTCAGCGTTCGCAGGCCGAGGAAATCGAACTTGACCAGGCCGATCTGCTCGACGTCGTCCTTGTCGAACTGCGTGACGACGCTCGTGCCCCCCTGCTCGCGATAGAGCGGAGCGAAATCGGTCAGCGCCGACGGGGCGATGACCACGCCACCGGCATGCGTGCCGGCGTTGCGCGCCAGACCCTCGAGTTGCTTCGCGAGATCGATCACGTCCCGCACTTCGTCCTCCGCGCGGTAGCGCCGCGCGAGTTCGGGCTCCTTCTCGAGGGCATCATCCAGCGTGATGCCGAGCTCGAAGGGAATCAGCTTTGCGACGCTGTCGACGAGCCCATAGGGCAGGCCCAGCACGCGCCCAACGTCCCGCACGACGGCACGCGCCGCCATCGAGCCGAAGGTGATGATCTGCGACACGCGATCGCGCCCGTAGCGCCCGGCGACGTAGTCGATGACTTGGTCGCGGCGCGCCATGCAGAAGTCGATGTCGAAATCCGGCAGCGACACCCGCTCCGGGTTCAGAAAGCGCTCGAACAGCAAATCATGCTGCAGTGGATCGAGGTCCGTGATGCCGAGCGACCAGGCGGCGAGCGAGCCCGCGCCGGATCCGCGGCCTGGCCCGACCGGGATGTCGTGTTCGCGCGCCCAGCGGATGAAATCGGCGACGACCAGGAAATAGCCTTCGAAGCCCATCTCGCAGATGACCCGCAGTTCCTCCGCGAGGCGCTGCCGGTAGCGCGCTTCCTCGACCGGCCGGATCACGAGCGCGGGCTCCGCGGCCAGGGCCGAGAGGCGCGCCGCGAGACCGGTCTCGGCCTGCCGGCGCAGGTATTCCGTGACCGTGGTGTCGTTCGGCACCGCGAAGGCCGGCAGGAATGTGCGGTCGAACGACAATTCCAGCGAGCACCTGCGCGCGATTTCCACGCTGTTAGCGATCGCCTCGGGCAGATCCGCGAATAGCTCCGCCATTTCGGCCGGATTCTTCAGGTACTGCTCGGTGGAATAGCGGCGCGGCCGGCCCGGGTCGTCGAGCCGCGTGCCTTCGTGAATGCAGACCCTGGCTTCGTGCGCCTCGAAATCCGCGCGTTGCAGAAAGCGCACGTCATTGCTTGCGACGACTGGTGCCGGCAATTCGGCGACCAGCGACAGGACTGCCTCGACGTGCTCCTCGTCGCGCGGCCGTTGCGTTCGCTGCAATTCCAGGTAATACCGATCACCGAACAAGCCGAGCCATCTCTCGAGCAAGGTCCGCGCTTCCGTGCCGCGGCCCGCAAGCAGCGCCTGGCCGATGTCGCCCTCGCCTGCGCCGGAGAGCGCGATCAGGCCGCCGGTCGATTCCCGGTCCAGCCAGCGCCGCTCGAGCAGCGGCCGGCCGCGCGCCTGGCCGTCCAGGTAACTTTGCGAGACCAGGCGGCTCAGGTTGCGATAGCCGGGCAGGTCCTGCGCCAGCAGGGTCAGTCGGCTCGGCTCCTCGCGATCGCCGTCGTCGCCCAACCAGACATCCACGCCAATCAAGGGCTTGATCCCGTGGCGCAGCGCCTCCCGGTAGAACTTGACCATCGCGAACAGGTTGCTCTGGTCGGTCAGCGCGACCGCCGGCATGCCCGCTGCTGCGATCGCCGGCATCAGCCGCGGCACGCGCACGATGCCGTCGACCAGCGAATATTCCGTATGAAGCCGCAGGTGAACGAACTGCGGCTGCCTGCCTTTCGGTTCAGTGCGACCCATGGAGTGATCTTAGCGGGCCAAAGCTGTGCCTGTGCAGGCGGCAGGGCCCAAGCTTTCCGAGGCGGCGGAGATGCTCCGGAGTCGGGTAGCCCTTGTGTCGTTCGAAGCCATAGCCCGGGTAGACCGTGGCAATGCGCGTCATCCAGGCATCGCGGCTGGCTTTGGCGAGGATCGATGCGGCGCTGATCTCCGGAATCCGGGCGTCGCCGCCGACGATTGCCTCGACACTGCAGGGAAACCCGATCATGGACAGGGACGGGCAACGGTTGCCGTCCACGCGCACGTGACCGGGCAGGATCGCCAGGCCCTGGAGGGCACGGCGCATCGCCAGCAGGCTCGCCTGCAGGATATCGAGCACGTCGATCTCGCCGGCATCCGACCAGCCGATGGCCCAGGCGAGCGCGCTCGCCCGGATCTCTCCCGCCAGCCGGCAGCGCGTCCGCGCGTCGATTTCCTTGGAATCCCGCAGGCCTCGTAGCGGGCGGGCGGGATCCAGGATGACCGCGGCGGCCACGACCGGGCCGGCGAGCGGCCCGCGTCCCGCCTCGTCGACCCCGGCGACCCTGCATTGGCCTTGCACCAGGACCACGGCCCTGCTCGCGGTCATGGGCGTCGTTCCCTGGCAAGCGCGAGGATCGCCTCGGCGGCGCGCTCGCTTGCGCCTTGCCGCAATTGCCGGTGGATGCCGGTGAATAACTGGACCAGTTGCGCGACCTCGGCGGGCCGGTCCAGCCAGCGCTCGACTTCGGCGCCCAGGCGCTCAGGTTTCACATCGCGCTGAGCAAGTTCTGGCACGACCTGGCGGCCGGCCAGGAGGTTCGGTTGCGCAAAAAAGGGCGCCTGCAACAGGCCGAAGCCTTGCAGGAGCAGTGCAGTCGGCCAGCCGAGACGGTAAGCCACGACCATCGGCCGCTTGCAAAGAAGGGCCTCGAGTGTCGCAGTCCCCGAAGCGACCAGTGCCACGTCTGCGGCCGCGAGCGCCAGACGCGAATGGCCGTCGGCCAGCATGAGCGGCACGCCGGCTGCCCGCCGCTGGAGGGCTTCTCCGAAGCGCAGGCGTGCCTCCGCATTCGCCATGGGCGCGATGAAATGCAGCTTCGGGCGCCTCGCCGCAAGCCAGGCGACGGCTCCGGCAAAGTCATCGGCAAGACGCGATACCTCCCCTCTGCGGCTGCCCGGGAGCACCGCAAGCAGCTCTCCATCCGCCGGCAATCCGAGCGAGCTGCGTGCAGCGGCGCGATCCGGGACGAGCGGCAACTGGTCGGCCAGCGGATGACCGACAAAGATCGCGTGCAGGCCCACGCCCTCGTAGACCTGGCGTTCGAAGGGTAACAGGCAGAGCACGAGGTCGAGGATCCGCGCCATGCGCCGGGCCCTGCCCCGGCGCCAGGCCCAGACCTGCGGGCTGACGTATTGCACCGTGCGGATGCCGGCAGCATGCAAGGCGCGCGCCAGGCCGAGATTGAACTCCGGCGCATCGATCCCGACGAACACGTCCGGGCGTTCCTCGCGGAAGCGCCGGAGGATCCTCTGCCTGAGAGCGGTGAGGCGCGGCAGGTGATGCAGGACCTCGAAGATTCCCATGACGGCCAGTTCCTCGGCCGCGGCCCAGGCCTGGCATCCCTCCACCGTCATCGCCGGGCCTGCTATGCCGACGAAACGGCTGCCGGGCGCGCGTTCGCGCAAGGCACGGACCAGGGCCGCGCCCAGGTTGTCGCCGGATGATTCGCCCGCGACCAGGCCGATCGTCAGCGGTTTGGCGGCGGCCATCAGCGAACGATGCTGCGTTCGCTGGCTGCCAGGAATTGCACGAATGGCAACAATTCCGGCTGCTGCGCCGCCAGGGCCTGGAGCTGTTCCGTCGCCTCCGCAAGCTTCAGGCCCGAGCGATACAGCAGCCGGTAGGCAGTGCGGATGTTGGCAATCTGCGCCGCGCTGAATCCGCCGCGTTGTTCGCGAGGAAAGAGTGCGCGCCTATCTTGCAGTACTGATGCACGCCCGAGTATCCCGACAGGATGACCCAGTCCCCCAGTTGCACATGCCCCGCGAGCGCCGTGCAGTTCGACATCACGCAATGGCTGCCGACGATGCAGTCGTGGGCCACATGCGAGTAGGCCATGAAGAGGTTGTCGTCGCCAATCCGCGTGACTCCGCGGCCCGCCGCCGTGCCGCGGTTGATCGAGCAAAACTCCCGGAACACGTTTCCGTCGCCGACCTCGAGCCGCGTCGGCTCGCCGCGGTACTTCCTGTCCTGCGGGGCGTCGCCGACCGATGCGAACTGGAACACCCTGTTGTCGCGCCCGAGGGTCGTCGGCCCGTTGATGACGGCGTGCGGTCCGATCCGGCAGCCGGAGCCGATGCGCACGCCAGGGCCGATGATCGAATACGGACCGACTTCCACGTCGGCGGCGAGTTCGGCGTCCGGTGCAATCACTGCACGCGGATCGATCATTCCTTGACCTCCGGCGCGACCATCATCGTCGCCGACGCGACTTCCTCCCCGTCCACCTCGGCGATCGTCGAGAATTTCCAGATGCCGCGGATGGCGCGCTCGAGCGTGGCCTTCAGTACCAGCTGGTCACCCGGCTCGACCGGACGGCGGAACCGCGCACGATCGATGCCGACGAAATAGAAGCGCGTCTTTTCATCCGGCACCACACCGGCCGTCTTGAAGGCCAGTATGCCGGCCGCCTGCGCCAGCGCCTCGAGGATCATGACGCCGGGCATCACGGGCCGGTAGGGAAAATGCCCAGCAAAGAACGGTTCGTTGACCGTGACGTTCTTGATCGCCCGGATGCGCTTTCCCGGCACGCACTCGGTCACGCGGTCGACGAGCAGGAACGGGTAGCGATGCGGCAATTGCGCCATCACCGCATTGATGTCCATCGCGAAGCCTTCTGTCACGATTCGGTCTCCTGGCCGCCATCTTTGTCGCTACGCAGCGGCCGCGACCGCCGCGCGCGCGCGTCCAGGCGCCTCAAGCGCGCCACCGCGCGCCGCCACTCGGTGGTCTCGATCGCCGGCATTCCGGAGGAATAGGTTCCGGGGCCCGGAAGCGAGTGCGACACCAGCGAGTAGCCCGTCACGACGACGCCGTCGCCGATTTCAAGATGCCCCGCGATGCCCACGGCTCCGCCCAGCATGCAATGACGCCCGATCACCGTGCTGCCGGAAATTCCGACGCAGCCGGCAACCATCGTGTGGGCGCCGATGCGGCAGTTATGTCCGACCTGGACCTGGTTGTCCAGCTTGACCCAGTCCTCGATCACCGTGTCGTCGATCGTGCCGCGATCGATGGTCGTGTTCGCGCCGACCTCCACGTCGTTGCCGAGCCGCACACTGCCGACATGCGGCACCTTGACGAAGCCGTCGCGATCCGCCGCGAAGCCGAAACCGTCGCTGCCGACGACGGCGCCCGGCTTGAACACGCAGCGCTCGCCGATGGTCACGTGGTGGCAGATCGTGACGCCCGCCTGCAACCGGCAGTCCTCGCCGAGGCGTGCCCCCTCCTCGATGACGCAGTTCGGCCCGATCGAACAGCGCTCACCGATCACCACTCCGGCCCCGACCACGGCATTCGGGCCAATCCAGGCACTCTTCGCAATGATGGCCGAAGCCGCGACATTCGCCCCGGGCGCGACGCCGGGAACGACGTCGGGCAACGCATGGATCATGGACGCGATTCGCGCGTAGCTCGCATAGGGATACGGGCTGATGAGGGCCGCGACCGGGCAGTCGGCCTGCAATTCCCGCGGCAGCACGACTGCCGTCGCCTTCGTCGCCGCGAGCAGGCGCCGGTACTTCGGGCCCGTGCAGAATGTCAGCGTGCCGGGTGTCGCGCCCGCAAGCGTCGCAACCCCGTGCACCGGCTGTTCCGGATCCCCGGCAAGTTCCAGCCCGTGGCGGACTGCGATCTCACCGAGCGTCATCGCCATGGCGGCCCTCCCCTGGCGCTCGCCGCGCGCTCAGTTCTTGGGCGCCGGGGCCGGTGTGGACGCCTGTGACTTGGCCTTCATCGCGGCGACGACCTGCGCGGTGATATCCACCGCCTCGGCCGCGAACAGCACGCCGTCGCTGACCACGAGCTGGAAGCCATTCGCGCGGGCATAGGCCTGGACCTCCTGCAACAGCACGCGCTGAACCTTGCCGAATTCCTCGTTGCGCCGGAGATTGGCGTCTTCCTGCAGTTCATTGAAGCGCCGCGCCAGGTCGCGCTCGCCGTCGCGCAAGTCGCGCTCGGTCTTTGTCCGGTCCGCCTCGGACATCACGGCCGCCTCGCGCTTCAGCTTGTCGGATTTCTCCTGCAGGGCCTTCTGCTGGCTGGCGAGTTCCCGCTGCCGCGGCATGAACTCGCCCTCGAGCGCCTGCTGCGCCACGCGCGCCTGCGGGGATTCTTCGAGCAGGCGGCCGGTGTTCACGTAGCCGATCTTCAGGTCGGCCGCGGACGCGACCGGCACGACAGCGAGCGCGATACCGAGTAGCAGGGCGCGCGGAATGGAATTCATGGTCATGTTTGACATCTTTGACATCTTGCCTCGACTCGTCAGAACGCGGAACCGATCGCAAACTGGAAACGCTCGACTTCGTCCGGATACCTGATTCCGTCACCGCGGAATTCGTTGAGCGGCACGCCGTAGCTGAACCGGAACACGCCGAGCGGCGCAAGCCACTGCACAGCGAGCCCCACTGACTGCTTCAGCTCATTGTAATCGAACTCGTAATCCACCGGCGTCACGCGGTCCTGGCCGACGAAATCGACGCCGGCGCCCTGCGAGAATACATTGCCGACGTCGAAAAACAGGCTGATGCGCGTGCTCGCACGCCACTTTTGCGGCACTGGAAACAGGATTTCGGCGCGGCCGATCACCTTCATGTTGCCGCCGTAAGGATTCCCGAAACTGTCCTTCGGGCCCAACCGGCTTTCCGAGAATGCGCGCACCGAGGTCGGGCCTCCGGCGAAGAACTGTCGGTACGGCGGCAGCGCGGAGGTGTCCTTGCCGAGCGCGTCGCCAAATCCGATTTCCGCGCCGAGCGCCAGCGTCCACTGGCGCCAGATCGGGAGCAGCTGCAGGTATTCATAGTTGAAGACGTAGTACTCGACCTCGCTGCCGGGCGCTGTCGCCGACAGGGAAACGGAGTGGCGCATGCCCCGATCCGCGAAAATTGCGCGATTGCGGGAGTCGAAAAACCAGCCCGTCACGAGTTCGAAGGAATTGTATTTGGTCCCGTACAGCGTCGTCGTGAAAATGTCGGGATCGCCGCCACCGGGATCGGGAACTTCCGTTTCGATGATGCGCGTGTACGGATTGCCGTTATTCCGCACCCACGTCACGGCCTCGGGCGCGCTGTTTCGCGGGTTGACAATCAGGTCGGACTGCTGTGCGACCAGCCCGAAGCGCAGCCCCTGGAATTCGGTAATCGGGTAGCCGAATTCGAGCGTCGTCGAAATCGTCTGCGTCGAGAAGTCCGAGGCCGCGGAGACGAACTGGGTGATGTCGCGAAACTGCAGGCCGAGCGTGCGCGACACGCCGTCGACGTTCGTGTACGGGTCGGTGTGCGAGATGCTGTAGGACTGCGAGTACTGGCCCGCGATGAGCTCGACCGCCAGGCGCTCGCCGGAACCCATGATGTTCGAATGCACGAAGCTGCCGTTCAGGATGAATGACTGCGCTTCCGAGTAGCCGATGCCGCCGCTGAACTGCCCCGGCAGGCCTTCCTTGACGTCGAAGTCGACGTCCACCAGATCCGGCGTGCCGGGCACCGGCTTGGTCTCGAACTCGACTTTTTCGACGTATGGCAGCCTCTGTATGCGTTCCTTCGACCGCTCGAGCAGGGAATTCGACAGGTAAGAGCCCTCCATCTGGCGCATTTCGCGCCGCAGGACTTCGTCGTCGATCGCGCTGGTATTGATGAAACTGATGCGCCGCACGTAGGCGCGGTTGCCCGGGTCTACGAAGAAAGTCAGGTTGACGGTCTTCGTCTCCTCATTTGCCTGCGGCACCGGGTCGATCTTGGCGAATGCATAGCCCTCGACGCCCAGGCGGTAGGACAGCAGCTCCTGCGTCTGGGTGATCAGCTTGCGCGAATAGGTCTGCCCCGGCTGGACGACCAGCAGCCGCTTCAGCTCCGCCTCCGGGACCTTCATCGTGCCGGCGAGGCGGACCTCGCCGACCTTGTAGACCTCGCCCTCGCGGACATTGATCGTGATGAAGATGTCGTCCTTTTCCGGCGCGATCGCGACCTGGGTCGACTCCACGTCGAAATTCGCATAACCGCGGTCCTGGTACCACGAGGTGAGCGTCTCGAGGTCGCCCTGCAGCGACTCGCGCGAATAACGGTCGTCCTGCTTGTACCAGGAAAGCCAGCCGGGGGTGCGCAGCTTGAATTCGTCCAGCAATTCCTCGTCGTCGAAGACCCTGTTGCCCACTACGTTGATCTGGCGGATGCGCGCGCGCTTGCCCTCGACGACCTCGATCTTGATCCTGACCTTATTGCCCGGAACGTCTTCGACTTTCGGATCGATGCGCACCGCGTACTTGCCGCGGCTGAAGTACTGGTCCGTCAGGTAGCCGCGCACCTCCTCCAGCACGGAGCGGTCGAAGGTCTTGCCGGTGGCAAGCCCGACGCTGCGCAGGGACTTCTGCAGGTCCTCGGTCTTGATGTCCTTGTTGCCGGTGATCTCGAAGCTTTCGATCGACGGCCGCTCGAGGGCGACGACGACCAGTGTCGAGCCGTCGCGGCGCATCTCGATATCGCGAAAGAACCCGGTCGCGAACAGCGCCCGCACGGCCTCCTGCACGCGGCGCTCGTCAAGCCGGTCGCCGATGTTGACCGGCAGGTAGTTGTAGACGGTGCCTTCGGATATCCGCTGCAGGCCCTCGACCCGGATGTCGCCGACAACGAATTCGGCGGCGTCGGCCTGCGCGAGTGCCGCGGGCGCGTATGCCAAAAGGATGCCGCCGATGAGCCGTCGAAGCATGAGCCGGTGAACTTCCTGCGCGCTCAGCCGAGGAGCCGCGTGATGTCGTTGTAGAACGCGATCCCCATCAGCGCCACCAGCATCGCGATGCCCAGCCTCTGGCCGAACACCTGCGCCTGCATCGACAGCGGGCCGCCCTTCGCCATTTCCAGCAGCTGAAACGTGATCTGGCCGCCATCCAGGACCGGGACCGGCAGGAGGTTCAGCACCGCGAGCGAGATCGACACCAGCGCCAGGAATCCGAGATAGTAATTGAAGCCCTCGGTGACCGTCAGGCCCGCGTATTGCGCGATGTTGATCGGACCCGAAATGTTCTTCGTTGAAACATCACCGGTCACCATGCGCCACAGGAAGCGAAACGTCAGCGCACTCTTCTGCCAGGTTTCCCGCACCGCCGGCCAGATCGAGGCGAGCGGGCCGTATTTCTCGACGGTGTGCATCCAGGCCGGGAATTCCTGCGCCGCGGACGCGGATGCGCCCAGGCCGATGCGACCGAAGGTTGTGCCACCCTCGACGACTGCTTTCGGCACGAGCGTGAATGACAGGCGCGTGCCGCCGCGCAGTGCGACGATCTCCGTCGTCTGGCCCGGACGGGCGCGTATTGCCGACACGAATTCCGGGAAATCCGCGACCGGCATGCGGTCCACCTCGATGATCATGTCCCCGATCGCGAGTCCCGCAGCCTCGGCTGGCTCGCCCGCGGTCAGCTCGCCCACGACCACGGGTTGTGGCGGCAGCCAGAACGAAAAGCCGAGGCCGCGCAACAGGATCCCGGGCTCGGTCAAGGCGCGCCGCTCGGCTGCAGGAACGACGATTTCCAGTTCCCGCCGGCTGCCGTCGCCACCGCGCACCGTGAGCGCCACGCGCCCGCCGTCGACGACCTGTTCAAGGATGCCCAGAACCGCGGCCTGGCGCGTGGGGACCGGTTCGCCGGAGACGCGCAAAAGTTCGTCGCCCGGGCGCAGATCGGAAGCCTCCGCGAGCGAACCGCCGGCCACCTGCCCGATGACCGGCTTCAGGCCGGGCACCCCGCTCAGGAACAGAAACCAGTAGGCAACGATCGCGAACAGGAAATTGGCGCCGGGCCCCGCCAGCAACACGGCGATGCGTGCGAGCGGCGGCCGGCGGTTGAATGCGCGGTGCTCCTCCCCTGGCGGCAATGGACCCTCGCGCTCATCGAGCAGTCGCACGTAACCGCCCAGCGGAATGGCCGCAAGCACATATTCGATCCGATCCGGATCGCGGCCGATGCGCGTCAGGATCGGCTTGCCGAAACCGATCGAAAATCGCAGCACCTTGAAACCGAGACGACGGGCAATCCAGAAGTGGCCGAACTCGTGGACCGAGACCAGCACGCCGATTGCGACGATGAAAGCCAGCAGGGACGTGACGACGGCGATGCTCATGCGCCGGCCGCCTGGCGGGAAGACAACCGATCCAGCGCCCGTTCACGCGCCCAGGCATCCGCCGCCAGCGCATCCTCCAGGGTCCGGACCGGTTTCAGATTGTGTTGTTGCAACACGCTGTCAATGACCGCCGGAATACCCGCAAAGTTCAGCCTCCGGTCCAGAAACGCAGCCACTGCCACTTCATTCGCGGCGTTCAGCACCGCCGGCGCCGTGCCCCCGGCGCGCGCCGCCTGCACGGCAAGCGCGAGGCAGGGAAATCGTTCCAGATCAGGGGCTTCGAAGGCCAATTGCCCAACCCGCACGAGATCCAGGGATTCTACACCGGATGCGATCCGCTCCGGCCAGCCGAGCGCATAAGCGATCGGCACGCGCATATCCGGCTGGCTCAACTGGGCCAGGATCGAGCCATCCTCGAATTCGACTAGCGAATGCACGATGCTCTGCGGATGAATGACGACGCTGACGCGATCGGGGGTGACCGAGAACAAGTGGCATGCCTCGATCAATTCGAGACCCTTGTTCATGAGCGTCGCGGAGTCCACCGAGATCTTCCGGCCCATGCGCCAGTTGGGATGGGCGACGGCTTGCTCCGGGGTCACGCTCGCCAGGTCCCCGCGGCAGGTCTTCAGGAACGGTCCACCGGAAGCGGTGAGCACGATCCTCGAGACTCCCGGCGGCGGGCCGCGCTCGTCCCGGGACGGCGGCAGACACTGAAAGATCGCGTTGTGTTCGCTGTCGATCGGGAGGATGCGCGAACCGGAGGCGCGCGCCGCGTCGAGCAGGAGTGCCCCTGCCAGCACCAGCGCCTCCTTGTTGGCAAGCAGCAATTGCTTGCCGGCTGTGGCCGCGGCAAGGGTCGGACTGAGGCCGGCCGCGCCGACGATCGCGGCCATGACGAGATCCGCCTCCGGCAGGGTCGCAACGGTGATCAGCGCCTGCGCTCCGGCGAGCACGCGCGTCTCGCTGCGCGCGCCGGCGAGGCGCTCTTTCAGCCTGCCGCCCGCCGCGACGTCCTGCATCGCTGCGTATCCGGGCCTGAATTGCAGGCACTGCCGATAGAGCGCCTCTTCATTCGAGCGGGCCGCCAGCGCGACGATCCGGAACCGGTCGGGGTGGCGCGCGGCAACGTCGAGCGTGCTCTCGCCGATCGACCCCGTGGAACCGAGGATGACCACGCCCTTCATGCCACGAATCCCAGCCAGCAGAATCCGAGCGCAAGCAGGGGAACCGACGCGGTCAGGCTGTCGATGCGATCCAGGACCCCACCATGGCCCGGCAACAGGCTGCCGCTGTCTTTCCGGCCGCTCTGACGCTTGAACATGCTCTCGACGAGGTCGCCCACGACGGACATCAGCACGCCTGCGATGCAAAGCGACAGGAAGGCAAGCGGCGCCACGCCGAACCACGCCGTGCCCGCGATCGCCACCAGAAACCCTGCGACCAGCCCCCCCAGCACGCCTTCCCAGGTCTTGTTGGGGCTGACGATCGGTGCCAGGCGCAGCCTCCCGAACCGGCGGCCGGCGAAGTAAGCGCCGATGTCTGCCGCCCAGGCCAGCACCAGGACGAATACCACGAGTTCATGCCCACGATCTGCCTGTACGTATAGACGCGAAAGAGCCATCCATGTGGGCGCAAGCGCCCACAGACCCGCAAGGGCCGCAAGCCAGCGGTGCCGGCTGCCGGGCGCGAGCGCGACCCAGGCGAATAGCGGGATCCAGCCGACCGTGGTTGCCACGAGGGCGTACTCGAAGGCCGCCTTTTCCTGCGTGGCGAACCAAAGGCCAGCCATGGCTGCCGCGCAGGCAACGAGAAAGACGAATCGAGCCGGCCACCGCTCGAAGCCGGCCAGCGCCGCCCATTCCCAGGCGCCGGCCAGGATCATCGTCGCGAGTGCCACGATCGCGACAGTCTGTGGCAGCACCAGGAGTACGAGCGCCAGCAGGGCGACAAGGCCTAGCGCGGTCATGATCCTTTGCCCCAGCATCAGCTGCCCTGCAACTGGGCGGCGGTCCGGCCGAATCGCCGCTGACGGCCGGCAAAATCCTGCAGCGCCGCCTCATAACCCGCCTCGTCGAAATCGGGCCAGAGCGTGTCGGTAAACCACAATTCCGTGTAGGCAAGATCCCACAGCAGGAAATTGCTGATCCTTCGCTCGCCGCCGGTACGGATGAAGAGATCCGGCTCGGGGCGCCCGGCGGTCATCAGTCGCCCTGCCAGCGCCGCCTCGTCGAGATCCTGTGCCTCGAGTTTGCCGGTCGCCGCCTCGCTCGCCAGCTGGCGGGCAGCCTGGGCCAGATCCCAGCGGCCGCCATAAGCCACCGCGACGACGAGGTCGAGCCGGCGCCGCTCCAGCGTACGCCGTTCGGCAGCCGCCATGCGCGCGGCGAGCACCGGCGCAAGTCTCGCGCGATCACCGATGAAGCGCAGGCGCACGCCATTGGCATCCAGCTCGGCAACCTCCCGGTCGAGCGCCTCAAGGAACAGCTGCATCAGGACGCCGACCTCCTCGGCCGGGCGCTGCCAATTTTCGCTCGAAAATGCGAACAGCGTCAGTGCCGCCACGCCACGCCGGACCGAATGCTCGATCATGGAGCGGACTGAACGCGCCCCGGCCCGATGACCCGCGGCGCGTGGCAGCGAGCGCCGCTCTGCCCAGCGGCCATTGCCGTCCATGATCACGGCGACATGGCGCGGCACCGGGCCGGTGCCGGGCGCTTCGATGACGGTGGCCGGCATGTCAGACCTGCAGCAGCTCTTTTTCTTTTTCGGCGAGCACGGCGTCGATCTCGTGCACGTGTCGATCGGTCAGCTTCTGGATCTCGTCATGCGCGCGCCGGTCGTCGTCCTCGGATATCAGCTTCTCCTTCAGCAGTTCCTTCAGCTCGGTCATCATGTCACGCCGCACGGCGCGCACCGCGACACGCGCATTTTCGGCTTCATGGCGCGCGACCTTGGTCAGCTCGCGACGCCTTTCCTCGGTCATCTGCGGCAGCGGCAGCCGGATCACCTGCCCGGCCGTATTGGGCGTCAGGCCGAGATCGGATTTCAGGATCGCCTTTTCGACCGCGCCGACCGCGGTCTTGTCCCATGGCGTCACGACGAGCGTGCGCGAATCCTCCACCGCTACGTTGGCCACCTGTGTAAGCGGCACCTCGCTGCCGTAGTACTCGACCTTGATGCCCTCGAGCAGGCCCGTGTTTGCGCGGCCTGTGCGCATCTTCCGATAATGGTCCCGCAAGGCCGCGACGCACCGGGACATGCGTTGTATCGCGTCGCGACTCAACTCCTCGAGCATGATTGCGCCCTCGTGACTGCGGGCTACAGCCCGTTCGCGACCAGCGTCCCGACGTCCTCGCCGTCGATGATGCGCAGGAGGTCGCCCTCGTTCATCAGGTTGAAGACCCGAAGCGGCAGGCCATTGTCGCGGCACATGACGATCGCCGTGGCATCCATGACACCCAGGCGGTCATCGAGCACCTTGTCGAACGACAGCGTCCGATAGCGTTGCGCACGCGGATTTCGCACCGGGTCCTGATCGTAAATCCCGTTGACCTTGGTCGCCTTCAGCAGCAGGTCGGCGCCGATCTCGGTTGCGCGCAGCGCCGCGGCGGTGTCCGTCGTGAAGAACGGATTGCCGGTGCCGGCCGCGAAGATCACGCAG
>Ga0326597_10005554_pt1 | contig 17471 bp, 15 predicted proteins | sample RVTome_12_FD_203789 | JGI IMG/M metagenome (GOLD analysis project Ga0326597, IMG submission 203789) | Soil microbial communities from uranium-contaminated site in the Upper Colorado River Basin, Wyoming, United States - RVT100D185 | ecosystem: Environmental > Terrestrial > Soil > Contaminated >... | reverse complement strand
CGCGCCTGCGGCATCGAAGAGCGCCTGAGCCATCTCGGCGGGCACCGGAGTCTCGACTTCCCTGCGACGAACACCTGCTCCACTCTTGCAGTTGAGGATGAACCCCCGGTCCTCGCCGGATCTGATGCGCACCGAAATGGGCCCGGCCACCACATACCCCTGCCGGAGCCGCGTGCCGGGCCCCAGGGTGGTCCACACGTCGTCCGGGACCTGCACGAGATACCGGCGCTCGATCTCCCAGCTCATGTCGTCCTCGCGCGGCCCGTCACGATTGCGGCTTGATGCCGAGCACCGCGATCCTGCGTCTCAGCAGTGGAACCCAGCGCTGCAGGAAGCGTTCCGCGGCCCGTAGCACGGGCACGTGGGACTCGGCGTGGTAGGCCCGCTCGATGCTGAAGCCCGCATCCACCAGGAGGCTCCTCATCCGGTCCATGGACTTGTAGTCGACGTGGGTGACGTCGCGCTTCAGCAAGATGTTCCGGTTCTTCAGGACCTCGAGCACGTGTCCCCGGTGCGGCGTCCAGGTGCTGAAGCGGCCGCCCGGCTTCAGGAGGCGGAAGGCCTCTCGGGCGACATGCTCCGAGTCCCGGGGATACAGGTGCTCGAAGAGGTCCGCCGCGATCACGACATCGAAGGCGCCTCCTTCGAGGCCCGTGTCGCCGGCGTCAGCGCACAGGAACGCGACATTCGCCTGCGCCCGCTCGGCCTTCCGCGCCTCGCAGAACTCGATGGAGCGCCGGCTGAAGTCCACACCCACCACGTCGAGCCCGCGCTCGGCGAGCGCGAACGAGAACGTCCCCCAGCCGCACCCGAGGTCGACCACCCGGCTTCCCGGCGCCGGCGTGTGGATCCCGAGCACCTTGTCGAGCCGGTAGCGTTGGAACGGGCTGTCCACGTCCACGATGTGCCCGGCGCCGCTTCCTTCGAAGTAGTCGCTGGAGTCGTAGTACTCGCGACCGATGGGCTCACCGCTCATAGGCGCCCCATCACGGCCTGGAGGCGAAGCCACCAGACCCGCCAGATGGCTTCTCGGACGATCTTCTTCGACATCTTCGACTCACCGGAGTCCCGCTCCGTGAACAGGATGGGGATCTCGACCAGCTTGAAGCCCTTCCGGAACGCCCGATACTTCAGCTCGATCTGGAACGCGTAACCGTTCGACTGCACGCGTGCGAGGTCGACCGTTTCCAGGACCTCGCGATGCCAACAGTTGAAACCCCCTGTGGCGTCCCGTACCGGCATGCCGGTGATGGTCCGCGCGTACCAGGAGCCGAAGTAGCTTACCAGGAGCCGCGACATCGGCCAGTTCGAGACGGTCACCCGGCCGTCCACGTACCGGGATCCAATGACGACGTCGTGTCCGGCCGCGAGATTGATCATCGCCGGGAGCGCTTCCGGAGGATGTGAGATGTCCGCGTCCATCTCGAAGAGCAGCTCGTACTTGCGCTCGATGCCCCACCGGAAGCCCGCGAGATAGGCCGGGCCCAGCCCTTCCTTCCCGGACCGGTGCAGCACGTGGATGCGGGGGCTCTCGGCGGCGAGCTCGTCGGCGAGCGCGCCCGTGCCGTCCGGGGATGCGTCGTCAACGACGAGCAGGTGGATGCGCTCGTCCTGCTCCAAGATCAGCGGCGCCTTCCTCGGAAGGTTGTCGACCTCGTTGTAGGTCGGAACGATGACCAGATAGCCACCGCTACCCTTCATGCGGGCCTCCCGTGATGCCGCCGAACAGCCAGAAGGCCGCGGCCGGGATGACCTCGACGCCCGTGGTCCACAGGCGCGCCGCGACGGCGATCATGGCGGCTGCGCCCGCACCCACGTGGGGCGTGAGGAACACGATGAGGAACCCTTCCCTCGGACCGAGTCCGGCCGGCGCGAAGATCATGACATATCCCAGGACGTAGGCGGCCGCGAAGGCGGATCCCACGGCCAGGACGGGACCGTCGGCGTCGAAGCTGGCGGCCAGCAGCACGAACGCCCCGGCGTACACGGCCCAGTTCGCGAGGTAGAGCCCGAGCCATAACGATGTCCGCGTGGGCGTGAGCAAGGGCGGCCGCTCGGCTCGTGCGAGCCGGAACCAGGCGCCGAGGACGCGCCCGTAGACCGCCGGCACGGATGCCAGCGCGAGTCCAGCCACGATGACGCCGACCGTTACGGCGCCCCAGAACGGGTAGGGATCCGGGCTCGCGAACAGCGCAAGCGAGCCGATGGCGGATGCCGCCACGAGCGCCACCCCCTGCCCCACCACGGCCGCGCCCGTCGCGACTGTTACCGGCACGCCGTGCCGTCGGGCGAGCGCGGCCAGCCCCGCGATTTGCCAGACCTTGCCGGGTACGTAGCGTCCGAGGTTGGCCACCATGAACAGCGGCACGCTCACCCGGGCGGGAAGCCCCGGCCCCCCCAGATCCTCGACGATCCGCGCCCAGATGCCCGCCGACAGGAAGTATCCGAGGGCGAGCACGATCGCCGATGCGAGGAGCGGGAGCGCGCGCGGCCGCCACGCGCTGGCGTCGAGGGAGCCGAGCTCTTCGAGGCCCAGCCCGACGCGGGACACGATGAACCACGTCACCAGCGCCGTGAGGGCCAGCTGCCCGGCGCGAATGGCCCACGTCTTCAGGGCACGTCCGTGCGGCGGGCCGTCGAGACGGCGCTCCACGCGAGCCCCAGACCGAGCAGGAGGGTGAGCACGATGCTGATCCGCAGGCTCCATGTCAGGATCGAGGAATGGTAGGTCAGCTCCACCGTCGAGGCTCCCGCGGGCACGGGTACGGCCCGAAGCGTGTGATAGGCCCTGAGCACCGGCGCTTCAACATCGTTCACGGTCGCCTGCCACGCCGGATACCAGTTGTCCGCGATGACGAGCAAGGCGGGGCTGTCCGACTCGACCTGCAGGCGCAGGAGGTTCGGGTTCCGCTCGAGCCATGTCACCGTCCCGTCGACCGGGCCGTCAACGAGCGACACCGGTGGCGGTTCCGACAGGACGACCTCACGCTCGGGGTCGAAGTCGGCCGACAACATGTAGGGAACGGCCTCCGTGTCGTCCCGCACGACGGCCGAGCCCACCAGACGGGCTCTCGGTAGCCCGTCATCCGCGAGGATCGTCTCGAACGGCCGTCCGTCCGCGAGCGTTCGTTGGGAGATCACGGGCCCCTGGATGGATCCGCCCATCTCCAGATCCGGCCAGAGGATGTAGCGGACGTTCAGTAGGCGCCGGATGTCCGCGTCTCCGAGGTTCCGCGGGCTCGAGGAACCCACCATGCCGATGAGTTCGCGATAGCGTGCCAGATCGTTCGGGTGGTGTCCCGCGGCCAGCTCGATGCCGTGGAGCGCGGGACGCACGTCCTGGCCTTCTCGCCGGAAGGAAAGGAGCCGGTACGGCTCCTCGCTCCCGGTCTCCCGGTCGAGCACGGCCTGGATGTTCGGGTCCGGAGCGGACCACTCGTCGAAATCGAGCGTCTCGATGAAGGTGGGCACGACCCGGAGCGCATCCGCGGCTGCCAGCGCGATCACCCCGGCCGCCAGCACGTGTGCCGTGACGCGGTGCTTCCAGGCCGCCCAGGCGAGCGCGAGCACGGCCCCCGCCAGGAAGACCGCGAACCACGCGCCACGGGCCATGAACGGCAGGTGCGTCCGCATCACCTCCAGCCGCTGTGGATGGATGTCTTCGTAGACGGTCGAGGTCCACACCGTCGTGAAGGTCCCGGAGCTGATCAGGAGCGCGAGGAGTGCGAGTGCGCCCAGCGCTCCTCCGAGCACCTTGAAGACCGCGCTCCACCCCGGATCATCCCCGTCACGGGTCAATTCGAGCAGGCGGTCGAGCCCGAGCGCGGCCAGCGTCACGGCCCCGAATCCGAAGAGCAGGAGCGCCTGCGCGGGCACCCGGAAGAGGCGGATGCCCGGCACGATCTCGTAGAAGATGCGCCACACCGGCGTATGCAGACCCAGAGCGAACAAGAGCGCCACCGCGCCGAGTCCCGCGAAGAACCACCGGAGCCCCCGCCGCGCCCCGCCCGCGAACGAGACGGCGGCCAGGAGCAGCACCACCAGCCCCGCGTACTCGTGGTTGTCCTTGAAGGGGTTCCGTCCCCAGTAGCTGTTCTCGGCCCACGCCGCGCCGCCCGCGTTGTTGCCGGCGAACTCCGGCACGACGAGGGAGAGCGCCTCCTCGGGGTGGATGGACCAGGAGCTCGACCACGCGACTCCGCTCTCACCGGCCGCCGCCCGAGTCGTCTGGATCCTCCGGGAGTGCTCCGCCACGTAGTCGACCGCCGGGAAGAGCTGCACGCCGCCGACGCCGGCGCCGACGAGCGACGCGGCCAGGAAGAGGCCGAATCGGATGGCGGCGGGTCGCCACCTCGCACCCGAGGCACCCGGGGATGCGACGGAATCCGACGCCGGGGTGGTCTCCGAGCGCTCGGCAGCGGCTTCCGACAGGTCGTTCCCCCGGCCCTGCTGCACGGCGCGGAAGATCCCGAACAGGCCCACGCCCCCGAACAGGAGATAAGCCATCTGGAAGTGCGTCGTCAGCAATACCAGGCCGACGATGAGCGCGATGGCCGCGAACGTCCAGATGCGCGCGGTCACGAAGTGTCGCTCCACGGCCCAGAAGAGGAGCGGGGCGAGCGCGGTGACGAACATCTTCCCGTCGTGACCCGGCTGCACGAAGCTCACGAAGAACGGCGCGAGCATGTACGCGGTACCGCCGAGCAGTGAAGCCGCTCTCGACCCGCCGACGGCCCGGATCCAGGCGAACATGAAGAACCCGGCAGCGATCACGTGCAGCACGAGCTTCCAGCCGAGGGCGCGATACGGCTCCATCGCCAAGAGGAGCAGGACGGATGGCGGATAGAGCGAGTCCCCACCCGAGAGCGCCTCGATGAACGGCGTGCCACCAAGGATGTCGGGCGCCCAGGTGGGGATCGTGCCGAGCTCTCTCAGCGCCTCCGCGTAAAATGCGCGGGCCACGTACCCGAGCCCGAGCGTATCGCCGCCGAACAGCATGCGGTCGCTGAACACGAAGTCGCGGAACACGAACAGGCCCAGCCCCACGAAGAGCACGGCCGGCAGCCATCGCGGGAACGCGGGCTCGTCCGCGGCGCCCGGAGGCACCCGCCCTGGGGCCGAGGGACCGGTCGAGCCCTTCGAGCCGCGGACCGCGCCCGCCTCGTTCCCTTTTCCGGAGCGACGTGCCCTTCGATCGTCAGCCACTGCTGTCTCCTCTCCGTCCGCTGCGCGCCAACACTTCCTCGTAGATGGCGATGTGCCGTTCCACCAGTCGGTCGTTGCTCCACTGCTCGACGACACGCTTCCTGGCGGCGGCTCCGAGCGTGGAAAGCTGACCTCCCTCGAGGAGTTCCACCACCGTGCGCGCCAACGCGGCCGGGTCGGCGGGCTCGAACAGCCCGCCCACGGACGCGTCCACGATCTCGGGAAGGCCGCCCACGCGGGACGCCGCGACGGGCACCTCGCACGCCATCGCCTCGAGCGCGGCCACCGAGGTTGCCTCCAGAAGGGACGGAAACACGGCGAGGTCACCGCTCGAGAGGAGCCCGGGCATGTCGCCGTGCGGTCGGGCACCCAGGAACGTCACGCGGTCCGCCAGGCCGAGCTCCGAGGCGAGCGCTTCCAGGCGTGGGCGCTCGGGGCCGTCCCCGATGAGCACGGCCTCGGCGTCCACGCGCTCCAGGATGGCGGGCATGGCGCGCACGAGATACTCGACGCCGTTCTTCTCGAAAAGACGACGGGGGACGAGCAAGCGCTTGCGACCCGGGCGTGTCGCGGCGAGGGTCGGCGTCGTCCGCGTGAACAGGGACGTCTCGACACCGTTGGTGAGCGCCTCGACCCTGCTGTCCGGGTCGATGGACCGCGCCACGTCGGCGATCTCAGTGCTCGCCGCGAGGTTGTAGTCGGCCGCCGCGATGAATCGCTTGAAGACGGGACGCCAGAAGGGCGACGTCGACCGACGCAGGAAGTGGCTCGTGTGATAGGTCGTGATGAACGGGACGCCCCCTGCGGCCCGCTGCGCGACCATGCATGGCAGCACCGCTGCGATGTCCTGGGCGTGCAGGATGTCCGCCCTGTGCGCGAGCCTTCCGAACCGGGGCATGGAGCCGAACGCATGGAGGGCCCATCCCACCGTGTTGCGAGCGGGCAGCACCGTCCGCCATACCCGCACGCCGTCCATCGTCTCGGTCCTCGGGAGGCCGGGCATGGACATGGACGTCACGACGCCCACCTGGTGTCCGCGTGCCACGAGGCCCCGGCACAGGTGGAAGACGTGGCTTTCCAGGCCCCCCACTTCGGGCGGGAAGTAGACGCTGTGCATCAGGATGTTCACGGGGTCCAGTCCGTCGTCCTGCGGGCGCGTCCCGTGAGCTCGGCGGCCACGATGTCGGCGATCCGCTCCGCCGCGTGCCCGTCCCCGAAGGGTTGTCGAACCGGCCCCGCCGCCCTTCCCTCCCGGAGGAGCGTCCGGCTGCGCGCCAGGATGAGGCTGCGGTCCGTGCCGACGAGCTCCGCGACGCCCGCCTCCACCCCTTCGGGCCGCTCCGTTCGGTCGCGCAGGACCAGCACGGGCGCTCCGAACGTGGGTGCCTCCTCCTGGATCCCTCCCGAGTCGGTGAGGACGAGATCGGCGCGCCGGAGCGCGGCCACCATGTCGAAGTAGTCGAGGGGCGGCGTCAGGGCGATGCGCGGGTGGCCGGCCAGCAACTCTCTCGCCGGCACCGAGACGTTCGGATTCGGATGGACCGGGTAAAGGATGCGGGCGTCCGTCGCCAGGTCGGCCAGCGCCCGCACGGCCTGGAAGATGGCCCGGATCGGTGCGCCGAACGACTCCCGGCGGTGGGCCGTGAGAAGGACGAGGCGGACGCTCGCGTCCTCCACGACCGCCCGAAGGTCCGGGTCCTGGACTGGCCGGTCCTGAGCGGCCGCGGCCTTCAGCGCGTCAACCACGGTGTTCCCCGTGACGAACACGCGCGCGGGCGGGACGTCTTCAGCGAGCAGGGCGTCCCGCGCCCGTGGGGTGGGCGCGAAGTACAGATCGGCGAGCACGTCCGTCAGGCGCCTGAACATCTCCTCCGGAAACGGCTGCTTCCGGTCCGTTCCGCTGCGTAGGCCCGCTTCCACGTGCCCCACCCGGACGTGTTCGAAAAAGGCCACCAGCGATGCCGCGAAGACGGTCGCCGTATCGCCCTGGACCAGGACGAGGTCGGGCGCGTACGCCCGCACCACGTCGCGCAGCCCGTCGAGCACGCCGCGCGTCACATCGTACAGGGTCTGATCGGCGCGCATGATGTCCAGATCGTAGTCCGGGCGCGTGCCGAACGCCGCGAGCGCCTGATCGACGAGGTCGCCATGCTGGCCGGTCAACACCACACGGACTTCGAGTCCCGCCTGCCGGGCGAGCGCGTCGACGACTGGGGCCATCTTGATGGCCTCGGGACGGGTGCCTACGACGACAAGGACCTTCCTGGACAACGTCTCAGCGCCCCTGCTTGCGGAGCGCTTCCAGCTCGTCACGCACCAGGGCCACCTGCTCGGACACGAGACCGAAGCCGACCAGGACGAACCCGAGGGTCTCGAGGAGCATGACCAGGTAGAGAAGCGGGCGGTAGCCCATGGGCGGGATGTAGGGTTCGAATCCGAGCATCGGGTGCACGAAGCGCAGGTACGTGGTCACGACCGCGACGAGCACGCCCAACACGGCGAGCGTCAGGCCCGTTCCCCCGAAAAGCAGCAACGGCTTCCGCGAGAAGAGGAGGAGGAACCACACCGATACGAGGTCGAAGATGCCCACCAGGATCCTGAACGGCCCCTGGAATTTCGAGGTTCCCGCGCGCCGCGGGTGGAGGTCGATATCGATCTCCGTTACGCTCGCCCCGCGGGCATGCGCGAGCACCACGAAGAAGCGATGCCAGTCGTGCCGCAGCTGGATCTCGTCCAACACCGTACGACGGAAGGCCTTCATGGAGTTCAGGTCCGAGACGGGCACGCGGAAGATGCTTCGAGACAGACGGTTGTATGCCGACGACACGGCCCGCTTGTCGTAGTAGCCCAGCTTGCGCCCGGTCACGATGTCCCAGCCCTCGTCGAGCTTCGCCAGAAAACGGGGGATCTCGTCCGGCAGATGCTGTAGATCCGCGTCGAAGAGCACGAGATAGGTCCGATCGGTCGCGGCCGCCGCCGTCAATATGGCCTCGGTCTTCCCGAGGTTTACACCGTGGCGGAGCACCCGGAATCCCGGCCAGTCCGCCGCTTCACGCTCCGCGATCGCGGCCGTGTCGTCGGTCGATCCGTCGTCCACGAGAATCACCTCGCCCCTCAGGTCGTGCAGCTCGAACGCGGCACGAAGCTCCCTGACGAGGTCCTCGATGACGGCCGCCTCGTTGTACGCGGGCACCACTACCGCGAAGTCGCGGCGCATCCGCTCGCTGAGTTCAGACACGCTTTCTCATGCGCGCCGGCAGAATGCCCATCTGGTCGCGGTACTTGGCCACCGTCCTCCTCGCGATCTTCACCCCTTCGTTCTTCAGGAGCGTCACGATGGCCTGGTCCGTCAGCGGCTTCTTGAGGTCTTCGTCGGCCACCATCCCCTTGATCATGTCCTTCACGCCGCGCGCCGAGATGTCCTCGCCGCTCATGGTCGAGAGCCCGCTCGAGAAGAAATACTTCAGCGAGTACACGCCCCGTGGCGTCTGGACGAACTTCTTGTTCGTCACGCGGGACACGGTCGACTCGTGCATCTCGATGTGATCCGCCACCTCCCGCAGAGTCAGCGGACGTAGATACTGCACGCCGCGCTCGAAGAACTCTCGCTGCCGGTCCACGATGAACCCCATGACCTTCAGCATGGTCTGGCGGCGCTGCTCGATGGCCTGGATCATCCAGTTGGCCGAGTTCAGCTTGGCCGCGATGAACTCCTTGTTCTCGCCCGTGAACTTGCTCTTGTCACGCGCGACCTCACGGTACGACCGCGAGATGCGCAGGCGAGGCAGGCTCGTGTCGTTCGCGAAGACCATGTACTCCCCGTCGATCTTCTCGACGATGAGGTCCGGGGTGATGTAATGGTCGGGCTCGGGCGAATACCGGAGGCCCGGTTTTGGATCCAGCCCCGCGATCCGGTCCGCCGCGTCCTGTATCTCTTTCGGCGTGAGCTCGAGCTCCTTTGCGATGTCGCCCCAACGATGGTTGATGAGCGAGTCGAAATGCTCCTCCACGATGATGCGCGCGACCGGATCCTCACCGTCGATTTCCCGCAGTTGCAGCAAGATGCACTCCCGGATGTCGCGCGCGCCCACGCCCGGGGGATCCATGGATTGGACCACCCGGAGCATGCGCTCCGCATCCTCGAACTCGTAGGGCCGGAAGATGGCGGCGATCTGCGCGAGCTCCTCCTCCCGCTCCTCTTCGTCCTCGATCTCGCGAGCGTTGGCCAACGCGACCGGCCGGACGTCCTCGAGCCACGAGTTCGCACCCTCCACGGCCTGTTCGAGGGTGCACATGAGTATGCCCGTCTCATCGATGTTTCCGATGATCTCCTCGCCCATGCGCAGATCCCGGTCCGGCATCGGCAGCATGCGCAGCTGCTCGTCGAGGTGGTCACGCAGATCGGGCGTCTCCACGGGCGTGGGCTCGATGTACTCCCTGTGCTCGTACTGCTGCCTACGCCCACCCACGTCGAATCCGTCGAGGAGGATCTGCTCCCAGTCCACCTCGTCCCCAAGCGGCTCGTCGGTCGTGTCCTCCTTGAGCTCGACCTCCTGCTGCTCGTCGGCCTCCGACATCTCGAGGAACGGATTCTCGGCCATCTCCTCCTTCAGGTGCTGCTGCAGATCGAGGAGGGGCATGTAGAGCAACTCCATCGCCTGGTACAGGCGAGGATTGATCCGCATCTCCTGACGGAGTTGCGTGCTCTGGTAGAGTTTCGTGTTCAGCTGGCTCATGAGTTCAGGGCCGCTCGCTTTCGCTTGCAGGGGGACGCGCGTATCGACTGCGCATGCGCGCGGTGAGCGTCGGGCCGAGATAGATCTCGGCGACTTCGTCGTTCCATACCAGCTCCGACACGCTACCGCTCACACGAATCCGACCTTCGTACATGATGTAGGCTCGATCCACGATATCCAGGGTCTGTTCGACGTTGTGATCCGAGATGATCACGCCTATTCCGCGTCCACGCACGCCTCGCACGATCTGCTGGATGTCGTTCACCGCGATGGGGTCGATGCCCGCGAACGGCTCGTCCAGGAGCATGAACTTCGGGCGCTGGACGAGCGCCCGCGTGATCTCAAGGCGTCGCCGCTCCCCTCCGGAGAGCGCGTACGCCTTGCTCTTGCGGAGGGCCGTGAGCCCGAGCTCACCGAGCAGCTCGTTGAGACGGGCTCGCTCTTCCTTCCGGGAGAGGCCGAGGGTCTGGAGGATGGCGAGCACGTTGTCTTCGACGCTCAGCTTACGAAAGATGGAAGGTTCCTGTGCGAGATAACCGATCCCCTTCCGGGCCCGCTGATACATGGGCGTGCGGCTCAGATCCTTGCCGTCGAGGGACACCGTCCCCGAGTCGGGCGAGATGAGGCCGACCAGCATGTAGAAGGTGGTGGTCTTGCCCGCCCCGTTCGGGCCGAGGAGCCCGACGATCTCCGATTGCGAGACCTCGATATCGACTCCGTCGACCACCTTTCGCCGCTGGTAGGCCTTAGTCAGCCCCGTCCCCGCGAAGCGGCTGTGTCCAGGCACCAGTGGCGTGGACGGGACATCGAAGCGATCCCTTCTCGCCGCCTCCATCCGCTCGAGCTCGCGGTCCAGAGCTTCCAGGAGGCCCGGTCGATCGAGCGCGACCGCCTCCGAGAGCTCGTCGTCGAGGACGAGGAACCCGGTCGGATCGTCCCGGTCCGAATGGATTCCGGCCTGCTCCAGTCTGGGGAACGCCTTTTCCATCACCAGCTCCTCGAGCTCCCCGTGCCCGCCCTCCAGCATGGTGATGCCTTGCGTGCCCAGGCGAGACGTCGTCTCGGCAAGTCGCGCCCGGACGGACTCCATCCAGAGCGCCTGAGGCACCCGCCTCCCGTCGGCCGTGGCGATGGCCGCGTGGAGCGCGACCAGCGGTGTGATCTCGCCCGGCTGCAACGCGTCCAGCCAGGATCCGAGCCGAGGTGGCATCAACTTCGCGCTCATCGGCCGGGCCCCGGGCGTAACGGCTCGAGATGAAGGCCCGTCGTCCCGCCCTCGACTTCCATGTGGCTCACTTCTCCGTCGAGCATCATGATGGTGATGCGGTTCCCCACCACGTAGTGCACGGCCGGTGGGTCCTCGCCGGCGCGAGCGCTCTGATCCGAGGGCGTCATTCGGTAGAGGCTGCGGGCCCCCACCACGGCCACGATGCGCTCGACGGTCGCGCCGGCGTTCGTGGGCGTCGCGGCCGGCGTCCGGACCGTATCCGCTGGAGCCACGGCCGTCGTGTCCATTGGGACTGCAGCGGTCGTATCGCCCGGAGCCGCCGCGGCATCCGGTGTCTCGGCCCGCCCTTCGGCGATCGTGGGAGCGAACGTGACGATGATGGTGTCCCCCTCCAGCCAGTCGGACCGGGCGACCTCCGGGAGCGCCTCGACGTTCAGCGAGTCCCGCGCATGCGACACGCTGCGTGCCCGGCCTCCGGCGAACAGGCGCTCGATGTGATCGCCGGGCGCCAGGACCTCGAGTGAATCCGCGGTGACCTCGAAATCGTCGGCTACTGCGTGCGGTCTCGCCGTGGCGGTGGCGGTGAGCGTGCTGTCGGCCTCCTGCGGAAGTGCCACGAGGCGCTGGAGCTTCTCGTCACGCGCGAAGAGGAAGATGCGCTCGGCCGTCAGGACCAGGTCTTCCCCGGTCAGCACGGCTTCTCGCACGGCGCGGATCTCCCGCAGATCCGGATCCGCCCGGAGAAGCTCGATCTGCTGTCCCGCAAGGTCGTATTCCGGTGCGTCGACGGAGGCGCGTCCGCGGAGCACGAGATGGTCCTCGACTTCGCGGTACTCGAGCGTGTCGGCGAACGCCATCACGGAGTCGAAGGCGAGCTCGACCGATCCGACGGACCGCATGTACGCGCCGCCTCGCGACAGGATCTCGTCACCCTCGACGACGTAGACCCGGGGGGGCTCCGGAGGCTGGCCAGCCGAGTCCGGCACGGCCGATCCGGCCGTGAGCCTGGCCCGCGGGCGCACCCGGTCGGCTCCCGTGGTGACCGTCATCGACTCCTCGCTCCGGAACGACGTCTCCCGCAGGTACACGAGCGCGCCGTTCTCGACCACCGATCCTTCGTCCAGATCTTCGACCACGAGCGAGCCCTCGGCCTGCAGCCGGCCGACCTGGGAGAAGTAGCGCGCCTCGTCGGCGCGCAAGGAGCGCATCGGATCCTCGTACCGGACGGCCCCGATCAGGTGCGCCATGTTCGAGGAGGTGTAGGCGACCGCGGAGTCGGCCCAGATCTGGATGCCGCCCTCGCACACGAGGTGGGGGCGGGTCACGTAGAACACCGCGTCGCCCCCCGTGAGCGTGACCTGCCGCAGCACGTCGTTCCCCTCGTCACCGAACTCGCATCCGTCCTGCGCGGAGAGCGGCACCGCTCCCATGAGGCACGCGAACGCGCCGAGGGCCACCAGCATCGGAGTCCGCGAGGGCCTCCCGAGTGAGGAGCGGTTGCGAGCCATGGATCAGGGTGCTCCTCGCGTGCCGCCGCGCACGTTCTCGATGCGTAGGTCCTGGAAACCGAGATCAGACTCGAACGAGGAGCCCCGGGTCACCGTCCCGTTCGGTAGGGTCTGCGTGGTGGCGGAGTCGCTCCAGATGCGCTCACGGTATGCGTCGTAGTGGAGCTCTTCGGTCCGGATCTCGCGGTCGTCCTCGTGGACCACGAGGAGCACGTCCCCGCGAGCCACCATGACGTCCAGATCCTGGTCCCACTCGCCTGTGCGGCCGGTCACCGTGGCCCGCGGGCTCCCGTCCTCGGCATGGAAGACGATGGTCATTCCGCGCAGGTCGACATGAGCGGAGTCGACGTACATGTAGGCCGTATCCGCCTGAATGAGACTCACCCGGACGCCGTTGGTGGTCATGTAGCTGGACATGCCGTAGATGACGTTGTCGGCCTGCATGTCGAGCAGCGTCGGATCGGCGATCGGTGCCTCCGTCACGTCCCCGCATCCCGCGCCCAGCGCCGCGCAGAGCGCGAGCACGGGCAGGCGACTTCCGACCGATCGTCGCGCGCGCATCACACGGCTCCCGACCGCATCAGGTCATGGAGATGCACGATGCCCACGAGGCGCCCGTCTCCCCCGACCACGGGGAGGGCCATGATGCCGTGCGTCTCCATGCGGTGCACGGCGACCGCGCCCAGCTCGTCGGGCATGGCCGTCCGGGGCGTGCGGGTCATCACCGCGTCCACGCTCCGGTCGAGGAACCCGTCGTCGTGCTCCATCAGGCGCGTGAGGTCCCCGGACGTCACGACGCCCACGACGCGGTGCGCGCCGTCGACGATCGGGACGGTGCCGCGCTTCTCCGCGAGCGGCGGGATGGCATCCCGCATGGTCGCGCCTTCGGGAAGCCAGGGATATTCCTCTCCAACCATGACGTCCGCCACGCGCACCGTCAGCTTGAGCCCGAGGGAGCCACCCGGATGGAGCGCGGCGAAGTCGCTTGACGCGAAACCCTTCAGCTGGAGGACGACCATGGCGAGTGCGTCGCCCATGGCGAGGGCCGCGGACGTCGACGACGTGGGCGTGAGATTCATGGGACACGCCTCCGCCTCGACCGAGCAGTCGAGCACCACGTCCGCGTTGCGGGCCAGATCGCTGTCGAGGTTGCCCGTGAGCGCGATGACCGGCGTGTCCAGCCGGCCCAGATAGCCGAGCAACCCCCCGATCTCCGACCCCCTTCCCGACCGTGACACGAGAATCGCGACGTCCCCAGCCCCCACCATGCCGAGGTCCCCGTGGAGCGCCTCCACGGCGTGCATGAAGGTGGCCTGCGTGCCGGTCGACGTCAGCGTGCCGGCGATCTTGCGAGCGATATGCCCACTCTTGCCGATGCCGCTCAGGACGATCCGTCCGGGCGCTTCCGCCACCATCCGGCAGGCCCGCGCGAACGAGGACCCGAGACGCGGGACGAGCGCCTCGACCGCGGCGGCCTCCGCCACGAGGACCCGGCGGCCCTCATCGACCAGGGACAGGTCGTCGCCGGTCATGACGTTTGCCGCCGTTCGTTCACGTAACGCTCGATCACTCCGTCGAGCTCGCCCCGCGCGTCCAGCAGCGCATCCGAAAACTCGCGCACCGCGCCCCTTCCACCCTGCTTGCTCGACTGCCAGTCCGACAAGCGCGCGACGGGGGCCGTAGCGTTGGCGACCGCGGCTTTGAGCCCGACCTGCTCGAGTACGGCGAGATCGGGGATGTCGTCGGCGAGCATGGCGACCTCTTCCCAGGCCACGCCCTTGCGCTCCATGAGCTTCCGCACGACACCGAGCTTGTACGCGTCCGGCTCCTGATGGCACTCGTCCACGCCGAGCTCCCGCGCGCGGATCGCCGTAGCCGTGGAGACCCGGCCCGAGACCCAGGCGACCTCCAGGCCCGCCCACATCAGCATCTTGATGCCGACGCCATCCTGGATGTCGAAGCGCTTGAACTCGAACGGCCCATCGTCTTCGGACGCACCGAGATAGACGCCCGCATCGGTGAGCACCCCATCGACGTCGAAGATGACGAGCTTCACCCGTTCGGCGAGCGCCCGGGGCATCGTGAGCGCGCTACTCATCGCAGGGCTCCCGCGGGGTCGTGAAGGGCCGCACGGAGCGCCACCACCGAGCCGAGAAGCGCCTCCATGCGCTCGAGGGGGAGCATGTTCGAGCCGTCCGAAGGGGCGGACGCGGGGTCGGGGTGCGTCTCGAGGAAGAGTCCACCACATCCGGCCGCGACGGCGGCGCGCACGAGCGCCGGAATGTGGACCGGATCCCCCCCGCTCGACCCTTCCGCCAGCCCCGGACGCTGGACCGAGTGCGTTCCATCGAAGATCGTGGCGGCACCCGTGGCGGCCTCGAGGCGGGCGAAGGAGCGCATGTCGACGACGAGGTTCCCGTAGCCGAAGAACGTGCCACGCTCCGTGACGGCCACGGCCGGCGCGCCCGACGCCCTCAGCTTCTCGACTGCCGGCGCCATCTCCTCCGGCGCCATCCACTGACCCTTCTTGATGTTCACCGGCCTGCCCGTCCGACCCGCCGCGACGAGGAGGTCCGTCTGCCGACACAGGAAGGCCGGGATCTGCAGGACGTCCACGACCTCCGCCGCCTGCTCCGCGTGCGCGGGCTCATGGATGTCGGTAAGGACCCGAAGCCCCGTCTCTTGCTTGACCGTGGCGAGCCGTGCCAGGCCGTCGGCGATGCCCGGTCCACGAGGGGAGTCGAGCTTGGACCTGTTCGCCTTGTCGAACGAGGCCTTGAAGATGACCGGCAGAGAGAACCAGGCTCCCCAAGCCGCGACGGCGCGCGCCACGGCGAGGTTCAGCGCGTCGTCCTCGAGGACGCACGGCCCCGAGATGACCGGGAAATCCCCGAACACGTCCGCGCCGGAATCAGACACCGGCGGGTTCCGCGCTCCGGACGCCGGGCCGCTCGCTCCGAAAATGCGTCGCGGCCTCCACGAACGACGCGAACAACGGATGTGGCCGTGTCGGACGGCTCTTGAGCTCCGGGTGGAACTGCACCGCGATGAACCAAGGATGCTCCGAGATCTCGATCATCTCCACCAGGCCACCGTCGGGTGACGTCCCGCTGATGGTCAGGCCGTGCTCCGTGAGGAGGTCGCGGTAGTGGTTGTTGACCTCGAAACGGTGCCGGTGGCGCTCCGAGATCTCGTCTTCGCCGTAGATCTCGCGCGCGCGGCTCCCCTCGGCGACCGTGCAGGGATAGGCGCCCAGACGCATGGTGCCGCCCTTGGTCGTCACCTGCAGCTGGGAGTCCAGAAGGCAGATGACGGCGTCGGACACGTCCTGCGAGAACTCCGAGGAGTGCGACTCCTGGAGCCCGCAGACGTTCCGCGCGAACTCGATGACCGCGCATTGCAGCCCGAGGCAGATCCCGAAGAACGGCAGCTCGTGCTCCCGTGCCCAACGGATGGCTTCGAGCATGCCCTCCACACCGCGCGGTCCGAATCCGCCGGGAATCAAGAGGCCGTCGTACTGCGACAGGATGGCGCCCACGTCCGCGCCGTCGCCGAACCGCTCGGACGAGAGCCACTCGGTCCGCACCTTCACGTCGTTCGCGATACCGCCGTGGATGAGCGATTCAGCGATGGACTTGTACGAATCCACGAGCGCGGTGTACTTGCCGACGACGGCGATGCGCGCCTCCCCCGATTTGGGATGCTTGATGGTCTCGACCATTCGCTCCCACCGCGTCAGGTTCGGCTGCGGCATGTCGAGGCCGAGACGCTTCAGGATCACGTCGTCGAGCTTCTGCTCCTTGAGGCTGAGCGGCACCTCGTAGATCGACTCCATGTCCCGCGCCTCGATTACGCCGTCCGACTCCACGTTCGTGAAGAGCGCGATCTTGCGCCGGAGCTCGTCCGACAGCGGATGCTCCGTGCGGCAGATGAGGACGTGCGGCTGGATTCCGATCTCCATGAGCTCGCGTACAGAGTGCTGCGTCGGCTTCGTCTTGAGCTCGCCCGCGGCGGCGATGTACGGGATGAGCGTCAGATGCACGAAGATGGCGTTCTCCCGTCCGACATCGACCCGGAACTGACGGATGGCCTCGAGGAACGGCAGCGACTCGATGTCGCCGACCGTACCGCCGATCTCCGTGATCACGACGTCGTTCTCCGGGGCCAGCCGTCGGATGGCGCCTTTGATCTCGTCGGTGATGTGTGGAATGACCTGGACGGTCGAGCCGAGGTAGTCACCCCTCCGCTCCTTCGAGATCACACTCTGGTAGATCCGGCCCGTAGTGATGTTGTTGGCCTGGGACAGGGACTGATCGATGAAGCGCTCGTAGTGTCCCAGATCCAGGTCGGTCTCCGCCCCATCGTCCGTCACGAACACCTCGCCGTGCTGGAAGGGCGAGAGCGTGCCGGGATCGACGTTGATGTACGGGTCGAACTTCTGGAGCGTCACCCGTAGCCCGCGTTCCTTGAGCAGGCGGCCGATGGACGCCGCCGCGATACCCTTGCCCAGGGAGGATACCACTCCTCCGGTCACGAAGATGTACTTGGTCTCTCTCTCGTCCGAGTCGGTCATGGCTTCCGTCATGCGAAGGTGGTCATCCCCTGTTGATTCAGCTGCCGTTCGATCCGGACCACGTCGTCCGGTGTGTCTATGCCAGGCGAGGCGCGGTCCACCAACGCGACGCCGATCCGAAGCCCTCCCTCGAGGGCTCTGAGCTGCTCGAGACGCTCGAGACGCTCGAGCGGAGAAGGCTCCATCTCCACCCAGGCTTCGAGCGCCTTGCGATGATAGGT
>Ga0326597_10005553_pt1 | contig 17474 bp, 14 predicted proteins | sample RVTome_12_FD_203789 | JGI IMG/M metagenome (GOLD analysis project Ga0326597, IMG submission 203789) | Soil microbial communities from uranium-contaminated site in the Upper Colorado River Basin, Wyoming, United States - RVT100D185 | ecosystem: Environmental > Terrestrial > Soil > Contaminated >... | reverse complement strand
TGCAGGCCGGCCCCTTTCAGGACAATCGAGGCGGTCGAAGTGCCCACGCGGACGACGACCACCGCGGCCAGCAGCTGCAGCACGATCGCCGTCTCGCCGAACGACGACCCGATCCAGGCCGTCAGCAGCGGATGCGCCAGGCACGCCAGCCCCCCGGCCACCGGCAGGACAGTTGCGAGCGACAGCCGCGTGCCCTGCAGGAAGATCAGTCGCAGGCGCTCGGCTCGACGCCCGGCGTCGGAATCGACGACGAGCGGAAACAAGGCCTCGCTCAGCTGATTGGTCAGCCTCAGCGTGACATCCGCCAGGCGCTGGGCCGGCGTCCAGAGGGCCACGGCCGGCACGCCGATTAGGGCGCCGATCACCAGGACGTCGGCCGAGTAGTTCAGGCGGTACGCCCACTCGAGCAGGAACATGAAGGCGCCGAACTCGCTGACCTCCCGCAGGCGGCTGAGCCGGACGTACTGCCAGCGGAGCTCGAGCGCGGGGAAGACCCGGTAGGCGTTCAAGCGGTACACGCCGTACGCGAGCAGGCGGACGAGCGTCGTGGCCGCCACCAGCTCGACGACGCCATATCCCGCCAGGAGCACGAGGACGTTGACCAGCGCGACCGCCAGGCTCGTGACGATGCTGGTCACGTTGTTCAGGTGATACTGCTGAAAGCCGACGACGACGCTTCCGTAGAGGCCGAAGACGAACCGTACCGCGACGTTGACCCCGACGATGAGCAGGAGGGTGCGTCCGGTGGCGGCCTGGTCCGGCGTCAGCTTGAACAGCAGATCGAGGTTGAAGGCGACGAGCGCCGCCAGTGCGTACGCGATCACCCCGACGGCGATGAAGACGACCAGCAGCGTGCTCAAGATCTCGTTGAGCCCGTGGGCGTCGCGCCGCGCGCGGTACGAGGCGACGAATCGCACCAGGGCACCGCCGTACCCGAGATCGAGCATCGAGAAATAGACCGTAATCGACGCCGACAGCATCCAGATGCCATAGGCGGCGGTGCCGAGATGGTTGATGTTGAACGGCAGGATCAGGAGGCCGATCGCGGCGTCCACGCCGTACGCCACAGAGCGGGTCCACACGTTTCGCGCGACGACCGGGACGATAGGGTCCTCGCTCCCCCAGGCCGCGCTCGCGGTTCGCGACTCCTTCAATGCGCGCCCTTTCCAAACAGCACCACTTTGACCGTGTCGAACACAATCGTCAGGTCGAACACGAGTGACATGTGCTTGATGTAATAGAGGTCGTACCGCAGCTTCTCCATCGCGTCCTCGACCGACGCGCCGTAGCGGTACTTCACCTGCGCCCAGCCCGTCACCCCGGGCTTGACGGCGTGCCGCTCGTGATAGAAGGGGATCTGCTCCGCGAGCTGCTCGACGAAGTAGGGCCGCTCGGGGCGGGGGCCGACGAAGCTCATGTCGCCGCTCAGCACGTTCCACAGCTGCGGCAGCTCGTCGAGCCGCGTGAGGCGAATGAACCGGCCGACGCGGGTCACGCGGTCGTCCTGCTGGCGGGCCCAGATCGGCGTGTCGCCCTCCGCGTCCACCCGCATCGACCGGAACTTGAAGAGGGTGAAGGTGCGGTTCTGCTGACCGACCCGTTCCTGGCGGTACAGCACGGGTGCGCCCGATTCGAGCCATACCGCGAGCGCCGTGAGGGCAATCAAAGGGGCGGCGAGGACCAGCCCGACGACCGAGAGGACGACGTCGACGCCGCGTTTCCCGGCGCGCTGCAGGCGCGACACGTGGAAGCCGTCCGAGAAGATCAGCCAGCTCGGCTTGAGGTCATCGAGCAGGATCTTCCCCGTGAGCCGCTCGTACATGTCGGTCGCGTCTTCGACCCGAACGCCCGCCAGCTTCGCGTGCAGCAGCTCGCCCATGGGAAGCCGTCCGCGGCGGTCCGAGACGCCGACGACGATGCGCGAGAGGTCGTGACGCGCGACGAGGGCCCCGATGTCCTTCGAGCCGCCAATCACGAGGGCGGGCGACGCCGTCGGCTCCACCGCCGCGTCGTCGACGAACCCCACGAGTCGATAGGCGTAGTCGTGCTGAGCCACGAGCTGGTGGGCCACCGCGCGCGCCGCGGGGCTGGTGCCCACGATCAGGACGTTCTCGACGAGGGGTCGCGTCTCGGCGACCGCGATGAAGACGAGCCGCCAGACCAGAATGCCCACCAGCACGATGGCCAGCGTCGGCAGGAACTCGCCGGCGCCGATGGTCAGCGACGGTGCCACCAGACTGCTGACCGCCAGGATGATCGTGGCGGCGCCTGCGGCTTGGAGCAGCCTGATGATCAGCTCGCGGCTGGAGTGGACCAGCGTCAGATCGTAGAAGTCGTTGTAGTACAGACAGAGCAGACATAGGCCGGTCGCGAACAAAATCCTCGCCGGGACCTCCGGGTCGTCGATGGGCCCGGCGAGGCGTTCCGCGACCATCAACGAAGTCGAGATGAGGAGGATCTCGAACCCGAAGACGGTCATTCCGCGCGCCGAGACGTGTCGTTTGAATACCTGCATGAGCCCTCCCATGGGGTCTAGGCCGGACGGGCGGGATCCGTTCCCGCGCCCTCCGACTTCGGCGCTCCTTCACGCCACCCGGGCGGACCTCCGGTGAGTGGAATCGCCACTCTCGTTCAGGACGAGACCCAGGAGCCTGGCCGGCGCCACGGCGGCAAGCGCGCGTTCGATGGCGGGCCTCGGCGTGTGGCCGGCTCGGACGACCATCACGACCGCGTCGGTCATCGGCGCGACGACCCCTGCGTCGGCCAGGTGGGCCGGAGTGGTGTCCACGATGATTCGGTCGAAGTGCGAGCGCAGCCCGTCGACGAGGCGGCGCATCTGGGCGGACCCGAGCATCTCGGTCGGCCAGCGGTTCGACTCCCCGGCGCGCAGGACGGTCAAGTGATGAGTGGACAGCTCGATCAGCGCATCGTCGATCGTCGCCGCGCCGGTCAGCACCTCGGCCAGTCCCGGACCCCGCGACAGGCCCAGCAGCGAATGAATTCCAGGGCGCCGGAGGTTGGCGTCGATCACCAGCGCCCGGCGCTGGAATTCCTGCGCCATCGTGAGGCCGAGGTTGAGGGCGGTGACCGTCTTCCCGTCGCCGTCGGCCGGGCTGGTGACGAGAATCGCCCGCAGCGGCCCGTCGCTCTCCGCTTGCGAGATGCGCGTGCGCAGCGAACGGTAGCGCTCGCTGGCCGGCGACAGCGGTGCGAGCGCCGCGACCAGCAGAGGATCCAGCCGCGCGTCCACCGACCGCCGCGCCGTCATCAGCGGCGGCTCGAAGTCCACGGCGTCGAGCGGCGGGTCCTGGGGCGGCACCACCCGCGGCGCCGGGTCGTTCGATCCCATCGCTCGATCGGCCGCCGGGCGGCTCCGAAGAGTCCCATCCCGCTCTGCCTTGGACATGATCTGTTGTATCCGGCTCATCGTTGCTTACCTCGCTGGGTGATGCTCGTTGTTCACGCGATCGTCGTCCGGCTCCCCGAATCGGCGCGCGGATTAGGCTTCGCTGATGCGCGGAATCTCGGCCAGCACCGGCACCTGGAACTCCTGCTGAAGCGTGCGGACGTCGTACACCGCGCGATCCAGGTACTCGCGTCCGAGAGCGGAGGCGCCGCCGACCACCAGGCCGGCGAGGACGGCGAAGATCAGAACTCTCGGGACGTTCGGCGTGAAGGGGCGCGACGGCAAGGAGGCCGGGTAGAGCACCGCGAACTGTTCGCTGGCTCCCTGCCGCTCGAGCTCGCCGGCCAGCAGCGCCGCCTCGTGCTTCTCGCTGAGCTGTTTGTACTGCTGCTTGCCCAGTTCGTACTCGCGGTTGAGCGAGAGGAGCTGCTGCTCGATTCTGGGCGTGGCCTCCACGCGGGCCTGGTACTGACTGATGTCGGCCTGCGCGCGCGTTTCGGCGCGCTGGAGGTCGCGGATTCTCAGGCGCACGGCTTCCCGGTCGGCGAGCAGCTCGCGGTACGCAGGGCTCAGCGTGAGCTGCGGCATCCGCTCGGCGGCTGGACGCTGCCGCTCGGCGGCGAGCTCGGCCCTCGCGGTGGCGAGATCCGCGTTCAACCGCTGAATTTCCGGATGCCGCTCCGTGTAGATGGCGGTGGCATCGGCGAGCTGGCGCTCCAGGGTGGCGACACGCTGCTCGCGTCCCTGGACGGGTCCGCCGGCCGGCGTGGGCATTTCCCCGCTGCCCTGCTGCATCCCCTCGATCTGCCGCTCGATGACCGAGAGGCGATCCAGTTCACCCCGCAGCGAAGTGGCCGTGGCCGCCAGCTGCGCGCGCAGGCCGCTGACGATCTGGAGGTTCGCCTGCATCTGCTCCGGCAGCCGCCCCATGTAAACTTCCTTGGCCTGCCGCAAGCGCTCTTCGGAGATGTCGAGGCGCTCCTTGCTCAGGCGCAGCTGCCCGGCCAGGAACTCCGCCGTGCCTTCCGCGCGCGCCTCACGGGCGTGGGAATGCTGCTCGACGAACGCCCGCGACAGGGCGCTCGTGATCCGCTGCGCCGCCTCGGGCGACGACGCTGCGTGGGACACCACGAACGAGTCAGGTCCGGTCTTGCTGGACGATTCGACGATCCGGCGGGGGATCGTCACCGTCGTGCGGCTGCGGAGGTCGGCGATCGCGCTCTCGAGCGTGCCCGTGTTCGCGGCCGCCTCCTCGCGGACGACCTGTTCGAGCACGGGGCGGCTCAGAAGCTCGTGGGTAATCGCGCGGACGCGCTCTTCGAAGTCGAGGGGCGTGTAGCGCACGAGATCGGGCGAGACGCCCGGCGAGGTCACCACCAGGGTCGCCTGCGATCGGTACGCCCGCGGCAGCAGCTTCGCCAAGGCGATGCCGGCGACGATGGCGACCACGATCGGGACGACGAGCCACCAGGCGCGGCGCTTCAGAACGCTGACGTAGTCGAGGAGGTGAAAGTTCGGTTCGTCCATTTAACGTATCCTCATTACTCTCGAGACCACCTGGAATCCGAGCGACGTGCGTTCGATTTGCCCTCCCGCCCGCCGGGAGTCCTGGGACAACCCCGAGTAGAAGCCTTCGAGCGCGAGCCACCGCGTCGCTCGAATCGAAAGCGTGCTGCGCAACCAGCTGGAGCGAAGATCCAACTGATCGGCCGCCAGCGGCTCGTGCTGGCGGATCGTGACGGTATTCGTCCAGTCGATCCGTCGTCCGAGCGGCACGAGAAGCGAGCCGCGCAGCTCCTGGTTCTGGAACGTGCCCCCGAATCCAAAAGAGGGCATGAACGACCGGCGGTAGAGAATGCTCCAGGCCAGCCGCTCGCCTTCCCGGGTCAGCCGCACCCGATAGGCGGGGGCGGATCGAGCCGGGATGCGGCTCGTGGTGACCCACGCGTAACCGGCTCCGGCCGACAGCTCGACGCTGGGCGTGAGACCCACCGCGAGCCCGGCGGTCGCGTGCTGAACGCCGATTTGGTGCTCGCCGCCTCCGACGATGGCATGCCGGAAGTTGTAGTCCCCTTCGAGCGATACACGCGGCGTGAGCACGCGGGCGACCGTGGCGGTCGCGCCATGGGAGTGGCCTCCTCTGAAGAGCGGAGCCAGCCGCTCGTCTTCCGCGAAGTCGACCCACTGGAAGACGTACGCGGTCGAGATGGTGGTTCTGCGATTCGGCATGAGATCGAGCCCACCCGTCAAATCGTCCAGCCTCGCGCCGACGCGGCGGAAGCTGATTCCCGGGACGTCGATATCCTCGGTCGTGGGAGCGACCGCGAGGCTGTTGCGGGCGAACAATGACAGTCGCGGAGAGACGCGTCGGCTGAAGCTGGCGAGCGCCCGCTGGTCGAACCCGTTCAGGCTCGTGAGCGTCCCGTAGAAGTGGTAGGCGCCGCTGTAGTCGAGCGCGAAGTTGGATCGGCGGCCGCGGAAGGCGAGCGAGAACCGGGGATTCGCCGTCGTGAGGTGGTCGGTCGCCGTCTCCTCACCCTGGCTGGCCAGCGAGACGTTGTCGTCCCACCGCGTGGACACCGCCAGCGTGTGAGAGAACTGCCAGCCCGTGCCGCCTGCCGGCTCGCTGAGCGCGGGGGCCTGTGCACGCGGCGTGGCCCCGAACAGCAGGCCCAGGATGATCACCGCGGCGAACCGCGCGCGTGCCAAGGTGCCGCGACGGGGGGCCGCCATGCCGAACAGCCGACGGTGGCTCACGAGGGTCATGGCACGATCACCATGTCGCCCGGACGCAGAAAGACCTCGGGTCCTTTTCCTTTGAGCGCGTCCTTGTAATTGAATTTGATGATCTCGGCGGCCTTGCCTGGATCCGGGCGGCGCAGCACGCGAATCGACTTCGTGTTCGCCCACTCCCGGAAACCGCCGGCTCTGGCCAGCGCCTCGAGCACCGTGGTCGGACCCGCAATCGGGATCGATCCCGGATGGCTCACCTCGCCCATCACGTAGGCGACGGCCGCATTCGCCTCGACGACGATCACGGTCACGACCGGGTTCGTGACGTACTCTTTCAGTTCATCCGTGACCCGGTCCCGTAGTTCGATTGGCGTGAGGCCGGTTGCGACGAGATCGCCGACGAGCGGCAGCGTGATCTTGCCGTCGGGCCGGACCTGCAGCGACTGGGAGAGCTGCTGGTCCTTGTAGACCTCGATGCGCAGCTTGTCGCCGGCGCCGAGTCGATAGTCTTGCGCGCGCGGCACGACGGCCGCAGGCGTCGCCGCCGCACGTCGACCGGCGGCCGGAGCGGCCGATCGTGGATTTCCCGATTGAGCAGACGCCGTCGTCGCCGCGACGACGGCGACCAGCAGAGAGGCGACCAGGCGAGCGGAGGTGATGGTCATGATGAGTTCCGATCAGAAGGGTGTTTCCGGGGCGGTGCTTCGTAGCGCCATACCGCGAGCGGGTTCGACTCCACGGCCTCGTGCAGCGCGTCCACCAGCACGGCGTGAGTGGGATAGCAGGCGGCCCCGACCGAAATCTGAATCGTGGTCGGGAAGTCGTAGTTCTCGAACCGATCGGTCAGCCGGTCGACGACCCGGCGCGAGTGCTCGAAATCGGCGTCCAGCAGCGCGAGCGACAGGGTGCCCTGTGTCGTGTAGCCGAGCAGATCCGTGTCTCGCACCTCGCGGCTGATCAGTTGCGCCACCTGCCTCACCGTTTCCTCGTCGGCGGCCACCTGCCGTCCTTCGCGCTCGGACGATGCCGAGAGCACGATCAGCGTGATGAAGTTCTGTGAGCGCAGCGCGCGCTTCAGCTCGTTGCCGAGCACGAAGGTGAAGGCTGCCCCGGTCAGCAGGCGTAAGCCGTCTTCGCAAAAGAGCTCGTTCGTCATGCCCTCTATGTATGTCCCTTCGCGGTCTCGTTCTGTCGGTACTCATCAGACAGCGTCCTTTGGCTGCATGCCTTGGAACGTTTGCGGCGGTCTCGAAAGGAGACATCACGGAAGCACCGTCGCATCGATGGGGTGCGGGTGATGGACTGCCTCGACCGCTGAGACGATCGGCGCACGGCCCGCTCTTGAGCAAGCGCAGTGCCACGCAGCGGAGCCGCGCGATCGACAACCACCCTCCGGGCCACCGGGCCCCGATCTCGCGCGTTGCGTAGCAGACCTGCCGAACAACGAGGTGTCAGGGGAAGGGTTCAAAGCCGCGCGTAAGAACCTGAATGCTCAAGAAGGGAAAATGGCTGGTCATTTCCTCCGTATCGCGCGTCAGCCTCAGGGCACTCGCCTTCCGCGCGGCGGCGCCCGGCGGCTCGGACGGACTCCGCCGCGGGCCGACCAACACTCATCGCGTGGCGACTTGGAAAAAGAAGAAAGGTTGCGCCGATTAGCGCCGATCGTCGAGCTCGGTGCCCGGCTCGTCCAACATGAGCCGCTTGAACCGCTCCCAGACGCTTGCCACTGCGGGTGCCGGCGGTCCCCCGTTGTGGCGTCGCCCCATCGTCGCCGCCACCGGCGGAGGTGCGGTGCGGAGAAATGTGGGCGCTTGCCGGATCGGTGGGACGGCCGAGCGGCGGATGTCGGTTGCAGGCAGGCTCTGCGGCAGCGCTTTCGCGGGCGCGTGAGCGACCCGTTGACCGCCGACAACCGCCGCCGGTTGAACCTCGGCGGGCGGAGAAGCCGGACGCTTCAGTACCTCGGAGGTGTAGAGCTCGTGAAGCACCGACCTGACGAGCAGCGAATCGACGACCCGGCGGTCCTCGCCGTACCCAAAGAGCAACGTGGAATCGCAGATCACGTTGATCATCCGCGGGACGCCACCACTCCCGCCATACACGAGGTCGCAGACCTCGCGCGTGAACTGCAGCGGGGGGCCGAGCGCGGCCCTGCGCAGACGGTAGTTGATGTACTCCGCGGTCGCGTCGGCGTCGAGTCGGGCGATGTGATAGGTGACGCTCACGCGCTGCCGGAGCTGCTCGAGCTGGGGCAGGGCCAGGGTGTCCCGAAGCTCGGGCTGGCCAACCAGCACGATCTGCAGCAGCTTGGATTTCTCGGTCTCGAAGTTCGAGAGCATCCGAACTTCTTCCAGGGACGGCAGCGACAGGTTCTGCGCCTCGTCGATGACGAGGACCACTCGGCGTCCCACGCTCCGCTGCTGCACGAGGATGCGGGCGAGCTCTCGAAGCAGTGCGGGCTTGCCCAGGCCTCTCGTGTCCACGCCAAGGTCGAGCGCGATGGCCTCCAGCAGCTCGAGCGGATCCAGCATCGTGCTCAACAGGCGGACGACCGTCGTCTCACCGTCGAGATTGCGAAGCATCGCCTGCAGCAGAGTTGTCTTGCCGCAGCCGATTTCGCCGGTCATCACGACGAAGCCGGCATGCCCTTCAATTCCGTACCGGAGGTAGTCGAGCCCGGCCCGGTGCACGGCGCCGGAATACAGGTACTCGGGATCCGGACTCAAGGCGAAGGGGCGCTCTCTGAGTTGATAGAAGCGCTCGTACATGTTCGAGGAGGGACGCAAGCGCGATGCCACGCGCGGCACACACGTCCGGCTGACCTGGCCGGAAGGTTTTCGTCTGGCATGCACATTGAATCGAACCTGGTCATGAACCGCTCGATGGTGCTCACGGCGAAGGCGAACACGAGAACGAAAAAGGATCACTCGAGAAAGGTGGCGCTCGCCGCCGCTGCGGTCCTGTTGCTCTTCATGGCGGTCCCGGCGGTTCCGGTGGTCATGGGGGGTGACATGGCCGCGGAGGCCGTCACGCCGGTCGGGTCATCGGGACGGCAGGACCTGTACGGCAACACGCCGGATGTTTTGGCGATGTTTTTGGCGGGGACCGGCTTGATCGGACTGGGTGCGGCGGTTCGCAGGGCGTCGTGACAGCCGCCCGTCGGCGCGGCACCCCCGCCGGCTTCCGTTGACGACGAGTCGAAAGGGCGCGGCGGCTCTCCTTCGCGGCTAAGAGCGTATGTCCAAGCGAGCGGTTACCGTCATCATCCCGGCGTACAACACGGCGCCCTTCATCGGCGAAACCGTGCAATCGGTGTTCGCGCAGACGCTCACCGACTACGAGGTGATCGTCATCAACGACGGCTCGCCGGACACGAGGGAGCTGGAGGCGGCGCTGGCCCCGTATCGCGACCGCATCCACTACATCGTGCAGGAGAACCGCGGGCTGAGCGCCGCGCGGAACACGGGCATCCGCGCCGCCGAGACCGATCTGGTCGCGTTCCTCGATTCCGACGATCTCTGGGAGCCCGACTACCTCGCGACGCAGCTGGGCATGATGCGGGGCGATCCGAGCATCGATGTCCTCTATCCGAACGCCACGACGTTCGGCGATGCGCGGCGCGACGGCCGGCTCTTCATGGACATTCATCCCTCGAACGGTCAGGCGACCTTCGAGTCGGTTCTGACCCAGCGGTGCAACGTCATGGTCTCTGTGACGGCGAAGCGCGAGGTCATCGTGGCGGCCGGCATGTTCGATGAGTCGCTCCGGAGCTCCGAGGACTTCGATCTGTGGCTGCGGATTCTGCGGCAGGGGGGGCGGATCGCCTACCATCGCCGGCCTCTCGTGCGCAGCCGGCTGCGTGCAGGCTCCCTGTCGGCCGATCCCGTCTGGATGTGTCAGCACATTCTGGCGGTGCTCGACAAGGTGGGCCACACGCCGCTGACCGAGGCGGAGCGGGCGGGGGTCGCCGCGCGGCGCGCTTTTTACCAGGCCACCCTGAGACTTCATCAGAGCCGGAGAGCATTCTTCAACGGCGACGCGAAGCAGGCGATCGACGGACTGGCCGAAGCCAACAGCCATTTCGGCAGCCCCAAGATCAGTCTGGCGCTGCTGATGTTGCGGCTGGCGCCCAACCTGCTGTTGCGCGCCTACGACTTACGGGACCGCCTCGTGTTCAGAACGAGCACGAAGTGCTGACACCCGGTCCGGAAGCGAGGCGAAGATGGAGCTAGCCGCGGTCGGCGATCAGTCCGGCGAGGTCGCGCGGGGCGAGCGGTTCGAGTTCGGCCGGAACTGGGCCCATTTTCTGACCGTCCTCGACGACCGGCGCCTCGCGCAGGCGGAGGCCTCGCTCCGCGAGCTCCTCGAGCGCGACACGCTTGCCGGCGTCCGGTTCCTGGACGTCGGTTCGGGCAGCGGTCTCTTCAGCCTCGCCGCGAGGCGGCTGGGGGCGCGCGTCCGCTCCTTCGACTACGACCCGCAGTCGGTCGCCTGCACCCGTGAGCTGAAGAGGCGCTACTTTCCGGACGACCCCGAGTGGCGCATCGAATCAGGGTCGATTCTCGACGCTCGCTTCGTGGAAGGGCTGGGCACGTTCGACATCGTCTATTCGTGGGGGGTGTTGCACCACACCGGGCAGATGTGGCGCGCCCTCGACCTCGCGTCGACGCTGGTCGCCACGAACGGGAGCATCGTGCTCGCCCTCTACAACGACACCGGCACGCAGAGCGCGCGATGGAAGCGGATCAAGAGGGCGTACGGCCGCGTGCCGAGGGGACTGCGGCCGCTGGTCGCGTTGATCGTGAGCGCGCCGGAAGAGCTCAAGGCCCTCGCGCGCGCCCTGGTCGCCGGCCGTCCCCAACAGTACGTCCAGACCTGGACGAGGTATCACCACAACCGCGGCATGAGTCACTGGCACGACCTATTGGACTGGGTGGGCGGATACCCGTACGAAGTCGCCAGACCGGACGAGATCGTCCGGTTCTTTCGGGCCCGCGGGTTCGTCCTCGACAACCTGAAGACCGGCGCCGGACTGGGATGCAACGAGTTCGTCCTGCGCCGCTCGGACGCGGTCCGCGCCCCGAGATCGGCAGGAGCTGCGTGAATTGCCTCGTGCCGCCGGCCTTTGAGCCCGTTCTGCGGAAGCTGTCGGCCGACAGCCAGCGCTATTTCGGCGAGGCACGCGTCACGATCGAGCCGCTCGAGCACATGGAGCGCCCCTTTTCGGCGATTCTCCAGATCGGCGTCTCGCGGCGCCCGGACGCGCCGCGGGCGTTCGTCAAGATCCTGAAGCCCGCCGCCGACACGCCCGAGAACATCGCGTCCATGCGCGAGGAAGTTCGTAACGACTTCGAGGTGACCGGGCGGGTCTATGCGGGCCTCACCGACCGCGACGGACTCTCGGCCGTGCGGCCGATTGCCTGCTTTCCAGAAGATCTGGCGATCGTCACCGAACAGCTCGGCGGGTCGACGCTTGCCGCCGTCCTGCGCACCCGGGCGGCGGGCCGTCCACGCGCCCGCACCATCGAGGAGCTGCACCGGGTGGTCGACCGAGTCGGATCATGGCTGCGCGCCTTTCAGGCCATCGCGCCAATCGACCAACGAGTGTCGCTGGAGATATGGCGCTCGTATCTCGACGTGCGCCTGGCGAAGCTCGACGGGAACGGCCCGACGCGCCTTACATCGGACGAGCAGCGCCTGCTGCAGCGCTATTTCGACGGCCAGGCTCGGGAGGTTTCCGACGCGCAGCTCGGCGCCGTATGGATTCACGCCGACCTGTGTCCCGAAAACGTCGTCGTCCTCAGCGATCGCGTCGCGGTGCTGGACTTCACGACGGTCAAGAGCGGGCCGATCTACCACGACATCGCGCATCTATACATGCAGATTGATCTCCTGCGGGCCAAGCCGTGGTTCAATCGGCGGATCGTCCGGAGTCTGCAGCAGAGACTGCTGGATGCCTTCGAGCCTGGCCTGGCGCCGAGCCGGCCCCTCTTCGCGCTCCTCCTTCTGCTGCACGTCGTCTGCCACCTGGTGGCCTTGCAGAATCCACCGCGCGGACTGCTGACGCGCCCCTACGCCGGCTACGTGGCGCGTCGGCACGTGCGCTGGCTCCGCGAGGTGGCCGCCCGGGGCTTGGAATCATGAACTGATCAAGTCAGGAGCGCGGGCGTGGCCGTCAGCTCCCAGATTCTCGCGAAGGCCGCACGGCCCAGCCGAATCTGCCTGGCCGCGGCGTCGAGCAGCGCGGGCCGGACCCGATCGGCGCTCCCCCATGCCCGGTCGATGGCCGCCGAAATTCGTGCCTCGAGACCCGGCCCGTCGAGTCCGACCACCTCGCAACCGCCGCCGAACTGTTCAGCCAGGCCCCGCAGCTTGTTCACGTAATACGGAGACCCGGTCAGTCCGACGGCCGGGATTCCCTGCGCGAGCGCAAACACGGCCGCGTGGTAGCTTCCCGTGACAACGATGCGGCATTCGCCGACCCTGGCGATGACCTCTTGCGGCGTGTCGAGCTGGAAGCCGTCGTCTTCCGAGCCGACGCCGGTGAGCAGATCGCGCAGAGTCCCGATATCCATGCCGCCGCCGTGATGCGCGATGGGAATAGCCGTGACGCGCGCGCGATGCTGTCGCGCCGACCGTTCGAGCACGCCGCGCAGGAGCGCGAGCACGGCGGCATTTACCTGCGCGTAGGACGCTACTCTCAGGCTCACGCCAATCTTTTCGCTGGGCCGTGCCTGCTCGTCGGCCGAAGGCCGGGCCGTGGCATGCACGAACTCAATCGCATCGTCGCCCGTCACCAGAATGCGGGCGGGATCGACGCCGAGCGACACGAGCAGCGGCACGCTCGCCAGCCGCTCGCGCACGGCAATCAGCCGAACGCGCCTCAACACCTCGGCGGCTCGCTGCCGCAGCCGCGAACCCGCGATCGGGCCGACGCCCTGCCCGACCATGGCGGTGGGAACGCCGCAGCGCTGCGCCAGATCGAGGGTGGCGAGGATGCCGAAGGCGTTCTCGGCGAACGCATCGGTCATGACGCCGGCTCCGCTGACCACGACCAGGTCGGCGGTCTTCACGGCCGACAGAAACGATCCGGCATCGGCGGCATCACGGTGGCTCAGCCGCTGCTTGACTCTGAGCGAGAGTTCGAACCACGCGGGCCGCCGCATTCGAAGGCGATCTTCGACCTCGGTCCACAGCGCAGAGGCGGCGGCCGGCATCAGCCTCGCCATGGGGCCGAGCAGACGCTCTTGAAGGATCAGGCGGCGCCCGCGGACCGGCACGGTCCCTACGTCACCGCAGTGCCGCTCAGTCAGGGCAGGAGCGTTCGTGATGACCCGAATCGACGCGGACGGCTGCAGTCGCCGGAGGCGGGACACGGCGGTGATGAGCATCGCAAGGTCGCCGACGTTCTGGCAGTTGTAGCTGCACGAATCGACCACCACCGTCCTGGCCTCGCCGCCGGCCGCGCTCGGGGACAGGCCGAGCTCCACCGCGAGAGGCGTCGACCTCGCCATGGTCCGATCAGGATTCAATGGATGTGCCAGTCGGCCGATTTGTTCCGTCGGGCCTGTACAAATCTCACCGGGTGTCTGAAATGGTCACCACCATCCGCAATCCTTCGAGCTTTGTGGCAACGGCCGTCCGATGAGCTCGTCGGGACCCTGACGAGTGAAAAGGCGCATCTTCTCCCCATCTTGGGAAGTAAGGTCGCTTCATCTGCCCGGATTGCCGTTTCATGGCACTCGCCTTGCTCTTATTGGGCACGAACATGCTGGTTGAGGCATGAACATGCTGGCGGACGCGAACACAGTCCGTGGATTGGTTGATCAAGTGAGGATTAGAGAGCACGTGGAGAGCTTGATGAGCGACGTCGAAGCCGGAGGCAGGACAGAGGGCGATATGCGATTCGACGACGCCGAGCGCGACGAACGGCTCGGCTCGGATCGGGCCGCCAACGAGACACCGCACGACCGGCGGCGAACGGCGGTGTCGGATCGCCGGGCGCCAAGGCCTTCGAACGAAGACGGGCGGCCGTTCGGTTCCGTTGTCCCGCTGGCAGGTGCGATCCCGCACCGGCCCGCCGGTCGCTATGTGGCGGCGCTCCGCGGCCACTCGCAGGCGGGCGGATGCGCGCCGATGCTCCTCGGGAACAGCCTGAAGATGCTGGCGGTCCGCGACCTGATCGATCGCGTCGCGAGCACCGACGTGATCGTGCTCATACGCGGGGAGAGCGGAACGGGGAAGGAGCTGGTCGCGCGCGCGCTGCATGCCGCGTCGTACCGACGCGACAAGCCGTTCGTCAAGGTCAATTGCGCGGCCTTGCCCGCCGACCTGCTCGAATCCGAGCTCTTCGGCTTCGAGCGAGGTGCGTTCACCGGGGCGCTCAACGCCAAGCCCGGCAAGTTCGAGTTCGCGCACGAAGGGACGATCTTCCTCGACGAAATCGGCGAGATGAGCCCGCCGCTCCAGGCGAAGCTGCTGCAGGTCCTCCAGGACGGCGAGTTCTCGCGACTGGGCGGCAAGTCGGATGTTCGCGTCAACGTGCGCATCGTGGCGGCCACCAATCGCGACCTCGAACGCGCCGTGGTCGAGGCCCAGTTCCGGGAGGACCTCTTCTTCCGCCTCAACGTCGTCTGCATCACGCTTCCTCCCCTGCGTGAGCGGCGCGAGGAGATCCCCGCCCTCGCCCGACACTTTCTGACGAAGTACTCGGCGCAGTACAACCGGCCGAAGGCCGACATTCCGAGCGACCTCATGCGCCGGTTCATGGAGCATGCGTGGCCGGGCAACGTCCGCGAGCTGGAGAACGTGATTCAGCGAGTCGTCGTGCTCGGTTCACAAGGGCCGATCCACGACTTGTTGAAGCCGCCCAGTCCGAATCAGCCGAAGTCCTCGGACGCGTCTCCGGAGCCGCCCGCCGCGCCCCCCGCGCCGGCGGAGCCGAGCGCGCCGGCCCCGGCATCGCTCAAGGATGTCGCGCGCGCGGCGACTCGGGCGGCGGAGCGCGAACTGATTCTCCGAACGCTCGATCGCACCCACTGGAACCGGAAGGAAGCTGCCGCGATCCTGCACATCAGCTACAAGGCGCTGCTCTACAAGATCAAGGAGAACGGTTTCGATCAGACGCAGTAGGACGGAGCAACGCGCCGTCCGGGAGGATGGCAGTGTTCATGCTTGAGAGCGCAGGGGGCCGCCGAAGTCACTCTCAAGACGCGGGGCGCGCTCACGTTTGGGGACTGAACCTATGTGCGGCATCGTTGGTTACATCGGTCGGTCGGACGCCCTCGGGATCCTCGTTCCCGCGCTGAAGCGCCTGGAGTACCGCGGCTACGACTCCTCGGGGGTGGCGACGATCAACGGGTCCGGCCTCGAGTCGTGCAGGGCGGTCGGAAAGATCGCGAATCTGGAGGCGCGGCTCTCGACGGCGCCTCGACCGCATGGCACGCTGGGCATCGCGCACACCCGATGGGCGACGCACGGACGGCCGAGCGACGTCAATGCGCATCCGCAGGTGGACTGCGGCAACCATCTGGCGATCGTCCACAACGGGATCATCGAGAACCATCGCCAGCTCCGCGCCTCGCTCGCGGCCAACGGACATCAGTTCCGGTCGCAGACCGATACGGAGGTCATCGCGCACCTCATCGAGACCCATCGGGCAGGCTCGCTGCCCGACGCGGTCCGTCAGGCGGCGCATCAGCTCAAGGGCTCATACGCGGTGGCCTGCATCGCCGACGACGCCCCCGACATGCTCGTCGCAGTACGAAGCGGCAGCTCCCCCCTCCTCATCGGGATCGGGCAGGGCGAGATCTTGGTGGCATCCGACCTGCCCGCGCTGCTCGGAAGAAGCCAGGAGGTCGTCGTCCTCGAGGAAGGCGAGATGGCGATCCTCACGCGCGACGGCATTCGCATCGAGCGCCTCGATGGGCGACCCGTCGAGCGGGCGCCGTCGCCGATCTCCTCCAGCCTCGAGGCCGTCGAACGAGCGGGTTATCCGCACTTCATGCTCAAGGAGATCTTCGAGCAGCCCGAAGCAGTCCGGCAGACGCTCGCCGAGGGCCTCGCCGGGACGACGGGGGCCGTCGACCTGCCCGACGTCGCGTTGACCGATCGCGAGCTCGCCGCGTTCTCGCGACTGTGCTTCGTCGCCTGCGGCTCGTCATGGCACGCGGCGCTGATCGGCAAGGAACTGATCGAGGAGCTGGCGCGGCTGCCGGTCGAGGCGGCCATCGCGTCGGAGCTTCGGCACCGCCGGCCGTTGTTCGACCGCGGGGTCTTGACCGTGCCGGTCTCGCAGTCCGGCGAGACGGCCGACACGCTGTCAGCCATGCGCCAGGCGCGCGAGGGCGGATCGCACATCGCCGCCATCACCAACACCGTCGGGAGCTCGATCGCGCGGGGCGCCGACAGCCTGCTCTACACCAGGGCGCGCCTGGAGATTGGCGTCGCGGCGACCAAGACCTTCACGACGCAGGTTGCGGCCGTGACGCTGCTGGCCTTGAAGCTCGCTCTTGCGCGGCGCACGCTGTGCGGCTCGCTCCTCAAGGAGATCCTCGGTGCGCTCGCGACCGTGCCGCGCCTCATGGAGGAGGTGCTCGGCGAGAGCGAGGCCATCCGCGCCATCGCGGCCGATCTGGTCGAGCGGCGACATGCGCTGTACTTGGGACGCGGGGTGCTCTATCCGATGGCGCTGGAGGGCGCCCTGAAGCTCAAGGAGATCTCCTACATCCACGCCGAAGGGTACCCGGCCGGCGAGATGAAGCATGGACCCATCGCGCTGCTCGACGCCGAGATGCCTGTCGTTGCCTTGGCCACGCAAGGCCCCTGGTACGACAGCATGGCCAACAACATTCAGGAAGTCCGGGCCCGCGACGGCCTCGTGGTGGCCCTGCTCACGCGAGGCGATGACGCCATCGCGAGCCTTGCCGACGTCGGCATTCGAATCCCTCCCGCCCCGCGGTGGATCCAGCCGTTCCTGACGGCGATCCCGCTGCAACTGCTCGCGTACCACCTCGCCGTTCTGCGCGGCGCCGACGTCGACCAGCCGCGCAATCTCGCCAAGAGCGTCACCGTCGAATAGGGGCCAGTCCGCACGATGGCGGCCGCGAGTTCAGCGGACGTCGGGCGGTCGGCGGAGCGTAAGCGCCGCAGTGCCGTCGGGCACTGCGGCAGCCACGCTAGACCACTCGTTGTCCTTGAATGAGCCTGATGAGCACGGAGGCGATGGCAATCACCAGCAGGATGTGGATGAACCCGCCCAGCGTGTACGAGGTGACCATGCCAAGCAGCCACATGATCATCAAGACTACGAAAATCGTCCAGAGCATCGCAGAGG
>Ga0326597_10005551_pt1 | contig 17478 bp, 15 predicted proteins | sample RVTome_12_FD_203789 | JGI IMG/M metagenome (GOLD analysis project Ga0326597, IMG submission 203789) | Soil microbial communities from uranium-contaminated site in the Upper Colorado River Basin, Wyoming, United States - RVT100D185 | ecosystem: Environmental > Terrestrial > Soil > Contaminated >... | reverse complement strand
GCTGTCCTCGAGCTCCCGCAAGCTGGTTCAGGCCTGCCGCTTCTGGCGCGGCGCGGCGCACGTCCTCGGGCAGCTCGCCATCAAGCGCATCCTGGGCCAGCTGGGTCATCTGGGTCTGAGCCGGCCCCAGCAGATGGCGAAAGCCCTCGTGGATGCGCACGACAACGGCATCTCGTCCACCGCGACCGCAGGCTCGCCAACGTGAAGCTCACCCCGGCCGGGGAGGTCAGGAGTAGAATCGCCTGCCTGCTTCGAACAGCAGAAGGAGATTGGATGATCGGCAGCACGCTGTCCCACTACCGCGTCCTGGAGAAGCTCGGGGAGGGTGGGATGGGAGAGGTCTACCGGGCCGAGGACACGCGCCTGAAACGCCAAGTGGCGCTCAAGGTGTTGCCGGAAGGCATGGCGCGGGATCCCGAGCGGCTCCGGAGGTTCCAGCGGGAGGCGGAGGTCGTCGCCTCGCTGAGTCACCCGGGGATCGTCACCATCTTCTCGGTCGAGGAGGCCGAGAATGTGCACTTCCTGACCATGGAGCTTGTTTCAGGCCGCAGGCTCGATGAGATGGTTCCGCCCGGCGGAATGGCGCTCGACGCCTTTGTCGAAGTGGCCGTTCCTCTCGTCGAGGCATTGGTGGCGGCGCACGAAAGGGGTATCACCCATCGGGATCTCAAGCCGGCCAACGTCATGGTCACCGACGACGGCGTGGTCAAGGTCCTCGACTTCGGACTGGCCAAGCTCCGGCAGCAGGACAGTGTCTCGGAGGGGGCCGAGTTGCCCACCGAAGCGCTCACTCAGGAAGGCCTGGTGCTCGGCACCATCCCCTACATGTCGCCCGAGCAACTCGAGGGCCGACAGGTCGATCACCGCTCGGATGTCTTTTCGGTGGGCATCGTCCTCCACGAGATGATCACCGGCGCGCGGCCCTTCAAGGGTGAAAGCTCGGCCTCCCTCATCAGCGCCATTCTCCGGGACCGACCCGAGTCGGTGACCCGGCTCCGCGCCGATGTCCCGCCGGCACTCGAGCGGGTGATCCTGCGTTGCCTGCAGAAGGACCCGGAACGGCGCTTTCAGACGGCAAAGGACTTGCGCAACGAGCTCGAGGAGGTGCCCACCGCCCCCGAAGAGTCTGCCGCGAACCGAGTCCGCTCGATTGCCGTGCTGCCGTTTGCGGACATGAGCCCGCAGAAGGACCAGGACTACTTCTGCGAAGGGATCGCCGAAGACATCATCAACGCGCTGTCGAAGATCGGGGATCTACGCGTCGCCTCGCGCATGTCCGCCTTTCAGTTCGAGAGCCGCACCGCCGAGCCGGGCGAGGTCGGTGAGCGCCTCGGGGTCGAGACGGTGCTCTCGGGCAGCGTCCGCAAGGCCGGCCAGCGCGTGCGGATCAGCGCCGAGCTGGTCAACGCACGAGACGGCTACCGGCTCTGGTCCGAACGCTATGATCGAGATCTCGAGGATGTCTTCGAAGTGCAGGACGAGATCTCCAGCAACATCGTTCGCGCCCTCGAGGTCACCTTGAGCCCCAAGGAGAAGAAGGCGATCCAGCGGCAGGCGCCGGTGAGTATCCAGGCGTATGAGTACTATCTTCGCGGGCGCAGCCTTTTCCATCGGGGGATCAAGGCGGCGCATGGTCAGGCACTCCAGATGTTCACCCGTGCCATCGAGATCGATCCCGACTTTGCCGCCGCCCACGCTGGGCTCGCCGATCTGTCCTCCTACGCCCGGATGTACTACGGAGGCAGCGAGACCGATCTCGAGCGGGCGGACGAGGCCAGTCGAAAGGCCCTCGAGCTGGCCCCCGAGCTTGCGGCGGCCCACGCCTCCCGCGGCCTGGCCCTGTCGCTGCAGGATCGATATGGAGAGGCGGAAGAGGCGTTCGAGACCGCCATTCGTCTCGACCCCCAGCTATTCGAGGCCCACTACTTCTACGGCCGCAGCCGCTGGCAGCAGGGCAAACTCGACGAAGCGGCCCAGCATTTCGAGCAGGCGATGAAGGTGCGACCCGAGGACTTTCAGGCGCCCTGCCTCCTGGGCTCGATCTACAACGCCCTGGGACAGCCGGACAGGCATCGGGAGTGCATGCGTCGGGGGTACGAGATCATCGAGAAGCACCTCGAGCTCAGCCCGGACGATACACGCGCTCTGTACCTCGGATCCGGTTGTCTGACCGTCATGGGAGAAACGGAGCGGGGTCTCGAGTGGGCCGCGCGGGCCGTCGCCATCGATCCGGGCGACGCTGGTGTTCTCTACAACGTGGCTTGCACCTACTCCGGTGCCGGCCGGGTGGAAGAGGCCATCGACTACCTGGAGAAGGCCGTAGCCGCAGGCTTCTTCCAAAAGGAGTGGATCGTCAACGACGGCGATCTCGACCCGCTGCGCGAGCACCCCCGTTACCGGGCTCTGATCGAAGGAATGGGCTGACACGACTCCTCGCCGGCCCGATCAGCTCGCCCGGGATTCAAGACCCCTGAAGTGTGAGCGCCCGCATCCGGCCGTCAGAAGAAGACGAGGAGCCCCGCGGTGAGCGACACGCCGAGGTCGGGGTCGCCTCGGCCCACGGCGCTCGAGACGTTGAGCTCCAGGGTGGGTATCACCCGTCCGAATGCCCGGGAGAGGCCGATGCCGGGCAGAAGCACGAGGTTCGTCTCCGGGTCGACGGGAACGGCGAAGCGGGCGGCCAGATAGACGTTCGCGTGGAGCGACCAGACGAGCCCGGGCGTCAGCGAGAAGCCCGAGTACGCGCCCCGCACGAAGGCCGGGCCCACGTCGAGCTCGAGGGCGACGGTCGGGGTGAGCTGGCGGCCGTAGCCGACGAGGGTCGTCACGTCGTGCTGCCAGCCGTCCCAGCTCCCGCCCGGCGGCCGGTAGTCGAGCGTGGTGCCGACAAAGCCGGCCACGTAGTTCGCGGGAGGGCCGGGTCCCGGCTCCTCGGCCCACGAGGGAGCGTCGAGGGCGAAGAGGACGCCCGCGAGGAGAGGCCCTGCCCGAAGCATGGAGCGAACGGTGCGCCCGAGAGCCCGATCCGTGGTCAACCCACCTGAGCCAGATCGAGGAAGACGATGATCGAAGGGTTCCCGACGGGGGCGTAGTGGCCGGTGAAGGCGAGGCCCCCGGTCTGGCGATCCACGCGGAAGACGGCGATGTTGTCCGCTCGCTGATTGCAGGAGTAGAGGAACTGGCCGGTGGGGTCGAAGTTGAAGCTGCGGGGATAGTCCCCACGCGTCCACTCTTCCCCGACGAATGTCAGGGTCCCGTCTGCGCCAATGGAGAAGATCCCGATGCTGTCGTGGAGCCGGTTGCCGGCATAGACGAACCGGCCATCGGCTGAGACCAGGATCTCGGAGCAGAAGTTGCTGCCGGCAAACCCGGGCGGCAACGTGGAGATCGTCTGCCGCGAGGCCAGCCGGCCCGCTGCGGCGTCGTAGTCGAACAGGACGATGGTCGAGCCTTCCTCCTGGATGGAGTAGAACCAGCGGCCATTGGGGTGGAAGACGAAATGCCGGGGCCCGTCTCCAGGCGGCAGCGAGATGGAGGACGCTTCGCCCGGACTCAGCACGCCCTTCTGCTCGTCGAACGCCCAGACGAAGATCTTGTCCAGGCCCAGGTCCGCGTGCAGGACGAAGCGTCCGGAGGGATCGGACTGGATCATGTGCGCGTGAGTTCGATCGTGTCCGCTGATGGCGAAGCTGCCGGGTGGTGCGTTCGTCGCCCGGGTGGGGCCGATCTGGCCGGTGTCGCTCTTGACATCGGTGGCGGCGCCCAGACGACCGTCGGCGAGAATCGGCAGCACCGCGACCGACCCCCCGAAGTAGTTGGCCACCAGGAGGAATCGTCGGGACGGGTGGACGCTCACGAAGGTCGGACCGGCACCGCCGGAGCCGACGGTGTTGAGCAGCTCCAGCTTCCCGTCCACTCGATCGATGGCGAAGGCACTCACCGAGCCTTCCTTGTCCTCGCCCCTCCGATCCGTCTCATTGGCGGAATACAGGCGGGTTCCGGCGGGATTCAAGGCCAGGCAGCTCGGGCTCGTACCCATCTCGTGGATGCCAGCGGGCGTCATCGCCCCGGTGGCGCGGTCCACTCGAAAGAGGTGGATGCCGCGGCCATTGCCGGGGGGCAGATCCACCTGGGTGGGCAGCATGTCGCGGAGCGGAGCGCTGAAGGTCCCGACGTAGGCGACGAGCGGTCCCGCGGCTTCTCCCGATTGCGCCTGGAGCAGGTCATCCATGAGCAGTGTCGTCCCCGCAAGTGCGACAGAGCGTCTCAAGAACGAACGTCGGGAACGGTCGAGGGGAATCACGTTCGAACCAGCCGGGTTGGTCGAGGACACGGTTGGATCGGGTGGCATGAGTGCTTGCGAAACCGCGGAGTCATCGAGAAGGACTCTATCGTATCCCCCCATCGGAACGATAGGGGTTGTGGGCTCCGTCACGAACACGGCGGGGTATGCTCCTGGCCAGGGAACCCGGTGGAAGGGGCTTCGTCCCTACGAAAGGGGAGGTTGCGATGACGCGGGGCATCCGGGTGGCGCTGGCTCTGGCGGTGGCTCTGGGCTCGATGCGCCTGTTCGCGCTGGACGAGCCGGGCAACGGCCATGACGAGAAGGTGGACGGGTACGCCGAGTTCCGGCTCGGCGACTGCCTGGTCGCGGACGCGCAGCGGGTCTGCCCGGCGCCCGGCTTCAAGTTCACGGGCGAGGGCGAGGCGAAGGACTTCGCCTCGATCCCGCTCGGCTACGAGCTCAAGGCGAAGGGCAGGCGGCGCGCCGACGGGACGCTCCTCGCCCGCGAGGTCGAGGCCAAGCCCAACGGCTCCGCTCTGTTCGAGGGCGAGATCAAGGCCGCCACCGACCAGGCGGAGACGCAGGCGCGCAACCGGGGCGGCTTCGTCGAGAGCGACGGCGGCAAGGAGAGAGACATCGGAAGGCTCTACGAGGACGGGCCCCCGGTCGAGCGCGTCCGCCACATCGTGGACAGCCTCCTCCCCCCCTACCTGCACCCGGAGGACGTGCGCATCTACGTGATCCAGAACGAGGAGTGGAACGCCTTCGCCATGGGCAACTATTCCATCTACGTGTTCACGGGGCTCCTCGACGACATGGACGACGACGAGGTGGCGATCGTCCTCGGCCACGAGCTCGTGCACGCGACCCACGAGCACTCGCGCAAGCAGTTCAAACGCGACATGTGGGCCTCGCTCATCACGGCCGGGGTGCTCGGCGCCGTGTCCACCATCGACGACGACAAGAAGCAGGCGGTCGCCGCGCTCATCGTGCTCGCCGGGTCCACCGCCTACAAGAGCGGATACGGGCGGGGGATGGAGGACCAGGCCGACCGGGTGGGGCTGCGCTACGCCTACGAGGCCGGGTACGACATCACGAAGGGACCGCGGCTGTGGAACCGTTTCGCGAATAAGTACGGCGAGGGGAACAAGGTCGCGAGCTTCTTCTTCTCCGACCACTCGCAGTCCGCCGCGCGCGCGACGAAGCTCGCGAGGGAGATCGCCTTCAACTACCGCGACGGGCCGAAGCCCGACGGGCCGGTCCGGCCGGCGCGGCGCGCTCCGCGCGCGGGTCCGCCCACGGTGGCGGCGGCGCCCACGGCCGTGCCGGTCGGTGCGCCGGCCCTCACCGGCGGCGTCCCGCCGGCCCCACCGCTGTCGACCTCTCCGGCGCCGGGCGCAAGCGGGGGGGCGGGGCCCGGAACGAAGCGCGTCCGGATCAAGGCGGGCATGACCACCGACGAGGTGCGCGAGGCCCTCGGCAACCCCGACGCCGAGGTCGTCCTCGGCGGGAAGACGCAGTGGACGTATCCAGACTTCACCGTCGTCTTCGCGAGCGGCAAGGTCACCGACGTGAGGTTCTGACCGCCCTTCGGCCCGACGAGCCTACTTTCTCCTGGCCACGGCGAGCTCGGCGAGCTTCGCCGATATGTCGGTGCCGGCCGTGTCCACCTTCACGTCCTTGTCGATGGCGAGGATTCTGCCGTCCTCGCCGATGTAGAAGGTCCAGCGCTTGGCGACGCCGACCACGGGCATGAGAACGCCGTAAGGATCGGCCGCCTGGTGGTCGGGGTCGCCCAGGATGGGGAAGTCGGCCCCCAGCGACTCCGCGAACTCCTTGTTCTTCTGCGGGGTGTCGGTGCTGACCGCGAAGTACGCGACGTCGAACTCGCGGATCTTGTCGCCGCTCTCACGGAGCGACTGGCACTCCTTCGTTCAGCCTCCGGTGAAGGCTTTCGGGAACCAGGCCAGCACGACGGCCTGCTTGCCCTTGTAGTCCGAGAGCTTGTGGGTGTTGCCGTCGGAGCCGACGAGCGCGAACTCCGGGGCGGGGTCGCCCGCTTTCAGCTCGGCGGCGCGGGCGGCCGCGCAGGCGAGCCCGAGACCGAGGGCCGCGACGAGGCACAACGCCTTCACCTTTGACTTCTCCTTCCGGGGATTCACGAGGGCTTCAGCAAGGGCCACGAGCGGCGCCAACGCGACCCTTCTGTGAGCCACCGAGGAGAGGATACGCAAAAACGGCCGGGGAGGGAACCGTGAAATGGGGCAGCGAGCGGGCGACAGTCGTCCTTTCGGAAGGCTCTCGATCGCGGCGCCGGCTCCTGGCCCGAGGCGACCATTCGCGCACGATCGCCGCACAGTGTGCTCGTGAGCAGGACGTCGACGGGCGCCGTCCACGCTTCCGGGGACGTGCTCTCGAACGTCCTTCAGCGGCCCCGCAAGTAGGCGTCGGTGCCGTCGAGCCAGTCCTGCCGCGGCGGAGAAAAGACGTCGACGTCGAACGTGTCTTCGAGCGCGAGCACCTTGTGCGGCAGGTTGGACGGGATCGTGAGCACCTCGCCCGAGCGCACGACGCACTCCTCCTTCTCGTCCTCGCCCAGCCAGAAGTGGAGCGCGCCCTCGAGGACGTAGCTGATCTGCTCGTTCTCGTGCGAGTGGCGGGGGACCAGGCAGTCCTTCTTCAAGTAGACGTGGGCGAGCATGATCCGCTCGCCGGTCACGAGTCGCCGATCGAGACGATCGTTCAGCTTCTCCTTCGGAATGTCGTCCCAGCGGAAGTGCCGCGCGGTGGTGGGCATGGTCTCTCCTGTTCTGACCGACGGCGGCCGCTTGCGAGCGGGCACGCCGCCCGGATTCTACTTCACGGTATCGAGACGGATCCGGGACTCGGGGATCGACGCTGACCGGCGAGCGAGTCGGTTCGTCCGAGTGAGCGGGCTCGTTTCCGGGTAGGGGCGCTCGGCGGTCTCGAGCGCTGTGCTATCGTCGCTGGCGATGACTCTCTCAGCGATTCCCCTCCTCGTCGTGGCGGTGGCGGCCTACAACGCCCTGGCGTTCCTCAGGCCGGCGAGCCTCACCGCCGCCGTCTTCGAGATGGCGCTCCCCTCGGGCGCGCGCGTCGCGATCCCGGGAGGCGAGGCGGTGGTGATGCTCGGGTTGGCGCTGCTCTTCGTCGAAATTTTCAAAGCCACGCGCACCTCCAACGCCTCCATCCTCGACCACGCTCTTTCGCTGCTGCTCCTCCTCGTCGTCATCGTCGAGCTGCTGCTCGTTCCCGCCGTGGGCCAGGCCTCCTTCGTGTTGCTGATGCTCCTCTGCCTCCTCGACGTGGTGGCCGGCTTCACGGTGACGATCTCCACCGCCCGCCGCGACGTGGGCATCGGAGGGGGGTTGTCCTGAGCCGATCGCCGGGCTGAGACCTCGCGCGGCATCCCCTCGATGTGATCTCGCTCCGCCCGGTGTGGCGGCCGACGACCACGGCGGGCGGCGAGGGCTCGTTTCCCAGCTCGTGCCCGGTCGTGAGGCTGCCCGTCGGCGAGGAGCGGAAGGTCTCGCCTTTCCGGTGAGCGGCTCGTCGAACCGGTGGACGGGCTCAGGCGAGAGCGCGGAAGAGGCGCTCCTTGAATCGCGCGACGTCGATCTCCCAGCACACCGTCACCGTCGGCGCCTGCGTCGTCGACTCGGGGCGCCAGCCTCCCGTGTCGCACGGCCCGGTGCGGACCACGTCGAGCTGGTCCACCACCGTCATCCCGCGGGTGAGCGCGCCCTCGCACTCCACGTCCACGGCGTGAGCGCTCTTGCGGGTGGCGATCGTGGGGTCGAGGGCCACCGCCATGGCCACGGGATCGGGAAGGCTGACCCCGGGCTCATGGAAGAGCGTGCGGTTCGCCTCGAGGGCGGTCTGGTTGCAGTCGACGGCGAAGCGCGCGAGTGGTGTCCCCAGCGCCCGGCAGCGAGCGATGTCCTCGTGGTTCAGGGTGGCCTCACCGCGGCTGAGCTCCCAGCCCACCATCTCGATGGGGAGACCCGAGCGGAAGCAGAGTCGCGCCGCTTCGGGATCGCACCAGATGTTGTACTCCGCCGCCGGGGTCATGTTGCCCACGGTGCACGCCGCTCCGCCCATCACGACGCAGCGGCCGACCTTCTCCGCGAGGTCCGGCGCCTGGGCGAGGGCGAGGGCGAGGTTGGTGAGGGGGCCGAGGGTGACGACCACCAGCCCGGGGTGGGCACGGACGGTCTCCACGAGAGCGACGACGGCGTGTTTTGTCGCCGGAGACCGGCGCGGCGGCGGGTAGCCCTGGTCACCCAGGCCGTCCTCGCCGTGGGTGAAGCGGGCCGTGCGCGCCTCGCGCAGCAGTGGACGGTCAGCGCCCTCGTGGACCGGGACGTCCGCCCCGCACAGCTCCACCGTGTAGCGGGCGTTGCGGCTCCCCTGCGCCAGCGCCACGTTGCCGGCCACGACGGTGATGGCCTTCACCTCGACCTCGGGTGCGCGCAGCGCCATGATGAGAGCGACGGCATCGTCCGATGCCGTGTCGGTGTCGATGATCATGGGCAGAGGCACGATTCACCTCGCTGCCCCAGAAGGTACCTCAGAAGAAGCTCCTCGATGTCGAATCGTGGACGCCTCGGGCACGACGAGGGACGAGACGATCACCCTGCGGCAGCAACGCCGATCACCCTCCGCCCGCAGGACTCGATTCCCTCGGGGCGTTCAAGCATCGCCGCTCCCACCGGCGACGAGGGCCTCCTTGGCGCTCCGCTTCAGGCGCTTGATGCGGGACTCCTCGCGCAGGGCCTTGCTCCAGGTCCGGACCCGGCGGGACCAGACGAGACTCACCGGCCGCCGGGCGCGCGTGTAGCGTGAGGCGGTCCCCGCCGCGTGCTTTCTCACGCGCGAGCGCAGGTCCTTCGCCGCCCCGGTGTAGAAGGACGCGTCGCGGCAGCGCAGGATGTACACGAAGGGCAGCTCTCGCTCCTCGATGGAGGTCCTCTCTCCAAGCAGATCGATCCTCTCACGGCTGCGCGCCGACGCGACGGGTTGCCGTTTCCGCCGTCGAGGTCGGCCGCCCGGTCGCGCCGGGCTCGCAGCGTCAGGACGGCTCAGTGGAGCAGGCGATGGGTCTCTAGCGCTTGACGTCGACCTTGCACGACGCCCCGTTCTCGGCGCTGACCGTGTAGGCCCCGGTCTGGTAGGCGAAGAGCTGGTACACCTGCGCAACCTCGCCGCGCGCACGCTGCTGGTGCTCGGCAAGGGGCCCACCACCCCCGCCGAGACGGGCCACTGCTGGGGGGCGCTCCAGGCCTCCGACATCGCGCAGGCGGTGCCGGCGATGGCGCGCTTCGCGTGGCACGCTGAGGGGCGGGCGCGGGACACCGCGCCGCCGCCGGAGTGGATCGAGCGGCGTCGTCAGAGCTGGCAGCGGATGGTGGAGAACGGCCCCACCGAGCCGTGGCGGCGGAGCCCGCTGCTGCGGGACCCCGAGTACCTCGCCGCTGCCCAGCCCGGCGTCGCTCCCCGGGAGCAGCAGGCCCGTCTCGAAGGGCTGCGGGCGGCCCACCCCGGCGACTGGTTCCTCGACACGGCCCTGGGTGCGCTCCTCATGAGCCGCCCCGACGGCAAGGACGCGCGGAGCGGCGAGGAGATCCTGACGCGCTGCGTGGCCACGACCCCCGACTGCGCCACCGCCCACCTCTCCCTCGGCACCCATCTCAAGCACCAGGGCCGCCGCGACGAGGCGATGGCGATATTCGAGGACGCCGTCCGCCGCTGGCCGTGGCACAGCCAGGCGGTGGACTGCTGCCTGTGGATGGTCACCGACGGCATGACGCTGCCCCCGGCGGCCACCTGATGTCGGCCCCAGAGGTTCGCTCAGCCCTCGGAGGGGCTGACCAGCGCTCACTATAATGACGACGACCCTGGAGAGGAGCGCCATGTCCCGTCCCCGACGGATCTCTCGCCGGCAGTTTGCCCAAAGCGCCACCGTGGCCGCGGCCTCGCTCACGATCCTCCCCCGCCACGTGCTGGGAGGCCCGGGCCACACGCCTCCGAGCGACACGCTGACGAAGGCGGTCGTCGGTGTCGGCGGCATGGGCCGGGGCCACCTCGCCTACCCCGGCAGCCTCCTGCGCGCCGTCTGCGACGTGGACCGGGGGCACCTGGCCCAGGCACTGGAGATCGCCGGCCCCGGTGTCTCGGGGTACACGGACTTCCGCGAGGTGCTCGAGCGGCCCGACATCGACATCGTTCACATCGCGACGCCGCCCCATTGGCACGCGCTCATCTCGATGGCCGCCGCCGAGGCGGGCAAGGACATCTGGTGCGAGAAGCCGATGACCCGCACGATCGCCGAGGGCCGCGCCGTCGCCTCTGCCGTCGAGCGGACGGGCCGCGTCTTTCGGATCAACACATGGTTTCGCTTCCAGAGCCGCTTCTACGGATTCGGGACCGACGTCGCCCCGGTCAAGAAGGCGGTCCAGGGTGGGCTGCTGGGCTGGCCGATCAAGGCGACCGTGAGCGCGAGCACGGGGTTCGACTGGAAGTTCTACTGGAGCGGTCTCACGAGCCTGCCGCCGGAGCCCGTTCCCCCCGAGCTCGACTACGACTTCTGGCTCGGACCCGCGCCCTTCAAGCCCTATCACCCGCACCGCGTGCACGGCACGTTCCGTGGCTACTGGGACTACGATGGCGGCGGGCTGGGGGACATGGGCATGCACTACCTCGACCCCGTGCAATACCTCCTCGACAAGGACGAGACGAGCCCGGTCGAGGTCTGGGCCGACTGTCCGCAGCAGCACCCCGACGCCTGCGGCAGCTGGCGGCGGATCGAGATGAAGTACCAGGACGGCTGCACGATCGTCCTCGACGGGGAGGACCGCGACACGGAGGCGCCTTTCCTCGAGGGCCCGGAGGGGAAGATCTTCCGGGGCTTCCGGTCGGACATCCCCCATTTCGAGGAGCAAGTCGCCGCCCTCCCCGACCCCGAGCCCCGCGTCACCGACTTCGCCGAGTCCGTGAGGACGCGACGCCGATTCGCCCTGAACGAGCGCAACGGCCACCGCTCCTGCACCCTCGTCAACCTCGGGAAGATCGCCGTTCAGCTCGGCCGGACCCTGCGCTTCGACCCGGAGGCGGAGCGCTTCGTCGGCGACGAGGAGGCCAACCGCCTCGTGCATCAGCCCCTGCGGGCGCCCTGGCGCCTGCCCGCGTTGTGAGTGCGAGGAGAACGCCGATGAAACGAGCTTCGGTCGCGCTTCTCGCTCTCGCGCTCTCGTCCGGCGGGCTCGCCGCCGCTCCATCGGCCACCGTCGCGAAGACGCGCGCAGACCTGAAGGAACGGGTCTCCTCGACTCTCAATCGCTTCCCGGCGAGGGACACCGAGGAGAGGAGAGGCCTCTGCGCCGAGATCCTGGATCTGGGCCCGGAGGCGATCGGCGACGTCTGCGCCCGGGTCCTCCCGCCGGGGAAGGGTGACGATTCGCAGGCCCGATTCGCCGTGAACGCCCTGGCCGTCTGCGTCATGCGCCCGGGAGCGGAAGACGAGCGGGCGCTGTTCTCCGGGGCGCTCCTCGACGCTCTAGCCAAGACGAGCGACGAGACTGTCGCCGCGTTCTTCCTCTCGCAGGTCCAGCTCGTCGGGACGCAGGACGCCGTCCCGCCCCTCGAGAGGTATCTCGTCGACGAGAGGCTGGCCGGGCCGGCCGTCGCCGCCCTTCTCACCATCGGGGGAAGGGACGCGACGAGGGCGCTTCAAAGCGCTCTGGGCCAGGCGCCTCGGGACGCGCGCCTCGTGATCATCCAGGCGCTGGGGGAGACCCGCGGCCGCGAGGCGGTGCCGAAGCTCCTCCCCTTCGCGGAGAGCGGGGACGAGGGGATTCGTCAGGCGTCGCTCTACGCTCTCGCCAACATCGGCGACCCGGCGGCAGGGCCGGTGCTCGGGGCGGTGCGGCTCGCCTCGTCGCTCCACGAGAGACGGCAGGCGCCCTCGCTCTATCTCCTCTACGCCCGGCGCCTGATCGAATCCGGCCGGACCACCGAAGGGTTGGAGGCGGCCCGGTCCATTCTCGAGAACTACCGTCGTCCGGAGGAGTCGCAGCACGCGTCGGAGGCCCTGGCGCTCGTGGTCTCGGCGCTCGGCGGGCGGGCTCTGCCCGACCTCCTCGGGGCCGCGGACAGCCCCGACCGCGCCTTCCGCGGTTCGGCGCTCACCCTCGCGGAGAAGGTCCCGGGGCAGGAGGCGACCCTGGCGTGGATCGAGAAGGCCTCTACGTCGCCGCCCGACGTCCGGGCCGACATCATCGCGATGCTCGGCACGCGAGGGGACGCCGCGGCCCTGCCCTTCGTCCGGGAGAGCCTCCGCAGCGGAGACGGGGTGGTGCGACGGGCGGCCATTCCCGCCGCCGTCCCGCTCGGCGGCGAGGCCGTCCTTCCCGACCTTCTCTCTCTGCTCGGCGCCGCCGGCTCCGAAGAGACCGCGGCGCTGAAGACGGCCCTGCTTGGCTACCGCGGCGCCCTCGTGGTGCCGGAAGCCGTCCGCCTTCTCGACTCCACTCCGCTGCCCGCGCGCGCCATCCTTATTGAAGTCCTGGGTGAGAAGGGGGCGCGCGACCAGATCGAGCGCGTGTTCCGCCTGGGCGAGGACCCCGAACCCGCCATCCGCACCGCCTCCCTCGGGGCCCTGGCCCGGCTCGCCGGGGACGCCGACCTGCCCCGTCTCGTCACGATGCTGGAAGGGGCCAGCGGGGCGAGCGACCGCGTTCGGCTGCAGGAAGCGATCGCGGCCGCGGCCCGCCGGGATTCCGACCCGGAGAAGCAGGCCGACCGCCTTCTCGATCTCCTGGGGACCAGTGCACTCGCCGGGAAGACCGCGATCCTGGGAGTCTTGCCGAGAATCGGCGGGACGAAGGCCCTTCGCGCGGTCGTCGCGGAGACGGGGAGCCCGGACCCCGCGGTGCGGTCCGCGGCGGTCGAGGCGCTTTTCCATTGGCCCGAGGAGGCCGCGGCCGACGAGCTCGGGCGCCTCGCCTCCACGACCCGGAACCCGGAGCACTTCCGCTCCGCCGTCGAGGGATACGTCCGGCTGGTCAGCCGGTCGAGCCGGACGACCGCGGAGCAGCTCGCCGTCCTCCAGCGGATCCTCTCCCGGCCCGAGGAGGAGGCCGACCGGAAGGTCGTTCTCGCCGGGATCGCCGGCGTCCGCGAGCCCGAATCGTTGCGGCTGCTGGCCGGGTACCTGGACGACCCGGCCCTCGGCGCGGCGGCGGCGGCGAGTCTCCTCGAGCTCGCGTCCCGTCAGTCGTTCCGGGAGGGCTGGCTCTCCGGCCACGAGGCGTACTCGGTCCTCCGGCGCGTGGAGGCCTCTCTCGCCGATCCCTCCGCCCGGGAGCGAGCGGGGAAGATCGTCCTCGAGCGCCTGCGGCAAGGTGGATTCGTCCCGCTCTTCGATGGAGGGGGCGAGAGCCTGTGCACCGCGGACGATTACGCCGACTTCGAGCTCCTCGCCGACTGGAAGATCGAGAAGGGCGGGGACAGCGGCATCTGCCTGCGCGGCTCACCGCAGGTCCAGATCTGGGACGGCGAGGCGAACCCGGCGGGATCGGGTGGCCTCTTCAACAACAAGACGGGACCCAGCCAGCCCCTCGAGAACGCCGACCGCCCCGTCGGGGAGTGGAACACGTTCCGGATTCTCATGATGGGGGAGAGGGTCACCGTCTACCTCAACGACAAGCGCGTCGTGGACCAGACGGTCCTCGAGAACTACTGGGAGAGGGAGAAGACGATCGATCCGACGGGACAGATCGAGCTGCAGGCCCACGGCAACCCGCTCTCGTTTCGGAACCTCTTCATCCGGGAGATCCCGCTCGAGAGAGCCGTCACCGGCATGAGCGCGGCGGAGGCGGGTGAGGGTTTCACGCCCCTCTTCAATGGCCGCGATCTCGAGGGCTGGACGGGCAACCTCGCTGGCTACGCGGCCGAGAACGGGAAGATCGTCGTCCATCCCGAGCGCGCCGGGGGGAACCTGTACACGGAGAAGGAGTACACCGACTTCGTCCTCCGCTTCGAGTTCAAGCTGACCCCGGCCGCGAACAACGGGCTCGGCATCCGCGCCCCCCTCGAGGGCGACGCTGCCTACGAGGGAATGGAGCTTCAGATCCTCGAGGACGGCTCACCGGTGTACTGGGGCCTGCAGCCCTACCAGCACCACGGCTCGATCTACGGCGTGGTGCCGGCGCGCCGGGGTGTGCTGCGGCCGATCGGCGAGTGGAACAGCGAGGAGGTCACGGTGAAGGGACGGCGCGTCAGCGTCGTCGTCAACGGCACGACCGTGGTCGACGCCGACATCGACGCCGCGAGCGCGGGGGGAACGATGGACCACCGGGAGCATCCCGGCCTGAAGCGGGGAAGCGGCCACATCGGCTTCCTCGGCCACGGCTCGATCGTCGAGTTCCGGAGCATTCGGATCAAGGAGCTGCGCTGAGGGGCGTGCCCCCGCGCGCGTCTTCACCGGCGCGGCGAGTCGCGCCGCGGCGCTGCGATCGGTCCGTCGGCCGCCGAGGGTGAGAGCGCGTGCCAGCCAGTCCCGTGTTCGAGCTGCTGCTCCGAAGCGGCGAGCGTACGGACGAGGACGCGCTCGCGCAAAGCGGCGAGCTCCCGGGAGCTGACGCGCTCGCCGCCATGCGGCGAGCCGCGCGCGACCATCCCGAAGACCCGGACTACTGGTTCATCCTGGGCAGCGCGCTGGCCCGGCGGGGCGAACATCACGAGGCGGTCCGGGCCTTTCGCGAAGCCGTTCGGTTTCCGACGGGCGAGGCCTCGTACCGGCGAAGCCTCGGCGCCTCCTTGTGGCAGCTCGGGCAGTTCGAACAGGCGAGGGAAGCCTTCGACGCGACGCTGCGTGAGCATCCCGAGGACGCGGACGCCGCGAACGGCCTGGCGCTGTCGCTGCTGCGGCTGGAGCGGCCCGCGGAAGCGGCGGCGGCGCTGCGTCGCGTCCCGACCGTGACACGGAGGCGAGCCGACCTGCGCTCGAACCTGGGCACCGCACTCTGGGCCGCGGGCGACACCCATGCGGCCGAGCGTTGCTTCCGCGGCGCGATCCGCCTGGAGCCGGCGAGGCCGGCTTTCCATCGCAATCTGGGGCTCGCGCTCCTCGCGAGCGGCAAGGCCGCCCGCGCGGCCGCGTGTTTCCGGGAGGCGCAACGTCTCGACCCGACCCGCGCGGCCACCCTGATGGACCTGGGGGACGCGCTCTTTGCGATGGGCCGTCACGCCGAGGCGGAGGCGGCGTACGAGCGCGGCCTGGCGCTCGACTCCGGCGCGGCGGTGTCGAGGGCTTCGACGCACGCGGCGTGGCAGGCGATCCGCGTCGAACGCGCGCGCGGAGATCTGCCAGGGCGGGCCGAGCCCGGCTTGCTCGACAGGGCGATTTCGCGCGGCTTCGACGTCGCGCACCGGCTCGAGCGCTTTATCGACGTGCTGGGCCCGCCGGGCTTTCGCCTCGCGGGCGTGGGAGTGCTGCTGCTGATCCTCGCGTTCGCGCGGGTCACGACGCTGGTCCTGCCCCACTACGTGGCGCACCACCGGCTCCACGACGAGGTGGTGCGGCTCAGCCGGATGCCGACCGCGGACGACAGCCTGGTGCTGCAGGGTGTCCTCAACGCCGCGCGCCGTCTGGAGCGCGAGCCCTTCGTGCGCTCCGAGGACGTCCGGGTCGAAGGGACCGACGGCACGCGGCGAGTGAGCTTCGACTACGAGGTGGAGCTGGAGCTGCTGCCGGGCTTCGCGACTCGTCTCCCCTTCAGGATTCGCGTCGAGGAGCCCTTCCTGCTCGAGCCGGAGCCTGTGATCCTCTAGGCCGAACGCGTCACCACAGCGCCGTGCGCTCCCGGCGCGCAGCGACCAGGACCGGGAGCTCGGGGTCGACAGCGTCAAAGAGCTCGAGGAGCAAGGACGAAGAGACCAGGCTCTGCCCGGGTGCGCCGGGCCTCGCGATGAGAACCACAGGGCGACCGGGGCGCGCCGGGCCTCGCGATGAGAACCACAGGACGACCGGCAGGGGAGCGAGGCCCGGAGGTCGCTGGATTGCGCGCGTGCGGCTGGCCCACCGATCTCAACGCATCTCGATCGCGGGCGGGTCCGGGTTGCTGCTCCCGAGCACCGCGCGGCGGAGGTGGAGTGCCCGAGCAGGCCCTTGGCGATGCCGTGTCTCCGCCGCCGTCGGCGTCTGACGGCAGTCGAAAGCTCGACGTCACGCCGCGGCCGTGCGCGACGGCAGGGGAGTGCCGACGGGTCGACGCGGCCCGGCCTGGTCATCCCGTCGGGTCTTCGGGGCGGGCGAGCGCGTCAGCAGCGACGCGTCCTCGAGCCAATGAGCGAGGCATCGCCTGACCTGCCAGGCGTCGACGCCGAGGGCTTCCTCGCAGGCGAGCGGGCTCGCCCCTCCGGTCGCCCTCTCCCACAGGCTCGTCACGACGTCGATGTCCCACTCGTTGGCCACGGTGGGAGCTCGACCCGTCGCCTCGAAGGTGGCGTCGTCGGGCACGCGGCGCGACAGCCGTGGCAGCTCGTCGGAGCGCCGCAGTCCCTCGAGGATCAGCTCGGGCACGTTGAGCGCTCCACCCGTCTCGCCCGTCCAGCTCACGGCGTCAGGGCGGTGGAGGAAGGTGAAGTGGCCGTCGAAGGGTCGCTGGAGGAGCCGATACACCGCGGGAGCACCGACGGTGTCACCCACCCGGACGCCGCGCAAACGGCCCTTCTCGAACGCGAACGTGGCCGCGGCCGGCCGCGCGGCGTCGCCCAGGAGCAGCATGCCGGTCACGCCGCCGTCGGCCAGGTTCTGCAGCAGAATCGGCAGGCCGAAGATCCGCAAATCACCGCACAGGCTCGCGTTTGGCACCGGGGCCGCGCGGCGCGCGTCGAAGGCCTCGAGCGTCCGCGCCGCCTCCTCTCCCACCTCCTGCAGCGGGAAGCGCGCGGCGAGGAAGCGGAGGAGCTCACGCACCTCGGGCATGGGCGTCGATCGAAGAGCGCTCACGATCGGCAGCGCGCGCGACGCCTGGCTCGCCGGCAGCGGGGTCAGGAAGCCCGGAGGCAGGCACTCCTTGATGGCCTCGATCAGGCGACACGCCAGGTCGGGGGTGCCGCCGAGGTCGTGGGAGCCCAGGGGCAGGAGCCGTGACGGAGTGTCTCCGAGC
>Ga0326597_10005550_pt1 | contig 17479 bp, 21 predicted proteins | sample RVTome_12_FD_203789 | JGI IMG/M metagenome (GOLD analysis project Ga0326597, IMG submission 203789) | Soil microbial communities from uranium-contaminated site in the Upper Colorado River Basin, Wyoming, United States - RVT100D185 | ecosystem: Environmental > Terrestrial > Soil > Contaminated >... | reverse complement strand
GCCGTGTGCGGGAGAACCGCACGCACGGTTCGGAGGGCGGGGACGGCGAGAGCCGTTCCCGACCCCTATCAGGTTTGTTGCGCCGAATTAGCCTGGATACCCGCTTTCGCGGGTATGACGGAACCCATGCGGGCCATTCGTTCTCATTCCCAAACGGGTATTTTCAAAGGAGCGCACGAACGTCACGAAGGATTCGGATAAGATCCCCTCCGACCTCCTCTCCGGGCAGCCACTGGGGCTGCCCCTGCATTCTTTTTTGTGACCATTGGGTTCTTTATGGTCAATTGTCCTGTCTCCCCCGGCTCCTTTTGGTTACGGCTCGGCCGCGCTGTTTTTATCGAGGGGCTACCGGCTCCAAAAACGCAGCGAAACCTTCTTACTCATGCGAATTGAGTCAGGATTCTTTTTGCAGAGATGACAAGCTGCCGGTGCGGTAATTTTGAATGCGCTAAGAATTGTCAGTCATTGCGTGTTTATCAACGTGGCATGACTTGTGCGCTAGCAAGACTCAGCGTTGCTATCATGACTGTGGGGAATTTATCAGTTGACCTGGACATACAATTTGGGGGCGAAGCCCGTCAACTAGCGAAAGAAAGGGGGTAAGGGAATGCGGAGCATATTAGTCAGTTTACTGATTGTCGGCAGTATGTTGTTGGGTTCTGCGGTCGTGAGCGCCGCCGAGCAGCCGGACGGCACCGTGAAAATGACCGGCAAATCCATTGCAGCCGGTGTGGGATTCTCATGGGGTAGTGGTGTTTTGACCTATAAAGGGAAGGAGTACCGTTTCAGCATCAGCGGGCTTTCGGCAGGTGACATCGGCATTAGCAGCGCAGAGCTGTCCGGTCAAGTTTTCAATTTGAAGAGCCTCGAGGACTTTAACGGGAACTACACCAGTTTCGGTGCTGGGATTACGGTTGCCGGCGGCGGTGGCGGTGCCACGATGAGGAACCAAAACGGTGTGGTCCTCAACGTGGTGGCGACCACACAAGGGCTGAAGTTCAAACTCGGCGTCGACGGCATGAAGATCAAACTGGCGAAGTAGTAGAGGCTCACGCAATCTCGCACTAACAAAAGTTTTTGAATCGGCCGCTCGATCAGTCCGGTTTAGAGTACTACTTCGTTGATATCAATAACCCTAAGCTTCAGGGGTTGTTGCGGAGCATAAAACCATTGCCCAACTCGGTCACCTGTATGCGGGCGTCACTCATCATCGATTTGAGGCTAACGAGAGGAATCGCGATGAAAACTAAAAAGATAGCCGTGCACGTATGGGTATCGTTCTTGGTATTGCTAATGGCACTACCGCCCGGACTCCTGGCACAGCAGGGCAGCGGGACTCCAGTCTTCAAGCAGGAAGAGTTGGACCAGCTATTGGCTCCGATCGCGCTTTATCCCGATTCGCTCGTATCGCAAATCCTCATGGCCTCTACGTACCCCCTGGAAATCGTGCAGGCTGACCGGTTTGCGCAGCAGAACAAGAATCTTAAGGGTGACGCGCTGACCTCAGCTCTTGAGAAACAAAGTTGGGATTCGAGCGTCAAGTCGCTGGTGAACTTTCCCCAGGTGCTTACCATGATGAGCGAGAAGCTCGACTGGACGCAGAAACTGGGTGATGTCTTCTTGGCGCAACAGAAACAAGTCATGGATACGGTCCAGAACCTGCGTGCCAAGGCGCAGGCAGCAGGGAATTTGAACACGACAAAAGAGCAGACCGTTATCGTCGAGGAAAAAATCATCAAGATAGAGCCGGTCAGCCCACAGGTGATTTACGTGCCGACGTACAATCCCACAGTGGTGTACGGCCCGTGGTGGTACCCGGCCTATCCACCATACTATTACTATCCGCCCGGATATGTAGCGACAGCTTCACTTTTCTCTTTTGCCGCTGGCGTCGCCGTTGGGGCGGCATGGGGTTACGCGTGGGGCGGATGCAACTGGCACGGCGGCGAGGTGAACATCAACGTCAATCAAAATACCAACATCAATAACAACATCAACCGCGACAAATACAGGCAGGAATTACAGCAGAAGGGACAGATGGATCGAAACGGTCAGGGTCAATGGCAGCACGATCCCGAACACCGCAAGGGCGTGGCGTATCGGGACCAGGGAACCGCGCAGAAATTCAATAGAGTGAGCACGTCTGAAGCTCTGAAGTCACGCGAGGCTTTTCGTGGACGGGCGGAGCAAGGCAGGCAGGAACTTGGCCGGGAAGGAATGGGAGATCGAGGAGGCGCAAGGGATCGCGGGGAGATTGGTGACCGCGGCGGAATCGGCGATCGTGGCGGCGTGGGTGATCCCGGCAGGCCAGGCCAGTCGGGTGGTGGAGGAACTGAAAGAGGGGGATTCGGAAATCGTGGGGGCGCCTTTGACGGCATCGAGCGAGGCGGGAGTGCCGCGAGAAACTTCAGCGAGCGTGGGAGTGCTAGCCGGGGCAACCTTGGTGGCGGTGCCAGATCCGGCGGCTTTGCCGGCGGAGGGCGTGGAGGCCGCAGGTAGCATGATCAACGTTGTTCGTGTTCGTCGCTCGTGTTCGTGAATCGGCAGGAGCACGAAACCCGATCACGCACACGAAACAGTCGTCAACGGATGAACGATTGATGGAGGAAGAAATGGCAAGTCCATACAAAATAAACGAACAGATGAAGAAAACCTTTCCGTTCACGCTGCGCACCGCGCTTGGCGCTGCGATTACGCTGATGATCGCGCTTTGTGATTTTTCCTTCGCGGCAACAACGCAGCAAAAGAGTTTTTCATCCGCTGCGGAAGCCGTCAAAGCCGTCATGACCGCTGCAAGAAACGATGACAATAACGAGCTTATAGCCATCTTCGGTCCTGGCGCGAAAGAATTGATCTTCTCGGGAGATCCCGTTGCGGATAAACAACGACGCGCGCAGCTTCTCAAAGCTTACGATGAAAACAACCGTCTCGATCAACAAGGGGGCAAAGTTGTCCTTACGATCGGCAAGGAAGATTGGCCGTTTCCGATTCCACTCGTCAAAAGAGGCGCAAACTGGGTTTTCGATACAGACGCCGGAAAAGAGGAAATTTTAAACCGCCGCATCGGTGAAAACGAGCTGCACACAATTCAGGTCTGTCGCGCCATCGTCGATGCGCAACGTGAATATGCAATGAAGGATCGGATGGGTGATGGGCTTCTGCAGTACGCACAGAAGCTCGCGAGCGATCCGGGAAAGAATAACGGTCTGTATTGGGAAGCCGCGGGGGGAGAGGAGCAGAGTCCTGTCGGTCCGATGATCGCTCAGGCAAAGCAAGAAGGTTACAAGAGGAACACTTCCGGCGGAACGCCCCCTCCCTATCACGGATACTATTACAAAATTCTGACGGCCCAAGGAAAGAACGCGCCTGGCGGCGCCTACAGCTACCTTGTGAAAGGCAAAATGATCGGCGGCTTTGCCGTGGTCGCTTATCCTGCGCAATACGGAAACTCCGGCGTGATGACTTTCATCGTCAATCACGAAGGCAAAGTGTTTCAAAAAAATCTGGGTAAGAATACGGCTTCCGTCGCAGCGGCAATGACGCAGTACAATCCCGACTCCACATGGAGCGAGGTCAAAGAGTGACGAGAAACGAGGGATGAGAAGCCGGTTTAGAGAGAAGCAGAAGGAATCGCATTGAAAGCAGGCAAGGGCCCAGCAACCAGCTTGAAGGAAGCGATAAGGGCGGTTGGCTTGGTAGCCTTGGTCGCGGCGTGCGCCGCCACGACCGCGTCGCAGAACATTGCCACCGCCCGTAAGCAGCTCGATGCGCACCTCGCGGAATGCACGGCGCGTTATGGCTACCCCGAGCCTACCTCCGATCTTGGGCCGTACATCCTCGGCGCAGGCGAGCGCGAGTGGAGGGAATGCGTCTATCAGGGCGTAGAGAAGTACATGATTCCGAACACCCCAAGCCCCGAGGCGTACCGCAAGGCGATAGCGGAGGACCGTGAAATGACGGTGGGCATTGCTACTGCCAAAATGACCCGCACCCAACGCCAGGCACGAGTCCAGCAACTCCTGGAGGAGATCGAGCGGACTGAGGAAGCAAACAGGGTCAAGCGCGAGCAGCAGATGGAAACTATGGACTGGCTGGTGAAGGAAGAGCTGCGGCGAGAGCAGGACATGATGCTCCGTACCCTCAGGCCGCTCACCCGCTAAAGTGCGAGCAGTTCTACTGCTGGGCATACCTGTGGTGGATATTCCGAGCTTTTGGGTGAGGCGATTTTTTGAAGATTCAGGAGTCTTTAGAGGATGATGGTTACAGCGAACCATCCGTCGAGTCCGCGAGGGCTTGATTTCGCCTGTCAGGCGATCCTTTTTACAGTTGTCTTGAGGTTGCTCGCAGGTTGCGCCTCTAACGATCCCGTTCCCGCGTATACTCCTGCTCCAAGTACTTTTGACCGGGCCTGGAGCGCCGCTCTTGCCGCGGCGCGGGATGAGGGCGTCCAAGTTGTTTCCGAGGATCGAGTGGGTGGAGTTATTAAGGGAATCAAAGGCGAGCAAGATGTCACTATTAATATCCGCACTCAGGCGGACGGCAATGTGCGCGTGGAATTCAGCGCAAGAGGCCCTAAAGGATCTGACCCCGGGCTAGCCGGTCGAATATCTCGAGCCTACGACAGGTGGATGGGACGGTGATGAGAAGAGCACGCACCAGGCCCTCGTGCCCCTGCGGGAGAGCATGAAGTGAGAATCGCCCGTGGAGTCGTACTGGTTGTCATCGTAACGGGGATGACAATTTGGGGCGTCGGGGCGATCTATTATTCTCCGCTTCTACCCCACCCCTGGCGAGGGTTTATTGCGGTGAGTTACGCCGCGATCATGGTTTTTGTCTTTCTCATGCCGGCACGCCGCGGGCGAACCGTAGCGGTCCTGGTCGTGATTTTTGTCATTCTCGTTGTGTTGTTTTCGCGAATCCCAGCCTCGAACGACCGCGACTGGCAGCCCGAAGTTGCGGTTCCGCCATGGGCGGAAATCAATGGAAATCGAGTCATGATCCATGGGGTGCGGAATCTCGATTACCGGACCGAAACGGATTTCACTCCGCGCTGGGAGGATCGCGCCTACGATCTCACCAAGCTCGACTCGGTCGATCTCGTGGCCGTTTATTGGGCGGGCAAAGCCATCGCTCACCTTATGCTGAGTTTCGGCTTCGAGAGAAAAGATTACGTTGCGATATCGATTGAAACGCGCAAGGAGCGAAGCGAGAGTTATTCGACGATCGCCGGGTTTTTCAAACAGTACGAGCTTGTTTACATTGTCGCCGACGAACGGGATGTCATCCGCGTGCGCACGAGTTACAGACAGCCTCACGAGGACGTGTACATCTACCGCGTGCGCGCGCCGCGCGCAAACATCCGCCGCGGCTTTCTGGATTATATGAAAACGATGAATGAGATGCGCGAACGACCGCGCTTTTACAATACGCTTACGACCAATTGCACGACGGGCATTTGGGTTCACACGAGAGTGAATCCGGAGTCGCCCCCGTGGTCGTGGAAGATCTTGCTGAGCGGCTATGTACCGGAGTCCCTCTACAAACTCGGACGCCTCGACACGACGCGGCCGTTTCCCGAGCTTGAACGGATCTCGCACGTGAACCCGCGCGCCCGCGCCGCCGACCGGGATCCCGAATTTTCACAGCGCATCAGGGAGGGATTGCCATTGCTGCCATGAAGGCCCGGCTATTCCATTCAAGACGGCGGCTGGTCGACGGACGTGTTCGACGCGACCGATCGACGCTATTGGCGTTCACCCTCCGGCGGCAGCAGGTTATCCATTGCATCGCTGGAGTCAGTCTGCTGCTTCTCGCAGGTGCCTGCGTCACACCCATCGGCGTCGTACGCGGCAGCCCTCAGGAAATCTACCAGACCCTCAGTGTGAGTGTGCTCTCAGCGGATCAGCCAAGCAGCTGGTCGTTTCAGGTTCTGCACCGCTTAAACCTGCTTGAGCGTTTCAGCGAAAATCCGGAGGCGGTTTTGGCAGAGCTACGCAAAACGATTCAGCCCCCGGTGAGCGAGGACCGGCTCAAAGATCGGCTGTTCGCACTCTCCGAGCTGTCATTTTATCACGCTGAGCACTCAGGTCAGCGTGCCTATCACCTTGCGTCAGCTTTCTACGCTTACGCCTTCTTATTCCCCGAGGGCGGCACGCCGCCTGATTCGCTCGACCCGCGCCGCCGGCTGGCCGCGGATCTCTACAATCAAGGGGTGACCAAGGGTTTGACCGCGCCTGAGGAAGAAGAGGTAGTACTCGAAAGTAAAACGGTCTCACTACCGTTCGGAGAGCTGACACTGGAGGTGAATCCGTCAGATTTTTTGTGGGGCGGCTACCGGTTCAAGCGGTTCATCCCGGTCGGCGAGTTCAAAGTGCGTGGACTACGTAATCGTTACCGCCAGGCGGGCATCGGCTCTCCGCTGGCTGCCGAGTTGGAGCCGGTTGATTCCGGGCCCGCCGCCGAAGCCGCGCGCAAAAGGATTCCGCCGCGAATGAAGGTGCCCGTCACAGCTTTCATTCGGCTTGCAGCGCCGCGCCGGGAACTTGTAGAGGGAAAACTTCGAGGAAGAGTGGAGATATACGCCGCCGACAATACCTCCACGGTGCAGGTGGATGGGAACGATGTCCCTCTTGAACAGGAGCCGACGGCGACGCTGGCCTACCAGCTCGAAGGTGCGCCCGTCTGGGATTTTGAGATCGCGGGTTTTCGCTTCGCAGACCCACATGCGATTTTTGGTGACGGCCTTATCATGATCCATCCCTATCGCCCCGGACGGATCCCGGTTGTGCTGGTGCACGGCACCGCGTCAAGTCCGGCGCGCTGGGCGGAGATGATTAACGAGCTGGTTCACGACCCATTACTTCGTGGCCGTTACCAGCTTTGGCTTTTCATGTACAACACAGGGCAGCCGATTCTCTATTCCGCCTATCTCATGCGCTATGCGCTCCGCGACATCATCGCCGAGCTCGATCCGAATGGAAAGGATGCAGCTTTGCGCCGCATGGTGATTATCGGTCACAGTCAGGGCGGCGTGCTCGCGAAGCTTATGGCTATTAACAGCGGGACCCGGTTCTGGGACGCAGTGAGTTCCGTGCCATTCGAGCAGATGGAGATGGACCCACAGACGCGCGAGCTTTTGCGCGAAGGGATATTCTTTGAACCTCTGTCTTACGTTGAACGGGTGATCTTTATTGCCACGCCGCATCGAGGAAGCTTCCGAGCATCGGGCGTCGTTCTGAACCTCATCAGGAGAATCGTCAATCTGCCGGGTGCATTGGTTTCGCAGTTTCAGGATCTCTTGAGAGCCCCGGCATTTGCCGAATTGCACATGAGCCAGCTTCCAACGTCTGTGGAAAACATGAGCCCGGGGCACCCGTTTATTCGCACGCTGGCGTCAACGCCCATTGATCCGCGGATCACAGTGCATTCCATCATCGCCGTGCTCGGCGAGGGGCCGCTGACGAGTCGCACTGACGGAGTCGTTTCTTACGAAAGCGCGCACATCGACGGGGTGGAGTCGGAGTTCGTCGTGCACTCGGGTCACTCGACACAATCCCACCCTGAGACAATCGAGGAGGTTCGGCGAATTCTGCGTGAGCATAGTGAAGCGAACTAAGTTGGGAGCCGCCGACCGTTTGCTGCAAGAGCCGGAGAAGCTTTGAGATGGAGAAGGGAAGACGAGGGTCGAGGATAGAGGATGGACGATGGAGGATGAAAAGATTAGGGTAAAGGCGGAGAAAGGCAGAGTGGCGTGAGGGAGAGTGAAATAACGCAAATTGTGCGCGAGGCGCTGAGCAATGTTGCGCCGGAGGTTGATCTGGATGCGATTGATGCGGCAAAGGACTTGCGGGATCAGATCGATATCGACTCCGTCGACTTTTTAAATTTCGTTATCGGTTTACACAAAGAACTTGGCATCGAGATTCCGGATGCCGATGTGCCCAAGCTGGGAACGCTCAATGGTTGTGTTGCCTATTTGCAGTCTAGGATGAAAGGTTCTTGAGGCGGCGCGCTGAAGTAAGCGAAACAGGAGGCGATTATGTATACCCGAATGCTGATACCTTTGGACGGATCGACTGTGGCCGAGCAGGTCCTACCCTACGCGCGCTTTCTCGCTAAAGGGCTGGCGATTCCCGTGGATGTCCTGGAGGTAATCGATGCCGATGCGCTTAAATTGTTGGCCGATCCCGAACGGGGTCGCTACATCGACGTAGTTTTGGCTGAAAAGACGCAGAGCTGCAGGAGTTACTTGAACGCCATTGCGCAGTCGTTTGACGGATCGCAGGTCCAATGTTTCGTCGCGAACGGAAAAGCGGAAGAAATCATTATTGAAAAGGCCGGTGGCGAGGCCAACGCGTTGATTGTCATGGCTACCCACGGACGCTCCGGGATACAGCGTTGGCTCTTGGGCAGCGTTGCCGAAAAGGTGCTAAACGGAGCGAACAACCATCTGCTCCTGGTCCGTGCGAGCGAACCGGGCAACACCGAGGGCGAAGCCGCTTTGAAAACGGTGGTGGTTGCGCTTGACGGCTCCCCGCTGGCGGAGAAAGTTCTACCGCATGTCGCGGACCTCGCAAAAAAAATGAAGCTCAAAGTCGTTTTCATCCGCGCCTACGCCTTGCCGTCTACTATTACAGCGGAGGAGTATGGGAACCACCAGACAGACTTGATCGATCATATCGCGTGGGAGGCGCGGGATTATCTCGAAAAGAAAATACGCGAGGTAAAGGAACAGGGTTTGGTCGACGTCGAACCGGTCGTTAAATTTGGTTATGGGGCGGAAGAGATTATTGCACTCGGCCGAGACACCCCGGATAATTTCATCGCCATGTGTACCCATGGCCGGTCGGGGATAGGGCGCTGGGTTCTGGGCAGCGTGACCCAAAGAGTTGTCCAACATTCAGGCGACCCGGTCCTGATCATCCGCGCCGGTTGAGGCTCGTGCAGCGGAATATGGAGTAGTTGTCTATATGCTCAAGGGCATCGCGCCGGAGGTGGATGTCGCGGCTCTCGGTGCGGCGAGAGATCTGCGCGATCAGACCGACATCGACTCAGTGGATTTCTTGCACTTCGTGATTGGTCTCCGCAAAGAGCTGGGCATCGAGGTTCCTGACGCGGATATTGCCAAATTCACAACGTGGAATGGTTGCGTGAGATATCTGGTGCCCAAAGCCGGCAAGACTTGAGGTGCTTTCCGATGGCCAACGAACCGCTCCCCGTTACAAACTTTGTTTCCGAAACCGCCTCCGAACATGTGTGCAGGTTGGTTCCGGTAACATCACCTGAAACCCAAATGGGAGAGCTGCGGGAGTCACTCGAGCAAGTGCATTTCGAAAGCGCGACGCATATCGGCGTATGCGACCGTGACAAGTTTGTCGGTGTCCTGAGAGTCGAAGACTTATTTGGCGCGCCGCCAGAGGCAAAGGTGAGCGAAATTATGGACGCCGATCCGCCCGCGGTTGCGCCGGGCGTCGATCAAGAAAAAGCCGCGTGGAAGGCAGTACAGCATGGCGAAAGCGCATTGGCGGTTATCGACAACGGCGGCCGCTTCGTCGGTTTTATTCCGCCGGACCGCCTGCTCGCGGTCTTACTGCATGAGCATGACGAAGATATGGCCAGGGTCGGCGGTTTTCTCAGAGACTCGTCGATAGCGCGCACGGCGAGTGAGGAGCCGGTCGCTAGGCGGTTTTGGCATCGCGTGCCGTGGCTGTTGCTGGGTTTGCTGGGCGCTGTGCTCGCGGCGGATATCGTCGGTCTCTTCGAAAAACAACTGCAAGCGAACGTTATGCTGGCATTCTTTATTCCAGGCATCGTCTACCTCGCCGATGCGGTTGGCACGCAGACTGAAGCATTGGTAATTCGTGGACTATCCGTTGGGGTTTCCATCGGGCATGTCGTGCGCCGTGAAATTTTTACCGGTCTGTTCGTTGGATTTGCCCTCGCGGCCGTTTTCTTTCCCATTGGCCTCTGGCGCTGGGGCGATGCCGGCTTGGCGATGGTGGTCGCACTATCAATCTTCGCCGCGTGCGCCACGGCGAGTTTCGTGGCGCTGTCGCTGCCGTGGGTGCTAAACCGTATGGGAATCGATCCGGCGTTTGGCAGCGGGCCGCTGGCAACGGTTATTCAAGACTTGCTCTCCGTTATCATTTACCTCGTCATCGCAACGGCGATTCTGCGTTAATCCGTTGAAACTGTGAAAGAGTATTCACCACAGAGACGCCGAGTTCATTAGAAAGGACCCGGTTGCGCGGGTTCAAGTCGTTCAAAATGCCTGTCCCGAGCACGGTCGAGGGGTTCCAATCGTTCAAGACGTTTGAAAGAGAAGACTTACCGCGGCGATACGGATCTCACAGAGAACTGAATGAAAAAATGTTACCTCCACGGCCGCAGCGCCTCAGCCTTGAAAATTGTGGCTGATCCGTCCTTTGGTGGATCTGCGGTGCAATCTCCGAGTCCTTGCACAGGAATAAGGTTGGCCAGGTTTGCTACACAGAAGCGTGAAGATCCGAAAATCGAGGGGTCGTCCTCAGCGAGCGAAGCGAGTCGAAGGACGACGGAAGTAGGGGCCCCGAGCTTGTTCGGGGCATTCCACGTTTCGAAACTTATAGAAACGTCGAAGTTTGCCCATAGCGGTCCCCGCGCGGCTCGTTCCCGGTGTTTACCATTATTCTCTTGCCGTCATCCTCAGCTGCACCCGCAATAGTTAGCTCTCCAAGCACCCCACATTCTTTCCTTGTCATCCCCCCGCGAAATCGCGTACTATTCTGGAAATCGAGTCTAAGGATAGCCCGAGACCACAAATAAGTGATTACCGAATCCGATACCTGTCGAAAATACGTTCTGCCGAAGGTCTACGCTGCGGGTTGGAATGACGATCAGATCAACGAGCAAAAGAGTTTCACCGACGGTCGCATCGTTGTGATTGGCACTAAGGGCCGTCGCCGGCCTTCGCCGGATCAAGGTAAGCGGCGGCTATCGAATCTATCAAGCCCGTCAGCGAGAAAAGGCTAGTATACGATTATCCCCAGGTGTGTAGTCTGCGAGGAAACGAGCGCGTGGATTTGCTAAAGAAGCTGCAAGCCGAGACCGCCGCCGAACTCGACGCGCTGCTACCTTCGATCCTCGACAAAGCGTTTAATGGCGGTTTGTAACCTGCGATCAGGTTTGTGAGCAAGCAAGATCAGTCAATGTCAGGGTGTAACTGGAGGGACGGACGACGTAAGGTTGTCTATTTTGCTCACAGTTTTGCCAAACGATACAATGTTTTTCGGTATTTCGCGATAAAATCCGCAGGCTCCGTCGGATTTGAATAGAAATTATAGGAATCGACGCCATGCATGTCATCCAAGTGAAGTTCCTCACGCAATGTTTTTATGGCATCGACTTTAACATCGCGGCCGTCGTCTCCATAAAACACCTGCGTCTGCAGTGTGATAGTTTTCGTGAGACCAAAAATACCAGTTTCTTTTAACTTACGCGTGATATTCATTCGTCCAGTCAAACGTTCCATGTCGCAGTGATATGCACGTAGAATTCCCCGCAGGCGTCTCCACGGTATAGGTCTCTCCCCTTTTTCGACCAATCGAGACCGCTCAAAAATCCAATCCGCAATCGCCAATACCTCACGGTCCGCTAGATGCTCGGGATATATGTCCGTTATTCGATGCTGCGCAACCTGAAGAACCAGCTTAAAAAGCTCATCTTCGTTACAAATTGGAACAAGGCCATTCTGATCAAGCATAACGAGCATGGAGACTAAGGCAGTCCGCTTGTTACCATTGTGAAACGGATGGTCCTGAATGATCGCATGAAGTAGCGCTGCTGCTGACGTCTCAATAGTTGGATACTTCATAACCGATCCAATTGACGTGTGCGGGCGAAACACCGCTGAGGCTAGTAGATCCTTGCTCCTTATGCCGGGCGGCTTCATCGGGTCATCGCTCGCCGCGAAGTCTTGTACCAAGTCAAAGTGAATGGCTTCAACTTCTTCGACACTCACGAAGCGGAGATCGCGTTCATGACCAGGTGCTCTCCATACGAAGACTTCCGCCTGTTGCGGCACTTTGTCAGCGACCGCGGGCGCATCTTGCGTATCTCGCACTGCAAGACGTGGCCGCCCAATTCTACCGGTTAACGGGTCTATTCCCCGTCGGCGCACTTCGACCTTGAGCTTTGACACGGCGCCTTGCGGAACGCGCTGCGCCTGTGGGCTTACCGGGAACCCCGATTCCTCTAAGAGGTCTGCAAGTTCGCTTGGTGTAATCCCCAGAACCATACGCCAGTAGCCAAGCGAGCGAATCGCATCCCTTGTTGCAACGCCTAGAGCGCGCCTGGCTATGTCAACCTGTCGCCGGCGCACCCGGTCGTTTGGGCCAAGTACGTTGTTTATATTCAGATCCCATAGTGTGACAAGGACCTCATCAGCGTCCACGCCCGCCTCTTGAGCGAGTTGCTTAACTGTTCTGGATTTTCCAGCCATAGACCAAATACTTATCTTATTGTACCCCGACGGATAAACAAAGAAGAACCGTCCCCACCAAGACGAATATTTTTCGAATCGGCTGGGGGGAGTCGAACTGGGGACAGGCTAGTTTTTCAGAGGGGGAAAAAGGGGACGCGAAGCTTTCTAGGCCCCATGAAATTCCGGGGACATAATACTGATTTCGCTGGCTCTCAATCGGCTGCCGATCGATCGGCTTGCGAGGAACGCAACGAAGAAGCCGATAGTCTCACCGATCCCGACGTTCTCGCCCAGGAAATCGTGGAAGATTTCGAAGCCGCCCTCGAACAATTCCGCGAGAGCGCGATGGACTTAGGTGAAATGGAAATGAATTTCCGGTGAATTTCCGAATTTCCGGGGACAGTATACTTCATTTCAATTTTCTCGATTTCCCTTTTGGCCAGAAAAAGGCTACTTGTCCTTCCAAAATTACCTTGAGTTAGCCCCGTTTGACGGGCCCCTTGAAAAGAGGGCAGATAACCTGAAGGAGGTGGCCTGAGCTATGAGCGTTATGCTGATCGAGCCGATTCTGGACAGATATGTCGCACAGGCTGAGAGGCGAAAGAAAGATTGGAGCGCAAAAGAAATTGAAGCGTTACTGCTGAAACTCCGGAAGGAGATTTTGGACTGCCTCAAGTGATGGGGGTCGGACTAAAGGGTGTCGCGCGGTAAAAAGGAAACATACTGATTCTTGATCTTCCGAGTCAGTCGCGACAATGCCAGCCCCGACATCTTCTGGCTCAAAGACGAAAGCCGCGGAGAATCCGACAATCGTCCTGATCCCGAAGTCTTGACCCAGGAAATCGTCGTCCCTCGACTCGCTTCGCTCGGGACGACCCCGAGCCAGGGGGCCCACGGCTACAGGCGGTAGCCAGCGTCGAGGGGTCGGAGATCTCGAAGCCGCTCTCAAACAATTCCGCGAAATCGCCGCGGATCTAGACAGCGAATTGATTGCACTGAAGCGTTCAATTGAATCTGCGACTCGATTTGGGTCCTTTCCCTCTTTCCGTGCTGATTTGCGATACGTGTTTTAAGCCCACCGCCGTTTGGCGTAAAATATGAACCTCCTGACACTATCAACCCCAGCGGGAACCTTATGAATGGAATTGAGAAACTCCTAAATCAGCGGAAATGGCGTCAGTCATGGGCGCAACTGCTTCATGTATTAAAGGCCGGGACCTTAAGCGTTCAAGAATATGACACATGGGGAGCTTATGCCGGGAAAATAGAGAACGGACTAGGCCGAAAATGGGCTCTTAGAGAACGTTTTTGGAGAGATCTCAACCGGGTTATCACTGGTGCAGAACAACGTGAAGGGGTGCGCACTCACAAAGGCCTCCTTTTCTTTAAGGTATGAGCTATGTGCTTTTTTAGTGGTCGTAAGTTCCCGACAGTCATAAGATGGCTTGAACGGGCCTATGAGGAAGATAGGCGGTTTTTTGAGCTCCGTCACGAACGCCTGCCCCATCAAGAATCCGCCTACAGAATGCTTTTGATTGTACGCGCTCTGGATCGGTTCGTCAGGGAAAACTCGGATGCGAAGCACGTTATTAGCACTAAGAGTTCTCAAGTCGGGCTCTTTTTCGGTCAAGTTTATCATTACACTTTATCTCATCCGCCAATTTTTCCTAGATTGAGCATCCGGGCCTTCGATCAGCTTTTGCGGCGTAATCCGTATAGAGTACGGGTGGAGCAGAGCTACCGAGCAGCGGAGTGGATGCTGCGGCAAAAAGAAGACCTGTTAAAGAGCAACCTTGAACAGTATGGTGTTGCTGAAGCCAGTGTGGTTTTATGTGGGGCAACAATAGAAGGAATTCTGCTTCGGAACAAAACTGTGCGCCGCGAGGTGCGGCGTAAGAAGCGAACAAAACCCACCCTTGGTGATTTAGCTGTCTCTTATATCGCGTCCTGTCGTCCGACGCCAATCATGACTGTTGCTTTGATCTTTGTGTGGTACGCGAGGAATCTTATACACCCCGGACGATGGAAAAAGACCAAAGGCATTATAGTAGAGATCAATTTCGCCGACTTTACCTTAACGCTGACGGGAAGCATAATCGCCAGCATGGCGAAAAGATCTCACCGAAACTGAAACACTACCGATTGGGAAGCAACTTTTGCATTTGGGGGGGAGAAATGGGGGAGAAATGGGGACAGGCTGGTTTTTCACCTGCGACAAGGCCAGCCGCGATACTTTTGCGCCGGGATGGATTCCGGGGATTCCGGGGACATAATACTGATTTCGCTGGCTATCAATCGGCTACCGATCGATCTGCTTGGGAGGAACGCCTCGAAGAATCCGACAACCTTCCCATGTCCGACGTTCTCAACCACGGAATCGTCGAAGACTTGGAAGCCGCCTTCGAATAATACCGCAAGATCGCCGCAAAACTTCGTGCGCGAGGTTAGAGAATTACACGTGCAAACACTTCGAACGCGATTTGCTTGACAAGGTCATTTACTGGACCTATCCTTGCTTCATGACAAAGGAAGCGAAAAAAGCCAGGAAAATCGTTGACAAAGTTTTGGGGAAAAACGGGACAGCGATTTACATGACGCCGATGCAACCGGACACTGCTTTAGGCGCGGTGGTTGGAAACCGCGCCATCCCAAGGACTACGGTAAGTAAAAAGATTTGGGCATATATTAAGAAAAACGACCTGCAAGACAAAAAACGCAAAGTTATCATCAACGCCGATGCCAAATTAAAGCCTGTGTTTGGTGGTAGGAGTCAGGTGACGATGTTCGAAATGACTAAACTCGTCAGTAAACATCTCAAGGGTTAACAAGTCCCGAACATTACCTTTCCAACTAGGATGGCGGATTATAGAGCCAATGTTTTTATTAACGTTCCGTTCGACAATCAATATGAGCGTCTTTACCTTGCCTTAATCGCCTCGATTGTTGGCCTTGGTGCATATCCTCGATCGACTTTAGAAGTTCCACCTACAAAAGATCGATTACGCCGCATCTTCACCCTGATTCGATCCTGCGACATTTCTATCCACGACTTGTCCCGTGTTCAGCTCTCCCGATCCGCACCGCGTTGCCCGAGATTTAATATGCCTTTCGAGGCAGGACTTGCTGTAGCCTCGTTTTTGGCTGGATCGAAGAGGAGTTGGTACCTTCTTGAGTCTGATCGCCACCGCTTGCAGAAGTCGCTCAGCGACCTAAATGGTTATGAGGTCAACATTCATGAGGGAACAATACAGGGTATGGTAGCCGTTCTGCTTGATGTTTTTCCATATCGTCCAAGTCAGCCAGGACCGACGGAGTTGCGCACTTTGTGTCGTCTGCTTGCGAAAGCAGCTCCCGAAATTAAGAGACAAAGCAATCGCGACTTATTCCGGCCACGAGCTTTTGACCTATTGCGAGAAACAGCTGCCGAGTTTGCCCGTCGCACAGGGATTCTGCGCTGATGGGCTGACCAAATAGCGCGGGATTCCGGGGACATAATGCTGATTTCACTAGTTCTCAATCGGCTACCGATCGATCAGCTTACGCGCAAACCCGCGCAGACTCCGGCCACCTTCCCAAGTCCGACGTTCTCGCCCAGGAAATCGTGGAATTTAGATTAACCGACGAATCCCTTCACTGGGACTAGACGCTTGGCGACCGGGTCGACGGCGAGCAGGAGACTCTCAAGGGCCACGGCCCCGAGCAGAGCGGGGCCGGCGGGAGCAATTAAACATCTCGTGTTGACTTCGTCACCATCGACCGCGAGGCGTACGTCGGCGAGTGGCCAAGTTTCATCCCTGCCGCCGGCAGTTTGGATCGGGCATGTTCGGTTCGATCGCAGTTCTAGCCGATCCGCGAGGCTCTGAGGGACAACGACGAATGTCGCACCGGAATCTACAAGAAGCTCGACTGCCTCGGTCCGGCCGGTCGGTCCGCTCAGACGAGCTGGAACGTGGAAGAGACCCATGATGGTAATCTCTTTTTTAACACAGCGTACTGCGGTTCCGCAAGGAAAGAGGGACGGGCTGCTTTTGGGATTCCGGATTCCGGGGACATAATACTAATTTCGCTGGCTCTCAATCGTCTGCCGATCGATCGGCTTGCGAGGAACGCCTCGAAGACGCCGACAATCTCCCCGACCTTGACGTTCTCGCCCAGGGGATCGCTGATGGCCTCCTGACGCGCCGCGGAGGCGTGAAGATCGCCGACGCTGAACGTGCTTGGGTCCGTGATCGCGCGAGCAGTTCAGCGCAAGCTTAAGAGCGCGGCGGCGACGATAGGTTTCGCCCATTGCGGCGTCTGCCTAAGATCGCGCGGGTTGAGAATATTACCCCGCACCATGTGCAGCACCATTGCGGGCTTCGGCATCCGGCCGGCTTCGGGATCTGCGTCGGCGCTATTGTCGTAAACACGCAAGGCTGTAAGCTGGGGCAGGAGTTCGACGAGGTTGAGAAGGCTGTGCTCGTAGCGCCGGAGTATATGCTCGGCAGGAATGTCGTGACCGCCCTGGCGCACGCGGGCCTGCACGCGCTGGATGTGAAGCGCTGGACTGGAGAGGCCGACATACCAGACATAGATCTCGATGCCTTGAGATGCGGCCTGCGCGAGCAGGCGCGGGATCGTATTCGCGCCGAGCGTGGTCTCGAAGGCAAAGTCCAGGCGTTCCTCGATGGCCCGTTTGAGCAGTCTCACGCCCTCGTGCCATGCGGTACTGTTAGCGTCCACCTGTGTCAAGGCGGAGTTTGCCGCCATCAGTTTGCGCGCAAACTCGTCCGGGTTGTAGTAATCGGCGCCGCGTTGGCGAAAGGCGGCTCCGCCTATGCTGCTCTTGCCCGCGCCATTGACGCCGGCCAGAACGTAGATGCGCGACCGTCTTGGGGAACTCATGCTGAGGTCTAAATCACGGCGTCGTTTGGTCGGGGTAACCCCCTTGGTTGCCCTGGTTTATTGGGGTCTGCCGCGATGATGTTGGAGCAAAGTCTAGCGAGCCTTGCGAGCAGCCTTTTTGGCCGCGCGGCCGAG
>Ga0326597_10005548_pt1 | contig 17483 bp, 30 predicted proteins | sample RVTome_12_FD_203789 | JGI IMG/M metagenome (GOLD analysis project Ga0326597, IMG submission 203789) | Soil microbial communities from uranium-contaminated site in the Upper Colorado River Basin, Wyoming, United States - RVT100D185 | ecosystem: Environmental > Terrestrial > Soil > Contaminated >... | reverse complement strand
GATCTGCGCATCCGTGGTCCAGCGGAACGTCGAGCGCAGGTTGCCGAGATCGAAGAGCTTCCAGCTGAATGCCGCGAGAATGACGGCGATGATGAAAAAACCGAGATAAACCGCAACCCAGTCTTCCGTGCGCCACTTCTGTGCAGCCATGGCCGACCCCCTCCTCTTTATTGCCTTCCGGCGCCTGTCGCCGCCCAATCGATGCTGGTGTTTTTCTTCCTTCCCCGCTAGGTAACCCGGGCGCGCCTATCTTCCATGCGGTACTGCCCCCCGGGCCAAAATAAAATACTCATGACGCCAACAGGGATTTCTATGGCTCCGGTCCGGGCACCCTCACTCAGTCCAGGTAACGGGCCGCCATCTTGTCCAGGGGAAGCGGCCTGATGCCGCCGCGGTGGCGGCCTTGAACGCCGGAACGCCGTAGCCGTGCTCGGCCGCGTGGTCGAGGAGCTGGCGCAGCGAGATGAGGGCCATCGCTGCCTATGCCGAGAGGCGCTGCGCCGCGGCCGGGAGGGAAGGGCACAGCGCGACTCCGGCGTTGCGCGCGGTCGTCACATCGATGTCCGAGTCGCCGGCGAACAGCGCCCGCTGCGGCGCGGTCCTGAACCGCGCCAGGCAGTGCTCGACCCCGAGCGGGTCGGGTTTGCGGTGCTGGAGCATGTCGCCGCATACGACCGCGTCGAGCAATCCCCACAGGTCGTGGGCATGCAGCACCGCGGCCGCGAAGCGCGTTTCCTTGTTGGTCACCAGCGCGGTGGCGACGCGGAGGCTGCGCAGCGCGCGCAGGCCGTCGAGCGCCTCCGGGCGAAGCCGGCTGCAGCGCCCGCTCTGCGCGGCGTAGTGCCATTCGAAGGCCTGCAGCATCGGCTCGTCGGGCTCGGCCCCGCCGCAGGCATGGCGGTAGGCGCAGGTCATGATCTCGCGCGCGCCGCGGCCGATCCAGCCGCGCGCCGCGCCTTCATCCACCGCGGGCAGGCCGCGCTCGACCAGCACGGCGTTCAGCGCCAGCGTAATCTCGCAGGCGGTATCGACGAGGGTTCCGTCCAGGTCGAACATCACTAGCCTGAACACGAAACCTCGCTTTGCGCTTCGGCGCGGCGCTTCTGGTCCATCAGGCGCCAGATCATGGGCGTGAAGATGAGCTGCATCGCGAGGTCCATCTTGCCGCCGGGCGCGACGATGGTGTTCGAGCGCGACATGAAGGAGTCGCGCAGCATCGACAGCAGGTAGGGGAAGTCGATGCCGCGCGGGTCGGCGAAACGGATCACCAGCATCGACTCGTCCGGCGTCGGCACGAAGCGCGCGATGAAGGGATTGGAGGTGTCGACGGTCGGCACGCGCTGGAAGTTGATGTGCGTGCGCCCGAACTGCGGCACGATATAGCGCACGTAGTCCGGCATGCGCCTCAGGATGGTGTCGGTGACGGCCCCGGTCGAGTAGCCGCGCGCCGCCTTGTCGCGGTGCAGCTTCTGGATCCACTCGAGGTTGATGACCGGCACCACGCCGATCAGCAGGTCGACGTGCTGCGCGATATCCACCTCTTCGGTGACCACCGCGCCGTGCAGACCCTCGTAGAACAGCACGTCGGTGTCGCGCGGCAGGTCTTCCCAGGGGGTGAAGGTGCCGGGCGCCTGGCCGAGCGGCGCGGCCTCTTCCTCGCTGTGCAGGTAGCGCCGGGCGCGGCCGCGCCCGGACTCGGCGTAGCTGCGGAACAGCGCCTCGAGCTCCTCGAACAGGTTGTTCTCGGCGCCGAAATGGCTGAAGTGGTGGTTGCCGCGCGCGGTCTCCTCGCTCATCCTGCGGCGCATCGCCTCGCGGTCGTAGCGGTGGAACGCGTCGCCCTCCACGAACGCGGCCTTCACGCCCTCGCGCCGGAAGATCTGGTCGAAGGTCTTCGATACCGAGGTGGTGCCGGCGCCCGAGGAGCCGGTGATCGCGATGACGGGATGCCTCACGGACATGGCGCTGCCTATGCCGCCTTGCCGCGGTGGATCACCATCGCGGTGCCCAGGGTCTGGCGCGCGTTGTCAAAGCCGACCAGGCGGACGTGGTGCGCGGGGTGCGCGGCTGCGCAGGCCTCGGCCTCGGCGAGGATGCGCTCGACGCTGCGCTCGCCGAACATCGGCAGCTTCCACATAGTCCAGTAGGCGCTGCCGGCGCGCTCGGGCTCGGTGTGCTCGATCGCCGGGTTCCAGCCCCGGGCGACGATGTACTCGACCTGCTTGCGGATCTGCGCGGCGCTCATAGCCGGCAGATACGAGAAAGTTCCGGTTTTCATGCGTTCACCGCGGCGAGCCGATCTACGACGTCGAACTCGAACTTGATCTCTTTCCAGGTCTCCATCGCGGCCTGCAATTCGGGTGAGGAGCGCGCCGCGGCGGCGAGGATGTCCCTGCCTTCGCGCTCGAGCTGCCGGCCTTCGTTGCGCGCCTGCACGCAGGCCTCGAGCGCGACGCGGTTGGCGGTTGCGCCCGCGGCGTTGCCCCACGGGTGCCCGAGCGTGCCGCCGCCGAACTGGAACACCGCGTCGTCGCCGAAGATCGCGAGCAGCGCCGGCATGTGCCAGACGTGGATGCCGCCCGAGGCGACCGCCAGCGCACCGGGCATCGAGCCCCAGTCCTGGTCGAAGAAGATGCCGCGCGCGCGGTCCTCCTTCACGGTCTTGTCGCGCAGCAGGTCGATCCAGCCGAGCGTCGCCTGGCGATCGCCCTCGAGCTTGCCGACCACCGTGCCGGTATGCAGATGATCTCCGCCCGAGAGCCGCAGCGCCTTGGTCAGGACCCGGAAATGGATGCCGTGCTGCGGATTGCGGTCGATCACCGCGTGCATGGCGCGGTGGATGTGCAGCAGCACGCCGTTCTCGCGGCACCAGTTGGCCAGACCCGTGTTTGCGCAGAACCCGCCCGTGAGGAAATCGTGCATGATGATCGGCGCGCCGAGCTCCTTCGCGAATGCGGCGCGCCGGTACATCTCCTCGGGCGTCGGCGCGGTGACGTTGAGGTAGTGGCCCTTCTTCTCGCCGGTCTCGCTTTCGGCCTTCTTCACCGCCTCCATGACGTAGGCGAAGCGGTCGCGCCAGCGCATGAACGGCTGCGAGTTGACGTTCTCGTCGTCCTTGGTGAAGTCGAGCCCGCCGCGCAGGCACTCGTATACCGCGCGGCCGTAGTTCTTGGCCGAGAGCCCGAGCTTCGGCTTGATGGTGCAGCCGAGCAGCGGCCGCCCGTACTTGTCCAGCTTGTCGCGCTCGACCTGGATGCCGTGCGGGGGACCGCCGCAGGTCTTGACGTAGGCGATCGGAAAGCGCACGTCCTCGAGCCTGAGCGCGCGGATCGCCTTGAACCCGAACACGTTGCCCACCAGCGAGGTGAGCACGTTCACCACCGAGCCTTCCTCGAAGAGATCGATCGGGTACGCGACGAAGGCGTAGAAGCACGATGGGTCGCCGGGCACGTCCTCGATCCGGTAGGCGCGGCCCTTGTAGTACTCGAGGTCGGTGAGGAGGTCGGTCCAGACCGTGGTCCAGGTGCCGGTCGAGGACTCGGCGGCGACCGCGGCGGCGGCCTCCTCGCGCTCGACGCCCGGCTGCGGCGTGATCTTGAAGCAGGCGAGCAGATCGGTGTCGCGCGCCCGGTAGCCCGGCTCCCAGTAGGCATGGCGGTACGCCTTGACGCCGGCGCTGTACGAAGTGGTTCTGGCCTCGCTCATCGGTTCTCCTACCCTTGGGTGCCCGCGCGGAACAGCCCGCGCGTGCCGAACAGCGGCGCCTCGTACTCGCGCCGGTTGAAGTCGCGGTGGTACAGCTCCAGGCGCTCGACCTCGTTCTTCGCCCCGAAGATGAAGCCGGAGCGCTCGTGCAGGCTGCGCGGCTCCACCTCGAGCAGGCGCTGCATGCCGGTGCTCGCGCGGCCCCCCGCCTGCTCGATCACCATGGCGATCGGGCTCGCTTCGTAGAGCAGGCGCAGGCGCCCGTTGCGAGTGGCGTCGCGCTCGTCGCGCGGGTACAGGAACACGCCGCCGCGCATGAGGATGCGGTGCGCCTCGGCGACCAGCGAGGCGATCCAGCGCATGTTGAAGTCGCGCCCGCGCGGGCCGCTCTTGCCGGCGAGGCATTCGTCCACGTAGCGCTTCACCGCCGGCTCCCAGAAGCGCGAGTTCGACGCGTTGATGGCGAATTCGCCGGTATCCTCGGGGATGCTCAGCTGCGGATGGGTCAGGATGAATTCGCCGATCTCGCGGTCGAGCGTGAAGCCGTGCGTGCCGCGCCCCAGCGTCAGCACGAGCATGGTGGCCGGGCCGTAGATCGCGTACCCGGCGCAGACCTGCTGCGTGCCGGGCTGCAGGAAGTCCTGCGCGCAGGGCTCGGCGACGCCCTCCGGGGCGCGCAGCACCGAGAAGATCGAGCCGACCGCGACGTTGGCGTCGATGTTGGAGGAGCCGTCCAGCGGGTCGAAAGCGAGCAGGTAGCGCCCCTTCGGGTACTGCGCCGGGATCGCGTACGGCGCGTCCATCTCCTCGGACACCATGGCCGCGAGCGTCCCGCCCCACTCGTTGGTGCGCTTGAAGATGTCGTTCGCAGCCACGTCGAGCTTCATCTGTTCTTCGCCCTGGACGTTCGACGTTCCGGCGCGGCCGAGCGCGCCGGCGAGGGCGCCCTTGCCGATCAGATAGGAGATGCGCTTGCAGGCGAGGCGCACGTCGTTCACCAGCGCCGTGAAGCCGCCGGTGGCGCCCGGGGCCTGGCGCTGCTCGCCGATGATGAATTCGGTGAGCGTCTTGTTCATGGCCGAGCGCCCCCCGCCGCGGCGAGGCGGCGCCGCTGCCATCTCGCTTCGTGCAATCGCCGCAACCGGTCTACGTCGAGCTCGCTGGCATCCGGAAGCAGGGCGTCCGCGCTCGAGAAGTCCTGCGCCATCGTCCAGCGCGTGGGCGTCACCACCGTGGTCAGGCCCGCGGCGCGAGCCGCGCGCAGGCCGTTCGCCGAATCCTCGAACGCGACGCAGGCTTCCGCGCGCTTGTGCAGCAGCGCGAGCGCGCGCTCGTAGAGGTCCGGCGCCGGCTTGCGCCGCGGTACCTCGTCCGCCGCCACGAGCAGATCCACGCCTTGGAACTGCGGCGGCATGAAACGGCCGCCCAGCACCGCCAGGGCGTTCGCGCTGGAGCTCGTCGAGACGACGGCGACCTTCAGGCCCTGCTGCTGCGCTTCGCCGATCAGCCGCTTCACGCCCGCGCGCAGCGGCCGGGCGCCGGAGCGAAGCAGCTCGGCATAGATCTCGGACTTGGTGGCGTGGATCGCCGGCACGATCGCATGCAGCCTCGCCTTTTCTTCCGGTGTCGCGTTCAGCGACTCGATGAAATGGTGCAGGCGGTCGATGCCGCCGGAGACCTCGAGCAGCTCGCCGTAGCGCGGCGGGCCCCAATCCCACCACAGGCCGAGCTTGATGAAGGCGGCATTGAATGCCTGGCGGTGCGTCTCTTCGGTGTCCGCCATCGTGCCGTCCAGGTCGAAAATCAGCGCTTCCAGGCTCATTGCGGCGAGTATTGGGAGAACCTGAAATAAGGTAAAGTCAAACTTACTTAGGGGTCGATTAAGCTTTTCTTATGAAAGGGGTGTCGCTTCGCCAGCTCCGGGTCTTCGCCTCGGTGGCCAAGCACCTGAGCTTCGCGCGCGCGGCCGAAGAGCTGCATCTCACGCAGCCGGCGGTCTCCATGCAGATCAAGGAACTCGAGGCCGCGGTGGAGCTGCCGCTCTTCGAGCGCGCCGGGCGGTCGGTGCGGCTCACCATGCCGGGGGAGTATTTCCTGGTCTACGCGCGCCGCGTGCTCGCGACGATGAAGGAGGCGGGCGACGCCATGGCGAAGCTGCGCAAGGTGCAGGGCGGGCGCATCACCATCGGCATGGTGAGCACCGCGAAGTACTTCCTGCCGCGCCTGCTGGCGCGCTTCCGCACGCAGCACCCGGCGGTCGAGATGCGCCTCGCGAGCGGCAACCGCGAGCAGCTCTCGCGCATGCTGCACGACAACGAGGTCGACCTCGCCGTCATGGGACGGCCGCCGCGCGAGCTCGACACCCGCGCCGAGCCCTTCGCCGCGCACCCGCTGGCGGTGGTCGCCTCGCCCGAGCACCCGCTCGCGGGCCGGCGCGAGATCGCGCCGAAGGACCTCGGCGCCGAGCCGTTCATCGTGCGCGAGCCGGGCTCCGGCACGCGCGCGGCGATGGAGCACTTCTTCCGCGACCACCGGATCGCGCCGGCGCAGATCATGGAGATGTCGAGCAACGAAACCATCAAGCAGGCGGTGATCGCCAACATGGGCCTCGCGTTTCTCTCGCTGCACACCGCGGCGCTCGAGCTCGCGGCGCGCGAGCTCGTGGTGCTCGACGTGGTGGGCCTGCCGCTCGTGCGCCGCTGGTACATCGTCAATGTGCAGGCGAAGCCGCTCTCGCCCGCGGCCGAGGCGTTTCGCTACTTCGTCCTCGACCAGGGCGAGCGCCTGCTCGCCGAGCAGTTCGGGAAATCCGTTCCGGTGGCGCAAGCCCCGCGCGACAAGTAGCGCGTCACTGCTTTGGCGGGCAGGTCTCGGTGCTCGACTTCACCTTGCCGACGAGCAGCAGGAAGCTCTCGAACGGGCCCATGTTGCCCATCGCCTCGAGCATCGGCCCGTCGAACTGCAGGCGGCTGAACATCATGGCGCGCATCGGGCCGTAGTCGCCGCGCCCCATTTCGAGCCAGCGCGCGGTTTCGGCATGCATGAGATAGTCTGCCCCGAACTCGAGCTTGGCGGTCTGCGCGTTGCCGCCGTACACGCAGCGGGCTTTGCTTTGCTGTTCGGCGATGCGCAGCTCGACCCGCGGGCTGCCGGGGCAGTCGGTGCGGAAGATCTGCAGCACCTTGAAGCCACGCTTCGCGTCGTTCTTCACCCAGCCCGACTCGGCCAGCTCGCCGGTGAGCACCGGATCCGCGTTCCAGGCCTCGCAAGCGAGCTTCGCCCAGGGCGCGGACATGAGCGGCGGCGCGTCCTGCGCCGCCGCGATGCCCGGAAGCAGGAGGAGCAGCGCGAGCGCCGCGGCGCTCTGCTTCAGAACTTCCAGCCCCAGGCGATGCCGAGCGAGTCCTCCGACAGCGTGATCGTTTCCGTGCCGCCGACGTTGAAGTAGGGGTTGGTCGCCGGGCCGGACACCGACTTCTCGAAGGCGTGCATGTACGCCATGGTGATTTCCGAGCCGCCCTGCAGCGTGTAGGTGAACCCGGCCGTGACGTGGTCCTGCACCACGCCCGGAGCGAGGATGTTGAAGGTGACGTCGCGCGCCTGGATGGGATTGTCCGTGTGGTTGTAGCCGGTCCGCAGCGTGAGTCGGCTGTCCCAGTGGTATTCGATTCCAAGCTTGATCACGTTCACGTCGTCCCAGCCAAAGCCGATGCTCGAGCCGCTCGCACCGAGGCAGCCGGGACCGACCCCCGGTCCGGCGGGCAGAGTCGGGGCGCAGCCCGGCGGGTTGCTCTGGTTGCCGACCGAGGCAACCTTGCTGTAGTTGATGCGCATGTAGTCGGCTGCGATCATCAGCTTCGGCGTGGCGCTGAAAGCGATGCCGATGCCATAGTTTTCCGGCATGTCGAAGTCGCCGCGCTCGGCGAACAGGCCTCTGTACTTGTCGAACTCCTGCATGTCGATCTTCGTCGCGTAGGCGGCGCCGACCGCGACTGCGGGCGTAAGGCGGCCGTAGTAGCCGAGGCGCAGGCCGAGCCCCCAGGCATCGTCGTAACCGCGGTTGCTCACGTTCGCCGGATCCGAGGAGATCGGGGCGAATGCCTGCAACCCGTATGCCTTGAAGCGCTGATAGCCGATGAGCGGCGCTACGCCGAACGAATGGGCCGGGGAGAACTTGTAGGCAAGGGTCGGCGCGAACACGAGTTGCGCGAGGTCGACGCCGAGATTGCCCTGGCCGCAAAGCAGGTTGACGCGCACGCCGTTCGGCGCGCCGCCCTGGCAGACGCCCTGGTCGAGTTGCCCGCCGGGGTAGTCGGTGTTCATGCCGCCATGGCCGACCACCGAGATGCCGAGCGAGAGGTCGGGACTCAGCATCTTGTTGTAGCCGAACTCGGGAACGAAGAAGTTCTGCCTCTCGTTGCCATCGGCCGAACCGTCGAGAAATCCGGTGCCGCCCGCGCTGCCTTCGCGCTTGGCCGAGCGGTCCGGCCTGAACCAGTCGATGCCGACGTCGAGCCGGTTGCCGACGAACACCATGGTGGCGGGGTTGTCCGCGCCGCCCATGGTGTCGCCCGTCATCGCCATCGCGGCGCCGCCCATGCCTTTCGCCTTCATGCCGTGGCCGTGCGGAAAATAGCCGTCGGTGGCGTGCGCCGCGAGCGGCGCGAGCGCCGCTGCAACCGCCAGGGCCAGTAACGAGTTCTTCACGCTTCCCCCTCCCCTAAAAGAACTTCTTATATGAAAAGACTCACGTCCGCGTCCCGCGCCATCGGCAGGAACGTCGCCGCGCCGCAGTACTCCTTCACTTCCGGAATGAAATCCGCCGGCGTGAAGCCGAAAAGATCGACCGTCATCTGGCAGCCGATCAGGTTGACGCCGCCCTCGATGCAGGCGGTGCGCAGCTCCTCGACCCCGGCGACGCCCTTGTTGTGGATCGTCTGCTTCATGAGCGTCGTGGCGAGCGTTTCGAACCCGGGCACGATGGCCTGCACCGCGTTCGGAATGTTCCAGTTGATGGCCTTGAACCACTCCGGGCCGAAGGGCATCTTCATCGGCATGCCCGGGTTGCCGAGCGGGCTCACCTTCAGGTCGCTGATGTCCTTGCGCAGCAGGCCCAGGCCGTAGAACGTGAAGAACATGGAGACGTTCCAGCCGAGCGCGGCTGCGGTGCTGGCGAGAATGAACGGCGGGTAGGCCCAGTCGAGCGTGCCCTTGGTGGCGATGATGGTCATCGAGGGCGTCTGCTTCGCGCGCAGCTCGGCGAGCTTCTTCGGCAGCAGCGCGTCCAGCCGTTCGTTGATCAGGCGGTCCAGGTCGGATGCATCGGACATAGTCGACTCCTCGTCGGGGGGAAAATTTAATACTCTGTGGGAGTATGCGCCAAATGTTTCCTCTGATGGACGTGCCACATTTTCCTTATGCGGCGCTGCACCATAGGGAAAACTGGCCCCTGTATACCCTGCGGTGTATATTGCGCGCATGACCCACCCGACCATGCACGACGTCGAAGCGAAGCGGGCGATGGACGCGCGGCTCGCGCGCATCGAAGGCCAGGTGCGCGCGGTGCGGCGTATGATCGGCGAGGACGAGGCCTGCGAGGACATCGCACAGCAGCTCGCCGCGGCGCGCAAGGCGCTCGACCGCGCCTTCTACGAGATGGTGTCGTGCATGATCCGGGAGGAACCCCCGCCCGGGAACCAGGCGCGCAGCGAGCGCGCCGGCAGGGTCGCCGAACTGCTGGCGCGTTTCGGTTGATGATTCTCACTTACTCGGAAGCACCCTCCTATGACCTTTGACAAAGAACTCGACGCCCGCGGGCTCAACTGCCCGCTCCCCATCCTGCGCGCGAAGAAGGCGCTGAACGACATGCAGTCCGGGCAGGTGCTCAAGATCGTGGCCACCGACCCCGGCTCGGTGAAGGACTTCCAGGCCTTCGCCAAGCAGACCGGCAACGACCTGCTGTCGCAGGCCGAGGCGGACAAGCAGTTCACCTTCTTCCTCAAGCGCAAGTAGCGCGCTTGGCGCCCGGCGGCTAGGCGACGCTGCCGAAGCCCCTGTCGGTGGCGCCCGCCGGCGCCTTGAGCCCCGCGATCCGGCAGCCTTGCGCCACCGGCCCGCCCGGAAAGAGCGCATAGAGGCGCCTGATTCCGCCCTGGCGATGGAACTTCTCGTCGAGCGCGTCGTGCAGCTCGCGCAGGTTGACGGCGATCGCTTCGTGCCTCGCGTAGTACCCCTGCAGGGCGCGCAGCGCTTCCCAGTGCTCCTCGCCCAGTTCCAGGCCTTCGCGCCGCGCGGACTCGAGCGCGAGCGCAGGCGTCCAGCCCGCCGGCGCATGAGGGAACAGGGGGTTCCTGCCGGCGCCGCTGCCGCCGCCAATGATCTCGTCCATCAGGCTCATGCTCAGCGCTTACGGATGTGGAACACGTATTCGCCGGGTCTGCTTTCCCGCGCATCGGCCAGTTCCAGGGCGGTCGCCTTCACCCAGCTGCGCACGTCCGCGCGGATACCGGGACAATCGCTCACCAACTGCAGCACCTCGCCCTTGCGCATGCCGTTGAGCAGCTTCTTCGCCTCGATCACGGGACCGGGGCAGGTGGCGCCGCGCATGTCGAGCACGGCGTTGGCGGAGACGCGCCGCGCCTTGCCCTTGCGAATGTAATACCCGGTCCCGCCGCGTGCCATCTTCTCGGTCTTAAGGATCTCGACGTCGGCGTACTTGGGCCAGGAATACAGGTCGTCCTTGGTCGCGGGACAGTCGGAGATCAGCAGCAGCACCTCTCCCGCGAGCAGCTCGTCGAGCACTCGCCTCGCGCCGAGCATCGGCCCGGGGCAGGCCGCCCCCTTCATGTCGAGCGTGACATGCGGCTTTGGACGGGTCGTCTTCGCCATGCTGCAGAATATACCCCTGAACGATGCGTAACCTTGCGCAACTGGCAGGCGTGGTGCAGCGCAACTGCGACATCTCCGACGCGCGCCATGCTGGAGACTACGGCCTGTGCACTTTCCTGCTGAAGATGCGCGAGTACTACCGCTGGGAGAACGAGCTGCCGTTCGCGCGCGCCCTGCCCAGGGACGAACTGGGCGAGTGGCTGAAGGCGCGCGAGCAGGCGTGGGAGCGCATCGAAACAGACGAGTTCGCGCCGCTGCCGCTCGCGCGCGGAGCGCTCGACCCGTTCGACGCCGAAGCTGCCAACCGCGAGCTGCTGCCGCAGGGCTGCGTCTACAGCGCCGGCTACGGACGCATGGGCAAGCCGCTGTTCTTCCTCGGCCGGCTGCTGCGCGTCGAAGAGCGCGCCGGCTTCGCGATCCTGATTTCTTCCTGCGAGTACGCGCGCGAGCTGGCCGCGCCCCCGGCGATGCTGCAGGGGCGGACCATCTTCGTGCGCCTGGAGTCGGTGCGCCGCTACCTGTGGGAGAAGATCGAGGAGCACCAGTGGCGCAAGCAGGGCAAGGCCATGACGCGCGCCCTGGCGAGCTACGATTTCATCGCCGACACCGAAAGCGCGCTGCAGCGCATGGCCGACAACGAAATGGAAACCATGATCCTGCACGAGCTCGGCGAGGCGATGGCGGGCGAGCTGCTCGGCGAGGCGTGGGGGGAAATGGCGCTCTCGGTGTCGTGCACCCGCAGCGAGCCGGTCGCACGCGCGGTGCGCGATCTGCTTGCCGACTGTCTCTCGACCCTGCCGGTGCTGCTCGAGCGCGCCAACCTGCCGGCGCTGCATTTCTACTTCGCCACCTTCGATGCCCCGCGCCGCCAGCTGTTCCCGCAGGCCCTGGACGGCTACGAGCATTTCCTGCGCTGCGGTGACCTGGAGCGGCTGGGGCAGGTCGTGCGCGAAGGAAAAGAGCGCTGGCGGGCGACGGCGCGCGAGCTGCTCGCGCTCAGCCCGGCTGCCCGGGAGGCGGCGATGGACTCGCTGCTTCCACCGTCTGTTCGATGAGCTTCCTGACGAGGCGCACCATTTCCGGTGCCTCGATGTCCATCATCTGCTCGAGCACCCACTTGTTGTCGCCGCTCGCCATGACATCGGATACCTTGGCCGCGAAAAAGCGCAGGCAGGGATAGCCCGGCTCGCCGCCGGGGACCTCGAAGCCGGCGTACTCCCCAAAGCGGGCATTGAGCAGGTCGATGAAGGGCTTGCGGTATTCCCCGGGTCCGAGGAGGTCGCGTTGATTGTTCTCCATGGTCGTCGCGAGGTGGCCGACGACCTCTCCGATGAGCGCGGCACGATCGGCCTCGCTCAGTTTGCCGTACACCTGGCGGTCGGCAAGCTGGACCAAGAAGGCGATGAACTCGGCGAGCACGTCGGTCACCAGCCGGTCCGAGCCGAAGCGGAAGCCTTCCTTCTCCATGTGCTTGAAGATCTCGAGCGAGATCTTCCACACGTTCGCGCCGATCACGCCCGCGCGCTCGGCAAGGGTGCGCTCTGCCTTCTTGCGCCAGCGGGTCTTGACGAGCGCGATCGAAGGGCGGCTGCTGATGATGGCCATGTCAAGGATAATAAACGCGGGAGCACGACATGTCAGGACTGGATATGGAGCTGGCGAGCGGCATTGCCGCCTTCGAGGCGAAGGAATTCGCGCGCGCCATGCAGCTGCTGCAGCCGCTGGCGGAACGAGGCGATCCCCAGGCGCAATACCGCGTCGCGATCATGGCGCAGGTGGGCCTGGGCATGGTGAAGAACTGCGCGATCGCGGTCCGGTGGATGCGCGCCGCCGCCGAGCAGGGCCATGCGCTCGCGCAGCACGGCCTGGGCTTCATGTACTTCCAGGGCGAATGCACCAAGGCCGATCCGGCCGAGGCCGCCCGCTGGTTCAGGCTGGCCGCCGATCAGGGCCTGGCCGGGTCGCAGTCGACGCTCGCGACGATGTACGAGAAAGGCGTGGGGGTCGGGCGCGACGCCGCCGAGGCCGCCAAATGGCGCGCGCTGGCTGAGAAGGCTACTTCCTGATCCAGGCGCCGAAGCCTTCGCCGTTCTTCTCCAGGCCGTGGGCGTAGCCGGCTTCATAGGCTTCGTTGGCGCGTTGCTCTTCCCGCTTGGGGTTGTGAAGGAATCCGGATGCCCAGCCGTTGATGTACTCGGGATCGACCTTTTTCTTCTCCATGCGGTCGATGGCTTCGTAGTAGGGGCTGCTCATGACTCGCGCTCCTGTAGACTGCGGACCCGTCGATATTAAAGAATGCCGGGACGCATTTGAATATCCCGGAAGGAATGTGCGATTCAAGGTCGTCATCGGCGAGCAGGTCTACGCCATCGAGGTGCCGGAAGAGCTGTTGCGCGAGTCGGCCGAGTTCCACGCCAAGCTGGACCGCGACATGGACCAGGGCTGGCAGATGAGCCGCGAGTTCGTGGCGCGGCCGGACCGGCTGCCGACGCCTCCGGGGAAATGCAGAATACCGAGCTGCTCTACGCCTAGGCCATGACCTTCTCCGGAAGCCGCATGCGCGAGGTCAAGCCCCTCAGCTTCATCTACGAGGTGGCGCAGGCACTGCCGGCCGACGTGTGCCTGGAGGCGATCCGGCCGGCGCAGGGCAAGCTCGTCCTGTTTCCGCCGTTCTGGACCCACGTGCATCGCGGCGTCACGCTGCGCGAAGGCGTCAAGTACATCGCCACCACGTGGGTGTGCTTCGCGTGAGGCATGCAGTTCGTCGTCAACGGCAAGACCATCGAGACCGACGAGCAGGGGTTCCTGCTCGATCCCGACGACTGGAGCGAGGACTTCGCCCGCGCCCTGGCGCAGCGCGAAGGGATCGAGCTCTACGTGGACCACTGGGAGCTGATCTGGTACTTCCGCGAGTACTACCAGGAGACCCAGAGCCTGCCGAGCATGCGCAAGATGGTATTGGAGCTGGGAAAGCACCGCGGCCCGCGCTTCAGCGACCGCAAGGCCTACGAGAAGCACATCTATGGCCTGTTCCCGGCCGGACCGGTTTACGAGATCTGCAAGCTCGCCGGCCTGCCGATGCCGCAGCCCGATACTTGAACGCGCATGCTGCTCTCCATTCCCGGCGTCCTTAAGGCCGACGAGCTCGCGCGCGCCTGGCTCGCGGCGCGGCGCGTCAAGCACAACCAGGAGCTCGAGGCCGGCGCGCCGGATCTCGAGCGGCTCAACCGCCTGGTGATGGAAAACCTGGTGCGCCATCCGGTCTATCGCGGCGGCGCCTTGCCGCTGCATGTGGCGAGCCCGCTGTACGCGCGCTACCGGCCGGGCATGACCTATGGCGATCACCTGGATGATCCGATCATGGGAACCGACGGGGTGATGTACCGGTCGGACGTCGCGCTGACGGTTTTTCTGAATGCGCCGGAAGAGTACGATGGGGGCGAGCTGGTGATCCGCACGGCGACCCGGTCACCCGGGGCGAACGCCTGGTGGCGGTGACCTGGGTGCAGAGCCTGGTGCGCGACGCGGCGCGGCGCGAGCTGCTTTACGGACTCAACCTGGCGCGCGAGAAGCTGCTGCAAAGCGCGCCCGAGGCGGAGGAAACCGCGCAGGTGAACGCAGCATATCTGAACCTGATCCGCATGTGGTCGGACATCTGAGGCGCGCGCGATGAGCGATCTGCAACTTTCCAAGGAAGAGCGCATCCTGCAGGCGGTGAAGCTGACGCTCGCGGGCGTGATCAAGGACACCGCAACCCCTCACGGCATGCGCCATCCGCTGTCGGACGCGACCATCGAGGACCTGCGCCAGTGCCTGGCGCTCATCAGCGCGCGCGAGCGCGAGCTCGCGCAGGCCGCGGGCAGGCCGCTCGTCGGGCAGCCGCGCTATGCCGATGAGCCGGGGCGCGAGGACAAGGTGATCGGCTTTTACAAGAAAAAGCCCTGATGGCTCAGGACAGCTGCAGCGCGCTCGAACCGTACGCTTTGCGCGTGCTCGGCGACAGCATGGAGCCCGAGTTCGCCGACGGCTGCGTCGTCATCGTCGACCCGGGCCACGTGACCCGCGACGGCTCCTACGTGGTGGTGGAGTTCGCGGGCGACGTCTTCTTCCGCCAGCTCGTCTTCGACGGCGAGCGCAGGTTCCTCAAGCCCCTCAATCCGAAGTACGGCGGCTTCGAGCTCACCCCGCCGTACACCATCCGCGGCGGCGTGGTGCAGCAGGTGCGCAGGAAGCGCGCGCAGCGCAAGCACTACGAGTAAGCGCGCGTCGCCGCCCGCTGAATGAGCTGAAGTTTCTCAGGGCTGAGTCCAGCGAGATCGGATTCGGTGATCCAACCTTCGTACAGCAAGCGTGCGAATACTCCGACAAGCACGGAGTACCGGTAGTCGTACTTCCGCCCAAGCTCATGCTGCTTTTTGGACAGGAATTCATGGATGTCCCAGACCGCGGTCGGGTCGCTGGACCGTTGAAGCATGGCCTCAACTTCCCTTCGGAACATCTCGATGTCTAACGTTCGCAGCCAGGCGCGCTGTGCGCAGGCGCGTTAAGCGCCGGGCGAAAAGCGTCGCTCTGCGCTGCGGTGTTAGCGGGCACGTGACGCCCAATAGCCGGGTCGGCGCGACTCGTGCACGAGTGCGAACACGGCTATGCCGCCAGGTTCTTCGCGGTAGACCAGAAAGAACGGATACCCTCGCACGAACACACGACGGGTTTTCACGAGGTAGGAAGGTCCGGACTTAGGGAAGGCCAGCGCGCGGGCGGTCGCCGCCTCCACCGCCTCCCGAAACCGAACTGCGCCGTTGGGTTGCCTTTCCGCATAGTACGCAACCTCGTGCAGGAATTCCGCTTCCGCTTCTGCGAGGAAGCGAGCTCTACTCACTCGCCCGTTATCTTCCTTGCTTTTGCGAAGACATCCTCTGCAGGAATGAGAGTGGCTTCGCCACGCTCGTAGGCCTCCACGCGGCGCTTAATCTCTGCTTCCCACTCGGCTTGAATCTCTGACGGCATTGCTTCCCGAAGGGATTCCGTCATCGCCTCGGCCAAGCGAGCGCGCTCTTCCGGGGTCAGCAATCGAGCACTCTTCTCGATTTCAGCGTAATCCTGGCTCATCTGTATCTCCGGCACCCTTCAACCATCATTGTACGCTCCGCCTCCTTGTCGCCACGGTCGTGCCCGCTAACGTCCAGCTTCAGGCGCGCGCCGCTGGCAGCGCGTCGCCTGCAAGCTGCTGTTAGGGCGCTTTTGCACCAGACTTATTCGCCTCACACCAAGCATTCTTTCCGACTTTTAACGCACTCATGAGTGCAACGGTAACAGCGCCTACTACAACTCCCAATGCAAGATTGAAATGCGATCCGATGGCTGTCGCGACAATAGTCACCACACTCTTGATGGTTGCACCTGCGTCATTTCTCTCGTTCGAGTATTTCTTGGAGGAGGTGCACAGATAATCGTAGATTTCCGTTTTCACGTGTGCCCACATGCTCGAACGGGTCTCGCGGGGCGCCCCCGTATACAGCATCAGATTCGATTGTCGCTTTTCACCGGTAACCGTGAGACCAATCTCGTCAAAGGCAATTTCCGTTGTGGCCTCTATGTCCAATGCTTCCAATAGAACGGCGCGTTGATGCATCGGCACCATCTCATCGATAAGTGCCTGAAATGCTTCTTTGTCGTACGACAACTCAGACATTCAGGCCCTCAGCTTTGAGTAGCGCGCGGCCGTAGCTAATACACGCGGCGTACGAAATCGTGCTTTCGGTTCCTAGAGGGTGATTGCCGATTCGGATACCACCTCCACTTCCCGTGGGGCTAAACCTGCCAAGGACGACCCCAATAATTTGACCGGTGCTCAGTTCGAGCAGGGGGCCCCCACTGTTTCCCTCATGCACCATTGCATCTATCTGAAATTGTCGAGTAGCACTGCTGGATACGACTTTGGCACTAATGATGCTTGCTGAAACTTTCAGTGTATGAAGTACGCCCGGCGCACGTGCCGGTGGTACTTACGCAGAACGAGGTGCGCGCGCTGCTCGTGCGACGTGTACCGGCCGATCCGCGCTCGGGCGCGGTGCGGCGCCATCATCTCGACGAGAAAGTCGTCCAGCGCGCGGTGGCCGAGGCCGCGCGCAGGGCGCGCATCGCGAAGCCGGTCTCGACGCACGTGCTGAACAGGGGCGGGCGCGGCGTGCAGAGCCCGTCAGTAGCCGCCCTTGCGCAGGCTCTCGGGCAGCCCCGCGATCTTGCCCGCCTGCTTGGAGGGGTTGCCCGGGTAGAGGTCGAACAGCGTCTTGTTGTCCACCTTGCGGCCGGGCCACTTGTCCTGCATGGCCTTGAGGATGGCGCGGTTGTTCGGCTGCTCGCCGTTGTGGTTGAACCAGGCGTCGCGCAGGTACTCGATCACGTCCCAGTGATCCTGCGTGAGGCTGAGTCCCTCCGCGGCGGCGATGGCCTGCGCCACGTCCCTGTCCCAGTCCTCCTGTGATACGAGATAACCGTTTTCGGTCGCCTCCAGCACTTTTCCGTTTACTTCGTAAGTCATGATTTCCCCTCTTCGGCTGCTCCCTGCCACAACATTTCGTAGCCCAGCTCCTTGCTGTCCGAGCACATCTTCGCCAGCGCCTCGAACTTGTTGGCGAAGATCGCGTCGGCGTGCGACTTCTCGTGATCCTCGAACGAGCGCCAGTACGTGACGATGACGTAATGCTCGTCCGCGCTGCGGGATGCGTTGAGCGAGCCCTGGTCGGAAACGAAGCCGGAGAACCTGAACACCTGGCCGGCGATGAACCCGCCCTTGTCGCCGCCGTAGGTTTCCTTGACGACGTTGCACATCTCGCCCACGGCGAGCTCCACGTCCTCGAACTTGACGCCCGGCTTGAGCGTAACGGTGT
>Ga0326597_10005547_pt1 | contig 17485 bp, 21 predicted proteins | sample RVTome_12_FD_203789 | JGI IMG/M metagenome (GOLD analysis project Ga0326597, IMG submission 203789) | Soil microbial communities from uranium-contaminated site in the Upper Colorado River Basin, Wyoming, United States - RVT100D185 | ecosystem: Environmental > Terrestrial > Soil > Contaminated >... | reverse complement strand
GCCCAGGATGCCGAGCTCGCCGCGTCGCGGTCGTCCGAGACCTGGCTGTGGCGCGCCGTCGTGCATCGCGCGTTCCTCGACGCCGCCGGATCGAGCGGGTTTTCGCATCACGGCACAACGACCGTGGAAACCATCCGGGCGCGCGCCTGGCTGACCGGCGCCGGCCGCGACTTCGCGCTCACCTGCCACCTCGCCGATCTCGACCCGGAGGCGGTGCGCAACCGCGCCCTGCAGCTCGAGGCGCTCGACTGGCCGCGCAACCAGGCGGCGGCGCTGGCCCGCGGTTGCGGCCATCCGGCGCCGCGGTACGCCACCGGATCGCGCCTGGCTCCGCCCTGGGGGGCTTGACAACGCCGCCGGATTCAGGCAGGGAAATTACCAGGGTCGCCCGAGGCGTGCCCGAAATTCAAAAAAAATCAGGATTCAAATCATGGCCGCCGGCGGTCGGAGACCCGGCGCGGGCCGTCCGCGTGGGGTCAAGAATAAGGCAAAAAAGGGCGAGAAGCTGACGCTCGAGACGTTGGCGCGCGAGCACACGCCAGCAGCCCTGAATACGTTGGTTAAGATCATGAACAACGGGAAGAGCGAAGGCGCACGGATCGCCGCTGCAACCGCCTTGCTCGACCGCGGCTACGGTCGTCCGCGCCAAGCCGTCGAGATGACAGGCAAGGACGGTGGCCCGATCGAGCATGCTGATACGCGGGACCGTCTCGACCTCACGCTCGACGGGATTGCGGCGAACATGACCAACGGTGCCGGCAATGGCCGCGACCACGACGAGGATCACGGCACCGTCCACTGACCGCCCGCCGGTCGTCACGTTCGCCGAGTGGGCGGATCGGTCCCGCGCCGAGAAACTGGCCTCGCTGGCGCCGGGCGAGCGCAAGCGCATCCTCGATGGGCTCGGGTCCGAGGGTGTGGCCGAGCTGTGCGCCGACTGGCGCTTCTGGGCCCGGCCCAAGCAGATGCCGCCGCCGGGCGACTGGTCGACCTGGCTGCTGCTCGCCGGCCGCGGTTTCGGCAAGACCCGATGCGGCACCGGTTGGGTGCACGAGCGGGCGCGCGACTTCGCCGGCCGCTGGATGGCGTTGATCGGCAAGGACCCGGCCGAGGTCCGCAACGTGATGATCGACGGCCCGGCGGGCCTGCGCCGCAACGCGATGCGCGGCTTCGCGCCGGACTATGAGCCGTCGAAGCGCCGGCTCACCTGGCCGAACGGTAGCTGGGCAACGATCTACTCGTCCGAGGAGCCCGAGGAGCTGCGTGGATTCTCCGGCGACACCGCATGGGCGGACGAGCCGGGCAAGTTCCGCAACCTCAAGGCGGTGTGGGACAACCTCCAGTTCGGCATGCGCGAGGCCTCGACCGATCGGCCGCGCAAGGTGCTGACCACGACGCCCAAGCCGATCGCGCAGCTGCGCGAGATCAGCGCGCTCGCCGGCACCGTGCTGGTGCGCGGCTCGAGCTACGAGAACCGGGCGAATCTCGATCCGACGTGGTTCGCCGAGACCATTCTGCCCTACGAGGGCACGCGCCTCGGCCGGCAGGAGATCCATGCCGAGCTGCTCGACCAGGCCGAGGGCGCGCTGTGGACGCGCGATGCGATCGAGAAGCTGCGCCTGCCGGCATCGGCCGAGCTGCCGGCGCTGACCCGCATCGTGGTCGCGATCGACCCGGCGATGACCAAGGGCGGGGCGCGGCGCGAGGGCGAGGACAGCCGGACGACCGCCGAGATGGGCATCGTGGTCGCCGGCGCGGCGGCGAACGGCCGTGGCTACGTTCTGGCCGATGTCTCGGCCCACTGCACGCCGGACGATGCCGCGCGGCGCGCGGTCGGCGCCTACAAGCTGTGGCAGGCCGACCGGGTGATCGGCGAGGTCAACAACGGCGGCGACTGGATCGAGACCGTGCTGCGCGCCCACGCACCCAACGTCGCCTATCGGGCGTTGCACGCCAGTCGCGGCAAGCAGGCGCGCGCCGAGCCGGTGGCGGCGCTGTACGAGCAGGGTCGCGTGCACCACGTCGGCGGTTTCCCGGAGCTCGAGGACCAGCTGTGCGGCTGGGAACCGGACCTCGGCATGCCGTCGCCAGACCGCCTGGACGCGCTGGTCTGGGCGCTGACCGAGCTGATGATTGAGGGGGGCGAACGGCGAATGATAAGGTTCTCTGGCGGGTGATGACGGTGGCGAACCTATCCCCGGAGCTGCGCGTCGAGCTTCTGAAGCTCGCTGAGGGGCTGGTGCCGGAAGACCTGTCCGGCGACGTGGTCGATGCCGTCTCGGCGGTCGCCGAGCGTCTCGAGGCCTGGGTGCTGCGCGATGTGCCGCCGGTAGTCGTTGTGCGGACGAAAAAGCCTGCATTGCGCGACGTTGAGATCGAGCTGGTCGCCGCTTCGCCCGCCGGCAAGCACCCGCGCATGGCGCCACAGGTCGCAACCACAGAAGAGGGCGAAGACAGCGACGATGCGAAGATCGCCGAGCACATCGCCAGCAAGGGTGTCACCAAGGTGCCGCCGGCGCGGGTTGCCCCGACTATCGATGGCGGGCTGACGGCCAAGCCGCACTCGAGCAGCCTGGGCCGCGTGCCGACGTGAGCATGATCGATGCCGGTTGACACCAAGCACGACCTCTACTCGCGCGTTGCCGGCCAGTGGAAGGTCATGCGCGACTGTGTGGCCGGCGAGGACGCGGTCAAGGCCGCGGCCGAGGCGTACCTGCCCAAGCCGACCGGCATGCGTCACGACGAGTATCTCGCGTTCAAGCAACGGGCCTCGTTCCATGACGCGACGGCGCGCACTGTCGACGGCCTGGTCGGCGCCGTGTTCCGCAAGCCGCCTGAGATCGATGCGCCTAGCACGGCCGAGGTGTTGGTCAAGAGCGTCGATGGGGCCGGCCTGCCGATCGAGGTGTTCGCCGGCCACGCCGTGCGCGAGGTGGTGACCGCCGGACGCTACGGCGTGCTGGCCGATGTGCCGGTCGGCACAGGCACGCCCTATCTCGCCGGCTACGCCGCGGAGGCGATCATCAACTGGCGCGTCGAGAGGCTCGCCGGCCGGCGCGTGTTGACGCTGGTGGTCCTGGCCGAGGACGCAGCGCGCGTGAAGGCCGAGGACGAGTTCGAGGTCGCTGCGGTCGAACGGCTGCTGGTGCTGCAATTGGTCGACGGCTGGTACACGGTGCGCAGGTTCGAGAAGGTCAAGGACAAGTTCGCCGAGATCGATACGCCGGCGATGCCGCTGCGCCGCGGCGCGCGCCTCGACTTCATTCCGTTCACGTTCCTCGGCGCGACCGGCCTCGCCGCCGAACCGGAGCGCCCGCCATTGCTCGGCCTGGCGACATCGAACATCTCCCACTACCAGGTGACCGCCGACCTGCGCCACACGCTGCACCTGACCTCGCTGCCGACGCCGGTGGTGGCCGGGCGCATGCACGGCGGAGACACCGCCCAGAGCGAGCTCAAGATCGGCTCCGGCGTCGCCTGGCTGCTCGAGGAAGGCGCGCGCTGGGGCATGATGGAGTTCACCGGCGCCGGCGCCGCGGCGCAGGACCGCATGCGCGAGGCCTACAAGCAGGAGATGGCGGCGCTCGGCGCCCGCCTGCTCGAGGACCAGAAGGCCGGCGTCGAGGCGGCCGAGACGGTGAGCCTGCGCCACCGCGGCGAGAACAGCGTGCTCGCATCGATCGCGGCCACCGCCAGCCGCGGGCTGTCGCAGGCACTGAGCTGGGCGGCGTGGTGGGGCGGCGCGCAGCCGGACCAGGCGACGATCGCGCTCAACAGCGACTTCGTCGAGCGCGCCATGTCGCCGTCCGAGATGGTGCAGCTGGTGGCGGCGTGGCAGAACGGCGGCATCGGCGGCGAGGCGCTGTACCACAACCTGCGCGAGGGCGAGCGCCTGCCGGAAGGCTGGACGTTCGACGACTTCCAGCGCGACCTCGAGGAGCACGGCCCGGCCGGCGCGCTGTTCGGGCCTGAGCCGGAACCGGAACCTGACGAGGCGGCGATGGCGGGGGCGATGGAATGACGGAGGCGCGGCGCGGATCATGACGATGCCAGACGATACGATCCTGCCGCCGGACGTGCGCCAGATCGACTACATGACATACGTCGTTCACCTGCGGCGCTGGTGCTTCGAGATGGCAGCGCGCGACTTCCAGGCGATCGATGCGCGCTCGCCGGACAACTTCGATGCTATCGTCGCATTGGCGAAGAAGATCGAGGACTGGCTGTTCGAGGGCCAGACGCTGATTCTGAAGTGATTGAGGGATGCCTGCCTGCGACGATGACGATTGCCGGTGCCGCGTCGAGGGACGGCGGTGGATGAAGGATCAAAACTTGTTGTTAAAACCGGCGGCCTGCGGAACGGTGGGGTCAGGCGTGGCACGCTAGGGCCAGGCCGGGACTGGCGAGGCAAGGTGTTGCAGGTATGGCGACACGGCAGACGGCGGTCAATCAAGCGTTAAACGATTCTGCCGTCCGCCATGCCATCTGGCTGCAAAGATACGGCGGGTCGAGCGCGAAGAAGGTGCTCAAGTTGCTTGCCGAGGCCGAGTCGGACATGGCGCGCCGGATCGCCGCGCGCTCGGCGATGTTGGCAAAACGGCCGTCGGCTGTTGAAGCCGGTTCCGGTTTGGTCACCAGCGCGAGATTGGACTCGCTGCTCGCCGCGATACGCCGGCAGAACCGCGACCTGCGCACCGCGATGGAGCGCAGCTTGCGCGCCGATCTGCGCGGGCTGGCCGAGGCCGAGGTCGACATCGCCGCGCGCCGGCTCGACGAGGCGCTGGGCGTCGATCTCGGCAACCTTCGCCCCAGCCCGGAGGTGCTGCGGTCCCTGGTCGACGGCAAGATCGCGCGCGGCGAGACCATCCGCCAGTGGTGGGGTAAGCTGTCGCGCCGGCGCCAGGCGAGCCTCGAGGCCGCCGTGCGGCTCGGCATGGTCGAGGGCGACGACATCCGCACCATGGCGCGGCGGTTGCGTACCACCGAGCACGTGACCCGCGTCCAGGCCGAGGCGCTGGTGCGCACCGCGGTCACCGCCGTCGCCAGCCAGGCGCGCACCGCGCTCTACGAGACCAACGACGACGTGGTTGCCGAGGAGATGTGGGTGAGCACCCTCGACTCGCGCACGTCGGATATCTGCATCTCGCTCGACGGAAAGCGCTGGCCGGTCGGCACGGCGCACATCCGCCCGCCAGCTCACCCCCGTTGCCGGAGTACGTTAAGCCCGGTGACCAAGACCTGGGAGGAGCTGGGCGCGACCAACCTCAAGCCGGGCCGCGGCGCGCGCAAGCTCGACGACCTGCTCGACCGGCAGCTGAAGGAGAAGGGGTTCGATCCTGGTGCGCGGCGCGAGATCATCGCGGCGCAGCGGCGCGCATCGATGCCGGGCTCGGTGCAGCTCGGCCGCCGGCGCCCGACCTACCAACAGTGGCTCAAGGCGCAGCCGGCGGCGTTCCAGGACGAGGTGCTGGGCAAGGCCAAGGGCGCGCTGTTCCGCCGCGGCGGGCTCACGGTCGACAAGTTCGTCGATGTCAAGACCGGGCGGCCGTTCACGCTCGACGAGCTCAAGGCGCGCGAGTCCGCGGCATGGGCGAAGGCGAACCTGAACGGTGGCGAGGCGGCCTGACTGGCGCCCGTCGATGCCGGCGGCGAAGGCCGAGGCATGGGCGCGCGGCACTGCCCGGCCGGGCGTGTGGATGCATGCGACGCACGCGCGCGGCCTGCGCACGCTCTACCGCGACGGCTTCGATCTGGGCGCGCCGGAAGCGTTCGGCCGCGCTTGGGGCGACGCGGTGTACCTGTGCCGCGACCGGCGCACCGTGGCGCACTACGGCGCGATGATCGCCGATGTCGACGCGCGCGGCTGGGCGGCGGTCGAGGTGGTGGTGCGTCTCGATCGGGTGGTGGCCTTGCCGGTCGCGCGATTCTGCGACGGCGCGTCGGTGCTCGGGGTCGACCACTTCGCGCGCATCGCATGGCATTGTGGGTGCTTCGATTCCTACGCGCGCCTACTGGAGATGACCCGGCGGCGGTCGCGGCTTTGCGAAAGCGAGGCGGCGTTCTACGCCATCGGCTGGGCGCTTCAAGACGCCGGCGTCGACGCGATCGAGGTCGACGAGTCCGCCGGGCCGATGCCGGGCTGGCACGCCGATGTGCAGCTGGTGGTGTTCGATCCGCGCAGGATCGTGCTGATCGAGGACCGGATTCCCCGGTGCGCCGCGGCGTGAACGGGCGTAGACTTGCGCCATGGGCAACCGCGACGATCCGCCGTTCCATCGCCTCCAGTCCGTGCCCGATGCCGCTCGGATTGACGGCTTGGTTGGGCGCGGGTTCCGGGCGCTGCATTGTGCCGCGTGCGGGGGCCCCAGGCTGGTCGAGGTGGTGACCGGCCTGTGGGCCGACCTTGACGGCGCGCTCGACCGCGATCTGGCGAGCCGGGCGCTGTGGTGCGCGGATTGCCTCGCCGTGGGCAAGATATCGGTCGTGCTGGCCGAGGGCCTGCACGGTGTGGAATTGAAGGATCGGACATGATCGACGAGGCGTTGGTGGCGACCATCCGCAAGGCGCAGATGGAGGCGTTGGCGAAGTTCGGCCGCGCCGTGCTCGCCGGCGACGAGTCGGCCGCGGCGCGTGCGCGCGCGGACGCCCACGATGCGATCGATGCCGCTTACGATATCGCCGCGGCGCAATTCCGCGAGCACCGCGCCAGGCTGCAAAGGTTCGGGCTGTAAGCCCAACGCCGCACCGTCGATGCCTGCATGGACGCCGCCGGGCCCGCCCTCCGCCCGGCCAACCCTGATTGTCGCCGCCCCGCCTACACCTGCGCCAAAGCCGAAACCGCACGCGATCGCGTTCTCGAACCCCGACTTCGCGCATCTCGGCCGCCACATCGCCTCGGCCGCGGCCCGGCGGCTGGCGATCGCGCGCAAAGGGATGCACGCCGGGGCGCCGGGGGCGCTGATCGTGGCGCTGGGGCCATCGGTCGCCAAGCCCGGCGGGCTGTGCGCCGTCCGCCACTACGCCCGGCTCGGCTGGACGATCTTTGCTCTCAAGGAGGCGGTCGGCTGGCTCAGGAACCGCGGCCTGCCGGTCCACTACGCGGCCAACATGGACCCGGGCGTCGGCGAGGCGGCGCGCACGCCGGTCTGGCCTGGGGTGACCTACTGCCTCGCCTCCTCGTGCCACCCGGTGCTGTTCGACCACGTGATCGAGCACGGCGGCAAGGCGCTGGTCTACCACTCCGCCTGCGGCTACACCGAGCGCCAAACCAGGCCGGGGTTCGCGCTCGACCTCGGCAATGGTAGCGAGGCGGTGGTGCTCGGCAACTGGGAGTTATCGACTACGTCCGGCCTTGCGGCCTCTCCGATCGTGACCGGCAAGACCAGCGAGATCGAGGTCTACCAGCGCTGGTTCGATCACGGCGATGTCGTGATCGGCGGCTTCACGGTTGCCAACCGCGCGCTCGGCCTGGCGAAGTACATGGGCTTCGAGCGCGTGGTCATGGTCGGCGCCGACTTCGGCTGGCGGGTCGGCAACGGCGATACCTATTACGCGGGTTTCGTGAAGGCCAAGCCGATCGACGACGTGTGGATGATGGATCACGGCAAGGTCGACGGCACCGATTGGAAGACGCGCCCGGACCTGCTCGCAAGCGCGATCGACGTAGCGCGCCACATCAAGCGCGGCCACGTCAAGGTGCTCGGCGACTCGCTCGCCGTCGCGCTGTCCAAGCACCCGGACGACTACCTCGACCGAGTGGTCAAGGTGAACGCATAACTATGTCGTGAAAGGAACCGCCATGATTGACCCCATGACCCTGAAGTGGGGATTGCGGATTGATCTCGTTTCAAGCCGCACCGTGTGTGGATATTACGTTGACCGCGATTCTGCGATGTCAGTTTTCGAACAGATTGCCGACGCCCGCGCCGATTTATGCGGCGCCTGCGTATCGGAAAGCACAGCAATGGGCGCAACCGGTTTCGGGCAGTTTCGGTTTGGCGACGATGCCGGCAAATTCATGCTCGTTCACTTGGGTGCCATCGTGTGCGTGCAGATGATCCATCTGGAAGATGATCCGGCACTTGGGCAACAACTCTCAGAGCGCAACGCTGAGATTATCGAGCGCGCTAGACGAGGATCAAGGGCCGGGTTCGCGATGAACCAAGATATTTCGTAGCCGTCCATCATCATCCCGCAAGGCGGGCATAGGAGACACCGATGGCAGTATTGAAAGCGATCGTCGAGAACCTCGACGACGTTCCCGAGGCGGTGCGCGAGTTCTACAAGGAGGCCGATGGTGTCGGCTTCGTGCTCGGCGTCGACGGCATTACCGCGCATCCCGGCGTGCTCAGCCTCAAGAACGCGCACGAGACGCAGAAGGCGAGCAACAGGAAGGTGAAGGAGCAGCTCGCCGAGGCGCTCGCCAAGCTCGAGCAGTTCGGCGACACCACGCCGGACGAGATCGAGGAGTTGCGCACGCGCGCCGAAGGCGGGGCCGCAACCGGCAAGGGCGCAACGGCCCCGACCGAGGAGCAGATCAACGAGATCGTCGAGAAGCGCTGGGGCATCGCGCGCGCCAAGTCCGAGAAGCAGATCGAGGCCCAGGCCGCGCAGATTGCCCAGCTGACGGGCGATCTCGGCAAGACCAACCAGGCGCTCGCCGTCGAGCGGATCGACAACAAGCTCAAGACCCACGCGGTCGAGGGCGGCGTGCGCAAGAACGCCCTCGACCTGCTGATCAAGCTCGGCCGCGACGTGTGGCGGTTGGGCGAGGACGGCGAGCCGGTGGCGATGAACGGCGACGAGCCGATGTCGGGCGCGCACGGCCCGATCAGCATGGGCGAGTGGATCGAGGCGCAACGCGCCCGCCACGACTACCTGTTCGAGCCATCGACCGGCGCCGGCGGCGCGGGCAACGACGGCGCCACCCGGGCGGGCGGTGTGCTGACGTTTGCGGCCGACGCGCCGAACGCGATCGGCGAGAACCTCGAGGCGTTCGCCAAGGGCAAGGCCCGTCTCGTTTCCTAACGCCTCTACCGCGCCTATCCCAACCGCCGCTTCCTGCGGACAATGTCCGCAACGGCCACGGCCCAAAGGGCTTCGCCGCGCTCTAACAGCGTAGCCAAAGAGGATTAACTGATGGCAGCCAACACACTCACGAACATCCTGCCGAAGATCCTCGCCCAGGGCCTGATGGCGCTGCGCGAGGCGGCGGTGATGCCGCGCCTGGTCACCACTGACTTCGCGGGCGACGCGGCCCGCAAGGGCTCGACGATCGATATCCCGGTGCCGAAGACGCAGACCGCGGCCAACGTGACCGCGGCGCCGGTGCACTCTTCCGCTGCCGGCGTCACACCCGGCCTGGTCCAAGTGCAGCTCAACCAGTGGAAGCACACGGACTTCTACCTGACCGACAAGGAGATGGTCGAGGTCGACCGCAACGCGCACTTCGTGCCGATGCAGACCAGCGAGGCGGCGCGGGTGCTGGCGAACACCATGGATGCTCATATCCATTCCCAGTACACCGGCATCTACGGCTTTGTCGGCACGGCGGGGGTGATCCCGTTCTCGACCGTCGCCACGGCGACGAACACGCGCAAGGTGCTCAACGAGCAGCTCGCGCCGGTGTCGATACGCAACGTCGTGCTCGACCCGACCGGCGAGGCCCAGGCGCTCCAGCTTTCGGCCTATAGCGATGTCGAGAAGACGGGCGATCGCGCGGTCAAGATCGAGGGCGAGATCGGGCGCAAGTTCGGCATGGACCACTTCATGTCGCAGAACGTCGGTACGCATACCGCGGGCACGGTCGCCTCGATGACCGTCGGCTCGACCACGGCCGCCGGTGCGTCTGCGCTACAGGTGAAGGTAGCGTCGGCCGGCCTGGCCGGCACGTTGGTGCCTGGGGACATTTTCACCATCGCCGGAGACGCGCAGACGTACGTGGTCAAGAACGCGGCGACCGTCACGGTGTCGGCGGCGAACACGGCGCTGACCATCGACCCGGCTCTGAAGCAGATCGCGTCCGCGACCAAGGTGGTGATCAAGAAGGCGACCCATGTCGTCAACCTGGGATTCCATCCCAACGCCTTCGCGTTCGCGACCCGGCCGTTGCTCCAGCAGGCGAGCGAGAGCGGTCTCGGCAGCATGTTCGCCGCCGCGACCGACCCGGTGACAGGGCTCAGCCTGCGGCTCGAGATCAGCCGCCAGTACAAGCAGTTGAAGTGGGACTTCGACGTGCTGTACGGCGCCAAGCTGATCCGGCCGGAGCTCGGCGTCCGCATCGCCGGTTAGGCCAGCCTATCCGAAACCGGCGTCTCCGGGCCCGCCATCCACTTCCCCTTGGCGGGCCCGGGTCTCTTTCAAATCTGAGGTGGCATGATGGTCTACCGCCTGCCGACCGTGAAGATCGAGCATCGACGCACAGGCCGGATCAAGATCGTCAATGTAACCGCCTATCAGGCCAATATCGGGGCGATCGCGCGCGACTGGAAAATCTTGTCAGTTCGCGGCGGCGACGCGCCCGATGCGGTCGTGCGCGAAGCGCATAAGCAATGGGAGATCGAGCAGTTCCGCAAGACCGATCCCGAAGAAATGCACATGCGCGGCGATGCGCGGCGCGCGCAGGAGCAGCGCCATCTCGGCGAGATCAGGACCGAGCCCGCGCCTGCGCCCGCGTCTGCGCCAGCCCCATCCGCTGCGCCCGCTGCGCCGCAGCCCGCGGCCGATGCCGCCCATTCGCCGAACCCGCCGGCGGGCGACGATGGCGAGGACTGGCGCGCCATGCGCTGGTTCGCCATGCGCAGCCATGTGGCGCGCGCGACCGGCACCGTGCCCCGCGACAAGGAGCACGCCGAGGAGCTGATGAAAGGTCCGGCGCCATGTGGCCCCTCTGCCTGATGTGCCCGGCGTTGTTGTTCGAGAGCTATGGACGCTGCGATTGCCCATGCCTGCTTTGCCTCGCCGCAGACGGGCCGGTCGCGTCGACCGGCGGAGCGATCCGGTGACCACCTTACGCTGTTCGGCCTGCGGTGCCGCCCACGAGCGCGCCGGCCAGCGGTATTGCGCCCCCTGCCATGCGGCCTATCAACGGCGCTGGCGCGCGGCGCGCCGCGGCCAGGGCGAGGCGCTGGCCTACATCGCCTTGAGCCTGCTGTCCGGCACCGGGCGCGATGTCGCACGTGAAACACAGGTCACTAAGGCTGCCGTTTGATGCCCCTCCCGCACCTCGCCGGGGTCATGCCCGCGCCGGGATCGAAGCCGATCGTGTTCGCCGGCTGCGACTCCGCCTATGCGGTCGAGCACGCGGTGCCGCTGCTGCACTCGCTGGCGGCGAACGGCGGCGGCGATGTTGTCGCCCACGTCCATGTCGTCAACGCGACCACCGAGGCCGAGGAGGCGCTCGCGCGCGCGGCGGCCCACCTGTCACCGCGGCTCGAGGTCACGAGCACCTGGGAAACGGTCGATCTCGACCGCGCGCCGCCGGTCGCGCGCGCCGCCTACTATGCCTCTATCCGGTTCGTGCGTGCCGTCCAGGTCATGGACGTGGCGGCGCGGCCGGTATTGGTGCTGGATGCCGACTCGATCGTGCGCCGGCCGTTGGACATCGCCGCCATGGCGGACGGGGTCGAGACGGCGCTGTTCCTGCGCCCCGATCATCCGCCGCACATGGCGGTCGCGGCCGGCGCCGTGCTGTTCACGCCGGCCGGCGCCGAGTTCGCCCACAGCGTCGCGGCGACGATCGCGGCCTATCTCGCCGCCTTCCTCGATGGCCAGCGCGGGCTCGGCTGGTATTTCGACCAGGCTGCGCTCGCGGCGGTGAACGATGGGCGCAAACCGACCCTGCGCGTCCTCGGCCCCGAGTTCATGGATTGGACGTTCCAGGCCGACTCGGCCATCTGGACCGGCAAGGGGCCGCGCAAGCACGCGCCCAACGCCTATCGCGCCGAGCATGGGCTCTATGCCGCCCGGGCAACCGCCGCCACGGCCGCAAAGGCAATGTGGACGCACGGCGGACGGCGCCGGGCCCTGGTGCCGCTGATGGCGCCGGACCTGCCCTACAAGCGCCCGGTAGGCTGCGTGCAGGGCGGGCGGACGAATCTCGCCCTGCGCGCCCACTGGGGCCGCCTGGCGGACGAGATGGAGGCCGCCCTGGCCGGCGCCGGCTGGCAGGTGTTCCGCTCGGTCGTGCCCGGCTGGCACGTCACCCCGGGCCTGATCGACTCCTTCGCCGCGGACCTGGCGCTGGTCCCGCACCGCGAGCGGCATCAATTCGCGTGCGAGACTCCGACGCTGTTCTGGATGCAGACGCCGATCCCGCACCTGTTCACGATCGACCGACAGGGCTGGGGCGCCGGCGCGAGCGGCTATCCGTTCGACCACATGGCGGGCGACCCGGCATCCGCGGCGGCGGCCGAGCTGCATGCGCGGATCGACGCCAACGAGAGCAAGTTCGGCCAGCCGCCGCGGCAAGGGCGCGATGACCTGATCGCTGCCGGCCTGATCCCGGATGGCGACTACATCCTGTTCCCATGCCAATTGCCGCACGACGAGACGGTGCGGTTCCACAGCGAGGTCGACGAGGCCGATCTGGTCGCCCGCCTGGCGGCCTGGGCTACCGACGCGCAGGTCCACGTCGTGTTCAAGGGCCATCCGGCCAACCCGGCGAGCATGGCGCCGCTGCGCCGCGCTGCCGGCGCCGGGCCATTCGTGCGCTGGGTCGAGCACGATCAGGCCTCGATCCACGACCTGATCGCCCACAGCGCCGCCGTCTACACCATCAACTCGGGCGCCGGGCTCGAGGCGATCCTGCATGGCAAGCCCGTGGTGGTGTTCGGCCGTGCCGAATACGAGAGCGCCGCGATCGCGGCCGATCCGCACGACCTGCCGCGCCTGTGGCCGGAGGTCAAGGCATGGCCGGCGACCGATCCCGACCGGGGCGCGCGCTTCATCGACTGGTTCGCGACCCGCCACGCCTTCGACAGCCGCCCAGGCTGGTTCGATGCCGCGCGATTCCTCGCCAAGATCGAAGCCGTCGCCGGCCGCGCATCCGCAACCGCCGCCGCGTAGGAGACCGCCAATGCCTGAGACCTTGCACCCGCCGCTGCGCGTATTCATCGGCTTCGACCCGCGCCAAGTGATCAGTTACACCGCCTGCGCGATGTCGGTCGTCCAGCATGCGAGCGTCCCGGTCGCGATCACGCCGCTGGTGATCGAGACGCTGCCGATCACGCGCCAAGGGCTGACCCCGTTCACCTACTCGCGCTTCCTGGTGCCGTGGCTGTGCAACTTCGAGGGCCCAGCGCTGTTCTGCGACGCCGATGTGCTATTCACCGGCGACGTGGCCGCCCTGGTCGGTGCCGGGACGGGCGGCGCGGCCGTGCTAGTGCGCGACGACCCGGACGGCATCGCGTTCGAGCGCGCGGCGCTCATGCTGTTCGAGTGTGAGCACCCGGACAACGCCGTGCTCACGCCCGACTACATCGATGATCCTGAGCGCTGCAGGGCGCCGCACACGATCGACTGGACCCAGGCGGTCGGCACGTTCGACACGCGGTGGGGCCACCTGGTCGGCTACAACGCGCCGCGCACGGATGCGCTGGCGGTGCACTTCACCCAGGGCGTGCCGGCCTGGCCGGAGACCTTCGCCTGCGAGTGGTCGGAGGAGTGGCTCAGGACGGTCTCCGTGGCGATGTACCCGTGGGCGATGCGCCAGGTCGAGGCGCAGATGCCGTGGTCGGCCTTGATGGCGCAGAGCGTCCATGCCAAGACGCTGCCGGACGGGCGGGTGGTGCCGAAACTCTATGACCCCGGGTCAAGCCCAGGGCCGGCGCCGGCGGTGCCGCGGCCGGAAGAGAGCGGCGAGGCGGCATAATGCCCGTCCATGTCGTCAAGCGCGCCGGCAAGTTCCGCGTGGTCGGCGCCGGCGGCCGGATCGAAAAGACCGCGAAAGGCAAGGCGCGCGACGGCGGCGGGCACGCCTCCAAGGAGAAGGCGCGGCGCCAGGCGCGGGCGATCAATGCCGGGGGCCGGCGCAGACCGTAGCGCGGCGCCGTTCGCCGGCTTCTTCGATGGCCGCGGCGTGTACGGCGCCGACGAGCTGAGCGAGCTGCGCGAGCTTGAGGTGGCGTTTCGAACCGGGCGCGATCGCGGAGAGTCCTTGGCGCAGGCGCTCGGCATCGTGATCGAGGGCGCGCACGAGCCGCAAGTGCTGCGGAACACCAAGTCGTTCCGCAGGCCGCCGTTCAGCTCCGCGGCGCACCAGCGGCGTGGCCTGCACCTTTTCCGGGTGATCTTCTCGCGCCACGCGCTCGATGCCCGCCCGGCCGGCGAGCACGCCGAGACGTTCGCGGGCGGTGGCCTGGTCGTGCTGCCGGGCTTTGTCGGCGATCCGGGGCGCGTTGCCGGCATCGCGCGGCTTACGGCGCGGGTGGCGGGCGCGGCGGTGCGCAAGCGCGGCAACCTGGTGTCGCAGTTCAAGGGCGCCGATGCCGATCTGGTGGCCGAGGCGGTTGACAGGATCGAGACCGCGGCCCTGTCCGCGATCCGTCGTCCAGGGGATGCGGCGGCGCGCAAGATATTCAGGGATGGCGCCTATGCCCAGCGGATCGACAACCGGCCGGACGACAAGGACGAGCAGAAGGTGCCGCACTCGGACATCTTCTTCCCCGCGCTCAAGTGGTGGTGGTTCCCGCACGGCATCGGACGCGGCCGGGGCGCCTTCCGGTACGCGGTCGGCTCGCCTGAACTGACACCGGCGATGTTGGAATTCCGGCACCGCCACGCGATCGAGATCACGTCCGGGGCGGTCGATGCCTGGCGCGGCAAGGGTCACGCCGATGGGTCTCTGCGGGCGAGCGGAACGGAATTGAACATGATGGGGCTCACTTGCGCCGAGCAGCCGGTGGCGGCAGACACGCTTTTGATCGCCAACGTGTTCGGCATCCATGCGCGCGGCCAAGTGACCATGCCGAGCGAGCGGCTGTCCCTGCACGGCTCGCTCAGGGTTGGAGATCCGTTCGCGTGATCGCCGACATCCGCGGCGGGCTCGGCACGCAGGTGCTGGAGATGATGGGCGTGCTCAGCTGGGCGATCGAGAACGGGCAGAGGGTCGAGGAATTCGATATCAACCGCACCGACGACGACATCGACCACAACCGCGTCGACTGGATCGCCCAGGTGTTCGCCGGACGGTTCCCGACCGCGCTCAGGAACGGCGCGGCAAAGTACGGTATCTGGGAGCGCGGTCGGCTCGAACTGCTGATCAGGCACGCCGACGCGGTGCGCACCATGGCATCATTGCCGCCGTTGATCCGGCATGGGTTTTCGGTCCTGCACGTGCGCGCCGGCGACCGCAGCCCGATCAAGGTCGAGCGCTATATGGAGATGCATCGCGACCGCGTTATCGGAGACGACCCGGCGGTCTGCCGCGCCGTCGCGGCGGCGACCAGCTCGATCTATAACGGCGTTGGCGATGCGCTCGGCGAGTGGCGCGCCATGCTGGCCAGCCTGGACGTGACCGGGCCGCCGAGCTCATTCACGATCTCGGCGCTGTTCCTGGATCCAGGGAAGCGCCTGCGCGTGATCGGTGGCGCGGACGGCCCGCGGCCGATGCCGGTCAAGGTCTACGAGCTGATCGAGTTCCTGCGGCCGCACCTCAAGGGCCTGGAATGGATCGGGTGACGGCGCCACCTCTCGCCGGCGGCTGGTACGAGCGCCCGCCGGCCGGGCGCCTGTACCATTCGCGGTTCAACCCGGCGTGGCTCGACGAGCTCGGGATCGCGCCGTCGGTCATCATCGACGCGGGCGCCTTCGACGGCGGCGACGCGATCCGGTTCAAGGACCTGTGGCCGACGGCGAAGGTCGTGGCGATCGAGGCCGATCCGACGGTGTACCTCGCGCTCGCGGTAAAGGTGGGGGCGGCGGGAAATGGCGTACAGATCATGCAGTGCGCGGTCGCCGAACGCGATGACGGTCGCGACTGGTTCCAGGCACGGCTCGACGGCAAGATCGACAGCCAGGGGTCGCTCTATCGGCAGACCGACACGATGAACCGGCGGTTCCCGCGCGTCAGGCAGTCGCCGGTGTCGATCTTCACGCTCGGCCGGCGGCTCGATAGCATCTGCCGGACGATCGAGGCCGAGCGGATCGAGCTGCTGCACATGGACGTGCAGGGCGCCGAGCACGCCGCGCTGGTCGGGCTCGGCGCACTGCGGCCGGAGCTGATCTGGCTCGAGACGACGGACGACGGCTGGGTTGGGGTGCCGGGCAAGGCCGCGATCGGCGCGCTGCTGGCCGGCATGGGCTACGCGCGGGTCGGGGATTTCGGTAACGACGAGCTGCACCGCTTTCGGGGGCACGCATGATCGAGGACGGCCGCCAGGTCGGCAGGACAGTGAGCGAGATTCGAGCCGACCATGTCGCGCGCTACCGCTTCGCCGCCGAGTGGATGCGCGACCACTTCCCGGGCAAGGCGCTCAAGGTCTTGGACGCCGGCTGCGGCTCTGGCTACGGCACCCGCATCCTGGCCGAGGCCGGCGCCGACGTGCTCGGCATCGACCCGCACGGCCCGTCGATCGACGATGCGCGCGAGGCGTGGCTGCACCCGCATGCCCGGTTCGAGATGCGCGCTGTCATGCCCGACATCGGCGCGTTCGATCTCGCCGTCGCGTTCGAGGTCGTCGAGCACGTCGCGGACGGCCGAGAGTTCGTGAGCAGCCTTGCCGCGATGGCGCCGATCGTGATCGCATCGACGCCGAACGAGGACGTGCAGCCGTTCAGCATGACGGGCCACCCCGACCACAAACGCCACTACACGCCGGATCAGTTCGTTGCCCTGTTCACCGAATGCGGGCTCGCGGTGCGCGAATACTGGCGCCAGGCGAGCAAGGACAAGTATCAGGTTGGGCCTGGAACTGACGGCGGGACGATCATCTATGTCGGGCGGCGGGTGAGCTGACATGCCGCTCAAGGATTACTCCACCAAGTCAGCCTACGACAGCGACTACCGGCTGATCTGGCGCACGCCGCAGCCGGTGGCGCTGCCGGCGGCGACGGTCGCGTTCTCGGCCAAGACGATGACGCCGACCCCGCCGTGGCCGCAGGTGGCGATGGGTGGCGAGATAAGGGTCTCGCTCGGCCTAGTGGACGGTGCGCCGCATCCGCTCAACATCATCGGGCGGGTTGTGGACGTGACCGGCGCGGCGATCACTTTGAACATCCCCCGCGAGTGGCCGACGACGGTCCAGGCCGTGTCCGAGGCTGGCGTGCTCTACGCTGTACCCGAGGTCACGGTTAACTACCTCTCCTGCGTGCTCCGTCCCGGCACCTACGAGGTCATCGACGCGTTGATCGTGGCACTCAGCATGACTCCGGGCCAGAAGGTCGGCGTGATCGGTTGTGGCATGGGCTGGGAGCTTGAACGGCTGTTCGACCTTGGCTTCACGGTAATAGGTGTCGAGACCAGCGCGTTCATCACAGCGGAGAAGGA
>Ga0326597_10005546_pt1 | contig 17486 bp, 19 predicted proteins | sample RVTome_12_FD_203789 | JGI IMG/M metagenome (GOLD analysis project Ga0326597, IMG submission 203789) | Soil microbial communities from uranium-contaminated site in the Upper Colorado River Basin, Wyoming, United States - RVT100D185 | ecosystem: Environmental > Terrestrial > Soil > Contaminated >... | reverse complement strand
CGCTCGAAAGCACCATCGATGCGTACGCCCGTCGGATCGATATGGACCCGATCGAGGTGAGGCGCCGGAACTTCATCCCGGCAAGCTCCATGCCATTCACCACCCCGACCGGTGCCGTCTACGACGGTGGCGATTACAGAAAGGCGCTCGAGAAGGCTGTAGATCTCATTGACGTCGACGGATTCCGCCTCCGCCAGCGAGAGCGTCGCAGCGACGTCAACGCAAATCCAATCGGTCTGGGCGTCGGCTCCTTCGTGGACCCCGCCGGAGGTGGCGGATCATCGGGGGAGTACGCGAGGGTCGAGATCGGGCCCGACGGGACCATCTCCGTTCGGACCGGATCGACGTCGACCGGGCAACCCCACTCCGGCACATGGACGCGCGTTGTTGCCGAATTGTTCGATACCGACCCTTCCTCGATCCGCCTCCTGTCCGGGGACACCGGGGAGATTCGAGATGGAGGTGGGACCTACGGCAGTCGATCCACTCAACTCGGAGCAGTTGCTGCCCGCCGCGTGGGAAGGCGGGTACTCGAACGGGCAAAGCAGATGGCCGGCGCCATCCTAGAGGCCTCAGAGCATGACATTCGCGTTGAGTCAGGCGGATTCGTGGTCGCCGGAACCCCTGGCACCCGCATAGAAATGGCTGCGGTTGTCGCCAGAGCACACGAGACCGGCATCGATCTGGCCGAAGAGGAGATGTATTTTCCGGGAGCGGAGACGTTCCCGTATGGGACCCATGCGGTGACAGTGGAGATCGACCGCGACACTGGTGTGGTGCGCATTCTGAACATCGTTGCGGTCGACGACTGTGGAATTGCTCTCGATTCGGCTGCAGTTGTAAGCCAAATCCACGGCGGTCTCGCCCAGGCGGTAGGCCAGGCGCTCTACGAGGAGATCCTGTACCGCGAGGATGGCCAGCTCCTATCGGGTTCTCTGATGGATTATCATCCGCCGCGGGCATCAGACATTCCTCCCATCACTCTGGGGAAGCTCACTACTCCGGCTGCAAACGAACTCGGTGTCAAGGGTGTTGCAGAAGCTGGCGTGGTGGGCCTTCCGGTCGCTGTGCTGAATGCGGTGCTCGATGCGCTCGGAGACGACGGAGTCGAGGACCTCTCCCTTCCAGTTCGCCCCAGCCAGATCTGGGAGGCACTCCGGAATGCCTCTCTACGATCCCTCAGGACATCCGATCCACAGCTCCCTTCTGGGTCAGGCAGAAACGAGCGGGCGCAATAGGCAATCCGGTTCGACGCAGTCACTAAGTGCTTTGCACCGGAATTACACGCGTGTAATCTGATTCTGGAGCGGTTAGGGAGCTTGTGGCTGGGTGGCCGCATCGCAGATCTTGGAGGTGCGATGTCGAGACGCAGCCCGTTCGTGATCGAGTTGGACGAGGAGGATCGCCGTCGGCTCGAGTCATTGGCCCGTAAGCAGACTGCGGAGCTTCGCATGGTGGTGCGGGCTCAGATCGTGCTGGCAGCTGCCGACGGTGAGGAGAATGTGAGGATCGCCGGTCGGCTGGGGTTGGCGTTGAACACGGTGATCAAATGGCGAAAGCGGTTCTGGGAGGAGGGCATGGACGGTCTGGCTGATCGGAAACGATCGGGCCGACCCCGGACTTTTTCCCCCTCTTCAGAGAGCGGAAGTGAAATCGCTGGCCTGTGAACTGCCTGCCACAACCGGGGTGCCGCTGTCACGTTGGAGTCATGCCGAGCTGGCCCGGGAGCTGATGATACGGAGCGTGGTGGGATCGATCTCGCCGTCGACGGTGGGGCGGATCCTCCAGGGTGACGCTATCCGCCCCTGGCGGTATCGGTCGTGGATCTTTCCTCGTGACCCCGACTTTGCGGTCAAGGCAGCGACCGTGTTGGACCTGTATGCCCGTGTGTTCGAGGGTGAGATGTTGGGGACGGGCGAGTTCGTGGTCTGCGCCGACGAGAAAACCAGCATTCAGGCCCGCTGCCGCTGCCACCTCACGCTTCCTCCGGGTCGGGCCCGGCTGATGCGTGTCGAGCATGAATACGACCGTCAGGCTGCTGTGGCCTACCTGGCCGCCTACGATGTGGAGCGAGGCCAGGTGATGGGCCGCTGCGACGACACCACCGGCATCGTCCCCTTCGGACGTCTCGTCGAACAGGTCATGACGGTCGAGCCCTACGCCGGTGCCGAGAGGGTGTTTTGGGTCGACAACTGCTCCAGCCACCGCGGCCAGCGTTCGGTCGACCGTCTCGGAGGAGAGTGGCCGACTCTGCGGCTCATCCACCTGCCGGTGCACGCCTCCTGGTTGAACCAGGTCGAGATCTACTTTTCTGTCGTGCAACGCAAAGTCGTCCAGCCCAACGACTTCACCGACACAAACGAGATCCGTCACCGCCTGGCCGGCTTCGAGGACCGCTACAACAGTATGGCCCAACCCTTCGACTGGAGCTTCGGCCGAGACGACCTCGACAAACTGCTGGCCCGCATCGACAACCACAGCATCCAAGCCGCCTGACCACAGGGCTGGTTGCCTACCATCGGCGTGGTCGATGCCCATCCCCGACCCTGTCCGCCGCCGTCTCAGCCGTCGACTCGACCAGCACCGGGCACAACGCTGGCCCGACCTCACCGAGTTGCACATCCGCTACCGGAGCTCATTTGCCTACATAGACGGCACCACCGCCGGCGAGGACGACAGGATGCGCCTATTCCGACTCCGCTACCTGGGCTCACCCGACACTTGGGGGTTCGCCGTCTACCTGGCCAGCAAAGACGGCTACGAAGACTCGGTGCTTCCCAACGGCAGCTTCACCGGCACACCCGAACAAGCATTCGACTGCGCCTGCGGCCTCTGGCTCAACGACATCACAGCCTGGACCGAAACCCTCGCCGAACACCCACCCGACTCACGCGAGAACTTCTGACGAGGACCACTAAGGCAGGCCTTCGCCAGGAACGCGCCTATCTCGGGAACGGGTATCTCCCTGCCGTTCAGATCGGAGGCCGTTCGATCCACCCGCGCATCAACCACCGAGCGGTCCGGCTCACTCCGACACTGCGTATACCGGACCCCCCGGCGTCCAGGTCGAGTCGCGCTCCCGCCACTCCCTTCGGATGACCAATCCTCACCGTACTGTTCGTGACTGGAGCGCATACGCTGTTCGGGATCGTGCCGGGAAGGGCCGTCGCCGCGGCCGGACAGATCGTACCTGTGATGACGATCGCAGGATGGGCTCGCTGGACTGACATCATCCGTACCACGATATAGATCTCATCCCCTTTCACCCAGCCGACGCCAGTTGTGAGGTAGCTCACGGGACTGGAGACGATCGTGAGTTTGGGAATGCCGGGCTACGACTTGCCGACTCCTCGCGCCGTTCCACCAGGCCCAGACGATGGGCGGCGGATCCGCGGATGCCTCCAGACGGGCCAGCAGGTCATGATCAGCGTCGATCTCAGCCGGCAGCTCGGTACCAGCGCGACCCACATCTTCGGAGCGAACGAAGACCAGCGGACTGGCCACGTCGACGAAAGTTGGAAGACGATACCCCAAGGGCTTTGGCCAGACCGGATTCAACATCGGGGGAAAGGCCATTGGTATACGACTCAAATAGCTGGCCTTGTCGACCCCCAGGTGTCGAGGACTGGATTGAGACTCCATCGGAATCGAATTGGGCCGTGGCGGGCATGGCCGAGCGAAACAGTTCAACACTCCCGGTGATAGCTCCTTGGCCCTTCACCCCGTTTCGGAGAAGACGTCGAGAACGGCACCGCCCAGCCGACCGCTCCACAGCACTTCGACCAGACCTGTGGAGAGCAGGGTCTGGCTGGTGCTGGACCCCTCCGTCCACGCCGTTGACGCCTCGTGGCCGCCTTCCCGTTGCCGGGTGACGAGACGATGGTCAGCTGGAGCTGCCGGCCGGATGGAGGTGCGAGCACGGAAATGCCACACACGGGCTCGCCATTGCCCCGTCGCAGATCGGGTGGCTGGTCATCCCAATAGGCATGTGAGCGCGTACCGCCGGAGACTACGTGCCGCAGACTGAAGTCGTTCGTCTCGCTAGCCCGAGTCCTGGGCCTTCGCGACTCCGTGCTTAAGGGCCGAGCGTGCGTTGGATACATGGAGGCGCATCATTCGCTCAGCCGCAACGGAGTCACCACTTCTTACTGCCACGAGTATTGCCCTGTGTTCATCAAGGGACTCAGGCCGGGGATGTGCGATCTCGAGATTCCAGAACTGTCTCACCACCAGTTGGTACCGGGTCTGGTCGATGAACATGGCGACCATTCGATTCCTTGCGGCTTGAACGATCAACGTATGGAACCTACGACCGAGACTGGCGTACGTCTGCGGTTCTGGTACCCCCTCGGCGATCGCCATCTGTTTGACCACCTCGTCGAGCTCCTCGAGGTCCGCCGACGTGATGTTCTCTGCAGCAAGCCCGGCAGCCATCCCCTCAAGCCGTTCCCGAACGGTGAGGATCTCACGAGCTTCCTCCGGCGTGAAGGACCGCACCCTCGCCCCGCGATTCGACTCGAGGGTGACGAAGCCCTCCTTGTTGAGGTCCAGGAGGACTGCACGGATCGTCGTCCGGCTGACCTTGAGAGACTGCGCCAGATCAATCTCTATGAGATGTTGGTTGGGGACGACTTTGCCTTCGAGAATCCATCCGCGCAGGGTGCCAAGGGCGCGAAGAAACTGGCTCTGAGGTTGACCCTTGTCCGTTGACTCGTCCGTCGGCACAGTCTGCTCTCCCGGCCTCTTGCCCGAGGGGATCCTATTCGTAACGTTGTTGTCGGACAATCGAAAAGCGCCGACGTGGGCGAACCCTGAGGCGACGCCGACACCGGTCAGATGTCGTACCGGTCACCCGCGGGGTATGAACGAGGTCGGTCTCAACACGCCGGCATCCGTGAGCCGATACCCTTGTGGTGCCGCGCGCCAACGAGCCAGGATTTTTCTCGGGACTCTTCCACCCGCTGTCGTTCGGTCTTGGCAAATCAGTCAGCCCGAGTTGGCTATCGGATGAAGAGATGGCCCAGCCCATCGACGTGGCGAGAACGGGATCACAGAACCGATCGTCGGTCTTCCTGGTGGGGGACAAGTCGGGGCGTCCGGCCGTGGACGAACCTGTCGCGACCGAACAATTCCAGATGCTGTTCGAACACTGGCGAGGTCTCGACGCCGCCAAGGTATCTCATGCTCAGCCCGACCAGGCCTGAGGACAGCCTCTACCGTCCGGGTGTCCGAGGGTGGCGACGTGACCGTTACGACGTCGGCTCCGGGCGCCACCTGTCGAACTGGCGCTCGATCGCCTTCATGACCTCAGTCATTGTCAAGCCGAAAACGCCGACGAAAAAGACGCTCACCATGAGCAGCGAGGTGTCGAATGTACCTGAGGCGATGCTGATCAAGAAGCCAAGACCCGTGTTGGACGCCACGAGCTCGGCGACCACGACGCCAATGAGCGCACGGCCCACGGCGAGACGGGCAGCCGTCATCATGTACGGGACTGCCCCTGGCAGCACGATCGACTTGATAACCTTGGGCTCTGTCGCACCGAAACTGCGTGCCACGTCCAAGAACTCCGCCTCAGATTGGCGGACGCCAACCATCGTATTGAAAGCGTAGGGAAACACGGCGAACAGGAACACGATGAAGACCTTCGAGGTCTGGCCTATCCCAAGCCATATCAGGATGAGAGGAACGATCGCCACCGTCGGCGTGGCGTTCAGCGCCGCGAGCCACGGCTCCAATAGATAACTCGCTCTCTTGGACCACCCGCCAATGAATCCGATTGGAATCCCGACCACCGTGGCGATCCCGAGACCGATCAGATACGCGCGCAGAGTGACCCCAAGAGATGGGAGCAGGCGATCGCCTCCGAGTTCGGTGATGATCCGCTCGTAGATGATGGTCGGCGACGACATCATGGAGGATCGGATCCATCCTGCGACGACCGCGAGCTCCCAGAATGCGATGAGAGACACGACGCCGAGGAACCCGAGAAGAACGCGTTCACGCTTGCGCATCCAGCGCAACAGCCTCGTCCCGAAGGCGTCGACCGACGCCGTCGCCGGCGCGTGAGTCTCGCTAACCGCCATGGCCTGCGCCGGTGGTTTCCAGGCTCCCGCTCGCCGGCCCGTGCAGAAGATCCCACACCTGCGCCACCAGCTCCACGAACTTGGGCTCGCGCTTGATCCGGAGATCACGTGGCCGAGGGATGTCGACGGTGATGTCGGCGATCAGTCGACCCGGGCGTGCGCTCATCACCAGAACCCGATCGGAGAGGTACACGGCTTCGTCTATCTGGTGGGTGACGAAGAGCACCGTCTTGGAGGACTTGCTCCAGATCCCGAGCAGCTCACTCTGCATGAACTCGCGAGTCTGGGCGTCGAGGGATGCGAAGGGCTCGTCCATCAGAAGGATCTCCGGATCAATGGTGAGCGCCCGTGCCACGTTCACCCTCTGTCGCATTCCACCGGAAAGTTCGTGCGGGTGGGCATCCTCGAATCCGGTCAGTCCTACCAACTCCAGGACCGGCCTCGCCCGTTCCTCGGCCTCCTGGCGCCGGACACCCTGACACTCCAGACCGTACGCGGCGTTGCGAAGAACCGTATACCAGGGCAAGAGCGAGGCGTCCTGGAACACCGTCCCTCGACTGCGACGCCCCGACTGCACGTCCTCACCGTGGATCGTGACCGAGCCCGCTGTCGGACGAAGCAGCCCGTTGGCGATCTTGAGGAAGGTGCTCTTCCCGCAACCGCTCGGACCCACGATCGTCACGAACTGCTGAGGTTCGACCTCGACTGAGAAGTCCTCGATGGCCACGACGCTGCGACCGGTACGAGGATGGACGTACTCCATTCCGACAGCGTCGGCCATGAGAACTGGTGGCATGCCGGATCAGCCTCCTAGCCCTGTGGTTTCCACTCGGCGACTCGGTTCTCGATCGCCAGCAAGATCTTGCTCAGACCGACACCCAGCAGCGTGAAAAGCAGCACGGCAAACAGCACCCGGTCGGCCTGGAGATTGTTCGCCGCGGTCATGAGCATGTGGCCGATGCCGGCCTGCGAGGCGTACATCTCGCCCAACACGATCGCCACGATGCCGATGCCTACTGCAAGGCGCATGGCGGCAAGGATGAACGGGACAGTGGTCGGCAGGAGGACCGACTTGAAGAAGTGGAACTGCCCGGCGCCGAAGCTGCGAGCCACATCGAGATAGGTCGTCGGTACCGTCCGCACGCCCTCCAGTGTCCCGACGAGGATGGTGATGAAGGGTCCGGCGAAGACTAGCGCCATTTTCGACTCCAGCCCCAATCCGAACCAGAGCACGAGGAGCGGGATATAGGTGATGCGGGGCGTGGCGTAGAAGAAACGCAGCCATGGATCGAAGAAGTGACCGAGCCGCCGGAACCATCCGAACATGAGACCGAGCGGTATCGAGGCAACAATGGCCAGTGAGAATCCAACCGAGAACTCGAAGAGGCTGATCCGCAGGTCGTACCAGAAGTCGGCGCCGGTGACCTCGCGTACCGCGGCGTCGAAGACGGCCGTGGGGGAACTAAAGAAGAGCGGCCGGATCCACCCGAGGCGGGAGGCGACTTCCCAGAGCGTGAGGAACCCGATGACGCTCGCAGCGACGTAGATCCGCTGATCGGTGAAGCCCCACCGCGTCCAGATCGAGTCGGAAACATTTCGGACTCCGGGGAGGTTGACTCCGGTGGCGGGTGCCACCGCTGAGGCGTCTGCGATCACCGATGTGCCAGCCGAGCTCTTTTCGTGCGACGCGTTGGCCATCTCACACCTCTGGTGTTCGGTCCTCCCGTCCGGTCGCCGGCGATCCGAAAGCGCCGCCCCGGAAAGATTGTCGGACATTACCATGGTCGTCCAGACGGGCAACATAGGTGGGAGACGGCCCCGCCGGGGTCGTGCCTGAACCCATGATCGAGACCGTGAGAACCGTGCATGAGGAGGCCCGGGTGTCGCTCGAGAGCATCATCGATCAGGAGACGCGAAGGCGCTACGCCGAGCAGGGTTGGGGGGAATCCCGAATCGGACTCGGCGGTATGCCCGCTCTCGTCATCGTCGACATGCAGCACGACTTCGTCGACCCGGACTCCCCCTCCACGTGCGCGCCCATTGCGTTGGAACGGATCCCTGCGATCCAGACGATCCTCGATGCCGCCCGTCAATCGGGGATCCCGGTGTTCCACACCCAGGGGATCGTCAAAGCCGACCTCTCCGACCTGGGTCTGTGGAAGGGCTCGGCCAAGCGGGCCGGCCGGTGCCAGATCGAGGGCACCCATGGGGCCGAGATCATTCCGGAACTCGCGCCGGTCGATGGCGAGTACGTCGTCCGCAAGACCCGACCGAGCGCCTTCTTCGGGACGGATCTGCACGAGCAGCTGCAGTCGCTCGACGTCGACACTCTGCTCGTCGTTGGCGCATCGATGAGCGGATGCGTCCGAGCGACTGTCACGGACGGGTTCTCCTACGACTATCGGGTTGCCGTCGTACGCGAGTGCGTCGTTGATCGTACTGAGGCACTCGTCGCCTGGAATCTGTTCGACGTGGCGGCCAAGTACGCCGACGACGTATCGCTGGCCGAGGCGACCGCATACCTCGCGACACAAACCACTCGGGTGTGAGCGTGTCGTGCTCAGAACCCTGATGACCAGAGTTGGCTCCGCGTGACGTTGTTTCTCGACGAACACACCGTGTCCGAACTGATCACGATGGAAGACGCGCTCGACGCGGTGTCGGAGGGGTTCATTGCGAGCGGGCGGGGGGCGGTCGCGAATCTTCCACGGGCTCGGCTGAGTCACCGGTCCGGAACCGTTCGCATCACCGCCGCCATCATCGAGGACCGGGGCTACTACGGCGTGAAGGTGTCGAGTAGTGCGGTCTTCGGGAGCAACGCCGGTCGCGTCTTCAATCTCTTCGAGATCGCTACCGGCAGGCTGTGTGCGGTCATCCAGGTCTTCGGATTGGGAGCGCTCCGGACCGGTGCGGTGAGTGGCCTCGCGACCGACCTCCTCGCCAGACAGGATGCCGAGATCCTCACCCTCATCGGGACGGGCAGGCAGGCGCGAACGCAACTCGATGCGATCCGGCAAGTGCGCCGGATTTCCCAAGTTCGGCTCGTCGGTCGGGACCCCGTTCGTCGAGCAGCGTTCAGGGAAGCGCTCGGCCGTGAGGGCGAAGACGTCGTGGAGTTCGATTCAGCCGAGGATGCGGGGCGAGGCGCGGACATCGTCGTGACCGCAACGTCTGCGACGCAACCGGTCCTGCTTGGCGAATGGCTGAGCCCGGGTGCGCATGTCAACGCCATCGGGGCCAACGCCGAGTCCCGGCGCGAGTTGGACAGCGCGGTCGTGGCGCGGGCCGCGGTAGTGGTCACCGACGAGCCCTCACAGGCGCGCTACGAGGCAACGGATCTCATGCAGCCAGTCGCGGAGGGCGTCTTCGATTGGGACGACCTCCTTGGAGTGGGAGAGATCCTCGGCGGGGCCAAGCCGGGGCGACAGTCACATGAAGAGATCACCCTCTTCAAGTCGCTGGGCACCGCGATCGGAGACGTCGCCCTCGCCGCCCGCACCTACGAGACCGCTCTCGAACGTGGAGTCGGGGTTCACCTCCCCGATCTTTCCGGTCGGAGCTCCTGATGCCGAGGATCCCGCCGATCGAACCGTCGGAGGAGTCCGAGGCGCTTCGCCCCGTGTTCGATCAACTGCGTGCCACGCGGGGGCGGATACCCACGATGTACCGGCTACTCGCCCACCACCCGGAGATCCTCGCAGCGCATCGGGCATACTTCCATGCCGCTCTCGACTCTGGAACGCTGGGTCGGGGGTTCAAGGAGAAGGTGGCGTTCAAGGTCGCGCACATGTGCGGTTCCGCCTATTCGACGGCGTCGCATCGTCGCAATGCACTTCGTCACGGTGTCGCGGAAGAGGAGCTGCAGGCGATCCAGCGGTCGGATTACGCACGGCTCGATCAGCGGGAGCGAGCAGCACTGCAGTTCGCCGAGGAAGTCGCACGTAGCTGGAAGGCGCCGAGTGTCTCCACCTTCGACCTCCTCGTCGAGCACTTCTCGACAGCCGAAATCGTGGAGCTGTCGGCACTGGTCGGGATCATGCAACTCGCATCCACCCTGGGTGCGATATTCGATCTCGAGCCTGACAGCGACGAAGCCTCGGTCTAGGTACCTACTATCCCGCCCAAAATCCGAGACGGCTAGGAGGAAAGGCAACAGTGGACTCGAACACATTCCTTGCACAGATGCTCAACAAGGCATGGCGCTTCTTGTACGGCCGCGGATTCATCGACGGATTCGGCCATATCAGTGCCCGAACCGCGGACGCGGATCGGATCCTGGTCGCTCCCCACAGTCTGACTGAGGGCTCTCAGCCGGAAGACTTCGTCGTTGTGGACCTCGACGGTAACCAGATCGGCACCGACGTTCGTTTGCCGGCCGAATTGCCGATTCACCTCGCGATCTACAGGAGCCGGCCGGATGTCGGGAGCGTTGCGCATCTCCACTCCCTCTACTCGACGAGCTTCACCATGACCGATCAGCGACTAGGGATTTCCTACTTCTTGGGTTCGGTGTTCAGAAAGGGGATCCCCATCCATCCGGATTCTCGTCTGATAGTGAACTCCGACCGAGCCGATGCCCTCGCCGCAACCCTCGGTCCGCATCGGGCGGTGCTGATGAGGGCCCACGGTGTTGCGGTCGCAGGCTCGGACGTCCAGGAGATGGTGAGTTGGGCCTTCCTCCTGGAGGAGAACGCTCGCAGGACTTGGGTGAGCGCCGCCGTCGGAGAGGTCGAATTCCTCTCTGACGAATCGATGGAGGAGATCGAGGGGGAAATGCTCGCCAGCGGGGGTCCGATCAAGCGGATCTGGTCCCTCTGTGAGGCAGAGGCCGGAGTCGACGACTGAGCCGTCGACCGTATGACACCGTCGAGGATCGACCCTCGTATCGATCTGCTTCCTCGACGGTCTCGAGGATTTGTCGCGCGAGATCCCGGGCCGCGTCGCGGGAGCGCTCGACAGCCACGCGCGCACCGGGGCCATGGTCCTCGTTGGCAAAGTCGAGTAGCAGGGCGTGTTCGAGTTGGACGCGCTCAGGGTGGTCATAGGCGAGGTACACCTGGCCGATGGGGAACCATCCTGCGGTGCCCTCTGCCTGGCCATTGAGCGGATGCCTCGAGCTGATCATGGTGCACATGTTCTCGGCCTCCTCAGGAGCAACTAGGAGAGTTCGCGGTCCAGGAAGGACCATATCTTGGCCCATCCGTCGACGGCTGCCTCCGCCCGGTACGCGGAAGGGCGGTCGTGATAGAAGAATGGCGTGGCCGGTTTGGGGATAGCGGTGGAACTCCTACGGCTTCCCGAGGCTGCAGGATCTCTCCGAGGGTGTCGACGTCGGCCGGGCTCGGATTGTGGGCTCCGTCACCAAACAGCCCGAGTACCGGCGCGGTGAGGTGATCGCTCAGGTCGGCTGGTGCGAGTGGCTGTACAGCAGTGAGTGCGTCGTCTCCTGCCGCGATGTTCCCGCCCCAACAGTTCACAACGGCGTCGACGTCGGCGATCCGGCAAACGATGAGATAGGCATGGCGACCGCCAGAGCAGGTTCCGAAGAGGCCGATCTTTCCATTCGACGAGGGTTGCGCCCGGAGGAACCGTATGCACTCCGCCGCATCTCCGACTACTTGATCGTCGGGGACACCGCCGTCTGCCCTCACTCGGGCCGCAACATCATCGGGATCGCCGTGACCCCTCCTGCAGTACAGGTCCGGACAGATTGCGCTGTACCCGTGGGCGCCAAACCGTCGGGTGGCCGTTCGACACCACGAATCCCATCCCGGCCGGTGGTGGAAGAGCACGACCCAGGGAAAGGGTCCCGGGCCGAGGGGGCGGGCGTGATAGGCATGGATGAGGTCGCCGCCGTTGCCTGCCACGACGATCGTCTCGGCCCGCAGCCCTTCACACGAATCGGTCTCCACCATGTTGTCACTTCTTCTCGCTTCTCACCTGGTTGCTGTCATTGCTCAGGGCACGCTCACTTTCCGCCCGGTTTCGAACCGGGTCAGTCCGCCCACAGGGGCCGGAGCAGGTCTGCGACGGCAGTTGGACACTCGACCGGCGTGAGGTGCTTCGCGCTGGGGACGACATGCAGCACGGAGCCCGGCACACGCGCATGAATCTCAGCCGCGTGTTCCGGCGACGTGGCCGGGTCGAACTCACCGACGATCACGACCGTGGGGGCGCGGATCGCACCGAGCGCCTCCCGGGCGTCGAAGGCTCCCATCGCATGGCAGGATGCGACGTACGAGTCGAGGTCGTTCGCGGCGAAGACCTCGAGCAGCCGTTCGGCTGCGTCCCGATGAGTCTCGAGAAAGTCGGGACCGAACCATCGCTCCAACTGGAACTGCGAGAGCGACGCCATACCGTGTTCCCGGGCCTTTGAGGCGCGGTCGGCCCACTGTTGCGGGGCATCCGATCCGTACCAGGCGGTCGTGTCGATGAGGCCGAGGCCGGCGACCATCGCCGGGTACCGTATAGCCACGGCCTGAGCAACACAGCCGCCCATGGAGAGTCCGACGATCACTGCTCGATGGTGACCGAGTTCTTCAAGGGTGGTGACGACATCGTCGGCCATGTCCGCGATCGTGAATGATGAGTCTTTCGGCGATCGGCCATGACCCCGCAGGTCCATCGTGACCACGGTTCGAGCATCGCCGAGGTCTTCGACGAGGGGACCCCACATGGACCCCTCGAGTGCGAGCGAGTGGAGGAGCACGACGGCTGGGGAGGCACCTTCCGCCTCGATGACGGTTGCGAGTCTCACGGCGGTGTCCCAGTGCCGATGCTCGACCGAAGGCTCATGATTGGCCTGCGCGCCACACATCGAAGCGCCCAACTGCGGCTTCGGCGACGACGAGGTCTTCAGCCGCCGTTCCGGAACTGATGCCGATCCCACCCACGATCTCTCCGTCGACGTACACCGGGAGGCCTCCGCCAATCACGCAGAAGCGACCGCCGTTCGAGATGTGGATGCCGAAGGTCGGCTCGCCGGGCACGCACAACTCGTTGTAGACATGTGTGCCCTTCCGCGCCACGGCGGCGGTGAATGCCTTGTCGATCGCGATCGAGATACTGCTGATCTTGCCTCCATCCATGCGCTCGAAAAGGATCACGTTCCCGGACTCATCGGTGACCGCGATGCACATCGGGATTCCGATTTCCTTCGACTTCTCGCGTGCACCATCGATGAGCACCTGCGCGTCTTGGCACGAGAGGCGTTTGATCGTCAGCATGTTCTCTCCACTTCTTCGTCACATTCCATGCCGGCTGCGAGGACCTGAATAGGCAACGCCCGCCGGGAGACCTCCAGCGGGCGTTGCATTGTCTGCGTCTTCCAGAATCAGCGACCCGTCGTCACTCTTCGATCGTGATCCCGAACTGTTCGAGGAACCCCAGCTCATCGAGCTGCTCGACGAATCGAGTGGTATAGGCCTCTGACACGTCAACCTCGGTGACTGCCGGGTTGGTCACTGCGAGAGTTTCCTGCATCGTGAGCCACGGGTCCTCACCGATTACGAGGTCCTCGTTCACGAACTGGAGGTACGTCTCCAACTCATTGCGAGAGTCCTCGATGTCCTCTCCCTCTGCCCAGATGAGGTGCTCGGCCGCTGCGGCCTCGGGATCCTCGATCATCAGCTGGATCGCCTCCATGACGGCGGCTACCAGGATGAGGGCGGTGTTCGGGTTCGTCTCGGCCCACTCGCGGGTCACGTTCAGGCCGCCACGCGGCAACTGCTGATCGGTCTCGGCGAGGTTGAGGAGGAGCGTCATCCCTTCCTCTTCCATCTGCTCACGTCTCGCTACGTCGATCGGGGCGGCGGCGACGCTGCCACCGAGCACCGCGGCGATCCGGTCGCTCTGGCCACCGATCTGGACGATCTCCGCGTCCTGCGGTGTCATGCCCGCCGACTTCAGCGCCGACACGACGACCGCGTGCGACTCGCCGCCGAAGTCGCTGATGGCGATCTTCTGGCCCCGCAGGTCCTCCATCGAGGTGATGCCCTCACCGCCGAAGAGACCGTCGGTCAGCTTCGACAGGGTCGTCAGGATCGTGAGGAACGGGACATCGGTCGTCAGCGACGAGAGGACGGACGAACCGGTACCGGCCTGGGCGTCGAGTCGATCTCCGGCAAGAGCCTGGATGGCAACGGCCACACCTTCGGTGTACGTCTCGTCCAGTTCCGTGATTCCGTACTTCTCCAGGATCCCGGTCACCCCTGCGTAGTGAAGGGGGAAGGAGTGGAACTCAAGGGCCGAGACCCCGAAACGGATGGTGGTCAACTCCGGCGCGGGCAGCATGACCTCGCCGTCCCCGCTCGCGGCTGCCGTGGTCGTGGTGGCGTCGCCGTCCCCGCTCGCGGCTGCCGTGGTCGTGGTGGCGTCGCCGTCGCCACTGGCTGCCGTCGTTGTCGTGTCGTCGTCTGCCGTCTCATCGCCACCGCATGCTGCGAGTACCAGCGCCAAGACGCTGAGAATGGCGAGGATCCGGAAGACGCGTGAGCGCCGGGATGCGCCCACAGCTGTGGCTCCTACTTTCATAATCATCCTCCTCGGATCGGACACATTGTCCGACAACCCATACCATAGAGCCCATCTGGGACTGTTGGGGCGTCATCCGGCGTACTTTTTGGGAACCGCTCCCTGCGTCACGTCGGAAGCCTGTGGTGGCGTCGCGATAGCGGTGTCAGCCTGAGGGGCCGCGACCGATCGGGCCCGGTTGGCGAGGATCATCAGCAGGCCGGCCATGAGCATGGCGACGGCGCTCATCGTCCACGCAGTTGCGAACGAGACACGGCTGGCCACGAGACCGAACGCCAACGGTCCAAGCACGGCTCCGATGGCGTTCCCGGTGGTGGCGACCGCAGTTGCCGCTGCCGGTGACTGCGGGTTGGCTTCGGCCACGGCGTGATAGAGCAAACCCGGCCAGCCCCACCCGGCAGCCATGCCGACCACCGCACCGACAGGCCAGATCATCGCCGGTGACACGGCCAGGACGACCAATCCGCCCGCGCCGATCGCCAACAGTCCGGCAACGAGCAGGATGCTGGGCTGCTGCATCCGATCGGTCTGCCAGCCGATGAGGACTCGAACGCCGATACACGTGGCACTTGCTGCGGTGAGGGTCGCCCCCGCGACCGCCGGCCGCCCGCCTGCAGAAACGACGCTGTCGACGAGGAACGCGCCCACCGTGGTCGCTGCGCCGAACCCGAGCGCGGAAGCGACGGCGATGAGAACCAGGGTCCGATCGGGCCGCATCGCAGTCGACCGGGGTGCCGTGCCCCCACCCGGCAGATCGGTGGGAAGGACCAGGACAATGAAAGGAAGGGGGAGCGTTGCGATCAGGAATGCAGCCCTCCATCCGAGTGTCAGGGCGAGCACCGGGAGCGCGATGCCTGCGAACATCGTTGCCAGCGGGGCAGCCGCCTGCTTGATCCCGAATGCCGCTCCCCGCCGCAGCGAGGGCACCCCGCGGACGAGCGCCAAGTTGCCAGCAGGATGCACCATGCCGTTGGCGACGCCCGCCACGATGACCACCAGGGCCAGGTGTGTCCAAGTCTCAACTGCTGTGGCGATGAGAACGAGGCTCACGCTGGTGACAGAGCCGGTGAGAATCAGTCCTCGCCTTGCTCCCAGCCGCTCGGCGAGTCGGCCTCCCGGCACTGCGGCCAGCGCGCCCGCCGCAAAGTAGAGAGCGATCAGGATTCCGAGTCCGCCTGTGTCGATGTCGAGGTCGCGCCTCATCGCCGGCATCAGGCTGCCGATCAGAAAGGGCGGGACAGCCGACAGTGCGGTTGCCAAGGACGAGCCGAGGATCGTCCTGCGCCCTCGCCACCTGGAAGATCGCTCCTCCGACGACCCCCTACCGCGGTCGGCGGCCATCATCACGGGTTGGGACTCTGGCCGCGAAGAGACTGGGAAGTGGGTCGACTCAGGACGTTCTCGGATTCAACAGGTCGGACAACCAGTCTCCGATGTAGTCGTGGGCGAGCAGGCGGTTGTCGTTCTGGCAGTGCGCGGAACCGCCCTCCGCGGCGGTGAAGACCCGCAGCTCCTTGATGGACGATCCGGCCTCGGCATACATGCGCTCGGCGTCCTCGTTCGGAACGAGGGCATCGTGCTCGCCGTGGAGGATGAGGAAGGGACACTCGATCTTCTCGGCCACACCACTCAGGTTCCAATCAGACAGCTTCTCCCACACCTCATCGAGCGTCTCTGCGCCCATCACGGCCAGCGCGTGCGCGGTCGGAGTCGGCACGTTGCCCCGTGGATTGTCCCGGAATCCAGCCCACGTCTTCTGGAAGTCCCAGATCGCTCCCCATGCGACGGCGGCTGCGAAGCGCTTGTCGAAAGCCACTGTGCGCGCCACCCGATATCCGCCCAGGCTCAGGCCCACGATGGCGATGCGATCCACATCGACGTCGGACCGGGATGCCATGTAGTCGAAGGCAGCTCCTGCTGGCACCTCATAGTCGTGGCGATTCACCAGCCCCCGGGTCACCGCCTCGCCGACACCGGGGCTGTCACACAGCAGGGTCGAGAATCCCCGCTCGCGAACGGCCAGGGCAAACATGATCCCCTGCTCCTTGGTGCTGTCCCACCCGGGCAGATAGACGATTCCCGGTGCCCTCGCCTCCTCGCCGCGCGCCGGGATGAACCAGGCCGGGAACGAGGCGCCCTCGTAAGGAACTTCGACGCGTTCAATCGGCGGAGTGGCCAGGGTCGCAAACGCTCCGAATGTCTCGATTGAGCGCGAGTACGCCTCCTCATGCCGGGGGTCATCGTGCTCCATGAAAGCGATCGACCACTGGTAGTACGACGCGCCACGCAGATTGCTCCCACGAGCGCTGATGTTATGTCCCGCCGCGCGTTGCTGCTCAGCTCTGACGCGGAGCTGGCCACCGAAGCCGTAGAGGACTTCGAACCAATGGTCGTTGTCATACGAATTCGCCGACTCCGCCAGTAACCCTGCCGCCTTGGAGATCTCGCCGAACGCGCCCCCACTGAAGAGGCAGCGGTTGAGGGCCTGGGACCACATGAAATTCTCGGGAAAGAACTGGAACATTGACACCCTTTCTCGTCCGGGCGTACGGATCCCGAGTTCGGCCCTACGGCCTTCATCTCGTCACCCGGTTGTAGTCGCTGGGGATCCGTCGTCTTCAAATTGTGTCCGACAATCTTAGAAGATGTCGAACGGGTCAGGTGTCCACCCGGGGCGGGGTGGCGAGAAACGACTCGAACAGATGCCAGAAACGATGCCGGTTGAGGCCCAACGGGGCCACGTGAGCCATGCCTGCCATGATCACCAGCTGCTTGTCGCTGTTCGGAAGCGCCGAGAAGAACGCGAGCACGTCCTCCTCTGCCGCAACTCCGTCGTACTCACCCCGGAGGACCAGAACCGGACAGTCG
>Ga0326597_10005545_pt1 | contig 17488 bp, 9 predicted proteins | sample RVTome_12_FD_203789 | JGI IMG/M metagenome (GOLD analysis project Ga0326597, IMG submission 203789) | Soil microbial communities from uranium-contaminated site in the Upper Colorado River Basin, Wyoming, United States - RVT100D185 | ecosystem: Environmental > Terrestrial > Soil > Contaminated >... | reverse complement strand
CACGAGTGGGAGCGTGATGTCGGGATCCCAGTACGCGATGTCGAAGAAGATCACGGCCTCGATCGAGTCCACCACGTAACTGGAGAACCACTGTTCGAGTCGACTGAGGAAATCCATGGTCCTCCCCGATGACGGATTTGCGGATAGCGATCAGGGGGAGGGTGCCGCGAGGCAAAGGATACGCGCTTCGTACCCCTCGCGCCGCTGCGATTCAGGCCTTCAGCGAAAGACTCCGGGATCGACCTCCACGCCGATCGGACAGTGATCCGATCCCTGGACATCGGAATAGATCATCGCCCGCTTGACGAATTTCATCGCCGCTGGAGCGGCCAGTACATAATCGATCCGCCAGCCGACGTTCTTGGCGCGGACGCCGAAGCGTTGACTCCACCAGGTGTAGCGATCTGGAGACGGGTCGAAGTGGCGATAGGTGTCGATCCAGCCCGCATCGATCCAGCGGTCGATCTCCGCGCACTCTTCGGGCAGGAATCCGCTGGTCGTTCGATTTGCCTGGGGGCGGGCGAGATCGATTTCGCGGTGGGCGGTGTTGAAGTCGCCCATGACCAGCACCCGCGCGCCGCTTCGGCGCAGACGCTGTAGCCGGTCGAACAATCGGCGGTAGAAGTCGAGTTTGTAGGGTACGCGGCTGTTGTCGCGATCCTTGCCATTCCCGTTGGGAAAATAGATGTTGGCGACCGCGAGTCGCCCAAATCGCGCGATCTGGACCCGCCCCTCGGAGTCGAAACGGGCATCGTCGAGCGCGGTGCAGATCCCATCGGGAGTGCGCCGCGCGTACAGACCGACGCCGCTGTAACCCTTGCGCTCGGCCGCGGAGAAGCACGCGTGCCAACGCCCTGGCTGGCTCAGTTCCGCGGGAATTTGCTCGGGCTCGGCGCGCACTTCCTGGATGCCGACGATCTCCGCGCCCGATCCCTCGAGCCAGCGCGCGAAGCCTTTCTTTGCGCACGCCCTCAGGCCGTTGACGTTCCAGGAGAGGATTCGGATCGGTGTTTCCGGGCGGCGCGCAGGCATCGACTCAGGATTGACCCGAAAGGTACGTGTAGCCCTTGAGCCCCTGCTCGTAGCGCTCGAGCAGGCGCGCCGACTCTTCGAGGCTGATGTCGTTGCTGCGCAGCGCGCTTTCGATGATCTGGCGCACCTTTTCGATCAGGGGTCGGCGCTCGTACTGCACGTACGCAAGTACGTCTTCCACGGTGTCACCCTCGACGATGTGATCTACCGTGTAACCGCCCTCGTCATCGATCGTGACGTGAACCGCGTTGGTGTCTCCAAAAAGATTATGGAGGTCACCCAAGATTTCCTGATACGCGCCGACCAGGAACACCCCGATGTAATACGGGGCGCCCGTCCAGGGATGGAGTTCGATCAGGTCCTTGGGCTCGCGGGGATTGATGAACTGATCGATCTTCCCGTCGCTGTCGCAAGTCAGGTCGGCAAAGATGCCGCGCCGGGTCGGTTGCTCGTCGAGGCGGTGGATGGGCATCACCGGGAAGAGCTGCTTGACCGCCCAGTGATCGGGTGCGCTCTGGAAGACCGAAAAGTTTCCGTAGTAGGTGTCCGCGAGCCCGGTTTCGAAATCGGCGAGATCCTCGGGAACGTCGGGCAACTGCGGGAGGAGTTCGAGGATCTTCTCGCAGCATTTCGCGAACAGCTGCTCGACCCGCGCCTTGCCACGCAGGTCGAGATAGCCCAGCGAAAACATCGTCGATGCTTCTTCCTTGAGCAGCAGCGCGTTGTGGTAGGACTCCTGGACGTCGTCAATCGAGGTATCGCTCCACACTTCCGCGAGGTCGCGCAGCACCTTGGGATCGTCGTCGGTAACCGGGGTTGGCTGTGAGTCATTCAGTACTTCGTTGACACCGAGGACGTCGAAGATCAGCACCGAGTGATGGGCAGTCAGCGCGCGCCCCGACTCGGTCACGATGTCGGGATGAGGAACGTTTGCCGCATCGCAGGCCTCCTGGATGAAGGATACGACGTCGTTTGCGTATTCCTGCATCGAGTAGTTCTTTGACGAGTGAAAATTGGTTCGCGAGCCGTCGTAGTCCACGCCGAGTCCGCCACCGACGTCGATCAGGGAGGGCCTCGCGCCCATTTCGTGGAGCCCCACGAAGATGCGGCTGGCTTCGCTGAGTGCGTCCTTGTGGGCGCGCGCCGCGGTGATCTGGGAGCCGATGTGAAAGTGCATGAGTTCGACGCAGTCGAGCATGTCCTCCGACGCCAGACGATCTACCGCGGCGACGATCTCCATCGACGAAAGCCCGAACTTGGAGCGTTCTCCGGTCGACTCGACCCACCTGCCCGCGCCCTTGGTGTTGAGCCGGGCTCGGATTCCCAGGTGCGGGCGGATCCCGAGCTCGCGCGAAGTCTTGAGGATCAGTTCGATCTCGTGGAATCGGTCGACGACGATGATCGGCGTTCGACCCAGGCGTTGCGCGAGCAGGGCGGTCTCGACGTATTCCCGATCTTTGTATCCGTTGCAGATGATCAAGGCGCCCGGCGTATCGAGTAGGGCGAGCGCGATCAGCAGCTCGGGCTTGCTGCCGGCTTCGAGTCCCAATTTTTCTGGAGCGCCGAAGTGAATCAGTTCTTCGACGACGTGGCGCTGCTGGTTGACCTTGATCGGGTAGACGCCTCGATAGGTCGCGCGGTAGTCGACCTCGTCGATCGCCTCGCGGAAGCAGTCGTTCAATCCTCGCACGCGGCTGTCGAGGATGTCGTTGAAGCGGATCAACAGCGGAGTGCGCACGCCGCGCTGCCCCAGATTCTCGACCAACTCGAGCAGGTCTATGCTCCGATCGTCGTTGGCCTTCGGGCGGACTTCGATGTTGCCGACATCGTTGATCGCGAAAAACCCCGATCCCCAGTCGAGGACGTGGTAGAGGTCGAGACTGTCGCGAATTGTCCAATTTGCCACTAGTGTCGTGTCCCGCGAATTCCTTGCCGATTCCCGGGGCACTGGAAGGCCGAAAACCTCAGGTACCTCGGATAATTGCGCATCTGCGAACCCAGAGAAAATTAGAGCCAAATCCCGGGACACGACACTAGGTGATCCTCATCGGTTTTGCTGCACTCGCACCGTCGCCGTTCAGTCCGGACACCGGCGCTGGGTCAGTCGGGAATCGGCTCACTGCGCTGCTCGCCGCTCGCCAGATTCCGGATCAATACCTCACCACGCGCGACTTCGTCGGGGCCGAGCAGGTGGATCTCTCGCGCTCCCGCCCGATCCGCGTCGGCCATCACCCGCTTGAGTCGGGGTTCGCCGAGCACGAGTTCGACGCTTCGGTTGCCGGCGCGCAGCGCGCGAGCCACCCGCATGGCAGCGGCGCGCTGCGCGTCCGAGAACGCGTAGACGACCGCATCCAGGCTGCGCGGCAGTTCCGGAAGGAGCTTCTTCTCCTCGAGCAGTTCTGCGATCACGGAATCGCCGAAGCCGAAGCCGACCGCGGGTGTCGCAGGGCCGCCGAGCGTTTCGAGCAGATGATCGTAACGGCCGCCGCCACAAACCGCGCGCAATTCCCGTCCCGAGTCGAATGCCTCGAAGACGACTCCGGTGTAGTAGGCGAGCCCGCGAACGATCGAGGCGTCGAAGGCGACTCGATCCGCGTGGCCGTAGGCTTCGACCCATTCGAAGAGCCGCACGATCTCTGCGAGCGCGGGAGAATCCGCGCGCGCGATCTTCTCGGCTTCACCGATGTCGCGCAGCTTCAGGAACGAGAGTACGAACCGCGCGTCTTCGGTCGGCAGCCCGACCAACCCCTTCGGGTCGCTGAGCAGTTCGACGACCGCGTCTTCGCCGATCTTTCCCAACTTGTCGATCGCGATGCACAGCGCGGGAAAGACCTCGGGTCGTTTCGCAAGCACCGTCTCGCGAAGCGTTTCTTCGAGCAGCGCCCGGCTGTTGATCCGGATCGTCACGTCTCCGCGCTCGAGACCGAGTCGATCGAGCAGGTGGAAGATCGAAGCGATCAGTTCTGCTTCGGCCGCGATCCCGGGCTCGCCCCAGATGTCCATGTTCCACTGGTAGTGCTCGCGGCGGCGCCCGCGGCTCATCCGCTCGTAGCGCCAACACTGTGGAATGCTGAACCAGCGCAGCGGCAGGCGCAGCGCGCCTCGGCGGGCCGCAACCATCCGCGCGATCTGCGGGGTGATCTCGGGGCGCAGCGCCAGGTGGCGGTCGTGCAGCGTGAAGTGATAGAGCTGATCGACGATCTCCTCTCCCGCCTTGCGGGTGAAGAGTTCTGCGTGCTCGAGCACGGGGGCGTCGACCTCCTCGAAGCCGAAAATCGCCGCGGTGGCGCGAAAGTGGTCGAAGAGCCAGTTCCGCACCCGAAGATCCTCGGGATAGAAGTCGCGGGTGCCTCGAGGGGCCTGGAGGGGTTCTTTGCTCACGGGCCGAGTATCACATCCGGGCCGGCTCGGCGCTTCCATCAGGCGTCGAAAATAGTGTCGAACTGCCACCGAGGTTGCTACTCCATGCGGAGTTCGCACACGATCTCGGAGGATCCATGTCGACCCGTTGCTACGCACTGGCACTGTTGTTTTTGATCAGCGGGGCTCTCGCAGCCTGCGGAGCCGAGGAGGCGCCCCCGAAAGCCGCTCCCGAACCGCCCGCGGCCGCCAAGGCTCTCGCTGCTCCGGCAGCCGCCGCCAAGCCGACCACGCCGGATGCGCTTGCGAATGGGATCGTGCTCGCGCTCGCTCAGTTCGTGACGGAAAAGGGCGATGACGGCAAGGACAAATTCGTACCGGGCCCCGCGCGGCTGGAGTTTCTCTACCGCGAAGGCGGCCAGTGGAAGACCGCCGAGTTCGAGGATCCCGAAAGCAACGTCTTCCACAAAGCGATGGTCTACGACGCGGGCGACGGGCCCCGGCTACTCACGCTCGGCGGCACCCGCGCTCTACTCAAGACCTGGGAGCTCACGGATTCCGGCCTCACTCCGACCGTGCTCTGGGAGAAAGACTTTGGCGGCAAGTTCAGCCGGATGCGCGACGCCGAGATCGGCGACCTCAAGGGGGACGGGGTCGCGAGCCTCGCGGTGGCCACCCACGACCAGGGCGTCGTTGCTGTGGTGCACCCGACAGGCGATGGCTACGAGGTCGAGGAACTCGACCACGCAAAGGACATCTTCGTCCACGAAATCGAGGTCGGTGATCTGGATGGTGACGGAGTACTCGAGATCTACGCGACCCCGAGCGAGCCGAATCGCCTCGATGGGACGCCCCAGAAGGGAGAAGTGGTCCGATACATCCCGGGCTCTGGCGGCGGGCGAACCATCGTAGCCGACCTCGGCGACCGGCATGCCAAGGAGATCCTGATCGCCGACGTCGATGGAAACGGACGCGATGAACTCTACGTCTCTGTCGAAGGAGAGATCGAGGGCACGGGCACCGCCAAGCGCATCAAGTCGCCGGTCGAGATCCGCCGCTACGAGGCCGACACGCCCGCCGATCAGGGTGCCGTGATCGCCGTGATCAAGGATTCGCTGAGTCGATTTCTGACGACGGGCGACATCGATGGCGACGGCAAGGACGAGATGATCGCGGCCGCGTTCAGCAGCGGTTTGTGGTTGCTGCGACCCGGCAACGACCCCAACGCCGAATGGAAGGCCGAGCTGATCGATCGGAATTCGTCGGGTTTCGAGCACGCTGCGATCCTGACGGACCTCGACGGCGACGGGTCGGTGGAACTCTACGTTGCGAGCGACAAGCACAAGGAGGTTCGCCGCTATGTGTGGAACGGGCGGAGCATGGAGAAGGAAGTGATCTACAAGCGCCCCGACGACCGCCCGATCTTCACCTGGAACCTGATGCCGATTCCGGTCGAACTCATCCCAAAGAGCTGACGCCCGCGCAGTTGCCGGTTGGGAATCGACCGAAACGCCACTGGCGGGGCCCCAGTTGGCCTGGTCGTCTATCTGGCCTGGTCGTCTATCCATTGGGGGCGACGTCGAACACACGACTGGGTGCCTGGATTTCTTGTTGGGGAGTCGGGGGGAAGGGGTACTCGCTCCAACCCCAGGTCGCTCGCACCCCTTCCCCCGACTCCCCAGCGAATCGGTTGCGAGCGTGTGAACGAGAAACCGCGTATCCACCGGCCCCCAGCGAATCGGTTGCGAGCGCGTGGTTCACCCCGTCGATCGAGCGCTGCTGCGGGGTTGGTTGGATGGGTTCGGTGACGAGGGGCCATCGGGCTCAAACCCCATGTCGCCCGATGGCCCTCCTCACCGCCCCCGAGCAATGTCTCCGTTCGAGAGGGCCGGTGGATACGCGGTTTCTCGTTCACGCGCTCCTCGCAATCGATCCGCCGGAGTTGAAACACGCGCGGTCCAGTTGGCCGGGTGCCGGATTAGCCTGGACGGGGCCGCTTTTGGTTCTACTGAAGCGCTAGTGGCTGGGGGCCTGTTAGCCGGGTGGCCACTTCAGGGGGCGGTTGCCGATGATGTGGAGGTGGAGGTGGAAGACGGTCTGGCCCGAGCCGGCTCCGTTGTTGATCACCACGCGGTAGTTTTCGAGACCGGCATCGGCGGCAACCCGATTTGCGACGAGCAGCAGGTGCCCCAGCAGCGATTCGTCGCCCGCGTCTGCGGAGGCCAGCATTTCGAGCGGCTTTCGCGGGATGACGAGCAGGTGGGTCGGCGCGATCGGGTTGACGTCGCGGAACGCCAGGGCGCGATCGTCCTCGTAGACGACGTCTGCGGGAACCTCGCCGCGCTCTATTCTTCCGAAGATCGTGTCGGCCATCGAAGCTCGTGAAGCCTGCCGGAACGGGCACTTACGCGCAACCCGCCCGCGGGGAAACGGCACCGCCTCAAGTCGATCCGCAATTCCCCCGACCCCTCACCCGCCCGGGCCGGCGCGCCGACTGCGCGTCGCCCCAGGCGTGCCAATTCGGCGGTCGCTTTGGCGCAGCGGTTGTCAGGCGCGGATCACCGGGCTAAGGATGGGCCCCATTCGCCGGGAGCTTCCCGGCCCACGGAGCAGAGGAACTTTGGGTAAAGCGCTCGTCATCACGGAAAAACCCAGCGTCGCGCGCGATATCACCGGCGTGCTCGGTGGCTTCACCGAACACGACGGTTACTTCGAGAGCGATACCCGCGTCGTGACCTTTGCGGTCGGGCACCTCTTCGAGCTGCTCTCGCCCGAAGAGGTCGACGAGAAATACAAGCGCTGGACGCTCGACGCGCTGCCGATCCTGCCCGAGGAATTCCAGCTCAAACCGAAGCAGGGCCAGAGCGATCGGATCCGGACGATCCGAAAACTCCTGCAGCGCGACGATGTCGACAGCGTCGTCAACGCCTGCGACGCGGGACGCGAGGGAGAGCTGATCTTCCGCGAAATCGTAGACACCCTGAACGTGAAAAAACCGGTTGAAAGACTCTGGCTCCAGTCGATGACGAGCACTGCGATCCGCAGAGGCTTCGAGCAGCTGCAGCCCGGCGCCGAGTTCGACGGCCTCGCGGCTGCCGCGGCCTGTCGCGCCCAGAGCGATTGGATGATCGGGATGAACGCGACGCGCGCGCTCACCAAGCGCCTGAAGAGCCGCAAGGAAAAGACCGCCTGGTCGGCGGGTCGTGTGCAGACTCCGACTCTCGCGATGTTGGTCGATCAGGAGTTCAAGATCCTCGCCCACGTGCCGCGCCCCTATTGGCAGGTGATCGCGGGCTTCGACCACGACGGCAACGCCTATCAGGGAACCTGGTTCGATCCGAATTTCAAGGCGGGTGACGACGCGGAACTCAAGGACGATCGGATCTTCGACGAGAATCGCGCGGCTCAGATCGTCGCTGCGGTCACCGGCCAGCCCGCGATCGCCGAGGAGACCCGCAAACCCTCCCGGGAATCTGCGCCGACGCTGTTCAATCTGACGAGCCTGCAGCGGGAGGGGAACCGCCGCTTCGGCTGGTCGGCGCGACGAACGCTGAGTGCCGCACAGCGCTGTTACGAGCGCCACAAGGTGCTCACCTATCCCCGAACCGACTCGAATTGTCTGCCCAACGATTATCGAGAAATCGTCGACGAGACGATCGCCAGTTTCGCCAACGGCGCGGAACAACGGGGCGGCGAGTTCTCCGAATACGCAGCGGCCGCCGCCCAACTCAAGAAGGCGGGGCTCGTCAATACCGAGCGGACCTTCGACGACTCGAAGGTCTCCGATCACTTTGCGGTGATCCCGACCGGGACCCTGCCCGAGACTCCGCTGACCGGCGATGACAAGCGACTCTTCGATCTCGTGGTTCGACGTTTTCTCGGGAACTTCTTTCCGCCGGCGGTCTGGGAGCGCGTCGAGCGGGTCACCCAAGTCCAGGGCGAGAAGTTCCGAACCCGAGCCCGCTCGCTCAAGGAAGCGGGCTGGCGCACAGTGCTTCCCCCAGCGAGCGAAGAGTCGGAGACCGTGATCCTGCGGCCGCTCGCGGAGGGCCAGGATGCCGCGGGCGGAGTCTCTGTGCGCACGCTTTCCACCGAGTCGGCGTCCGACGAAACCCGGCCGCCTGCCCGCATCACCGAGGCGCGCCTGCTCTCGTTGATGGAAAATGCGGGCAAACTCGTGGAGGACGAGGATCACGCTGCGGCGATCGACGAAAAGGGGATCGGCACCCCGGCGACCCGCGCGGACGTGATCGAGAACCTGATCGCCAAGGGTTATGTGGTGAGGGTCGCCAAGGCGTTGCGGCCGACCGTGAAGGGAATCCGGCTGATCGACACACTCCACCGGATTGACATCGCCCGCCTGACTTCTCCGGAGCTCACGGGGGAGATCGAGCACCACCTGCTCGAAGTCGAACGCGGCTCCCGCACGGCGTCGGATTTCATGTCCGAGATCACGAATTACGCCTGCGAGATCGTCGAAACTGCGAAGACCTTCGAGTACGAGGATCTCTACGACACGACGACTCCGCTCGGCAGCTGCCCATCCTGTGGCAAGCCGGTATTCGAGATGGCCTGGTTCTATCGCTGCACCGAGAAGCCCGGCGTCGAGCGCGAGGACGACTGTCCGATGCGATTCTGGAAGGACACCTCGGGGCGGTACCTCGATCGCGACGCCGTCTCGGCGCTGTTGCGCGATGGGAAGACCGGGACCCTGGACGGTTTTACGGCCCGCAATGGCCGCACCTACAAGGGCTTCATCGAAGTCGACCGGGAAGAGTGGAAACTCGTGGTGAAGTCCCTCGGCTACAACGAGGGCGAGGGCGTCAGCGAGTTGGTCGAATACGAAGTCAATTCGGACCCGCTGGGCCCGTGCCCGTTCGGCGAAGGCTGCTCGGTCGTGGAATCTTCCACACAGTACATCTGTGAGCGTCAACTCAAGATCGATGAACGCAAGAGCGAGAAGGGCGAGGCCGGCAAGTCCGAGGCCGCGCGGAATGGCGATTCCGAGGAGCTTCCCAAGGGTTGCGGGTTCGTATTTCCGCGAACGGTCTGCAAGCGGGAGATCAGCCGGGATGAAGCGAATGTCTACCTCGCCAATCGCAAGACCGATCTGTTGGAGGACTTTACCTCGCGCTTCGGCCGGCCGTTTTCGGCGATCCTGGTGTTCAAGGAAAATGGACGACACGGTTTCGAGTTTCCGCCCAGGAAACCCCGCGCGAGCAAGGCGGGCGAAGTGGAGGCATCGGGCCCAAAGCGGAAGAAGAAGGCCACGAAGAAGACCACCACGAAGAAGGCCGCGAAGAAGAAGGCCACCAAGAAGAAAACCGCCCAGAAGAAGGCGACGAAAAAGAAGGCCGCCAAGAAATCGACCGCCAGGAAGCAGGCGGCCGCCGATCCCCCTTCCTGATCCGCAGAGGAGCGTTCTGCTCCCTTCACCGAGTCCGGCCCTCGCGAGATTCGCAATCCGCGAGCGCTCTGCCAAATTCACGATGATCCGGAAGTGATCGGTTTTGCGCAGTAACTCGTTGTCATCGGTATCATCTCACGGTAATAACTCCGAGTGGGTCTCCGGGGGGAAGACCTCAGCCACACCGAGGTGTCGAGTCGACTCGAGGCGCGGAGTCGGTTTTCCGCTCCAGCATTCGGTGGGCACCTCCGCAGGCCCGCGTGTTCCGATGCGGAGGTGCGGCGTTGGAGGCACTCGCGGAGTTTCAGAAGCGACGGTTGCTGGCTTCGGCCGCGGCTTCGATCGCCCTGGGCCTGCTCTCTACGCCTTCCGAGGCTCTGGAATACTTCGACGGACGCATTCAGGCCCACGGTTTCGGGGAGATGCAGATCCGCGTCCTCGACGAAAGCTTCGACGACAACCTCGACCTCTCGCAGTGGTACAACGTTCTCAACCTCGAGTTGGAAGTCGATGTTCTCCCCAACGGCTGGGGTCCGATCGATCTGCTCCAGACCTACGTTCGCGTCGAAGGTCGTTACGATTGCGTCTGGAAACGCGGTTGCGGAATGTTCCGCTCCGTCAACACCTACGGGGACCGGGCAAGAAAACTCCCCGATCGACTCAGCGACGGGATGACCCAGGACTACGCGGGCGTACTCAGAACGGGCCCCGCTAGAGATGACAACCCCCGCCATGACGCGCAGACGCTCAATGGCGACCGTCGGGCAGATGGTTCGGTGATTCCAAGTCGCGGCGCATTCGACCTGTGGAGAATTCAAGACATCGAAGGCGCCGACGGCATTCCCAACACCGACGACGATCCCTTTCGTTACACGATGTCCGATTACCTCGACTTCGTCTTCACCTCCACCGCCCACCGCGGCGCGGACGGGGGCATTCTGCAGAAGACCGTCCTCGGACCCTGGCTGCCGAAGAATACGGTCGACGCGAATGCGGCACTCCGGCACAAGGCCAATCCGTTTCGGGGCCGGCTGACGCCGTCTCCAGGCGGCGGAGAGCCCGGGTACATTCGCTGGCACTCCGCGGATCCGATCGTGAATCCCGGATACGCGGGGCCGGCGGACGACGACAATCCGTTCTTTGGCAGCTACGACGAGGTCGATCCGTTTCCCGAGGAGCTGATCGGGTTTCTCCCGCCGGACCTCGTCATTCCGGGAACCCAGACTCCCGGGACGTTTCTGCTCTCCAACGGCGCCGAAGTGGTCTTGACCGAGCAGACCGCGGGTCAATATCCGAACAAGGGCACCAATCCCTTTGGTGGGGACTACTCGGGTGTGTCGCCCTGCGTCGTGCCCGGCAGCAACCAGGCCGCCATCCAGGAGGCTCTCGGTATTCAGCCGGGATGCATCCCCTTCACCAATGTCCGCGTCACGGGCGGAACGAGCGAGCTCCCGCTGCGGCCCGCGCCGGACGCGAGCCACCTTGCCAAGAACGTCGATCACAACAGCGCGCAGGGTCTCTACGTCCCCAGCCAGGGTCTGATTCGCTTCTACGAGAACAGCGACTTCGACAGTCTCGACATCGATTTCGACGAGTCGGAGCTCTCGTGGAATCGCGGTGCGAGCCAGCAGGACACCAAGGAGTTGAAGGAGGCCTACGTCGAGACCAGCTTCTTCGACAATCGACTCTGGATGCGTCTTGGGCTTCAGCAGATCGTCTGGGGCAAGACGGAGCTCTTCCGAACCACCGACCACTTCAACCCGCAGGACCTCGGGCTATCCACGCTCTCGAGCCTGGAAGAGTCGCGCATTGCCACGGCCTCGGCGCGGTTCATCTATTCGCTCTACGACGTGGGTGTGCTCGAGGATGTTCGGCTCGAGTTCGCGTTGAACTTCGACGAGATGGAGCCTGCCGATCTCGGAAGATGCGGAGAGCCTTATGCGGTGCCGTCGGCCTGTGAACTGTCTTCCGCCGCATTCAGCCACGGCATCCTCGGGGCCGGGGTCGCCGGTTCGGATCGCCCCCCCGATCCCTGGAAGGATCCGGACGGACTCGAATACGGCGCTCGGATCGAGTGGCGTTGGGATCGATTCAGCTTCGCGTTGACCGACTTCTACGGCTACAGCGACTTTCCGACGCTCGAGCAGTTCATGACCTACGAGCGCAACTCGGACGTCGAGACGGGTCGCCCACTCATCACGCGATTCAATCCGGGAAACCCGAGGGGCAATTGCGCGAACGCGCTCGCAACGGATCCGAAGAATCAAGGCTCCGTGACCGCCCTCGGGATCGGCACGGATTCCGACTGTCTCGGCTTCGGTACGCCACTGACCAATCCCGGATCTTTCAACAACGCACTGGAGTGGCACTCCGCCAATCAACAGGCCTTCGCATGGCTCTGTTCTGCGACCATCGGAATCACGTCCGACCTCGACGCAAGGGCGTGCGCGCTGAATCTGTTCAACAGTTCGGAGCGGCTGGGCGGATTTCCGGTCTCACTCAGCGAGGTATCGTCGTCGCTGTTTGCAGGCGAGTACCGGTTCAACAGCTTCTTCGCGGTAACCACCCAGTTGATCGGAAAAACCGCGCTGGTCGGCCCCACTCCCGCGCAGTCGATCAACCGCGACGCCAATGACGGATTCATCACCTCGATCCTGGGATCGGATCTGGATTGTGTCGACTCGCTGGGTGTCGTCGTGGGGCGAAGCCCGGGTTGCAACGTTCTCTCGTCCAACGCGGGGATCAACCGTGGGCCTGTCGGGGGCAACGTGCTCGCGAAGCAGCTCCCCACGCGTGAAGACTACTTTACACTGGACAGCGGACTCACCAACGAGCAGCGCGCGTTGCTCGGCTGCGGCCCTTTCTTTGGGACCCGCTGCGATTCATCGGTGACCTTCGAGATCAACGACTGCGATCCCCTGACCCTCGAGGGCTGCACGGTTTTCGAAGCCAGCCGCCGCGGCTTCTTCGACGCTGTCATCCCCGGGACCGCGCAACCCGGCGGTGGCATCGACCTGCTCAACACGGAAGCCAGCGCCATCATGCAGTCGTTTCCCGGCTTCGACGGGACGCCGAAGGGATACATCACGACCAGCCGTGCCGCGGCGCCGGGCACCATCAATTTCGAAGGCGGACCGGTCTGCACCCGTTACGTTCCCGGACAAGCCAGGCCCGTGACGCTGCCCGGTTGCCGAGGGATCGATAGCTACGAGATCACGAACACCGAGGTGATCTTCACCTTCGAAAAAGGTTACGACCCGTCCGTCGATGGGTGCCTGTTGGCGCCGACGATCTCGACCCACAACGTCGTGACGCTCGACTCCGACGGAAACGACATTACCGGCACGGAAGGAATGCGATCCTGCTTCGGTCAGTTGGCGCCGTCGACCGGCGACTTCGACCCTTCCGGTCCAGCGCCGTCGACGGTCAGACCCTGTGACGATTTCGTCGACGATGCAGCCTGCCAGGCCGAAGTCGCGGAGTATCTCGACAAGCGCAATTCGGACAGCTTGCGCGGAAACTATACAGAGACGGGTGCGAACGTAATCTTCCAGCACGCTTCGACTCTGTACCACCCAACCGCGGGTTGTCTCAGCGACGCCGAAATCGCGCTGCAGCAGGAGTTGTCTCCCGAGAATGGACCGCGCTGCAACTTCGTGCCGAGCGCTTCCGGAGCCGTGATCGCTCGAAACTACGATGAGGAATTCCTCGCCGGTACCGCACAGATCTTCAAGAACGAGCTCGCTGCCGTCTCGTGGAATTTCGCGATGGGTCTGGTGATCATTTCTGCGTGCACGACCGAGAAAGGCAGGACATCCGATCCCGAATGCTTCGACGCTCAACACCCTTGGGTGTTGAACAAGTGCTCGTTCAACCAGCCACAATTCTGCAAGAAGGTCAAGGAGTTCTTCGATATGGGCGGCGTTCGGCGCAACACCCTGCGGGCGGGGGGGAACGGAAAGTTTGGGCGCCGTACCTTCCTTTGGCAGAGCGGAAGCGAGGTGGTGCAGACATACGATCGGCGCAATGTATTTGGCTTCTCGATGGATTTTCCCGAAGATCGGACCAAGTCGAACTGGGGTGTCGAATTCGCGTGGTTCGACTCCGTCCCGGTCTACGATGCCAACGAATTCGATAGCCTGACCAACGTGGATATGCTGAACGTCACGGTATCCATCGACAGGCCGACCTTCGTCAACTTCCTGAACCCCAACCGCACATTTTTCTTCAACACGCAGTGGTTCTTCCAGTACATCAAGGGGCACCGCAATGGGATGGGCCCCAACGGCCCGTTCAGCGCGATGTTCACCACCACGATCATGACCGGATACTTCCAGGATCGATTGAACCCATCGCTGGTAACGATCTACGACTTCAATTCGCGTTCCGGTGGCGTGTTGCCGTCGATCCAGTACCGATTCACCGAAGCGTTTTCGGCAGCCGTCGGGCTGGGGATCTTCTTCGGACGCACCCAGCTTTCCGAAATGGCCATCAATCCGTTCCGCCCCGCCACCAATCGGGTGGGCAAGGATGCCTACATGGACAGTTCGGAGCAATTCCTGTCGAGCATCCGCAGACGCGACGAGATCTGGATGCGCCTCCGCTGGACCTTCTAACCCCCGCAATCAACAATCCCCCAACACGGAGTGACCCGGCCAACTGGGCCCCCGCTGGTGGCGCGTAGCGCGTAACCAGCCAAGGAACTGCGCGGGCTGGTGGCGCGTAGCGCGTAACCAGCCATGTAACTGCGCGGGCTAGTGGCCGCGGAGGAGGGTGTCGGTGGTCGTCATTTCGCGGAGTTCGGATCGCGGAGGTGCGGTCGATCTCACGTCGTAGGATTCGCGGCGCCAGCCGCTGCCGCCGTCCGCCGCGCGATAGTAGACGGCGGCGACCGGGTCGAAAACCCGGGCGCGATCGGCGCTGGGCGGGTTCGGGTATACCGCGACGTCGCCGCTGTAGCGGTGAACGGGGATTCCGATGTCGACGATCAGTCCCGCGTTCCGACGGGTGATCAGGTAGAGCGGCACGTGGGTTTGATGGTCGACGTAGATGAGGAGGGTGTCGAAGCCTTGTTCGCGGTTGCGCGTCTTTCCCTCGATGACGACTGCGTAACGCACTTCCCAGCGGTCGCTTCCCAGCGCCAGACCCGAAGTTCCGTAGTTGCGGTTCGGATTGTCGGGATAGCCGGGACGGACACCGTTGATCGGAGCCAATACCTCTCGCATGCCGAGCAACCGCCAGCGGTAGGCGTTGGGTCGGATCGAAAGGTCGTTGAATCCCGCCGCAAGGTGTTCGGTGGTCGCGTGCGAGAGTGCGGAAGAGAGACTCACGGCTCCCGTCGGTGCGTAGCCGTTGGATCCGGTGGCGACGCTCCCACCGCTCCAGTCGTTGCCCGCCCGAAAACTCGGGGTGTACATACCGTCGATCCAGGCGGTCGCAGCCCTGCGGACCTTCCGCATCGACGGTGTGTATACGAAGGTATCGTCCGGGTTCGAATATCTCTGATCGGCGGTAATTGGCCGCATCTGGCGCCAGGCGAGATGCCGCGCGTCCGACGGTGTGTCGAAACGCCCACCGCTGATCCAGAGTTTTTCCTCTGTTCCCGGTTGTGTGAACGCGCTGTCGGGGAGGTCCGCCCGATGGCTGGTTCGCAGGTGAAAGAATTCACCGGTGTAGACCTGGATTCCGCCCGTTCGACTCGGCATGTCGGTGATCCTGAAACGGCCCCGCGGGCCCGCTTCGCGGTTGCGGTATTCGAGGTTCCACGCCCACTTCGCTCCGGCCGCCGGGTCGTCGGCGCCGATGGAATCGGGCGGGAACGGGGTGCCGGCCAGATAGCCGCGGAGATTTCCATCGGCGTCGAGTCTGACTCGAGCCGCAAAGCGCGCCGTGGCAGCGGAATAATGGTCCGCAGCGGGATAGCGCCGGTGACAGGGGCCGATCTCCATCAGCATTCCCGTGGAGAAGAAGGCGTTGCGGTGGCTCCACACCTCCGCGGGAATGAGTTCGCGCAACCCGGGGAGGTCGCTGTATTCCAGCGTGAGCCCTTCGCGGATCAGTGTCGGCGTCGCGTCCTCGATGGCGCTCGCGTCGCTTCGCCCACCCGCCCTGGGGCAGTCGCCCTCGTCGGGAACTTCGGCGCCCGCGGTCGCAGCCAGCAGTCCGAGAGCGGCGAGAATTCGCGCGGCAGGGGTGATGGGCGCGGGTCGCACCGAACCTCCGTGGGAGCGCTGCCGATTCTATCGTACCCTCCTGGCCGCTGAGGTTTACATGGCACGGAATTCCGTCCGCTTCCCGCTCACGCTCGGGTTCGTCCTGGCCATTCTGGCCGTGGTGCTCGCCGTCGTGTATTGGGTTCTCGTGCTCGGCGACGTGCGCCCGATTGCGCCGTCGGGCCTCGAGACGCTCGGCTGGGTGTTGCTCGCGCTGGGCACGACGTTCTTCGTGCTCATCATCGTCGGAACGGGCTGGCTGTGCGCGTGGTTGGTGAGCGAGATGCGGGTGAATCAGCGCCAGCGGGCCTTCCTCGACGCGGTTACCCATGAGATGAAGACGCCGCTCGCTTCGATGCGCCTGTATGTCGAAACCCTGATGCGGCACGATCCGGAGCGCGAACGCCGCGAGCAATTTCTCACTCGCATCGACGAAGATCTCGAGCGCCTCGATCGAACCGTCGACCAGGTGTTGGCCGCCGCCCGAGCCGAGGAACCGAGCCGCCGCTCGGCGCGCGGAGTCGTCGCGCTCCGGGATGTCCTCGAATCGTGTATCGACGAAGTTCGAAACCGACACCTGCTACCAGGCGGTGCGATAACGCTGGATGGAGCGAGCGATCCGATCGTTCGCGGCGACCGCACCGAACTCGGCGTCGTTTTCCGCAATCTCCTGGACAATGCCGTCAAGTACTCCGAGGAACCCGTAGAGGTGCGAGTCTCCGTTTCAGGACCCAGAGATGGCCGCGTTTTCGTCGACATTTCCGACCGCGGCATCGGGATTCCGGTTGGCGAATTGAGAAAGATCTTCCAACGCTTCTATCGCGTCGGCCGAGACGTCCAGCGCGCGGCCGCGGGTCTTGGGCTGGGGCTGTTCATCGTCCGGAATCTCGTACGGCGCCAGGGGGGCCACGTCGAGGCGCGCAGCGAAGGCAGCGGCGCGGGAAGTCGGTTCGTCGTGACACTGAAGGCGGCCAACCCTACCCGCGCAGAGTCGTCGCCGAATTCGCGGGCTTTTGCGGGTCGGGCCGGTACTTGATCGGGCGTTTTGTCGTGGGGTGATTCTGGTTGCCGGGGCGAGTCGCGCCTCGAGGGTGGAGAGCGGGTGCACAAGATCCTGATCGTCGAAGACGAGTCCCACCTCGCGGAGGGGTTGCGTTTCAACCTCGAGGCCGAGGGATACGCGGTCGAGATTGCAGAAACCGGCCCCGCCGGCGAGAGGGCTCTCAACGAGGCCAGTGCGCCCTTTGGCCTCGTGATCCTCGACGTGATGTTGCCGGGCATGAGCGGATTCGAGTTGGCGCAGCGCATTCGGGCCGCGGGAAATTTCGTACCGATCCTGATCCTGACCGCCAAGGATGCCGCCCAGGATCTGATTCGAGGGATCGAAGACGGCGCGGACGATTACCTGACCAAACCTTTCCATCTCGATGAGCTGCTCGCGCGCGTGCGCGGCTTGCTGCGCCGGCGGCGCTGGGAC